>Ga0187871_10002458_pt1 | contig 15085 bp, 18 predicted proteins | sample June2016WEW_16_1_FD_132988 | JGI IMG/M metagenome (GOLD analysis project Ga0187871, IMG submission 132988) | Peatland microbial communities from SPRUCE experiment site at the Marcell Experimental Forest, Minnesota, USA - June2016WEW_16_10 | ecosystem: Environmental > Terrestrial > Soil >... | reverse complement strand
CTTTCACCACCTGCATTGCTCAGTAGGAGTGTTGCGCAAGCATTTTGTTTGCGGCGCTGAATCGCCCGTTCATTTCGGCTGGCTTGTAAGCATTCGGAGCGTGCTGGCCGACGGGCGTGACGTACAAGTACAGATCTTCGCCAACGATATAATCCACGGCGGTTTGTGACGGTATCGGCTCCCAGCCTCTGAGTTGCACGGATAACAGTTCGAACGGAAAGCGCGCTGCCGCCGGGTGTGCCTCATTCCTAACATTCCCTAACTCTGGAAGCCACGGCTCATTTTTGTAGAGTCGAGGAAATCAAGATCAAAGAAACGGAGAAGACTTGTGACAACAAAGACGATCCAACTCGCCCGTAACAGCCTTACCAACACTCACAGTCGCTTGCTCATTGCTTTTGTTTTGGGGCTGGCTTTGGGTACGCCAGCGTACGCTCAGGGATCGCCGTGGGAGCAGGCGGTAACTGTCCTGCAGAATTCGTTCACGGGAACCATTGCTAAAGGCTTAAGCTTGGTGGCAATCGTTGTCGGCGGACTTATGTTTGCGTTTGGGGAAGGGGAATCCAAACGCCTGCTGGCAGGTATTGTTTTCGGCGTGGGCATGGCTATAGGCGCGGCTAGTTTTATGAGCTGGCTTTTTTCCTGAAGGCTGCAGGGAGAATCCAATTGTAAGCTATGCCGAATGAACCAAACTTCCATGCCGTTTACCGGTCCATCAACAAGCCACTCACAATCTGGGGAGTTGAGCGGCGGTTGTTTTTCATGGCCCTTATCGTGGGGGCGGCCGTCTTCAATTTCTTCAGCAGCCTCCTTGCCGGCGTCATGATGTTCATCGCGCTCTATCTTTTCGGATGCTGGGCGACCCGGACCGATCCGCAAATCCTGCGGATCGTGCTCAATTCGGCCTCGTTCAAGCTCCGCTATGACCCAGGTAAATGGACAGAAGTCACCGTCCAAAGGGAGCCCCGACGTGATTAAACTCAGCCGCATCCTCAAGGACTATCGCGAGTCAGGCGCCGTCAACAGATTGGTCGGCGTCCTGGAAGCGGTCGACGATCGTGTGTTTCTGACCAAGAGCGGCGATCTGCTCGTGATGCTGGCAACGCCGGGTATCGATTACGAGTGCCGTGACGCAGTCCAGCTGGAGCAGATCACGCACCGCTTTGAGTCTGCAGTACGAATGTTCGATGAAAACTTTCGTTTCTACCAGTACCTTCTCAAGCGGGACAACCCACCTATTCCACACCGCGCTTATGAAGATCCCGTTGTTCGGGCGGCGGTCGAAAACCGGACTGCGTATCTCCAAGCAAAAGCCAGCCACCTTTATTCGTTGGACATCTACTACGCTCTCGTCTACGAATGGACCAGCCAACACAAGCGCGCACCGGAACGGCTGTCCCACTCGCTGCGAAACCTGCGGGACGTGCTCTCAACCCGCAGCCAAATTGCCATTTTAGACGAGGAGCTCAACCGCGCCAGAGAGGTCCTCAACAATAAGGTCACAAGCTTTATCGTTCAGTTGCAGGACACCCTCCGGGTGGACGTTTCTCGACAAGCAACGCGCTTTCAGCTTCTTCCGGCGCTTACTCAATTACACGCCTTACAAGGCCGATACGGTCCGTTTGAAATACGACCAGTTTGTGGACTTTCAGGCCTGTGATTCGGTCCTCGAGTGCCATCGTGACCATTTGCTGCTGGACGACTTCTACGTCGAAGTGCTGACGCTCAAAATCCCGCCGTCGCGTAGCTTTGCCCATCTATTGCGAGGCCTGCAGGAGATCCCCTGCAACTACATCATCGCCAGCGAGTGGAAGCGTGAAGACGGGTTGGCGATGCGGCGGCTGATTCAATCCAAGCGCCGGCATTTTCACAACTCCAAGTCATCCATGACCAACTATCTGACGACCAACGCCCAAAGCTCCATCAAGGATATGCTCATCGACGACAGCGCCGTGGCCCTAGTCGGGAATCTCGGCGCTTGTCTGGAGGAGCTCGAAGTCAACGGTCGCCACTTCGGCCAGTTCTCCGTCGCCGTCGTTCTCTACGATAGGGACCGAGCCGCTCTCAAGCGCGCGGTGGCCGAGTGTTTCAAGGTTTTCGCCACTCACGATGCGCAGCTTATTACCGAAACGTACAACCTGATTAATGCCTGGGCGTCTGTTCAGCCGGGGAACTGCGCTTACAACCTGCGGCGGTTGTGGCTACTGGATACAAACTACGCCGATTTATCGTTTCTTTTTACGCTACATGCGGGAGAGGTTGAAGATACACACCTGCGCGGTGAGTACCTGGCGGCGCTCGAAACCAATCACGACACGCTTTACTTTCTGAACCTGCACTATCAGGATATCGGGCATACGATGATGCTCGGCGGCACGGGCAGCGGCAAAAGCTTCACGCTCAATTTCTTGTTGACCCACCTGCAGAAATACCAACCTCTGACCTACATCTTCGATCTGGATGGCAGCTATGAGAATGTGACCCGGCTCTTTGGAGGAAGCTACCTGTCCGTCGGAATCGAAAAGCGCTCCTTTACCATCAATCCGTTTTGCCTTCCGCCCACCAAGGAGAATCTTCATTTTCTATTTTCTTTTGTTCGAGTACTCCTTGAATCCGGCGGGTTTCGGTTGAGCGCCGGTGACGAGCGCGATCTTTACGAGCAGATCGAAAACGTGTATGTGATCGAACCCGATCAACGGCGGCTCTCAACGCTCGGCAACATGCTCAGCCGCGCTCTTCGGGTGCATCTTCAAAAGTGGGTTGAAGGCGGCCCCTACGGAACACTGTTCGACAACACGGAGGACAATCTCACCTTCGCGCCTTTTCAAACCTTTGATTGTCTCGGTATGGACAAGTTTCCGCAAGTGCTTGAGCCGCTTCTTTTTTATATTCTCCACCGCGCCAATGTAGCGATTCATGACGACAAACGGCTCACCATGCTGAAAATCTTCGCCATTGACGAAGCTTGGCGATTCCTACGCCACGCCACCATCAAGCTCTACATCGCGGAGGCGCTCAAGACGTGGCGAAAACGGAATGCCGCGGTCATCATGGCCACGCAGTCGAGCGACGATCTTCTGCAGTCCGAAATGCTGGGAGTGGTCGTCGAAAGCTGCGCCACCAAGATATTTCTGGCCAATCCGGACATCGACCGGAATACCTACCGCGAAGTCTTCCATCTCAATGACACGGAAGCTGAGTGGATCACGCGCCTGATTCCCAAGCAGCAGATGCTCATTAAGCGGCCGGATGTATCCAAGGTGGTCAATCTGAACGTGGGAAGACGGGATTATTGGCTCTACACCAGCAATCCCCACGACCGACAACGCCGGCAAGAGGCCTTCGAGCGTTACGGTTTTGAACAAGGCCTCGAAATTCTCGCAAGGAGTCCTTCATGAAACGAACCCATCTTCTTTCTACTCTCACGCTGGCGTGCCTTTGCAGCTCGTTGAACGCCAGGCCAGTGGAGGCCAAGCATGCAAAGAGCTCAGAAGCCCCGGCCGAATCTACAAAAAGCGCCGGGTCGGCCAGAGCGTCCTCTCCGGACGTAGACACCAAAGTCGTGCCCTACGGTGAAAGAGATATTGTGCGGGTGAAAACCAAGCTCCGATTCTCGACCCTTATCGTCCTTCCGAAGAATGAGGAAATTCTGGATTTTGTCTGTGGCGACAAAGAGTACTGGGCCATCAGCGGCGTCCAAAACTTCGCGCATGTCAAACCGGCCCGAGCCGGTTCCGAAACGAACCTCACGTTGATCACCGCGAGCGGCAACATCTACTCGTTTGTGCTGGTGGAAGTATCGGAGGTGCCTGGGGCCGCAGCCGATCTGAACGTGTTCATCGAGCCGAAGGATGAGGCCATGATCTCGGCCGTCAGCGGGCGCCCGAGATTTGTCTCGGCTCAGGTGGCCGATGACTACAGGCAACAAGTGGAGATCGCCAAGGCGGAGACTCGCCAGACCAAACAAGCGGCCCAGGCGGCCATCGACAGCGGCGTGAGCAAGTTCATTTCCAACGTTCGCTTTCCTTACCGCTTTGAGGCCGGCAAGAAGCCGTTCTATGTGCGCGCGATGTACAACGACGACAAGATGACCTACATCCAGGCCCGTCCGGAGGAGACACCAACGCTGTATGAGATCAAGGACGGCCAGCCCAATATCGTCAACTTCGACTATCAAAACGGCGTTTACGTAGTCGGCAAGATCCTTGACCAAGGCTATTTAGCCATCGGCAAGCAAAAGCTGGGCTTCAAACGGGAGGAATAATAATGTCCGAGAAAGAACCCGATCCCACGCTGGCGCCGCGCATTCAAGATCGGCGCGTGAATCCCGCCGGAATTGTGCCCAAGAACGCGCAGGCCTGGGTGATTAGCGGGATTGCGCTGGTGATGGTAGCCATCATCGCGCTCTCCGGTCGGAATCCCTCCAAGGACCGCCGCGCGACGGCAACGCCTCAGGCGCCCACGGTCGTCGATCCCAATGCCGCACGCATTCAGGAGTACGAGAACGGGATCGAAGCAACGACGCGACGCTTAAGACTTCAACAGGACCAGTTGGTCCGAACCCAGCAGACTTTCTCCGCTCCACCGCTGGGAGGGGCCGCTCCGGTGCCGTACATCGCGCCCGGAACGGCCCCTGGACTTTACCTACGGCCCGAGATGCAGGAGTCCGGAAGCCCGGACGACAGCTGGATTCAGACCGATAAAAGAAAACGCGAGTATCAGTCGCTGTTTGCCTCCAATGTAGTCTTGAGTTACCGCGCGGAGGCGCACCCAGCGTTTCCCTCGTCACTCCCCGCTGGGTCGAGTGGTCCGGCTAGCACTTATCCCAATCTCGCGCTGCCAGGACAAGAACCTGCATCCTCGGAAGCTTCTTCCATGAAGGTGGAGGCCGCGGCAGCCGCCCCGTTGGTCCCCGCCAAGCAACCGGACGATGAGAAAAACAACGGCAAGATCCGGGCACAGACGGACCCCGAGCTTCAACGCGCGGAGGGCAAACTGTATCGCATCTTCGAAGGGACAGTTCTTGAAACGGTGCTGACCAACCGCTTGAATGGCGACTTCTCAGGTCCGGTGAACTGTATGGTGACTACCAACGTATACTCGCACGACGGCCAGAGGCTGCTGATCCCGCAGGGAACCCGTGTGCTGGGCGAAGTCCGCCGTGTGGAGACCTTCGGCGAGCAGCGGCTGGCCGTCTTTTTTCATCGGTTCATCATGCCGGACGGATACTCCGTGAGCCTCGACAAATTTCAGGGTCTGAATCAAGTCGGCGAGACGGGACTGCAAGATTTAGTGAACCACCACTACCTGCAGATATTTGGCGCTTCTATCGCCATCGGCGCCTTGGCCGGCCTCGCCCAGGCGAATACCAGCTATGGGCTCAATGAGCCGGCCGCGGATGCTTACCGGCAGGGAGTGGCCTCCAGTTTTTCGCAATCGTCCATGCATATCCTGGACCGGTACTTGAACGTCCTTCCGACTTTCACTATTCGCGAGGGACACCGCGTCAAGGTCTATCTCGCCGGCGACTTACTTGTCCCGGCCTACGAGAAGCACCAGATGCCCAGCGATCTTTGAAGAAAGGAGGATCTATGCACTGGCTCTATCAGTACGTACTTCGAGGGATTGGAATCCTGTTTGTTATTGGGATGATCACTCTTCTTATTCTCGCGATCGGTTCGCAGAACAAGCGATCCGACAACCGTCCGGCGGCGCCGCACGCACACCGGCACGGCGGCACAAAACACTTTCGGAAAGCCAAGCTGAACTCAGGAGGTCTTCTATGAAACGTCGCAAAGTCTTCAAATGCATCGCGCTCGCCCTGGCAGTCGCTCTGCTGGTCAACCCGGCATTCGGCATTCTGGGCGTCGGTGACATTGTCTATGACCCGACGAACTACGCCAACGCCGTGCAGCGCTTCCTGCAGCTGCAGCGCCAGTACGCGCAAATGGTCCAGACCTACCAGCTGCTCCAGAATCAGTACCAGCAGATGTTGTGGATGGCCCAGCAGGTCCCGGTCAACATGGCCACCCGGTACCGGGCGCTGGCGACACCCTGGCTCGCCACATCAGCCACTAACACCTTCGGAACCACCTCCGGCTGGCTCTCCGGCATCAACATGGGCCTGGCCGTTCCGTCGGGATATTCATTGGCCACGCAGCCGCTGGGTAATTATGGAGCCGCACTCGGAAACATTCCGGCGGATCAGCTCGCAAGGGTCAAGACCAACTACGCAACGGTGGAACTGACCGATGGAGCGAACCTGAACGGCATCGCCACTATCGGACAAATGCGCGCGAATTCCACACAGGTGGAGACGGCCATCCAGGGTCTCGAAAACGACTCGCTGTCTTCGAACCCCAACATGAACACCGAAATCGCGGTCCTAAACAAGATCAACGCGGCGCACTTGATCATGGTCCGCAATACGCAGGACGCCAACAAACTCCTGGTGGCTCTGGCCGAACAGCAAATCGTCAACGCCAAACGCACGAGAGACGCCGAGGCGCAGGCCATTGATGAACACATTCGATTCATGAGCGACGGGAAAGCGGCGATGGACGCTCAGTCCGCCGGCGCCAGCCAGGCCATGCTGGCTTGGCGGATGCCGTAAAGGATGAACTATGCCGCCGAGTTCCATGAACGATCTTTTCGCGTTCCTGACCCAGCTCATGACCCAGAATGCGAGTCTCTTCGAAGCGGCGGGCGGTCACCTCTTCCGGGCGTTCGCGACCATCCTGGTGGTCTGGTTTGGCGTCAAAAGCGCGCTCAACTCCGCCAGTGGAGGCAGCGGGCCCATCTTCCAGTTCGACCAGTTCGCCAGCTTGCTCATGACCATCGCGTTCGGATTCGGGATGATCACGTACTACAGCCAGCCGATCCCGGGCTTCGGCGTCAGTTTTTACCATCTTTTTATCGACCAGGGATTGGACCTGGCCAACCAACTGAACCATTCCTTACTTCAGGACATCTGGAATCGCTTGACCAACCTTTACTGGGGCATGGAAACACCGGGCCTGACGCTGGCCCTCAATATTCTAGAGATTCTGCGCTATGCGGTCACGGTGATTTGTATCCTGGCCGCCCAGGCGGCGGTGTTTACCGTCATTGCCTTCGGCTATGTGGCCGCGGCGATCGCCGTCCTGCTAGGGCCGATCTTCATTCCTTTTTTCATCGTCCCGCACATGGAATGGCTCTTCTGGGGATGGCTGCGGTCGCTGATCCAGTACGCGTTCTATCCGGTTGTGGCCAACGCCTACGTCTACGTCTTTGGCAATCTTCTCATCCACTTCATCGACTCCCATCCGCCGCCTTATGACGGAACTACGATCGTGGTCTTGTTCTTTCCGCTGGTGCTGCTGCTAATTGCATTTACATACGGGATCGTCAAGATTCCCTCGCTCGTGAATTCCCTTTTCACTGGACGGTCCGGCGAATCCGTGCCGTTTTCCCTCTAGGAGGTGACCATGTCCATCGGCCCTTGGATGCCGCCAGTCGAGAAGGATTTTGAATCCGCCAGACGCCAGTACGTCGAGCAGTTTGGCTCGGTCCTGGTCATGAATACCTATCTCAAGATTGCGGTCCTCTGTCTCTCGCTGGTTTCGCTGGCGCTCGCGGCTCTCACGGGCAAGGCCTATAACCGGAAACCGGAGCGCATCGTCGTCCGCATCGATGCGGTAGGCCGCGCGGAAGCCGTCAATTACCAGAGCCTGGACTATAAGCCGCAGGAGGCCGAAATCAAGTATTTCCTGATCGATTTTGTGACCCGTCACTACAGTCGGATGCGAGCCACGGTGCGCGAAAACTACGCGCGTTCGCTCTACTTTCTCGATGGACGGCTCGTCGATGCGCTCATCGAGGCCAACAAGAAGAACAATGCCCTGGAGACGTTCCTGGCCGGTCCGAATGATGAAATCGACGTGCACGTTAATAATGTGGCGATCGAGGATTTGCGTAACCCGCCTTACCGAGCGACGGTCGATTTCGACGAGATCTATTACGGCCCCGATCACCTCGAAAATCACCGTGAAAGATACGTCGCCCACTTTGTCTTCATCGTGAAAGATCGGGTTGCGAACACGATGGTTCCAGTCAACCCGCTCGGGCTGACGATAACCTATTTCCGCGAAGACCAAGCTTTCCAATCGGAGGCCAAATGATCGCCAACGCACTTCTGGCCACCACGGCGATCTTCCTTGGAATCGGATTCTGGCTGATGGGGGAATGCCAGTTCCTCATTCCTTACAAACGCATTCTCTTCGGGGTCTACGGCGGCCCGATCGCACTGTTTGCAACGGCCCTGTTTCTGAACATCTTCGCGGCTTTTTATTGTGTATTCCGCAAATTCTTTCTCAAGGACACCGGACGGAAACTTGCCCACCTTGAAAAGCAACTCCGCATGGGCGACAGCCTTTCTGAAGAATTGACTGCGCGGCTCAAGGAAGAAACCAATGGATCGTGATATTGAAACGCCGGATCGAAATGCCGCTGATCGAGATCCAGGCGAGGGCCATCCAGATCCGCGTGAAGCGAACAGGAGTCAGATGGTCTCGCGCCAAGGCAGAAGCTATATCGGTCGCGATTACGCTTACCAGATCAGTCTGGAACAGCGTCAAACCATGTACGAGATCGGACGGTTTAGAACCATCGCCACTGACGATCTCCGTTCTCAAAGGTACCCAGGCCGCGATGGGGACATGCGCCGCGACCTGCGTTCCTTAGTGGAGCAGGGCCTCGTTCAGCGGCGCACGGTCTTGACCGGCGCGCGGCGCCAAAAGCTCACTGTCGTTGTGCTCAGTCGGCGCGGAAAAGATGTCTTAGAACGGGAACCGCAGGCGCATTCCGGTCAACGCCTCTATGCCGGCTTTGTGAAGCCGGCCGAGGTCGCTCACGATGCGGCGATCTACCGGATGTATCAAGCGGAATCGCGGCAAATCGCAAAGCAGCATGGCCGAGTTCGTCGCGTGATCCTGGACTATGAACTGAAGCAAAAGATCTACGCGCCCCTGGCCAAGGCCAGGGCATTACCACCGCTCGAATTCGCGAAGCGCCAAGCTGACGTCGCTCGGGAAAATGGCTTGCCGGTCCTCCAGGGGAGGATTCCACTGCCGGATTTGCGGATTGAGTACGAGACCAAAGACGGCGATATCGAACACGTTGATCTCGAACTCGCCACGCACCACTACCACGGTTCGCAGCTCGCGACCAAGGCGGCGGCCGGCTTCAAAATGTATTCACCAGCCGACTCGGCGGGTCACCTGCGGGCCGTGCTGGAGGACCGCGAAATCACCGCCGCAATTTTATCCCTATGAGTCAAATCCCGCTCACGAACGAGGCACGCCACGAAGCCCTGCAACGGTTCGGATACACAGAGCGCGAGGCTCGCTTTTTGTGTCTTGCGGCGCTTCATGGAGGCTATTTCCTTCGGCGGCAATACGACGAATTCTTGGGCCAAAGGGACGGCGGCAGCGCCACTCAGTTGATCGAAAAAACGCTCGCTAAGGGGCATGCCGGCGCCTTCACCTACCGTCCGCGAATCAGCATCTATCATCTCTGCGCGCGGCCCTTCTATAACGCATTGGGTCAAGTCGATAATCGAAACCGGAGGCAGCGCCAGCCTTTGACCGTCAAGAACAAACTCATGGCTCTTGATTTTGTTCTGGGGCACGACGGGAACAACTATCTCGCGACCGAGCAGGAGAAGCTCGCGTACTTTACCGGGACGTTGCAGCTGCCCGTCTCCGCGCTGCCTTTGAAACTCTATCACTCGACCCGGTCCCAAGCCGCCACCGCCCGCTATTTTGTCGAGAAGTATCCGATTTTCTTATCCGAGAACGCGATCTCCGGCTGTCCCCCTGTGGTCTCTTTCTGTTTTGTTGATGAAGGCCAAACCACGACGTCGCGTTTTGAAACTTTCCTGCATCAGTACAGCCGGCTCGTGGGCCTGCTGCCAGCGTTTCGGCTGATCTACGTCGCGGCAACGCCCGTGTTTTTCGAAAGCGCCGGCCGCGCGTTTGACCGGTTTACGCGACCGGAGAACCGACTTAACGGTAGAGTCCAGGACCCCGAAATAGGGCGCGTGCTCGAGTACTTCGGGGCACGACACCGATATGAGACCAAGCAATTGGACGGCTTTGACCGCGCCAAGTTGATCCAGTTGCGGCAGGATCGCGAAGCGTTTTCCGGGACGGAGTTCGAGGCGCTTTACAACCACTGGAAGTCTGTGGGCGATCAGGCTGTGACCCAAGAACCCGCAGCCGAAACAGCGGCGACGGCGAGCGTTCAAGGAACATTTTCCACATGCCTTTTGGAGTACAACTATGACCTATTTGGAACTCTTACGGCCTACTGAAAAGAAGTCATGGGCGGGCCAGCAGATGCAAAGATTCTCAGCGGCCGCCTCAGGGCTCATCTCGGGTCCGATCTCGGGCTCGCTGGCCCGAGATCGGTTTCAGATTCAATGGCTTTCGCCAAAAGTGGCGAACAACTGGTGCAAGGCGGGGAGTCAGAACGTGGGCGGGAACGACCCCGGTTTTGGGCGCGGCAGGCCGCCCAAAACCCTCTGCGCTCGCTTCGCTTGCTGCGGGGGTCGTTCCCGCCCACGTGTTAAGAATTGGTCCGGGGAAGTATCCGGGCAAGGGAGAAGCTGATGAGATCGTACATTCCGAAGCAACCGAAACTGATCCGAGAGCGCGTCGAAGCCAAGCTTGAACGATCGCTCGTCCGGAAGCTGGAAAAGTACAGCGAGTACCTCAATAGCGACCGCGACTACATTGTGAGCCAGGCGCTGGAGATCGCCTTTAGGAAAGACAAAGGCTTCACCGATTGGCTCAAGTCAGCGACGTTGGCAGGTACGGATCACCAAGTTGAGTTAGCCGCACCCCAGAGCAAGAAAGGGAGCCGCGAATGAGACGGCTCATCGAGCTCCGGACCGAGCTCAGCGCAGCCTTCGGCGCCGCCATCGGGTTCGTCCTCGTACACCGCTTGCCGTTCCCGGCCGAGAATGATCTACTTCAGCTGGTTTTTCTGCAACGGCCATCCATTTTCCATGTCATCCAATATGCCTACCTCGCTATGCTCTTCACCACACCGTTGATCGTCTTGGAGGTGCTCGGATCGTTGGTCTACATTTTCGTCCTTCGCCAGGACAAGAAGATCGGGTTGACGAAGCTTCCTCTCTACCCCGATCCCGCCGACCGCCAGGAACTGTACATCGTGATCGGCGAAATCCATCATCCGAAGCGTCCGGAGCCGGTCGAACATCCTCAGTGGCTCACCATCCCCACGCGGGGACTCTATACCGGTATCGCCGTCATCGGCGCGATCGGCAGTGGCAAAACCAGCGGCTGTATGTACCCGTTCACCGAACAGCTCGTGGCTTGGCGCTCAGGAGACCGCGAACGCCGCATCGGCGGTTTGGTCCTCGAAGTCAAAGGCGACTTCTGCCACAAGGTCCAGAAGATTCTCGACAACAATGGCCGCGCTGACGACTACCTGGAAGTCAGTCTGGAATCGCCTTACCGGTACAACCCTCTCTATAACGACCTGGATGCGTATGCCCTCGCCTATGGGATTGCGAGCCTCCTAAACAACCTCTTCGGAAAAGGCAAGGAGCCTTTCTGGCAGCAGGCCTATACCAACCTGGTGAAATTCGTCATCCTCTTGAACAAGGTCCTCTACGACTACGTGACGCTCTTTGATGTTTACGAAGGGGCGATCAACCCGGATCTCCTGCAGCAAAAGATTAAAGAGGGTGAGCGGCTCTTTCAGAGCGACTATCTGCTCATCGGGATCGAGGACTTCATGGCCGATCACGAGCTGGCGAACCACCCCTTTGAACGGGACCCACCAACGAATCGGATGAAAGCGCCCTTCACGCAGGCCCTCCATCGTTACCTGGGTGAGCGCCGCATTGAATACGACCTTCAAACCGAGTCCGGAAATCCCGTGCCAGGTGGGAGTCGCTGGGATGAGGACAAGCACCAGCAGTTCGAGGCCGTCAAGCGCTGGTTCTATCACGACTGGCTGCGGATCGAGCCGAAGCTGCGGACGTCAATTGTCGAAGGCGTTTCCGTGTTCCTGTCACTGTTCGACGACAACCCTGCCGTCAAGCGCGTCTTCTGTCCTCCGAAAGAGACTTACGATCCGGCGAAGAACGCCGATGGCCGCTACGGGCGGCCCCTGCCGCCCTTTGGCGATTTGATCGAGCGGGGAATCGTGTGCGCGCTGAATTTTCCGGCGTCTGCCAATCCTGGCCTCGCGCGCGCTGTCGGCACGATGATGAAACAGGATTTCCAGCGCGCGGTCTTGAACCGGATTCCGCGGATGGAGCGGGAGCCGGAGCGGCAGTGGCGCGACGTGTTCTTTGTCTGTGACGAATACCATGCCTTCGCCACGGTGGGCGAGAACGACCCGAGCGGCGACGAGAAATTCTTCGCGCTTTCACGCCAGGCCAGATGTATCCCGATTGTGGCGACCCAAAGTGTCAGCTCGCTGCGCTCCGCCCTCTTCGGGGAGGCTTGGCGCACCCTGCTGCAGACGTTCCGGACCAAGATTTTCCTGGCGCTGTCCGACGATTTCAGCGCCGAAACGGCGAGCCGGCTCTGCGGCAAGGAAGAACAGCTCAAGCTCAGCTACAGCTTTTCCGAACACGGCCAGGATGCCGGCGTGAGTGTACTCACGGGCCGCACCGCCGCGCACCGGGCCACGCTCTTAACCACGGAGGAGTACAACGTGCAGCGCGACTTCACATTTGAACCCCAAGTGTTCTCGGAGCTTACGAACGCCCAATCCATTGTGCTGGCTTACGATGGACTGAATCCACACCCGCCCAGCTATTGCTACTTGAAACCCTACTATCTGAACCCCAACCTGACCTATTTCGAGCAGCTCGCGCGAGGTGAACTATGACGGAGCTTGAACGGGTCGAAGCCACCTGGGCTCGAATCATCCCTTTTCTGCGGCCGATCGCTCCCTTTCTTCGCGACCCGGAGGTCTCCGACATCATGGTGAACGGCGAATGTGGCGTCTTCATCGAAAAAGACGGGCGGATTGAGCAGGTGCCCGGCATCGTGATACGTGAGCAGGCGCTCCAGGTCGCAGCGCGCAACATAGCTCGCGCGCTCGGGGATGAAGTGGGGGAGTCAAGACCCATCCTCGATTCCCGGCTCCCGGATGGCTCGCGTGTGGCCGTTGTGCTGGCGCCCGTTGCTGTCAGCGGGACCACCCTGACCATTCGAAAATTCCAAACCAGGCGCTATAACGCCCAGGAGCTGATGCGCACCGGCACCCTTACGCTCGAGCTCCTGAACGTGTTGCGTAATGCGGTTCTTGCCCGGCAGAACATTCTCATCTCAGGCGGCACTGGGACCGGTAAAACGACGCTGCTGAACGCCCTGGCCGCTTTCATTCCAGAGGACCAGCGTCTGGTTGTCATCGAAGACACTTCAGAGATTGAACTGGATAAGCCCAATCTGGTGCGGCTGGAGGCGCGCAAGGAGCAGCCCGAGTTGCCCGCCGTTACAATACGCGATCTACTGAAAGCCACCTTACGCCTGCGACCGGACCGCATTCTTCTGGGCGAGGTCCGCGGCGGCGAGGCCTTCGATCTCTTGCAGGCGCTCAATACCGGTCACGCCGGATCGCTTTCCACCATACACGCCAACTCGGCGGCGGAGTCGCTTACGCGCTTTGCGACCTGCGTGATGATGTCCGGGATCGAACTCCCGCATCACGCCATCCGCTCCAATATCGCCGACGCGCTCCACGTGCTGGTCCATCTCGATCGGCGAGACGGGAAGCGCTACGTGACCGAAGTCATTCGAATCAAGGACTACGACTCGCAGGAGGATCAGTATGAGCTCGAAACGATCTACGCATGCAAATAGTGTGGGTTCGCCCGGCGCCCAGGCTCGGGCTCAGGTGGCGAGTCAGTATCTTCGGGAGAATTTCGAGCCGAGTGACAGGGTGGCCGTCGTGCTGCTGGATAAGCGCACGCAGGATGTCCTCCAGAGGATTGCCGCTGCGGAAAGGATCGCCGCCGAGGATTTCCAGGCATGGCTTCGCCACAAGAACGCCAACGGTTATGAGGTGTATGTTTCGATGAACGCGCTGGTCAAGGAGGCGACGGGACGCACCAAGGCGGATGTCGAAACCATCCGCCACCTCTATTTGGACTTCGACCACGAAGGCAATACTGCAGTGGAGAAGCTCGTGGCGCGCTCCGATCTCCCGAAGCCCAACTATCTCATCAATACATCCCCGGATAAATGGCAGGCGGTCTGGAAAGTCCAGGGATTCACCAAAGACAAGGCGGAAACCCTCCAGCGAGAGCTCAGTCGGCAGACCGGCGCCGATCCGGCAGCGACAGATTGCTCGCGGGTACTTCGGCTGCCAGGATTTTACAATCACAAATATCGGAGCCCGGTGTGGGTCGGAGTCCAAGTCAACACGCGCGAAACTTATGGACCGGAGCGATTCCCAGAATTCTCAACGAAAGCCGGATCGGCGCGAGTTGGAGAGCGCAGCCAAACAAACGGCAATCGCGCAGCTTCCGGAGAGCTCTCGCAGTCAGAGCGTGACTGGGCCTATGCCAAGCGCGCCCTGGCGCGCGGCGAACCGGAAGAGCTTGTCAGGGCGGCCATCGCCAACCACCGGCGATATGAAAAACACAATCCATACTATTACGCCGAACTGACCGTCCGGAAGGCCATCCAGGCGTTGAACGCCGATCGGGATCATGGGCCCACCCCCGGGCCTGAGCGTTGATGGCCATATGGAGAAGCTACTTACCGTCGAGGATGTAGCGGACATACTGAACGTGTCTAGGGCCTGGGTATACGATCATGCCGATCGCAAGCGGCCGCTGATACCGTCCGTGCGGCTCGGAAAGGCCGTGCGATTCCGGCCCGAAGATGTGCAGAAATTCATCGACGACATGACGAGGCGAGTGGCGTGCTAGACTCGATATCGCCCCTGATCGACGTTCGCAGGATCGGCAGGCTTATGTCCCGAGAGCGGTACCAGTGCGGCTCGCTCAAGAAGGTCGGCAAGACCCGCAAGATGTGGCGCGGACGCTGGCACGTCT
>Ga0187871_10002457_pt1 | contig 15085 bp, 16 predicted proteins | sample June2016WEW_16_1_FD_132988 | JGI IMG/M metagenome (GOLD analysis project Ga0187871, IMG submission 132988) | Peatland microbial communities from SPRUCE experiment site at the Marcell Experimental Forest, Minnesota, USA - June2016WEW_16_10 | ecosystem: Environmental > Terrestrial > Soil >... | reverse complement strand
TGCGAAAGCAACAGACGGCGGCGGCAAGGCAGCCGATGTGCCCAGAGGACGAAACCGGCCTGAACCTTCCGGCGCCGGATTTCGAATCGCCGTTCTTCGCGGCCGCAAGAAGCGAAGATGCCAAACGAATCGCGGCCGCTTTGGGTGTGCTAGAGCCAATCTACCGGGAAGCGCTTCTCTTGCGTTTCCAGGAAGAACTGTCGCTCGCGGAAATTGCCCAAGTCGCAGGCGCTCCCATCTCGACCGTTTCGTCGAGGATTCATCGCGGCCTGTCGATGCTCGAAGCCTCTCTCGGAGGAAGCGCCGATGCCGTTTGAGAACCATGAAAAAGCCCGCTTTCTGCTTCATCGGTCCCTCGTTGAAGAAATTTCGCTGGAGGACCGGCACTGGCTCGATGCTCACGTCGGACAATGCGCCGAATGTGGCCGGTATGCCGATCTCTCGGCGCGTGCCGTCCGAGCGCTGGATTGGTTCGCGCTTGAACTCGACCCGGCAGCAGCGCTTCGGGTTGAGAACGTAGTCCGCAGCCGTGCCGAGGCGATGAGATCGGCCGAGGCGCATGCAAAAAGCCTTTGGATCGGCACAGCGGTCGCAATATTCCTCACGTTCACGGGATCTGCCGTTACGTGGCGCCCTTTGGCATGGCTGGCCAGTCAATGGAATCTCCCCAGCCGCGTATGGCAGATCGTATTCGTGGCGTTCTGGTTGCTCCCATCCCTTCTACTCGCGTTGCTGCCGCTTTTTCGAAGAAGGCTTCTGGGAGAGGATTCCGATAGCAACGGACAAACTGTATGAGCTGGCGCACCGGATTCGGTCTCATTCCAGGTCCGGCCAAAATCCTGGCCGCCTTAGCCTTCGTGGGTTTCTTTTTCGAGGTCCTCAAGGAGAATCGGGCGAGCGACCTCGGGACCTTGATCGGTCTAGCGGGCGGTACGCTTGCCGGCGCTTACTTTCTTCTCGCCGGCTATGTTTACGCAGACGCAACGCGGCGCGGTATGCCGCCGATTCCGTGGACGGCGCTCTTGGTGCTCATTCCGAACTGCGTTGGCTTCGTGCTCTACTTCGTGTTGCGAAAGCCGATCCTCCATCCGTGTCCCAGTTGCCGGCGCGGAGTTGCACCAGATGCCGCGTTCTGTCCCTGCTGTGGCCAACCGCAAATGAACATGGGACCGCAACCCTCACGGGAAGAATCTTGAAAAATGAACCGTCGGACCTCGGTGCGCGTGCGCAGAAAGGCGAATCTCACATGAAACAGACCGCTATGTTGACCACAGCGTCGCTGCTCACCATTCTATTGATGACGTTTCACCTGACCGGCGACATCCTGTTCAAGATGGCCCGGCAGGTCTCGTAAATCTGTTTGCGGTGTTCATCTTCGTAGTCTTGCTGTGTGGAACGCTGCTGCTCGCCGGACGGCGAGCGGGATACATCATCATCTTCTTCGGGTCGGTCCTCGGGCTGTAACCCTCATACATTTTTCTGCCAACCATCGGCCGTGCCCAAAGTCGAAAGGTCAACCGGATAAGCGCAAGCGATGTCTAGACTCGTTTCACCTGCGGGACCGGCGCAGACCGAATCGCCACGCGCGCAACAGCCGAACGACGTCTACGCCCCGATATTTGAAATCAGGCCGTTTGAAACCAGAATTCTATTTTTCGTCCGCCGCGTGATCAGTGAGCATCTTGCTTGATGCGCTTGAGGTCCAGCAATTCCTGGCTGTGCGCGGCTCCGGCATCGAACAGAAAGCGAATGGTGATGCGATCTACGGTAATCCAACGAATCTCGACCCCGTTAACGTGTGGCTTGTCCGGGGAGGAGAGGTTGGTCGCATCGACAAAGTCGAAGTCAAGAACCCCATTTACGACATCAATGCGTCGCGCCTTCAGACGCGGTTGGTTCCGGGCAGCGCAATAATGCGTCATGCGAAGGTCGGTTCCATCTAAATGGTAGACGCTTGTCATCGCTAGGCTGGAATTCATCGTCAGGTCCTCGACAATTGCCGATCCCATGCCGGTCATATAGTATTTGGCTTGTACGCTTCCGAAGCCATTGCGCGCCCCAGTCCACCGGAATGAGCCCTCCCAATCTCCAGTCAGCGTTTTTAGCTTCTCGAATCCTTCGGAACCCGTCTGAGCTGCGGCAATGGAAGGAAATAGCGAAAAGCAGGTGACGGCAACCCAGCACCATCGTTTCATGTCAACCTCCTCCTTTGGCGTTTGATTTCATTAGACGAATTGAATATTTCTTTGTTTGGCGATCCAGAGACCGCGGCAGGGCGGCCGTCCGTGTGACTAGGGTCCAGACTCATTAACACCGCCATACGATAACACCACCATACGGTCGTAGCGACGATGCAGACGGTCGTCACTCATGGCGCAGTGCCATGAGCGGGTCAACGCGGGTGGCCCTCTGCGCGGGAATAAGACACGCCAATAGCGCCACCGATACGAGCAGCGCCGTGAGGACGCCAAACGTGATCGGGTCGGTGGGTTTGATCTCGAACAGCATCGTCTGCAGGAATCGCGTCAACATCGCAGATCCGATCAACCCTGCCGCCACTCCGAACACGACCATCCGTGCCCCCTCTCCGAGCACGATTTTTAGGATGTCGCTGCGCTGCGCGCCGAGCGCCATGCGAAGGCCGATTTCACCGATACGCCGGCTAAAGGTATAAGCCATGACGCCGTAGATACCGATGGCAGCGAGAAGAAAGGCGACCGCCGCGAAAACGCCGAGGAGCTCCAGAGCAAACCGGCGGGCCGCCAGAGTCCTGGCCACGACGTCGTCCATCGTTCGGATGGCGAACACCGGGACGCCGGGGTCCACCGCTTGTACCTCGCGGCGAATCGCTTGGCCCAATACGCCCGGATCGTCGGCGGTACGCAGGTACACAACCGATCCATAAGCTGGAGCTTGAGGTTCAGAAACGTAGATACGCGGCGCGCTCGCCGTATCGAAACCGTCCGATCGAATGTCACCGACGACTCCGACAATGGTCAGATCCGCTGCGCCATTTCGTAGCGTTCGCCCCGAACCAAGCTTAATACGCTGTCCGACAGGATCTGCGTCGGGCCAGTATTGACGCGCAAGCGCCTCGTTAACAACGGCGACCCGCTGACCCTTGGAGTTGTCCAACTCGGTGAACACCCGCCCTCTCTTCAGAGGAATCTTCAGGACATCGAAGTAGCTCGAACTTACGCTGGCCACTTCAGCGACCGGTACGCGCTCTGATTCCGTGGCGCGATTTTCGATAATGAAAATGCTTTGATTCCGCGACGTGCTGTTCATAGGAAGACTGGCAGCGCTTCCAACAGCCGCTTGCTCGACGCCGGCGAGGCCGCTGACGCGCCGCAAGACTTCCTGATAAAATGCCGCGCGCTTCTCGGTGACGCGATAGGCGTCCTCGGCGGGATCATTCGGAAATGGCAGCCATATTTTGGCAGTTAAAAGCCGGTGTGGCTCGAACCCCGGACGCACCTCGAGTAGATTCCTGAAGCTTCGCAAGAGCAGCCCGGCACCGATGAGCAGCACGAGGGAGAGAGCGATTTCCGAGGCAACCAGAAGGCGCGAGATTCTTATCTGGTGCTTGCTCGATCCGGAGCCCCGGCTGCCTTCCCGAAGATTGCCCGCCTGGTTCGGACGCACCGTCTGCCACGCGGGCACCAGGCCGAAAATAACGCCTGTCAGGATCGAGACGAAAAATGCAAATAGCAGAACGCCCGGACTTAAGGCGATCTCATTGACTCGCGGAAGATCGGGCGGCGCCAGTTTCAGCAGCGACGTTTTCATAAGCGCAACGGTACTCAACGCGACGGCGCCCGAGACGGCTGAGAGTAAAATGCTCTCGGCCAGCAACTGTCCGATCAGTCGCGCTTTTCCGGCGCCCAGCGCCAGCCGCACTGCTATCTCGCGCTGACGTCCGGCGGAGCGCGCCAGGAGCAAATTTGCGAGGTTCACGCAAGAGATCAGCAGAACGAACGCGACCGCGCCGAACAGCACGAACAACTCCGTCCGCATATTGCCGACAAGATCTTCCTCGACCGGAACCAGGCGCAAGGCCCATCGGGCGGGCGCCGGATAATCGTTTGGATACTGGCGGCTTAGCTGGCCGGAAAATGCATTCAGGCGTGCTTGCGCCTGCTGCAGCGTCAAACCGGGCTTCAACCGCCCCATCGCTCCCGGCAACATCCTAAGCGACCTCAGCGCCGGTGCTGGAAACGGCAGCGCGTTGAACCCCGCGGCCGTCCATCCGTCGACCTCGCTCGCCAAGGAGCGACCCGGGTGCCGGAACTCCGGCGGCATGACCCCGATGATCGTGTAGAGATCACTATCGAGGCGAATTTTCCTGCCGATGGCATTTGGGTCGCCTCCGAATGTTCGCCGCCAGAAACCGTCGCTGAGTACGACCCCATCGATGAACCCCTGCTGCTCATCGTTTTGAGTGTACAGGCGGCCTAGCTGGGGTCGCGCCGCCAACATCCTGAAATAACTCGTGCTCGTCGCCAGCAGCTCGATGCGCTCCGGATGGTCGCCGCCGGTAACATTTGCGTCGGTGGGCCACACCGCCGAGAGATCCTGGAAAAGGTCGGATTTGTCGCGCAGATCCCATAATTCCGGCGCCGACATCCCGACATCGCGGCTATCCGAGCCGCGCAAATCGTCGAAGACGCGCACCAGCTGCTCAGGATGCGGATACGGTAACGGATTGAGCAACACCGCCCGCACGACCGTAAAGGCGGCCACGTTCGCGCCGATCCCAAGCGCGAGGGTCAATATCGCGACCGTCGTAAAACCTGGACTGCGCCGCAATCTGCGCGCTGCATAGCGGAGGTTGCTTCTCAAACCCTCTATCCAGCCAAAGGTGTTCATATGCCCGATCTCCTTTCAGCGAATTCTTATCTAAGAGCTGCGTTTGGGGGCGCCGTGCTTACCGCCCGCACGTTTCGTTTTTCCTTTGCGTCCGCATGCGAATCCAACTTCATGACACCCTCGGCAATCGGCGTGACATGACCGCCGACCAAGATGCCGTCAGCACCCTGCTCGCCCTGAATCTCGACATGCAGGAAGCTCCGGCGGCCCATTTTTGTCCCTTGTTCGCTCACCAAGCGCGTGCCCGCCTTACCCGACACCAGCTTGTGCCGGATCATGTAGGCCGCCAGGGGTCCGGTTGAACTGCCCGTCGCCGGGTCTTCGACGACCCCATATTCAGCGGCAAACATCCGCGAATAAGCCCCCTCAGGCGTTGGCGCGAACAAGAACACGCAGAAGGGCTCGCTCTCCCCTCCCTGGAGAGTTTTCAGGCCCACCAGATCAAGCCAGGCACGATCGACTGCCGCTTTATCTTGAGCGGCAACAATCACCGTGGGATTGCCGGCGCTCAGGAGCTGCGGTTCTATGGGAAGAAGGTCCTGCGGTTCCAACCCGAGGGCTGCTGCACACAGCGCAGAGTCATAACATCTTCCTTCGCGAATCGGAGGCGTTCGCAACCAAATCATCGGCCGTGCACCGCTGTCAATTCGGATAGGGACGGGGCCGATCTTCTCTTCCACGACGAAGGCGCTGCTGTTTTTCGGAACAATGCCCTCTTCGAGCAATACGAAAGCGCTGCCAACCGTAGGATGCCCGGCAAAGATCATCTCCTTTGCCGGCGTAAATATCCGCAAAGTCGCCGCACAATCCTTGCGTGTCGCCGGAAGTACAAAGGCGGTTTCCGCCAGATTGAATTCCCTGGCGATCTTCTGCATGGTCGCTGCGTCCAGGCCGGACGCGTCCGGAAATACGGCCAGCGCATTGCCCTCCAGGGCCTCCGTCGTGAAGACGTCCACGACTTTGTAGCGATAGGACTTCATTTTTCGTCAACCTCCGCGATCAAATCGATCTCCACACAAGAGCCGAATGGGACCTGCGCGACGCCAAACGCTGCCCGAGCATGAGCTCCGCCTTCGCCGAATACCTCAACCAGGAGTTCTGAGGCGCCATTGGCCACCAGATGTTGGTCTGTAAAAGCCGGGGTGCTGTTGACCAGAACCTGCATTTTGACGATCCGCCGGATGAGGTTGAGGTCACCGACGGCTGCGTTCAGCGTGGCGATCAGGTCGATGGCCACGCCTCTGGCGGCCTCTTTCCCTTGTTCGATGGTAAGATTCGCTCCCAGTTGGCCCTCCCAGGGCTTGCCGTTCCTCTTGGCGATGTGGCCGGACACAAACACGAGTGCCCCAACGCGCGTAAATGGTACGAACGCCGCGACCGGCTTCGTCAAAGCTGGTAGCTCGATCTTCAAACTCTCCAATGTCTCGTATACCGACAAACCGTTCTCCTCAAATGAAAGTGCGTGTCCACGGCTCGCGCCTCGAAGCTATTTATCATCATGCTGGCATCGCGCCGATATGTACAGACTCAGTTATGCAAATTTCGGACCAGTACAGTTAAAGAAGGATTAAACGATGATTTGAGCTTTAATGACCTACTGCCAGTCTTATGAGATCATCGCTACGCCTGCCAATGTGCACACGATGAAACAAAGCGAACCATCAACCAGTACAGTCAAACCCTCGCTTCTGGTACACTTCGAACGATGGCCGAAGCCTCAACTACGAATGGTGCAAATTCGCCGCTGTATATTCAGGTCGCCGAGACGCTGGTTCAGCAGGTATCTGCCGGCGCCCTGCAGCCTGGCGACCGTGTGCCTTCGCTTCGGCAATTGAGCCAGCAACGCAGCGTTAGCGTCTCCACCGTATTGCAAGCCTACATGTGGCTGGAGAACCGCGGATATTTAGAAGCGCGCCCGCAATCCGGATTTTACGTCCGAACGCCATTGGCAAGCCTGATTCCCGAGCCGCAATTCGAGCCCTCTCCCGGCAAGCCGACCGATCAGGGAACCAACGCTGTTCTGGCAGGCATCATCGAGTCCGCAACTGATCCCGCGAACGTCCCCTTCGGAGCCGGTTGTGTCAGCCCGGAATTGTTTCCCAATCGTAAATTGAACTTGATCTTGCGGCAAGTTGTCCGCGACCGGCCGTTGCACAGCGCAAGTTACGATTTTCCACCAGGCGTGGAACGCTTGCGCCGCGAACTCGCCCGCCGCGCCATCGCTGCAGGGTCCAGGGTTTCCCCCCGAGATGTTGTCGTCACCAGCGGCGCCGAGGAAGCCATGAATCTTAGCTTGCGGGCTGTTACGCAACCGGGCGACGTCATCGCGGTCGAGAGCCCCAGCTATTTCGGAATCCTTGAGAGCGCTGCCTCACTCAAACTCAAGGTATTGGAGATTTCGACCCATCCACAAGGCGGGATGGATCTCGACGAACTGGAACACGCCATCAGGAAGCACTCCGTGAAGGCTTGCGTCGTTATGCCAAATTGCCACAACCCTCTCGGATACGTTTTGCCGAACAGTTACAAGCAGGCTTTAGTGGAGCTGACGGCACGAAAAAACGTGGCGGTGATCGAGGATGATGTCTATGGCGACCTTGCTTTCGATGACCGGCGTCCGGTGACCGCCAAATCCTTCGATCGCAAGGGGCTCGTGCTGCTGTGTTCATCCTGCTCCAAAGTATTGTCTCCGGGCTATCGCATTGGCTGGGTCTTCGCCGGACGCTTCCAGGCCGCGGTCGAGCGTCTAAAGCTTATTACCTCGAAGGCCGCGCCCTCGCTGCCTCAGTGGGTCGTGGCGGAGTTTCTGTCATCCGGCGGCTACGACAGGCACCTGAAGCGTTTACGCGCAACCCTTGCGGATCAGGTCGCGACAGCAAGGCAGGTAGCCTTCCAGTGTTTTCCGAAAGGAACACGCATCAGCCGTCCAGCAGGCGGCCACATGCTTTGGATTGAGCTCCCGGCGAAAGTGGACGCCATGAAGTTATGGCGAGCCGCCTTAAGCGAGCACATCAGCATTTTGCCGGGACCGATCTTTTCCGCTTCCGGACGCTACAAAAACCACATTCGCATCAATGCCGGGATCGCGTTGTCGGATGCCCGCAAACGCGCCCTGGCGACCCTCGGACGGCTCTGCTCGGCCCGTGCGTGAATTAGTCCAAACGGGAAACTATTCGCGCCCAAATTGCGCGATCAACTCAATCTCAACAGCGACACCCTGGGGCAGACTGGCGACGCCGACCGTAGTTCGGGCGTGCCGACCAGAATCGCCAAAGAGATCGACCAGCAACTTGGACGCCGCATCCGTGACTCGCGGCAGATCGTCGAACTCCGGCTCACAATTGACATAGCCATTCAGCTTCACAATCCGCCGAACAGCATCCAGCGACCCGATGCTATTTTCCAGTGAGGTTAAGCAACCGAGTGCGGCCAGTTCTGCGGCGCGACGGCCCTCCGAGAGGTCGAGTTCCCGTCCGATCTTGCCCCGATAGCAAAAGTCTCCATCGGCAAAAGATGCGTGCCCGGAAACGAAAGCAAGATCGTCAATAATGTTCACCCGTAGAAATTCGGTGGTCTGTGCGAGCTCGGGCAACTTGAGCCCTAACTGCTGCAGCCGTTCGTGCACGCTCATGCTTTCCCTACCGTGTTTGTGCCGTGAGTACGGCCGGACGCCTGGTGCTGGATCAGGCTCTCCACGTCTCCGAAACTGGTCGCATTCGTAAGGACCTTCACTGTAGCGGATACCAACATGGCATTCTCCCGTCCTCCGCGAACATCAAGGCGATTTCACCAAAGCCGCCAGCGTTCGTTGGATGTGCTGAATTCGGCCAGCGTATAAGGAACGGAGAAGACGATGCCGACGTTTTGATGGGGCGGGATTCGAATCGTTGTATCCCACGTCGCGCCGTCGAGCTTTTCAACGGAAAGAGCATTGGGCACATGGCGCATAAGCGCGCCTGAATCTGCGGAGGGGAGAGTATACTCCGTGTTCGTATGGTTAGTAAAGGCATAATGAAACTCGACCCGTACCTCCTCATCAACCTGCTGCGTATACAGTTCGGTCGGTTTGGCGGTGATCGCGTTTTCGGACCGGGCTTTCGGCCTACCGGCCCACCAGATGACGGTTCCTACGAGCAGGCCGCCGTAACGGCGAAACCGCCGCCGAATCGGGCAGGCCGGAGGACAATCGTCTTCCAGTTCTTCGTGGTCAGCGCCGGTGCGAGATGTTCGCTCGCTTCCTGGCATAACAGGATATAGCAAAAGGGTATCGGAAAGTAAGTTCGCCTGCAAAGCGCCGGACGGAGTCGGCGGCGAACCGCTGGAAGGCTCGGGCTTTGAGGATGAAACCCCTTACCCGGAATTTAGCAAGAGCGCTCTTGCCGTTCCTGAGCCGACGCGGTGACGCGTTCGGCGTGCGCGCGGGTTCCTCGGCCTGCTGGCGTTCCCGGTGAAGAACATAATCTGTAGCCTTAGCAGCGGCACTCGCCGCCCTGAGCCTCGCAAGGGTTTCTCGGATTCTCCCGGAACGTCTTAGGCTTCAGTCCCTTCAAGCAAAAAGATGGCTGCCGTAACATCTCCCTCGAATGCGATTTCCGTCAGCTTGTCTTGCAGCGAATCGCCCGCTTCAATCACCAATAACCAATAGATCAGCTAACCCAAAGGCGCTTCACACCGGTTGAAAGGGCGCTGAAACAATTTCGGCAAAATTGAGAAACTGTCTAGTTCCTGCTGTGATATACTCCGCCTACTATCGGAACATCTAACAGCGCTAACAGGTAGGAGCGAATGCTTGGAACTGTTTTCTTCTTTGGTGTCCTGGCTGGCATCGATAATCTGCGAGCATGCTCGGCGATTGGGCTGCTCCCGATTCGCACTGCACGAAAGCATCTTGGCGCTTATCTCTGTTTTCTCGCCGGACGGGGTTTGTCAATGGGCGGCGCCTAAGCATGCAATCGCTCGCTGAAGCCCGACCTTCCAATCAACGATAACTCGGACGGGCGTTTCATGCCCGAATAAAGGAGCATCCAAATGTCGTCGTTGCCGCCAGTAGTTGTCGGCCCTCTTTCTATATGCAATTCGTCGGTCAGGGTCCAAGGCCAGCTCATCGGCGCTGTAGTGGACCTGTTCTTGGATGGGGTTAATGTTGGATCGGGCAAAGCCAGTTGGCCAGACCAGGTTTTCCCCTTAAAAACCGGCGCGACGCTCAAGGCCGGCCATAATGTAACTGCAACGCAAACCACCACCGGCCCAGCGAGTGGGACTTCCGCGGCCGTGGTCGTACAGACGAAGCCGAAGGTTATCGGTTCTGTGGCCTGCGAAACCCACATTTACGAGTGCGGCCAATGTCTGTGGCTGGACGGGATGGTCCCCGGAGCAACCGTGGAAGTCACGGTAGGCGGCGTGTCTCGCGGGAACGGCACAGCCCCGGATGGTATCGCGCGGATCGCGTTGTCGAAGCCTACCGGCCCGACCGAAACCCTCGTCGCGCAACAAACTGCTTGTGGTTCCCCAGGAACGCTTACCACTCTACCGCCGCCCGATCTGCTGCCTGGACCCGAACGCCAGCTCCCTCCGCCTACCGTAACAGGCCCTTTAAAGGCATGCCAGGTTGCAGTCCAAGTGACCGCAATCGATGGTGCGCGGGTCACCCTGAGCGAGACGCCGCCCCCAGGATTCAGCGAACAAGGGTGTTTCGATATGCCGACATTATGGTTTCAATGCCCGCCGCTCACGCAGGGCGCCAAGGTTTCGGCAAGTCAGAACATGCCAGGGTGCAACGAGGTCGCGAGCAAAGACTCGAATCCGCCAATAACAGTGGGTCCCCCAACGCCCGTGCCTCCGCCCGAAGTTGTTCCACCGTTATGCGCGGGGAGCGTCACTGTGCGACTGACCAATTTGCTTCCCGGCTCACCAGTCGAGATCCTTCACAATGGCTCCAGCTACGGGATGGGATCGGCTCCGGCATCCACCTTCGATTTTCCGGTTCCGCCGCTCACCGGAGGCGACGTAATTACGGCTCGCCAGCAGCTCTGCACCGACTGGAGTGCGGCATCCAACAAAGTTAAGGTCGGCCCCCAACCGTCAACCCTTCCCCAACCCGTCGTCGATGGCCCGCTATATCAATGCGGGGCTGCCGTACACGTCAGCAACCTTCACCCAGGCGCGACGGTCGACGTCTGGTCCACTCTACTCGGGGCGCCGATCGGTCATCAAACGGTTTACAGCACCGCGTGGGACATCCCGGTCTCACCTCTACTGCTCAACGGAGATGAAATTTACGCAATTGAGGACGGCTGCGGCCGCACAGCACAATCCATGAACGTCATGGTCAACCCAATGCCGCAGCCCAGCGCCCCCGAAGTTGTGTCTCCCGTCGAGACCTGTATGCGTAGCGTGACAGTGAGCGGTGTCGTTCCGGGCGCTCACGTCGAGGTCTACGTAAATGATGTGTGGCGGGGAAGCGCGATTGCCACTTCGAAGAACGCTGAGGTGCCCGTTCTTTTCGGTCCATTGAAGGTCAAGGATAAAGTCAAAGCGCGTCAGATAATCTGTGGAGTTACAACAGACTTCGGTCCGGCTGTGGACGTCATCGGTTCCGCTGGGTATTACTACCTGACGCAGCACTTCGACACCGCGCGAACAGGCTGGTTCCCTTATGAAACTACCCTCAATGTCGCGAATGTGCCGAAGTTGAAAAAGAAGCCTCTGATCACGCAGGACCTTGATGGTACGGTGTTTGCTCAACCGCTGTATGCCCATCATGTCAACATTCCTGGGTTGGGCGCCCACAACGTAGTGTACGTGGCCACCGAAAATGACACAGTTTATGCTTTCGACGCAGAAACTCAACAGCCGGCGCTGTGGCAACGTTCGCTGATACCTTTTGGCGAGCAAGCGGTCCCGGCGTCGGAAACTAGCGCCAACAACATCGCCCCAGTCGTTGGAATTACATCGACGCCCGTCATCGACTGTGCCTCATACACGATGTGGGTGGTAGCCAAGACAATGGGCATCGTAGGCGGCGTGAAGACGTTTTTCAACCGCCTTTACGCTATTGATATTTCCACCGGCGCCGATCGGCCAGGCAGCCCTGTGTCGATCGAGGAGGCCTCCTACCCCAGCCCAGGAGGGGCGGCCGGCATTTTATTCGACCCGCAGGTGCAGTTGAATCGCCCGGCACTGCTGCTGCTCGACGGGCGAGTCTACATCGGTTTCGGATCCCACAACGACGGCACTCCAACCTGGTTCGGCTGGGTTTTCGTCTACGATGCAACCACGCTCGAAAAGGTCGGAGTATTCTGCACCACACCCGGTGGCTCCCGTGGTTCCGTCTGGCAAGGTGGCATGGGTTTAGCCGCCGATCCACAGAGCTTCATTTACTTCATGACGGGCAACGGTTCCTACGACGGAAAAACGAATTTTGGCGATTCCGCCTTGAAGCTTCCCGCTGTTTTCGCCGTGCCGCCCCCCACAGTGCCGACCGATTTCTTTACGCCGGCGAATCAACCAGAATTGAACAACTTCGACTGGGATTTCGGGTCGGGAGGGCCTATGATACTTCCCGATCCTTCGCCAGGTTCGGCCCTCCCGAAGGCTATGGTTGCGTGCGGCAAGGACGGCCAGATATACCTGCTCAACCGCGAGAACATGAACACCGCCCCGCTAAAAACTGTTCCGTTGCCTGGATCGCCGCCCAACCCCTCGCCACCCGCGCCTGCGGGCGTGGGCACTGCGGGGGACGGCCCTGGCGTTTGGGGCGGTCCCGCATTCTTTGACAGCGGCAGCCAGCAGTTTATTTATTACTGCGGTAATGGGGCGTTGGGCACTGGAGGCCAATTGATGGCTTTTGTGTTCTCCGGCAGTTCCCTGGCGCAGTCTTTTATCGGTTCAAAACCCAACCAGTCGGCTATGCGTTTCCCTTCTCTGAACGCTTCGACATCCCCTAATACGCCCGGCAGTCATCAGAGCGGTGGCGCCACCCCCGTGGTTTCCTCCGACCTACAGAAAGCTGGTACGGGGGTTGTCTGGGCGCTTGCCAGAAGCAATCCATTGCAATTGGTGGCGTTCGATGCTACCGATCTCACAACCGGGCCTCTCTTCATCAGCCCCGCCGGGCCATGGAAGAATCCCAATGGGGGAGCGTTCACCGAACCCACCATCATCCGGGGAAAGGTCTATGTGCCGAGCGACGGTGAACTGAACGTTTTTGGCCTCTGAACATAGGGTTCCGCCAAACGTGGCCAGCTTCGCCGGAAACAACGCCACTTCTCGCCGTGAGCGGATTGAATCGTGCGACAACCCTGAAGACACGAAATATTGCCCGGCCGGCCATATGGGTTAGCGCTATGACACGTGTTGCATTTTGAAGGGCGCGCCGCTGGACCGGTGACAGTCCACGCACGCTACCATCGAGATCGGCTTGAGGCGCTTGGGTCCGAAAGTACACTTCCCATGCACATCAGGAGCAGCCCGGTGAGCCTTTCGCTTGGCGTGGTTGTGGGGGAGAACGCCCCGATTATGGCACAGCCTGTGTGAATTCGAGAATGGCGCGAACAAATGCGCAATCGAAGCGTAAGGTGAACTCGCGCAAGTTTTCAACCAGCACCTGACGAATGACCCAGTGCAAGGTGAGCGAAGTTTTCGTTCATCGCGCACTAGGGTGAATCCTATTTCAACCGCGCGGTCGTCTTGACAACCGCGCTCGGGTCGATGCCGGCCTCAAGTTGACGCCGCGCTTCGGCAATCGCCTGTCTTGCTGCACCCGTTTCCCTACGCCGGGGCCGACCGCATCGTGAACCCAGTCCTCATCGACAGGCAACATCCTGAGGAGTGGAGCCGGTTTGTCCTCTAGTGTTAACACCGCTTTAGCCGAGGCTCGCAAACAGCTCGAAGCTGGCCCCGTTGTTATCGACGCCGAGTCGCCCGCGGTTGAAACACGACCAACCTAGCGAATGTCGGCAGACTGCGTTGAGATCCCAGGCGACGATGGTGGGTGCCCGTAGAAGGTGCAATCCGACGGCCCCTGCCTTCACCCAGCAACACACGCTGAGCAGTCGACGTTGGACCCAACGGCGTAGCGTGGATGGATCGGGAAGCGCGACGGATCTTGGCAGTGCGGTGCGGCTTGCTCAACGGAATCGCCTGCGGCGATGCTTTCGCAGGCCTGCTGGCGGCAGCCAGTCGGGCAAGATCGTAAACGTCTTGCCGCATGGATGGTAGATTCCACGCCGCACCCAAATGCGTTCGCGCCGATCATCGTGGGCCTGCCGGAGGCGCCTGCCGTGGCCGATAATCGTGTCGCCTTGGCAAGCCGGACACCGTCGCAGCAGGAGGCCTAATGGGACTACCCCGGATCGAGCTCGTCTTTCGCTTCAGGCAGTGCGATAAAAAGAATCACGGCTGGTGTGAAGGCCCGCCGGTGACCGTTCTCTGCCAAAGTTTTCGATCTGCTGGCCGGCCTTCACCCTCCGGCCAAATCAGTTTCGAACGAGAAAAGAATACAGCTTTGCATTGCTGTCCGCCAGTCCTCACTCAGAACATTGGCCGGTTATTTTCGGCCACTCGGAGAATGCCGCCGAAAGGATCTTCTTGGAGATCGATCCCGTCAAGTCGCCTACACATCAACGATGCCCAATTGGCTAACGCCCCTCTCATGGAACTGATGATCCACGCGCTGGGCAGGTGCCCGTAGCTTCTTTCGCATCTGAGCGCCGGACAGATTCAAAATGGGCAGTTTTCGGTCGTCTTGTTCGGTGAATCTGTTTCGGCCGTTCCTTTGCCGGCTGCAATCTCTCCTGTGGCGCAGAGAAGAGCACCTCGTGGGTACTTGGTCCACAAATTCTTTTCGGCCTTGTAGTCGAGCAGGCTAATCGAACGGCTCTGAACCTTCAGGAATCGGAACGCCTCCGCGTGCCACCACACCTCCCAATCCAAGGCACTACCAAAACGGTGCCCCCTATTTTCGAACTGCTCGACTTCGCTGATAGTTCAACTCGCGCAGGCGTTCCCGATCAGACTCTTTCGGCTGTAGCTCAACTCCAACATCCACCTCACGGAGTTTCGTCGCCTCAGGATTGAACATGCCCGGTACTAATTTAGCGGCTCCTGTTGGCCGAAGGGCATCTGACGCGGCGGGTGTTCGCGGCGATTCTTGGCGGATGCGGGCTCTGCCATTGCCGGTAACTCCGGCCGCGGTAGGGAGCATAGCGCGCTTTTC
>Ga0187871_10002455_pt1 | contig 15089 bp, 14 predicted proteins | sample June2016WEW_16_1_FD_132988 | JGI IMG/M metagenome (GOLD analysis project Ga0187871, IMG submission 132988) | Peatland microbial communities from SPRUCE experiment site at the Marcell Experimental Forest, Minnesota, USA - June2016WEW_16_10 | ecosystem: Environmental > Terrestrial > Soil >... | reverse complement strand
GAATTGTTCAGCAAGGTGTTCGAGCTGAGGGTAGGTCGGAAACTCTTGCCCCGCTTCCCATGCTGCAATGTGCGGGAACTTCTCGGTCGCTTCTTGAATGGTGAACCCGGCCCGCTTTCGCGCCCACTCAACCAGTCTCGGGTTAATGGGAAGTGTCCCTCTAGGCATGGGGTTTATGATGATCTCTTTTGTTGCCTTGGGCCGGCCTTCTCCTGACAATTACGCTACCATGCGTCGGACGCTGGGTACAGGGTCGCAAAGAGCTGTTGGCGGCAAAAGGGGGACGCGCTCGGTTTCAAGCCTGATCGAAGGGCCGAAACGAAAGCGCGTGCACACTGCGAACGGCGCGGAGTCGCGGCCATGTAACGGGTGCTCGGCATGAGCAAAGCGGGCCTGTTTTTGCGCGGCGGCGGGGGCTTGTCGTCGCCGAATAGCGCTGCTATGCAGCCCAACACACCCATGCCACTGTTGGCCAGGCATGGCCCCAAGAACTTACCCTTTACGCGACGTGATTGTGCCTACATCGTTCCGATGCGGCCCGAGCCGCGGAAGTAGACCAAAGGCCGGTTAAGTCCCTTGCGAGGAAGTGGCGACCGAACAAATCCGGCCTGGAAGTTACCCCCGATACAGCCCGCGCGCGCGGATGTAATCCAGCACCGCGGCGGGCACTTCCACGCGATCGTCGCCCGCCGCCAGCCGACGGCGGATTTCAGAAGACGAGACCGGCAGGTCCACGGTTTCCAGGCGGTGTACCGTGGCCGCCGCCGGCACATCGTAACGGTGCCCCGGCCGGCTGACTACGATGAACTCCACCGCGCGGATCACGTCCTGCCAGCGGCGCCAGCTCTCGATCTCCGCGAAGGCATCCGCGCCGATCACAAAGAACAGCTCGTCGCCGGGAGCCAGGCGCGCGCGCACCTTCTCGATGGTGTCGATCGAGTAGCTGCTGGCAGTTCCCTGCTCCAGCCGCGAGGCCTCCAGCTTGGGCTCGTTACGGCAGGCCAGTTCCACCATCGCGAAGCGGTCGGCATACGGCGCATGGGTGACACCCTGCTTGTGCGGCGGCCTTTCGGCGGGCACCAGCCATACGAGGTCGAGCTGAAATCGCGCCACCGCCTCGCGCGCCACCGCGAGATGCGCATTGTGTATGGGATCGAAAGTGCCGCCGTAGATCGCCAGTCGCAAGGTGGGCGGAGGTCCTTACTTCAATACCTTGATCCGCACGTTGCGGAAGTAGACTTCCATGGGCGGACCGCGATGCAATTGAAAGGCGATAATGCCCTCCAGGCGCGCCGAGTCGTGCAGGTCGGCGGTTACCAGGCCGTTCAGCGTCAGCCGGATGTGGTCGCCGTCACACATGATCTCGTAGTCGTTCCAGTCTTGCAGCTTGACGACCTTCTCCGCCTTGCCCTTCCAGCCGTCCACCAGCGTGCCGCGGCCTTTTTCGTCGTAAATATTGCCCCAATAATTGTCCTCGGCGGCATCCGCTTGGTAGCCGCGCACCACCCAGTTGGCCAGCGCTTCGCTGCGAAATTGGATGCCGCTGTTGTGATTGCGCAACTTCATTTCCGCGCGCAGGATGAAGTCGCGATAGGGCTGCTTGCTGATCAGGAACGAATTGTCGTTCATCGTGACGCCCGCGGTGTGGCCCACGATCATGCCGTCGCGCACGCTCCACAGGCGCGGATCGCCGCCCCAGCCGTCCAGGTTCTTGCCGTTGAACAGCGGCACAAAGCCATCCTGCGCCAGGGCGGCGGCGGCGAAGGCCAGCAACAGCAGCGCGCGTTTCACGTCTCGATCCTTTCGATCTTCACGGAGTTGACGCGCACCTCTTTGACCGGCCGGTCCTGTTTGTTACGCGGCACTTCGGAGATCTTCTTTACCACGTCGAAGCCCTCGATCACTTCACCGAAAATGCTATGGCGGTTGTCGAGCCACGGCGTAGCGGCCACGGTGACGAAGAACTGGCTGCCGTTGGTGTTGGGTCCGGCGTTGGCCATCGACAGGAAGCCATGCTTGGTGTGCTTCAACGTGGGATGGAATTCGTCGGCGAAGTTGTAGCCCGGGCCGCCGCGTCCGGTGCCTTCCGGGTCGCCGCCCTGGATCATGAAGTCGGGAATTACGCGATGGAAGATGGTGCCGTCGTAGAAGGGTTTGCCGGTCTTGGTGCCGTCGGCAAGCGAGACGAAGTTCTCCACCGTGCGGGGGGCCTTGTCGGCGAACAGCTTGACTTTGAACGGGCCTTCGGTGGTATCGAACAGAGCGTACGTTTCATTGGGCATTCCCGGATTGTAGCAACGCGCCGCTACTCCTTGCCTGGATCGAACGGCACCTCCACGGTGGTGATCGCTTCGACGGCTGCGCCCTGCATGGTGACCGGCTTGTACAGGTAGCGCTTCACCGCGTCGATGGCGGCCGGGACAAGCAGCGGATGTCCGCTGACGACAGTGGTCTGGGTGACGCGCCCATCGGCGCCGATATGCACTTGCAGCTTCACCACACCCTGAATGCGCGCCATTTTAGCTAAGGGCGGATAAACGGGCGGCGACGATTGCAGAAGCATGCCGGCGGCGACGCCCGCGCCGATGCGAACCACTTGCGTGTCTGGCGGCGCACTCTCTACCTGGGGCGCGGCCGCGAGATGCTCCGCGCCGCTGGGCAAGCCTTTGACGCCTTCCATCAGATCGGCCCAGTTGCGATTCTGTGGTTCCAAAGCTTGGGCGTGCATCACCAGTCCGGTTGCCATTGTCCTGAGCGCGGCGAAATCCCAGCGGCCGGGGCCGGTCAGGGTCCCCATGGTGGCCTGGTCGACGAAGTGGCGCGCCACTTTTCCAACCAGTGCGGAATCCTTGGATTCCCGCAACTCGTTTTCGATCTGAGCGGCGAGGGGCGCCGCAAACCTCTCGCTGTTGAACAACACCCTGGCATACAGCCTCGCGAGCGGTTCAGTGGCGCGCGCAGGGTCCAGCCTCTGAGCGCGCTTTAACAGGCCGATTTCTTCTGCCACGCTGCCTTCGCCCAGTGCGCGCGCTGCATTCCCCAGCACCCGGATGTCGTCCGGATGCAAGTCAACCTGCGTCAGCCACCGGCTGCGCACATCTTCAAACGTATCTTCGTACCCTCCATCGCGTTTGCCGCGGAAAACAGCCGCGACGGCATCACCGTGAAGCGCCGATTCCGGGTGATGGTCGATCAGCCAGAGTACCAGGGAAACACGCCGATCACGCATGTTGTTTTGCCAATAGTAGCGGAGGAGTTTCGAGCGAGTTGCTTCGTCCTCCGGATCGGCGGCGAGCTGTTGTTCCAGTTGTGCAGCTTGTTCAGCGGTGGTCGAGTCCGACCGCAGTCCATCGCCACGAAAACCAAGCCACGAGCTTGCCTCGGCCTCCTGCGTGGAAGGCTTCGCTTGGGCGCGCGCCATGCGTTGCAGGTCTACGGATATGGAAATCCAGAGGAGCAGCGCAGCGCCCGGCAACAGGATCAGGCGGCGCACGCTGCCACCGCGTCTGGTGCACGGGTCCATCACGCGGCGGATGCGGCGGGCCACCAGTTGTCCGTTCATGGCGGAAGCGTTCCAGATCAGCCGCGTGTTTTGCCCTTCCATGCGGGCGGCGACCTCCAATAGCACACGCGCATAGGTTCCGGAGTCGGCGGAAACCGCCAACGCCGCATCGTCCGCGATGTGTTCGGCCAGAACGGCCAAGCGGCGCTCCAGCCACCAGGCCAGCGGGTGGAACCAGAAGACGCACTTGTTTGCGGCGGCAAGCAGACTGATCGCCGGGTCGTAGCGCCGCGCGTGCGCCGACTCGTGCGCCAGCACCACCTTTAGCTTTTCAGCCGGCCACTCGCGCCAGTCGCCCGGAAGGAGTATCCGCATGTGCTTCAATCCGATCGTTAGGGGAACGCGTACCTGGCCGGACTCTTCCACGCCGGCATCCGCGCCTGCATCAATCGGACGCGCCCCGCGCAACAACCGCCGGGTCATGAAGAGGCCCAGCAGTAAGCGCGCGGCGAACAGCAGGACCCCCGCGACATAAACCATGGCGGCATACTCGGGCCACCGGAACCGCGCAACTGCAGGCCCGGTCCGCGGCACAGGAGACGTTGCCGGCGCGCCGCCTGGACTGGCGGCGGCAGGATGAGCAGCGATTGCAATGGGCGCAGGCCGCTCGACCACGTACACATACGCGGCGGGAACCACCAGTCGCAGGACCGGCAACGCCAGCATTCCGATCGTCACCAAGGTCCACAGGGCATGCTGCGCGGCGGCACGCCCGCGCAACAAGAAAACCAGCACGCCAGCCATCCCGGCCAGAGCCACCGCGCGCACGGAAGTATCGGCTAGAAACTCATACCAAGTCATTTCGCGTTACCTCGTATCGGCTTTTTTCGCGATATCGTCCGCCAGACGCCGCAATTGTTTGGCGTCAAGCACGTCGTTATCCACCATTCCGGCGATCAGTTGCTCGGCCGATCCGGCGCAGAACCGTTCGATAATCTGCCGGACCGCCCTGATCGCCAAGTTCCGCGGCTCGTCCACGCTGGAGTAAACGTACGTCCTCCCGTCGACTTTGTGTTTCAGGTGCCCCTTGTTCTCCAACCGCCCCAGCAGGGTTCGCACGGTGGATTCCTGCAATTTGCGCGTGGGCGCCAGATCCTGGCGGATCTGCTCCGCGGTCGCCGTACGGCGCCGCCAGACGCTGGACATCACTTCCTGCTCCAGATCGGTGAAGGGACTGCGCAATGGTTTTTGTGTGCGACTCATTGTAGCACTACAAACTGTAGCATTCATGCCGGAGCGTGTCAATAGGCTGGCGCGAAAATTTTCGCCTAACCCTTCAGGGCCTCAGACGTCTGTATAATAAGAAGTCTGAGTATGCCAAAAACCGACTCGCTCCAGGGATCGCTCGATCTGCTGGTCTTGAAGATTCTTTCGCGGCGGCCGCGCCTGCACGGCTACGCCATCATGACCGCCATCAAGGATTGGTCCGGCGACGTGCTCCGCGCCGAGGAAGGCTCGCTTTACCCGGCGCTGCACCGCATGGAGGAAGCCGGCTGGATCCGCGCCGAATGGATCATGAAGGACACCGGCCGGCGGGCGCGCACCTATGAACTGACGGCGGCGGGCAAGAAACAGCTTGACGTCGAAGAGTCGCGCTGGCAGGCGGTGACATCGGCGGTAAATCGCGTTCTGAGGACAGCCTGATATGTCATGGTGGTCGCGCATTGCCAATGTCGTTCGCGGCGGCAGGTTGAGCCGCGAGATCGACGAAGAGGTACAGTCGCACATCGAGGAAGCGGTCGCGTGGGGCCGCGATTCCGCCGAGGCGCACCGGGCTTTCGGATCCACGCTCCGCTATGGCGAACAGAGCCGCGATCTCAGGCTTATTCCCTGGCTCGATTCGCTGCGCGCGGATGCCGTCTTCGGCTGGCGTCAGCTCATCAAGAGGAAGGCGACTTCCGCCGCGGCCGTCCTTTCGCTGGCGCTGGCGATCGGCGCGTGCACCGGGGCGTTCCGTCTCATCGACGCCCTGCTGCTGCGATCTTTGCCGGTGGCGGATCCAGAGCGGCTGTACGTTCTCTCCCGCGCAGGAATCGATCTCGACGGTAAGCCGGGTTCATCCGACGCTTGGGCGTATCCCGACTTCGGCCTGATGCGCGCCGCGGTGAAGGATCGAGCCGAATTGATGGCGGTATCGTACGCGCAACGGATGGATCTGACGTACAAGTCCGATCAGGAGATGGAGAAAGCCGAGGTGCAATACGTCTCAGGGTGGATGTTCGGCTCGTTCGGGCTGCGGCCCGCGCTAGGACGGCTGCTCAGTGAAAACGACGATCTGAAGCCCCGCGCACATCCGTACGCCGTGCTGTCCTACGACTACTGGACACGCCGCTTCGGGCGGGACCCGAAAATCGTAGGGCGCACGTTTCGCATGGGGGACGACCTTTACGAAATTGTGGGAGTCGGCCCGCAGCCCTTCACCGGCACGGAGACCGGTACCGCCACCGATGTATTCGTGCCCGCCATGATGCATCCCGCGGTTGTCCATGACGACTGGACCTGGCACCGTACGTTGGCGCGGCTGAAGCCGGGCGTGGCCGTCGAGCCGGTTCGCGCCAGGCTCGACGCGACCTCGCGCGCCTTTGAAGAAGAACGGGCCAAGGGCTTCACCGGCATGAGCAAACAGGACATTCAGAAAATCCTGGACCTGAAGTTGTTGCTGGAACCCGCGGCCGCGGGCGCTTCGGATCTGCAGAACGACTATCGCGTGTCGCTCGTCGCACTCGGCGTGCTGGTGGCGCTGGTGCTGCTGATTGCGTGCGCGAATGTCGCCAACCTGATGACCGCGCAGGCGGCCTCTCGCGCGCGCGAGATGGCGCTGCGCGTTTCGATTGGAGCGGGAAAGTGGCGGCTGGTGCAACTGGTCCTGGTGGAAAGCGCGATTCTGGCTTTGCTGGCAGGAGCAATCGGCGCGGCATTTGCCTGGTGGTCCGCGCCCTTCGTCGTGGGCATGATCAATCCGCCGGACAATCCTGTGCGCCTGTCTCTTCCGGCGGATTGGCGCGTGCTGGGATTCGGCCTGGCGCTGACCCTGGGCGTGATGCTGCTGTTCGGTCTGACGCCTGCGCTGCGCGCCTCGGCAGTCAAGCCAACCAGCGCGCTCAAAGGCGGCGAAGACGCCCACACGCGGCGCCATATGATGCACGCGCTGATCGCGGCGCAGGTGGCCTTCTGTTTCCTGGTGTTGTTCGTGGCCGGACTTTTTGCGGCCACTTTCGACCGTTTGTCTCATCGCCCTATCGGATTCTCCGCCGACCGCGTACTGCTGTTGCACACGGTGGCGGCGCCCGACGAGGCCCCCGTCTTTTGGGACCAGGTGGCCGAACATCTGCGCAGTGTGCCAGGGGTCGAGAAGGTCGCGCTGGCCGGATGGCCGCTGCTCGACGGAAATGCGTGGAACGGCTTCATTTCGGTCAACGGCGCGCCTCCCGGCCCGGTGCTCGCCTACTTCCTGGCCGTGTCACCTGGCTGGGTGGATACGATGAAGATGCCGCTCCTCGAAGGGAGAGACTTCCGGCCCGACGACACGATGCCAGGCGTTGCGCTGATTAACGAAACATTCGCCAAGCAGTTTTTCCATGGTGAGAATCCCATTGGACAGTCGTTTGCTAAGGGCGAGCTTCCTTTCAAGGTGGCAGGCGTGGTCCGCGATGCTCCTTACCGCAACGTCCGCGAGCCCATTTTGCCGGCAGTCTATGTTCCGATTCGCCGGATCGATACCTTTGGCGTAGTGCAGCCGATCAGCGGCGCCACCTTCATCGTGCGCACTGTCAGCCAAAAACCCATGGCGCTGGCCTCCACCCTGCGCCGGGAAATCCCGCGTGCGCGATCCGAATTCCGCGTCAGCAACATCCGCACGCAGGCTGAGTTGGTGCGGGCGCAAACCCTGCGCGAACGGCTGCTGGCCACGCTCGGTATGTTCTTCGCCGCAGTCGCACTGCTGCTGGCAGCGGTCGGATTGTACGGCGTGCTCGATTATTCGGTGCTGCAGCGGCGGCGCGAAATCGGCATACGCATCGCCATCGGCGCGCCCGCCGGCAACATCGCCCGGTTGGTCACTGTGGAGATCTTCGCCACGGTGCTGGTGGGAGCCGCCGCCGGCCTAGCACTAGGTATGGCGTCGGTGCGCTACGTCGAGGCGCTGCTCTATCAGGTGAAGGCCGGCGACCCGGCTATGCTGGCGCTGCCGTCGGTCACCATTCTGGCGGCGGCGCTGCTGGCCGCCATGCCGGCGGTGCTTCGCGCCGTGCGCATCGACCCGGCCGCGATGCTGCGGGCGGACTAAAGGCGATCTGATATGTCATTGTGGTCGCGCATCTCAAATACGTTTCGCGGCGAGCGTTTGAGCCGCGAAATCGACGAAGAACTCGCTGCTCATGTGGATGAAGCCATTGCGCAAGGCCGCGAGCCGGCGGAGGCCCGCAGAGCGTTCGGCTCCCCGCTGCGGCGGCGCGAAGAAAGCCGCGACATCCGGCTGATCCCGTGGCTCGATTCCCTGCGCGCGGACGCCATCTTCGGCTGGCGCCAGCTCGTCAAGCGAAAAACGGCTTCCGCCGCGGCGGTCCTCTCTTTGGCGCTGGCGATCGGGGCGTGTACGGCGGCATTCCGTATCGTGGATGCCCTGCTGCTGCGGCCGTTACCCGTGGCCTCGCCGGAACGGCTGCACGCCGTCGCGTTCGAGGGGTTCGGCGCCGATGGCAAGCTGATGACATACGACAGTTGCTCGTATCCGATGTTCCGGCAAATGCGCGCCGCCATAGCGCCCGAAGCCGAGTCCATCGCGGTCTCGTATGCGGAACGTATCGACCTGACCTACGGATCGGACCAGGAAATGGAGAGAGCTTACCGGCAATTCGTTTCCGGCTGGATGTTCGGCGCCTTCGGACTCCGCCCGGCATTGGGGCGCCTGCTTACCGCAAACGACGACCTCACGCCCGGCGCTCATCCGGTAGCGGTTCTATCGCACGATTATTGGACGCGCCGTTTCGGGCAAGATCCGAAAGCTCTCGGCCGCACTTTGCGAATGGACGGCGCCCTTTACGAGATCGTGGGAGTCGCGGGCGCCGGCTTCACCGGCACCGAAACCGGTACGGTGACCGATCTTTTCATTCCCATGGCGATGAAGAACCCCGCCACCCTGGCCAGTGCCCACAATTTCTGGCTCCGGACATTGGTGCAACTGAAGCCCGGAGTGGCCGCCGAACCCGTGCGCCAGAGGTTGCGCGCCACATTTCGCGACATCCAGGAAGAGCGGGACAAGGGTTTCATCGGCATGCCGAAACGCCGCCGCCAGCAATTCTTCGAAGAGAAGCTGCTGCTGGATCCCGCGGCCTCCGGACGTTCCAACCTGCAGCGGGACTACCGCCGTCCGCTGGCGGCTCTCAGCGTTTTAGTGGCGCTGGTGCTGCTGATTGCGTGCGCCAACGTGGCCAACCTGATGGCGGCGCGGGCCGCGGCGCGCGCGAGAGAGATGGCTCTACGAGTCTCGATCGGCGCCGGACAATGGCGCCTGGCGCAACTGGTGCTGGTGGAAAGCGCCTGGTTGGCCTTCCTGGCCACCGCTATCGGCGCGGCGCTGGCATGGTGGTCCGCGCCCCTCGTCGTGAGGATGATCGATACGCCGGACAATCCGGCGCGCCTGCTGCTTCCGGCGGACTGGCGGGTACTCGGATTCGCTCTGGCGCTGGCCGTCGCGGTGACGCTCCTGTTTGGCCTGGCCCCCGCCCTGCGCGCCTCGGCCATCCAGCCGGCTGGCGCGCTGAAGGGCGGAGAAGATCCGCACTCGCGGCGCCGCTTGATGCAGGCGCTGGTCGCCCTCCAGATCGCTTTCTGTTTTGTGGTGCATTTCGTCGCGGGCCTGTTCGTCGTTACATTGGACGGGCTGTCGAATCAGCCCACCGGCTTTTCCGCGGAACGGATTCTCAATCTGGAAGCGCTGGCGCATCGCCCGCAACCGCCGCTTATTTGGGACCAGGTGGTCCAGCATCTGCGCGCAGTTCCGGGTGTCGAGACGGCGGCGATGGTTGGATGGCCGGTTCTGAGCGGGGAGAGCGCCGTGGGCGACATTTCGATCGGCGGCGCGCCGCCCAGCGAGGTCTTTTCCGACTTTCTGTTTGTGTCGCCAGGCTGGTTCGACGACATGCGGATTCCCTTCATCGATGGCCGGGACTTCCGCGCGAGCGATACCAATCCGGGCTTCGCGATCGTCAACGCGGCTTTCGCGAAGCAATATTTCAACGGTGAGAACCCCATTGGAAAAACGTTTGAGAAAGTGGCAGGGGTGGAACGCGTGAGCTTCCGGGTCGTGGGCTTCGTGCGCGATGCGCGCTCCAGGGATAACCTGCGCCTGCCCATCCGGCCGACGGCTTATGTCCCCTTTTGCGGCATGGACGCCGCCGGCTCGTTCAAGCCCATCGGCAGGGGAACGTTCGTGGTGCGCACATCCGGCCGGAACCCGCTGGCCCTGGCGTCCATCCTGCGCCAGGAAGTGCCGCGGGCGCGACCCGAGCTTTTCGTGGACAACATCCGCACGCAGACGGAGATCGACCAATCCCGCACCGTTCGCGAGCGGCTGCTGGCGAGGCTGGCGCTGTTCTTCGCCTTAGTCGCGCTGCTGCTGGCGGGTGTCGGCCTGTATGGCGTGCTGGACTATGCGGTGCTGCAGCGGCGGCGCGAAATCGGTATTCGCATGGCTATCGGCGCGCCCGCCGGCCACATCGCGCGGCTGGTAACCGGGGAGATCTTCGCCATGGTGCTGGTGGGCGCGGCGGCCGGCGTGGCGCTGGGCATGGCATCGGTGCGGTATATCGAAGCGTTGCTCTATCAGGTGAAGGCCGGCGATCCGGCCATGCTGGCGCTTCCGGCATGCACCATTCTGGCGGCGGCGTTGCTGGCCGCGCTGCCGGCGGTGCTGCACGCCGTGCGCATCGATCCGGCCGCCACGCTGCGCGCGGAATGATAGAAGTCAGCAGAAATCGGAGGGCGGCCAATCTTGGCCGCAGCCGCCTTTTACGCGGCCAGAGCCGGCTGAAAAGCCGGCTGCGGGCAGAATTGCCCGCCCTCCCGAAGGAATCATTCTTCCGCCGCTTCTTCCGGCGGCTCAAACCCATCCAACAAATCCGGATCGCGGGCGAACTTCTTCAGCACCGCGATCACCGTCGCCGATCGAAACCCCGCCCGCACCAGCCTGCGATAGGCCGACGCCATCTGCTTCGCGTCCTGAAACAGATTCTCCCTGGACGCCATACGGAACTTGTGCCGCACGAAGTCTTCCGCCAGCGCCTGCTCGTTCACATCCTCATAAACTTTGCCGACGGTTTGCTGGGCCACCGCCGGCGCCACCCGCCGCCGCGACAAATCCGCCAGCACGCGGGTCTTGCCCAGGCCTTCGTTTTCCAGGCGGGCCGCGGCGAAGTTCTCCGCGAACTTGCGGTCGTTCAGATAACCGTATTCCTTCAGTCGTGCGATGGTGGGATCCACGTCGCCGGCGAGCGCGGCCTTGCGGCGGAGCTTTTCGCGCAGTTCGCCGGTCGAGTAGGCCCGGCCGCCCAGCACCCGTAGGGCGTACTCCCACAATCCGGCGGCATCCAGGGGGGCGCGTTTTCCATTTTTCATACCAAGGGCTTTCTTAACGATACAGCAAGGTATACTAGAGGCTGTAAAGGGAGGAGTGAGATGGATAAGAACGGATTCTCCAGTTTCTTGCTGGGCTTAGGGGTGGGGATCGGCATTGGTATGCTTTTCGCCCCCAAATCCGGCGCGGACACCCGCCAGCTCATCAAGGATAAGACCGGCGAAGGCACGGATTTTCTCAAACAACGGAGCACGGAATTGCGGGATTCAGCCGGCGATCTGCTGGCCGAGGGCAAGGAGGCGTTGAACCGTCAAAAGGATACCATCGCCGACGCTATGGAAGCCGGCAAACAGGCCTATCGCGATGCGGTAAACCAGCCGCCGCAGCCTCCCGCGGAAGGCGCGGCTCACTAACTCCGATGCCACTGAGGGTTCCGCATGTCTGAAGTCTTTCAATGGGTGGTGGGGGTGGCCGCCATTGTAGCGTGTCTTGCCGTGGTGGGGCAGACCCTCATTCTGGCCGCCCTTTACCGCGCCGGAAGGGAAGCCGAAACCGCAGGCAAGGAGGCGGGAGCCAAGCTCTCGCCACTGGTGGACCGTTTTGAGGGGCTCCTCACGGCATTCAACAGTTTCCTGACCACATCCGGCAAGATGTTGGAGGAGAACCGTCCGCGCATTGCCGGCATCACGGCGGAAGCTTTGGCCGCCGCCAAGGCCGCCCGCGAGCACGCCGACCGGATCGGCGAACTGATCGACGACACCAGCGGGCGCGCCAGGGCCCGCATTGCGCAGATCGATCAGACCGTGGATCAAACCGTGCAGCAGGTGGAACACGCCAGCGAGGCGGTGAAGAGCGCGGTGCTGAAACCGGTGAAGGAAGTCAACGGCCTCGTCGCCGGTGTCAAGGCGGCTTTGAATACCTACGCGCAAGGCGGCAATCGCAATTCTCCGGAACACGCCACCCAGGACGAAGAGATGTTTATCTGATGTGCTTCGAGGGCGGGCAATCTTGCCCGCAGCCGGCTTTAAGCCGGCTCTGCTTCGCCTTGCCTACGCCGCTTTCTGCACCTTACCCGAACGAATGCAGGACGTGCACACGCGCAGTCGCTTAGTAGCGCCATTGACGGCTGCGTGGACCGTCTGCAAGTTCAAGTTCCAGCGGCGCTTAGTGACATTGTGGGCGTGGCTGACGCGGTTGCCGAATTGCGGGCCGCGCCCGCACACATCGCAAGTTTGTGCCATGTTACAAGAATCTCCTCGAAACTGCGGAACTAGTATTCTATCAGCCGGGGCCGCCCCTCCGCAACCCAGGCGGAATCAGCACACCATGGATACCTTCATTGGTCAGTACCATTAAATCTTGTTAATAAATGTGGCGGAGCGACTGGCGTTGGATGTAAGATCCACCCAATCCGGACGCCAAAATGAAAATTCCGGATATACGCCCTGGCAAAATAAAGGAGTCGCTAAATGGCGCTCGATCAAGTTGTGAAAGCCACGCTGGCCGCGTCTGCGGCTGGGATTATCGTTCTCGCCGTCATGCAACTAGCTCCCCTGAAAGTGCACGCCGACGAGCAGGATTCAGACAAAAACCTGGCGGCAATCGGTCTTAGCATCGCACCGGTTCCGCTCAATCTAACGGGCAAGGATCCAACGCTGGTCGGACTGGGAAGTTTCATCGTTAACGCGCAGTCGGATTGCAATGGCTGCCACACCTCGAGCCCCACGGGAGCGGAATACGGGTCCAGCCACAATCCTTACCTGCTATTCCCGGCCAACACCCCGCCGTGGAAGGTGGTCGCGCAGTATTACCTGGGCGGCGGTCAGAACTTCGGATCGGTGGGGCCTGGAGTCAGCAGTGGTCCCTACGACGCCGGACCAGGCAACGGCCCATTCATCATCTCGCGCAACCTGACTCCGGACTACACCGGTCTGCCGGAAGGAGGCCACACGCTCCAGCAGTTCCTGGCTATTATCCGGACAGGCCATGATTTCGACCAACTCCACCTCAACTGTGGAGCGACCGTCACCACCAACTGCTATAACGCGCCGACCAACGGCGCGGTGCTTCAGGTGATGCCGTGGCCGGCCTTCAACAACATGACCGACTATCAGCTCACGGCCATTTGGACCTACTTGAGCGCCATCCCGTGCATCGCCAACACCGGGTCGCCGTACTCAAACCTGATCAACGTATGCCCCTAGGGACGCACCAGTAGTGGGTCAGTTTGCCTGCCTGCGAGCCGTCTGAAAGGCGGCTGCGGGCAGAATTGCCCGCCCTCCAAGCAAACGGACCCACGGCAACCAGGACCGCTTCGCGCGACAATGGTACGGAGTTCTCCGTTGCCCTATGCCTGACGCGACTCCATCCCCTATTGAGGAAAAGCCCAAGCCGGCGGCCAGTTCCGGCACACTGGGTGTCTTACGCATTTTTGGCGTGCCGGTGCGCTTCCATTTCACGTTTGTCCTACTCCTGATTTTTCTGGTTTTCATCGGCGTCGGGGATAAACAGTCGGGGGCCATGACCGCGCTGTACGTGGTGGCGTTGTTCGCATCGGTTTTGCTGCACGAATTGGGTCATACCCTGGTGGCGCGCCAATATGGCATCCGCACCACGGAAATCGTGCTGTATCCCATCGGCGGCGTATCGCGCCCCGAGCGCATCCCCAAAGGGCGGGAAGAGTTCTGGATCGCCATCAGCGGACCCCTGGTGAATGGGCTGATCGCCGCCGGCTTGTTCGTCTGGCTGGCCGTACACCATCAGTTCGTACCTTTTGAGCTGTTGCGCGATCCTACCGACGCCAACTTGGCGCAACGCATCGCCACCGGCAATTTCCTGCTGTTCGTTTTCAACCTGCTGCCGGCCTATCCGATGGATGGTGGCCGGGTGCTGCGCTCGGCGCTGATGCTGTTCAAGCCGGAGGAGGAAGCCACCCGCATCGCGGCCAGCGCGGGGCAGGCACTGGCGGCGATGCTGGGCTTGTACGGCCTGCTGTATTCCAATTTCATCGTGGTCTTCGTGGCCATGTTCATCTATATCGGCGCGTCGCAGGAAGGCGCCGCGGTGCGCGGCCGCCTGCTGACCACGGGCGTTCCGGTGCGCTCAGCCATGATCACCGACTTTCGCACGCTCTCGCACGGAGAAAGCATCCGCGATGCCGGTAATCTGTTGCTGGCCACTTCGCAGCACGACTTCCCGGTGATGCACGGCGATCAGGTGCTGGGGCTGCTGACGCGCGCGGCCCTGGTGCGCGCCATGTTGACCGAGGGCCCGGATGCCTACGTGGCGTCCGCCATGGACCGCAATCCGCGCCGCGTGTCGCCGGACACGCCGCTCTCCGAGGTGCTGCAGGATTTGTCGGGCACGCGGGCCTGCGCGCTGGTGATGGATGGGGACAAGCTGGTGGGCTTGCTCACGTCGGAAAACGTTTCGTCTTTCCTCCTGCTGCGCCAGGTGGCCATGCAGCAGCAGGCGCGGGCGCAGTCGCGGTGACGCCGCGATGCATTAAAAAGGATTGGAGGGCGGCCAATCTTGGCCGCAGCCGCCTTTTCAGGCGGCCAAAGCCGGCTGAAAGCCGGCTGCGGGCAAAATTGCCCGCCCTCCAATTCACGCAGAATCGCGTCGCGTTCGCTGGCGGTCCAGGGGAGCCGCTTCACAATTGAATCGAGTCGTCCTCGTCGGCGCGGGATTCGGTGGCTTATACGCCGCCCAGGCGCTGAAGCGCGCCCCCATCGATCTGACGGTCATCGACCGGCGCAACTTTCATCTGTTCCAGCCGCTGCTCTATCAAGTCGCCACCGGCGGCCTCTCGCCCGGCGAGATCGCTTCGCCGGTGCGCCACGTGCTGAGCCGGCAGCGCAACACCCGCGTCTGGATGGCCGAGGTGCGCGATATCCAAGTGGACCGTCGCGTAGTGCTGCTGGGCGATGGGGAGGCGCCCTACGACACGCTGAT
>Ga0187871_10002452_pt1 | contig 15096 bp, 11 predicted proteins | sample June2016WEW_16_1_FD_132988 | JGI IMG/M metagenome (GOLD analysis project Ga0187871, IMG submission 132988) | Peatland microbial communities from SPRUCE experiment site at the Marcell Experimental Forest, Minnesota, USA - June2016WEW_16_10 | ecosystem: Environmental > Terrestrial > Soil >... | reverse complement strand
GCGCGCGAGGAAATCCGCATTCTCCGACTGCCGAGTCGCGACGCCTAGGATCTCCACCGCAGCGTGACCGGACCGCTCATCGGATGCGCGACGGACGCTCCAGTCCGGCGTGATTCCAGCAAGTTCGCTTTCAGCGCGAAGTACCACTTCGCCGGGCGGTCCGCATCGTCGATCAGCATCAAGTGCGGATTGTGTTTCAACCCCTCGGATTGCTGGATCATCGTTTCCTGATCCTGCCGCAGAAACGTCTTCCCGAACATCCGGAAGATCGACACCGGCAGGAAGAAAAGATTCCACGCCGCGACGAAATCGATCCGGCACAAATCGCGCCGCACCGGAGTCACGGTTGTCTGGCTCGTGAACCAGAGCCTGCCGCTGCGAATCTCTTCCAGCCGCCGGTTCGGCAATATGAAATCGATGGTCGTGGTCACCGGCTCGCCGGTCATTTTCTTCAGCAATTGATAGGGCAAGCTGTTCGAACTAGGCGAGTGCGGACTCATCCGGAAACCATTTGGAATCGGCTCAAACTGTTTTTGCTTTTCGTGAATGCTGCCGCGGCTTCGCCAAAACCACGACTGGTGCACGAACGGCCCGTGCGCCGGATCCATCAAACCAATAATTCCGTGATCGACGTGTGCCGGCAAATCGCAAGCCAGGTGCGTGATCTTGTACTTCGCGCTGAAAGTCGCCAGCTTCGGCGCCGCCGGGACTGTTTCCCCGAACCGCGAGCCCGGCGCATGCATGAACACCCAGACGTACCCGTCGTGCTCTTCGCACGGATAGTGCCCTGCGAAAATACGATCGATCTTTAATTTGTCCTGGCTCGTCAGCGAAGGAATTTCGACGCATTGCCCGCTGCAGGCCTCGAAGCGCCACCCGTGGTAACTGCACTCCACGGTCTTCCCATCGAATCGTCCGTAAGAAAGAGGAATGCCGCGATGCGGGCACGAATCGCGCATTGCGAACGCTCTGCCGTCCGACGTTCGCCCCAAAACCAGCGGCACTTGCAGCAGCATCGCCGTCGCCAGCCGCCTGCCGACGATCTCGGTACTACGCACTGCCGGATACCAAAAATCCCAGAGAAAGCCGAGGTCATCCTCCATCTCGGGCTCGCCCGCCGCTGCGCCGTTCCCCTGCAAAATGGTGCGTGTCGCTTCGCTCATCTCTTCATTTCGGATTCGTCTTGCCTTGGCGCACTGGCAAAACCCTGCAGGGGCGGGCTTACCCCGCCCTTTATCAAGGAGCTAGATCGCTCGCCAGTTCAGGGGCATCGTAGTACACGCCAACGCATCTCAGCAACCGCGCTCAGGCGCCATCGTCAAACTTTGCTATATCCGTGACGCTTCGATCCGCATCAGAAGCATGCAGAACGTATTCCCGAGATAAGAATAGAATAGCCGCCAACATGATTAAGCTCTTGGCCACGATATTCCGAGGCTTCTCCTTCGTCTTCGGCATCACCGCGCCGGAGCCGGGGCAGGACGAACGCCCGTTCGTATTCCTCTGGCTCGGAATCATCGCGGTCGTCATTGCATTCGGCGTGGTCCTGTTCTACGCAATCTCGCATCTGCATGTAGCGTAAGCAATTACAGGGTTGAAGCGCAGCAACCGCCCCGCGCATCCAATTGCGTGTTCCCCGATTCGAGAGTATTCTTTAAGTAGAGACTGTCGATGTACGCCGCCTTCTATTAGCTAATCAACGCTCCGCTCGCCGCAACGTCGAGCGCGTCCTGCTTTTCGCCAATCACTAGTCACCAATCACCAGTCACTCTATTGAGGTTCTCCTATGGCCGCATTGACGTTTACCGAAAAATTGAATCAGCTGGGCGCTCGCTACGACGAACTGACGCAGCAACTTTCGACGGCGGAGCTCGTCTCGGATTCTTCGAAGTTCCAAAAGGTCGCCAAGCAACACGCCGAACTCGAGCAAATCGTCGAAAAGCACCGCGAATTCAAGCAGATCGAAAAAGATCTGGCGGGCGCGCACCAGATGTTCCTGGAATCCGAAGACGCCGAAATGAAACAGATGGCCCACGAAGAAGAGAAACAGCTCACCGCGCGCAAGGAAGACGTCGAGCGCGATCTGAAGCTCCTCCTCCTGCCCAAGGATCCCAACGACGACAAGAGCGTCATCGTCGAAATTCGCGCCGGCACCGGCGGGGATGAAGCCGCGCTCTTCGCCGGCGAGCTGTTCCGCATGTATTCGCGCTACGCGGAAACGCAAGGCTGGAAAGTGGAAGTGCTCGAGAGCTCTCCGTCGTCGCTGGGCGGACTGAAAGAAATCGTCGCCGCCATTCAGGGCAACAAGGTCTATTCCAAGCTGAAGTATGAGAGCGGCGTGCACCGCGTCCAGCGCGTCCCCGCCACAGAAACGCAAGGCCGCATCCACACTTCCGCTGCTACGGTTGCAGTGCTTCCGGAAGCCGACGACATCGACATCAAGATCGAAGCAAAAGATCTGCGCATCGACACGTTTTGTTCTTCCGGTCCCGGCGGCCAGTCCGTCAACACCACCTATTCTGCGGTGCGCATCACGCACATTCCCAGCGGCCTCGTCGTTTCGCAACAGGACGAAAAATCGCAAATTAAGAATCGCGCCAAGGCCATGCGCGTCCTGCGCACCCGTCTCTACGAAATGGAAATGGAAAAACAGCAAGCCGCCATCGGCGCCGAGCGCCGCGGTCAGATCAAAACCGGAGACCGTTCGGAAAAAATCCGTACCTACAATTTCCCGCAAAATCGCGTCACCGATCACCGCATCGGATTGACCCTTCACCAACTGACCGATGTGATGGAAGGAAAGCTAGCCCCGCTAGTTGATGGCCTCGTATCTCACTACGAATCCGAGCGCCTCCAACAGGAGCTTTCCGTGGCGTGACGCCCAGCCTGCCTAGCACATCCGCCCGCGCCCACTATTTCGCCACCGATCATGTAGGCGCCGGGCTTCAGGCCGGCCAGCCATCCGCAATAAAAACCGATCGCCTGCCGGGATCGGACCAGGAAAACAAACCAAGCTTTCCACCTGAATGAACATGGACGCCCGCACCGCACTGAAAACCGGCATAGCGCAACTCCGTGAAGCATCCGTGCCTTCGTACACGCTGGCCGCTGAACTCCTACTCCTCCACGTCGCGAACCGAGACCGCACCTGGTTGTACGCCCATCCCGAAGAAAACCTGCCGGAAGAAACCGTAAATCGCTACCTCGCGCTAATCGCCCGCCGCGCCAACGGCGAACCCACGCAATACCTCACAGGCAAACAGGAATTCTGGGGCCTCGAATTCGAAGTAACTCCCGCCGTCCTGATCCCTCGCCCGGAAACCGAACACATCATCGAAGTTGCCCACGACCGTCTCGCCCTCCGCGAACTCCGCGCCAGCCGCCCGCAAAAAACCATCGGCGAAAACCTGCAAATCACCGACGTCGGCACAGGCTCCGGCTGTATCGCCATAGCCCTGGCGAAGGAACTGCCGAAAGCGAAATTTGTCGCCACAGATATTTCCCCAGCCGCATTAGAAGTCGCCCGTCGTAACGCGAGGCGTCTCGGTGTCGCGGATCGCATCGAATTCGTCGAAGCGAACCTGCTCGACAAAGCAACCCGAGCAATCCGCTCAGACCGAGTAGGGGCGCAGCGCGCTGCTCCCGAACTCGGCACGATCGCAAATATTGAGGCGCTACCCCCAGCCGGAAGCGATCCGATCAACCAGTCATCAATCACCAGTCACCAGTCACCGCCTTTCGACCTGATCGTCAGCAATCCCCCCTACATCGGCCGCCGCGAAGCCCCGACGCTAGCGCGCGAAGTGCGTGACCACGAACCGCACCAAGCGCTGTTCGGCGGCGAAGAGGGCTACGAACTCTACGCCGACCTGATTGCCCAATCCGCGAAGCATCTCAAGCCGACGGGAATCCTGGTCATCGAACTCGGCCACGACACTCTTGCAGCCGTGCAGCCTCTTCTTGACGCCACCAACTGGATCAATGTCGGCGTCACCAACGACCTGGCAGGCATTCCCCGCGTCATCGCCGCCGAACGAAAGTAACAACATGATTCGCGCTCGTGCGTCGTCTAAACCTCTCTGCAGGGGGCGGCTACAGCGATTGGCAGCGTGAAGAATCGGGCGTAGGCTAGGCGGATGCCGGAGCTGGCGCGGTTTCGGGCGATTCATGGGCCCGTGGACGAGCACGGGCTTGCTGCTACAGCTTCGATTCTGCACGTGGACATGGATGCGTTTTTTGTTTCGGTGGAATTGCTGGAGCGGCCGGAACTGCGCGGCAAGGCGGTGATCGTCGGCGGCGGACCGAACCAGCGCGGCGTGGTGACCTCGGCGAGTTACGAAGCGCGAAAATTCGGCGTCCATTCTGCGATGCCGCTGCGAACCGCCGGCAAGCTTTGCCCCCACGGCATTTTTCTCGACGGACATCATCAAAAATATGGAGAGTGGAGCGACCGCATCGCGACGATCCTGGCCAAATTCTCGCCGATCGTAGAGATGGTTTCGATCGACGAGGCCTACCTCGACCTTGCAGGCACGGAACGTTTGCATGGCCCGCCCCTGGCCGCAACCGACAAGCTATTGCGCATGATTACCGCTACCACCGGCCTGCCCTGCTCCGGCGGGCTGGCTGCTACGCGGCTGGTGGCAAAGGTGGCTTCGGAGCAGGCCAAGCCGCGCGGGCTGGTGTGGATCCCGCCTGGCAGCGAAGCGCATTTTCTGGCGCCGCTTCCAGTACGGAAAATTCCTGGCATCGGCGAAGTGACCGAGCGGGCGCTCCGGGCCCTGGGCCTTGAGACCGTTGGCCAGCTTGCGGACGTGCCGCAGGAAAAGCTCGAGAGAATATTTGGGCAGTGGGGCACGGCGCTATACCGCAAAGCTCGCGGCGGCGATTCCTACGAATTCGTCATCGACGCCGAACCAAAATCGATATCCCACAATCACACCTTCGGCGAAGACACAAACGACACGGAAGTGCTGGTCGCAATGCTCAGTCACCTTTCCCAGAAAGCCTGCAAACGCCTGCGCGAATCAGGGCTAGCCACGCGCACGTTGACCCTAACCATCCGCTACGTGGGCTTCGACACCTACACGCGCTCGAAAACCCTCGCCGAACCGACGCTTCTCGACAGCGACATCTTCGCCGTCTTCCAGACTCTCTTTCGCGAGCACCGCAACATGAAGCGCAAAATCCGCCTCCTCGGTGTAAGCCTCAGCGGTTTCTCGCACGGTGCGCAGCAACTCGACCTTCTGGAAGCCGAGCGCCGCGGCAAACTCGAAAAACTGACTCGCGCCGCCGACACCTTGCGCGACCGCTTCGGTTTCGACTCCGTAAAGTTCGGCGGCTCGCTGCGCTCCGACGGCCCGAAGCGCGACCCAGATGAGTCCTGAATCGGGTCTATACCGTATACTCTTCGACCATGAGTTCTGCCCCATCTCCCGTTGTTGTCCCGCCTCCTGAGCGGCGCTGGCCAAAAAGATTTCGCCGTACGCGCGGATTCTGGCAGCGTGTCAGCGAAGGCAAAGACCTCGACGATTTGTGGTCGCAGTTCACCGCCGACGCTCGCGCCAGCTACGGCTTCTACGGCAAGGATGTCAACTGGGAGGAAGTCGAAGCACTGCCCCACTGGCGCCGCCCGTTCTTCATCGCCAAACAATTCTTCTGGGCGCTGCTGATGAAACTGTCGCCGGCGCGTCGCGTGCTGCTGCTCGTGGCGCTGGCTCTATTTGTTTTGTCCAGTGGGCGTGTGCGCATCGACGACTTTGTACTGGACGCTAAGTTCGAGTGGTTCTCCGCGCTGCTCTTACTCCTGCTGCTTTCGCTGGAGCTGGCCGACAAAGTGATCATGAAGCGCGACCTGGAAATCGCCCGTGAAATCCAGACCTGGCTGGTGCCGTCGATCCCTCCAGGGGTGCCCGGCGGAGACATTGCGTTCGCGACGCGGCCGCAAAACTCGGTGGCCGGCGATTATTACGACGCCTTTTATCCGACAGTGAACGCCGCCGAGGGTGGAAAACTCATGTTGGTAATCGCCGACGTGGCGGGCAAGAGTGTTCCCGCAGCGCTGCTAATGGCCACGATGCAGGCGAGCCTGCGCACTGTCGCTGGCGAAGACGCGCCGCTGGATTCGCTCGTGCCGCGACTCAATCGCTATGCCTGCGCGTACAGCCTTGATGGGCGCCGCTTCACGACGGCAGTTCTAGCCCAGTACGAGCACGGCACCGGAGACCTTACGTACGTGAATGCGGGACACAATGCGCCCGTCTTGCGGCGAGCGAATGGCACGCTGGAGGAACTCGATAAAGGTGGATTACCGCTGGGCATCGAATCGGATGCGCCTTATGAAACAGGGCACACCTGTCTCCGCCCTGGCGATGTTTTGATTTTCTTCACCGATGGCTGCATCGAAGCCTTCAACGCGGCTGGCGAGGAGTTCGGAAGCCAGCGATGGCTGGCAGCGATTCGCGCTCTGCCAATCGGCACCGCGCAGGAGTCTCTGTCCTATCTGATGAGGCAGGTAGACCAATTTGTGGGCACCACGCGACAATCCGACGACATCACCTGCATGGTTTTCCGCCGCCAGTAAGCTCAACGGCTAGCTCACCGTTTTCGATACTAGCCCTCGAGACACAAGCTCTCTCCAAGGCTGACATTCGCTCTATCCTAGAACCATGCAACCGGAGCAAGATTGGCGCATAAACAATTGCAAAGACCTCAGAGGAATAGCTCTGCGCCGGAAAAAATACCGTGCACCCAGCAAACAGTGGGACCACGACCATTGCGCGGCGTGCTGGGCAAAGTTTGCAGACCTCGAAGGTCTAAAGACACTCCACGAGGGCTACGCGACCACCGCAGACTACAAGCTGGGAGCGGACTATGATTGGATTTGCCCGACGTGTTTCACCGAGTTGCGCGACGTTATGAATTGGACCGAAGTGAATTGAGAGCGTACAGCATTCCTTCGCGTTTTCTCATCTAATGAGTATGAAGAATCGGGAACTGGCGGATTTCATCTGCGCGACGCTGCAGCGGAATGGGCACCAGGCGCTGCTGGCGGGCGGATGTGTGCGCGATCTGCTAGTGGGGCGGTCGCCGGTCGACTACGACGTCGCGACCGATGCTTTGCCCGACCAGGTGATGGCGCTCTTCCCCGAAAGCATTGCCGTGGGCGCGCAATTCGGAGTCGTGTTCATCCCAGGTGATGGTTTCAAGGTCGAGGTTGCTACGTTTCGTTTCGATGTTAACTATTCCGACGGGCGGCGTCCGGACCAGGTCGTTTACGCCAAATCGCCTGAGCAAGACGTAAGGCGGCGCGACTTCACTATCAATGGCTTGCTCATGCGGCCCGAGACCGGCGAAGTCCTCGATTTCGTGGGTGGGCACGCTGATTTGAAGGCGGGCGTGATTCGCGCCATCGGCGAGCCCGACCGGCGATTCACCGAAGACAAGCTGCGCCTGATACGCGCGGTACGCTTTGCGGCGCGATTCGGGTTTGCCATCGATCCGGAAACGTTCGCGGCCCTCCGCCGTCATGCCAGCGAGATCACTGTCGTGTCCGCGGAGCGCCTGCGCGACGAATTGATCAAGCTGCTGACCGAAGGCGCGGCAAAACAGGGATTCGAGCTGCTGGATCAAGCTGGCTTGTTGGAGGCGGTGCTGCCAGAGGTTGCTGCCATGAAGGGTGTCGAGCAACCCCCGCAATACCACCCGGAAGGCGATGTCTGGACCCATACGCTCCTCATGCTCGAAGGCCTGGCGGCCGGATCGCCTGCGACGCTGGCGTGGGGTGTCTTGCTCCACGACGTCGGCAAGCCGCCTACATTTCGTTCGGTGACGGAAACCGGCGATCGGATACGGTTTGACGGACACGTAGACGTGGGCGTTCGCATGGGCGAGGAGATCTGCCGGAGGTTCCGGTTCTCCAACGAAGAAACGGAACAAATTCTGGCGCTCATCGCGAACCATATGAGGTTTAAGGACGTCGAACAGATGCGGCCCGCCACGCTAAAGAGGTTTGTGCGGCTGCCTCGGTTCGAGGAACACATGGAGTTGCACCGGCTGGATTGCTCCTCGAGCAACCGTCGCCTACAGAGCTACAATTTCGTGAAGAGGTTGCTGGAGGAAACTCCTCCGGAGCAGATTCGCCCAGCTAAATTATTGACGGGCAATGATTTACTTGATATGGGGTACAAGCAGGGTCCCATGTTCAGCCAAATCCTGGCATCGCTCGAGGATGCTCAGCTGGAAGGCAAAGTAGAAACGCAGGACGAGGCCAAGAGGTACGTTTTGAGCAAGTTCAGGCCAAAAATCAACGAAAAGCCTGAAGCATGGTCTCGGGCGACCGATAAGAAAGAGAGACTTCCCGGCAAAACGGTTATCGGTAACTGAATGGATTCACGTGTGTTAAGTAGTGTTGGGAATCGTCAAGGTGCTACGTATAATCGTTTAGTGCGACACGCTAAGATTTTCTGCATTTTGTCCGTGCAACTGTGTAGATCGTTTGCGAGCTTCGTGCATCTAAGCTGGAATAGCGTGATTGCTTCAACGGCTTCTCTGACCCGAGAAGGTCAGCACGCTTAAGATTGGGGACATCATGGCTGAAAAGAAATTTGTGGTGCCGCAGGTCCTTCCGATCCTGCCCGTTCGGGACACGGTCCTGTTTCCCGGGGCGGTGCTGCCGCTGACGGTTGGACGGGAAAGCTCGCTGGCACTGGTAAACGCTTTGGAGGGCGAGGACAAGCAACTGGGCGTGGTCGCCCAGCTTGATCCGCGTGTGGAAGACCCTTCCGCGGCTGACCTGCACAAGGTGGGCACGCTGGCGAAGGTCCACAAGACCGTAAAAATGCCGAACGGCAATGTGGTGATTTTTCTGGAAGGTTTGCAGAGAATCCAAATCACCGAATTGATCACGTTGCGGCCGTATCTGCGAGCGCGCGTCGAAGCGCAGCCCGACATTTCGGGTGACGTGGACGCCGAGCTGGAAGCATTGCAACGCAACGCCCAGGATTTGTTCCGCGACGTGGTGAGCCACTCTCCGCAGCTATCCGACGATTTGCAGTCGGTGGCCACGGCGATTGACGATCCAGGCCGCCTCGCGGACTTCATCGCGGGAACGCTGCCGTCGCTTTCGACTCTCGTCCGGCAGGAATTGATCGAAACGCCGAACGTGCGCAAGCGTTTGGAAGCACTGATCCGTGAACTCTCCAAGGAATTGGAAGTTCTGGAGCTGCGCTCCAAGATACACGAGCAGGTTCAGGAGCAGGTGAGCCAGAACCAGCGTGAATATTTGCTGCGCGAGCAGATGAAGGCCATTCAGAAGGAACTCGGCGAATCCGACGATTCGATGCAGGAGATCGACGAGCTCCGGAAGAAAGTGGACGAAGCCGGAATGACGGCGGAAGCCAAGAAAGAGTGCGATCGCGAATTAAAGCGGCTGTCGAAGATGACGCCGGCTTCAGCCGAATACATGGTGTCGCGCACGTACCTGGAATGGATGACGTCGTTGCCGTGGGCCAAGTCGTCCGGCGCGGAAGAAATCAACATTGCGAAGGCGCAGACGATTCTCAACGAAGATCACTACGACCTGGAAAAGGTCAAGGAACGCATCCTGGATTACCTGGCGGTGAAGAAACTCCAGCCGGGGATGAAGGGGCCGATTCTGTGCTTTGTCGGGCCTCCGGGCGTGGGCAAAACTTCGCTCGGTAAATCGATTGCGCGGGCGCTCGGACGCAAATTCGTGCGCATCGCCCTGGGCGGCATGCACGATGAAGCGGAAATTCGCGGGCATCGCCGGACGTACATCGGTGCCTTGCCGGGTCAGATCATTCAGGGTCTGAAGCGCGGCGAGACCAACGATCCCGTCATGATGCTCGACGAAGTCGACAAGCTCGGCCGCGATTTCCGCGGCGATCCGTCGTCGGCGCTGATGGAAGTGCTCGACCCGGAGCAGAACAACGCGTTCCGCGATCACTATCTCGACGTGCCGTTCGATCTATCGAAGGTGCTCTTCATCGCCACCGCGAACTGGATGGATCCCATTCCAGAGCCGCTGCGAGACCGCATGGAGATCATCGAGCTGCCCGGGTACACCGGCGAAGAGAAGCTGCACATCGCGCACAAATACCTGATTCCGAAGCAAGCCGCGGAACACGGTGTGAAAGTGCCGGACCAGCTGGAATTCACCGACGAGGGACTGCGCGAGATCATCCACAGCTTCACGCGCGAAGCCGGTGTGCGCAACCTGGAGCGCGAGATCGCTACAATCACGCGGAAACAGGCGCGACGCATCGCGGAAGATAAGACGGAAAAGATGAGTGTCACGCCGGAAGTCGTAAGAGAATTTCTCGGCGTGCCGAAATTCCGCACCGAAAAAGAAGTCGAGGAACGCGTCAAGCGGCCCGGAGTTGCGGTCGGCTTGGTGTGGACCCCGGTGGGAGGAGACATCATCTTCATCGAGGCCACGCGCATGCGTGGCGGGAAACAATTCACGATGACCGGGCATCTGGGCGAAGTGATGCAGGAGTCGATGACAGCGGCGCTGACGTGGACGCGCGCGAACGGCGAACGCTACGGCATCGATCCCGACTTCTTCCGGAAGCAGGACATCCACATCCACGTGCCGTCAGGCGCGGTTCCGAAGGATGGACCCTCGGCTGGTGCGGCGATGGTGACGGCGCTGGTCAGCCTGCTCAGCGGGCGTCCGGTGCGCGATCGACTGGCGATGACGGGTGAGATGACTCTGTCCGGAATCGTGCTGCCGATCGGCGGCGTGAAAGAGAAAGTGCTGGGCGCGAAGCGTGCGGGCATCAAGGAAGTGCTGCTGCCTGCCGACAACGAACCCAACGCCGTCGCGGATCTTACGCCGGATATTCTCGGCGACATGAAGATCACCTACGTACGCACGCTGGACGAAGTGCTCGAGCACGCGCTGCAGAAGGAGCCGGTGGCTCCTCCGATCGTGCCGCCGACCGAGCCGAAAGCGAAGCGGCTGCCTTCGGATGGGCCGCGCGCAATTCACTAAAAACGTTTGACGATGCGTGGAGCGCGGAAGATCGCGCTCCGCACCAGAGTCAGATCATTTCTCTCAGACCCCGAGGCCCGGCGCACGTCGCTGGGCCTTTTTTTTTAGGAGGCCGGGGCTTCAGCCCCGGCGGACACTCGCCCGAACCGGATGGGCTTTAGCCCCTGAAGGAAGCTTCTTCTTGTTTCGTCGCGTCTTTTCCGCAGCCCGCACTGCGTGCCGGTGCTGAAGGTGGGCACACAAAGCGGTGTCTGTGCTACTACTATGGGCACCGTGGAGCGGGCCAAACACAACACCATCGACGCACCGGCAGAGCTGCCTGGGCGGCTGGCGGAAGCGCTAGTGCGCGAGCGCATCGTGCCGCGATTCGTGGACTCGTATGTCGAAGAGCACGGCCGCTATGGCTTGCAGGTACACGCGGCGCTGTACCGGGATTTGCTCGGATTGTTGCAGCGCGAAGCACTGATCGCTATGACCGTGCATGCGCTGGAGGTGGCCACCACGGAGCTTCTCCCAGCGCGGGGAAAATCCAAGCCGCGCGCGATGCCTCGAAAAGACGTTGCCGTGTTTCGCAGGAAATTTCTGAATGCCCTGACCCGCCAGCAGAAGTGGAGCGTCAGCGATGCGCTCGATTTTCAACGAGACTTGCAAATGTACGAAGTGCTAATCGCGCGAAGCGGGACGTCGCGGCGCCGCAAACCGTTCGAGGCGGCGAACCACCCCTTCGTCGATCGTTGCGCATTTTTGCTCGACTCCTCGTTTATGGAGAAGGCGCGCATGGCCGCTAGCCGCGCGCTGACGGAAGTCGAGACGTTGAGCGCGAAAGTGACCGCGGAGGTTTTGCACAACGGCGCTAAGAGTGGGAGCCTCTGATTCTGACGGCTGGGGGCTGCGGGCACGGCGGTGCCGTGCCCCTACGGGCTGGATCGGAACATACCGCGATTCGTTACCCACACGGAACGGCGTGGGCCGTTATTCGAGGAGTTCATCCTTCCATAACGGCTTGCCTGCCAGCGAAAGATAAAATCCCCATGCCCCGAGCGCGACGAAAATGAGGGCGATGAACAGGCAATGCACCGCGTACCAGTTCGAGAAATCCATCGTGTACGGCACATTCAGCATAACGTTGGCCATGAACACCGCAACTCCGATCACAATTAAGCCGAAACGGACTACGGCGACAGCGGCGATGATGTAGACCGTCAGCCACACAAAGGTGTCGGCGACAAGGTGCTCGCTAGACAAAAGTTGTGGCACCGTGGATATCAGGACGAACAGCGCCGCGGCTATCCAACGATTGCGGACAAGGACGCGAAGGAAGACCAGCGTAAAGAAGAACAGCAATGTGCCACGGATGGAGTTCACGGCAACACTCAGCAACATCGCCGCAGCTTCTCGCGCCCCGAGAAGGTAGTTGCTTCCCGCGAATTGAAAGGATGCGCCATCGCGGATATCGAACAGGTAGCCCAATTCAAAAACTAAAACCCAGGTCATGCCCAACAGAACGCCGAAAACGAGATCGCGGCCAACCAAGGGGTCCCGGACACGGCCGGACACCAAACGCGTCCAGGAAATAATCGTTTGCGGCCAATTGCGGCGGACGTATGGCTCCAGAGCAATGTACAGAACCCACATCGCGCCCGATGCAAATAACCCGATACTGATGGCCAGTACCATCAGAAGCAGCATGTCCATGACAGGGACGAAGTGCGCCCGCAGGAGAAACGTGGCGATTTCTATCGCAAACACGACACAAGCCAGCCGCCATGCGCCTTTTCGATCGCCTCTGCCGCGGGCGATATTCCGAAGCGCGAACCAAATCCCACCGAGGGCCGCGGCGACGATGAACGACACGCTGAAAATATTCGTGGCCTTGGCCTTGCGATCATCGTCTTCCTGCGGCATACGATCGGGCTTGCTCCAGGGGCCGGTGAGCGAAAAGAAAACCGGTTTGCCACGCCACGCGGCAGCTTCAACGTGCAGTGGGCGGCTGCTGCCGGGCCATATCCCGTCCCACGCCTGGCGCGTGTCCGCAGCAGCCAGCGAATTCCAGGAAGGCGCGACGGGGTGAAGTTGCGCTGGGTCGATTTCGGCGGCGGCGAACAGGGCGCTCCAATCGACAGATCGCGGCGCGGTCTGCGGTTGCGCTTCGGCAGATTCCACCTGCGGGGGAATCGCTTGTAGCCATTGCAAGCGGCCTTCGCCATCCATCCAGACGGTGATCATCCCGGATAGGGTCGGTTCCGGGTCGTCAAATGTAACGACACCGGGAGTTAATGAGGCTCCCCAAAAGTCTTTCGCAACCATTTCGTGAGGACTTTGCCGGTACCAATATTCGAGCATCAAGGGCCGTTGCGAAACGATCTGGCTCCAATTGGGATCGGGTTTGTCATTCTTCGAAACGTAGTTCAGGAAGTCGTAGTTGTAGCCGAAACCGGACGCTTTATCGACTGGGCGCTCCGCATAGCCGAGTTTGGCAAGAATTTCGCTCGCTCTGTTGGCCAAGACCTCGGGGGACTTCGTAGGGTGCAGCCGCTGGACTCCGTTTTCTCTTACACCGAGGTACGAGAAGACAATTGTGCCGAGGATGACAGCCGCGAGGCAGGCGACGGCGATGCGCGGCGCGAGGCCAGCCGTTTCTCCCGCAGCAGCGACCATCTGCGGCGAAGGCGTTTCACCCGCGGCCAGCGCTGCAGCCAATGGATCCCCGCCGGGAAGCGCAGCGGCGACTTGCAGCGCGGAAGACGGTCGCAGCGCGGGATCTTTTTCGAGGCAGCGCAGGATCACGCGCTCAAGGAGCGGGTCCAAATCGCGCACGAGTGAGGATGGGCGGGTAGGCGCCGACTCGTCGCGCAGCCGCATGAGTTCCGGAAGGGTCGAGGCTTCGAAGGCGCGTTTGCCGGTGAGAATTTCATACATCACCAGGCCGAGCGAATAGAGATCGCTCTTGATGGTGACTTCTTTGCCGGCGAGTTGTTCCGGCGCCATGTAGGCGGGCGTGCCGGCGCGCACCTCGGCGCCCTGAATCGTCGCAGCGATTCCCGCCAGGCCGAAATCGGTGATGCGGATTTTTCCAGCGCTGTCGAGCATCAGGTTGGCGGGCTTCAGGTCACGATGAATCACGCCACGATCGTGCGCGGCCGCGAGGCCAGCGCAGGTCTGCCTGGCGATCTCTGTGGCTTTATCCGTTGAGAGACGGCCGATGCGGCGCACTAGCGTAGCGAGGTCTTCGCCATCGACGTATTCCATGGTGAGGAACGTGATGCCGTCCGCGTCGCCAATATCGAACACGCGGCAAACGTTGGGATGAGAGACCTGTCGCGCGATGCGGACTTCGGAGTGAAAGCGGGCGAGGGCGGCGGCATCCTGGGACAGAGCTTCGGGGAGAAATTTGATGGCGACGATCTGGCTAAGCTTGAGATCTTCGGCGCGGTAGACTTCGCCCATGCCGCCGCGGCCCGCCAGCGCAACGATGCGATAGCGCTCGGCGACGATTTGGCCGGGGGCAAATCTTCCGCCGCCGATGGGGTCAGAACTCAACGGAGAAGGAGAGGGACTGGATGGCATGCGAGGAGTCCGCGGCGCCGGAGTGCGAGGTATTGGAGTGTGGGGTGCCGGCGTGCGTGGAGGCTGGGGCCTCGCCGGCGTAGTGGTATCGACGGTGAGACCTTCGGCGATTGGATCGCTGCCGAGGATGGTGGCTTCGGCGTCGAGATTGAGGGCAGCGCCACACGCGGAGCAAAAACGTCCTTCAGGAGGATTTTTCGCGCCGCAGGAAGAGCAGAACATGGGAGGGCGCGATTCTATCACTGCCCGCGAATGCGCGGCGAACTACATGATTCTCAACGATGGGTTGAGGCAACTGGTGGCGCCGGCATCCTGCCGGCTCCGGCTTTTTTCAAGTTTCGATGTCACACGATAAACGTCAACATCTTCGGAGCCGGCAGGATGCCGGCGCTACCAGTTCCAGAGCAAGCAAACGAGAGCCCCTGCGCTACACGCGCTCGACTTGCACGGCGGTGCCGTAGGCGAGGACTTCAGTTACGCCCTGCATCACTTCGGTGGCGTCGTAGCGCATG
>Ga0187871_10002451_pt1 | contig 15099 bp, 6 predicted proteins | sample June2016WEW_16_1_FD_132988 | JGI IMG/M metagenome (GOLD analysis project Ga0187871, IMG submission 132988) | Peatland microbial communities from SPRUCE experiment site at the Marcell Experimental Forest, Minnesota, USA - June2016WEW_16_10 | ecosystem: Environmental > Terrestrial > Soil >... | reverse complement strand
GAGGAGGAAGTTGCGCGAGGTGGATTCAACAACCACGGGCGCCAAGTGGAATATGTGTCGCTGACAAAAGACCTCTACGGCCATTTGAAGGCGACGGGGAAATACGAGGCGGCTGCGACGGCGGCGGACAAACGCCGGGACGCGCGGCTGCAGGCTTTGCTGTCGGACGGCTTCCGCGACTTGGTCACCGGGCGAATTGAGGCAAAGGGGACGCTTGGTTTATTTCTGGCCGACTTCGAACTGCTCTACGCCTACGACCTGGGGGGACCGAACGTGTCTCTGGCACGGCAGGTGGCCATCAATGGAAAGCGCATTTGCTTGCTGGTGCCCGGGGTGATGCGGGACGGGCGCCTGTGGATTTTTGACGAGGATGCAGAGTCGCGCAGGGAATTTCCAGAATCCTTGCTGTTTTTGAATTCTGGCTGGGTTTATCAACTGGAGGGAGACTAAGCACAGAACACCAAACGCACTTATGCCTGAAAAGAAACAGCGTTCCGAGCAAGCCCGATTGGGTCTGGGCAGTGCGCCTGGGGAGGCCAAGGGGATATACGAGCCATTCGTTCCGGGGCCAAACCCTGCATTGTCCGCTTTCGTCAAGCAGCACGCCACGCTGTACGACCCAAAGACGGATAAATATGATGTGAAGTCGTTTAATCGGGATATCGTCGTGGACAAGGCTGCACCGCCCAAGGCGATTTACGACATGCACACCTACTGGTCCAAAAAGCACTGGGTCGCCATTCGCGAATACATTCGCCACTACTTGCCAAAGAATTTTTACCCGGATGGCACCGGTGTCGTGTTGGATTGTTTCTCTGGTTCAGGCATGACGGGTGTGGCCGCCATGATGGAGAACCGGCCATGCGTTTTGGTTGACGCATCACCGGCGGCGGCGTTCATCTCTCACTGTTACACCCACCCTGCGGATCCCGACGAGTTGGGGGCAGCTTATGACCGGATGATGACAGAGGATTATCCGGAAGACCTGAAGAAGAAGCTCAAAGGGATCACGGGAGCGGAAATCAAAAACCTGGAACAGGAATTAGAATGGTTGTACGCCACGAAATGTGACCGCTGCGGTGGCGAAGCAACGACGGAATATATTGTATATTCGGAGCAGTTTCAATGCCCGGGCTGCAGCGAGGTGGTGGCGCTCTTTGATTGTCCTGAAGCGAAAGTGTCCTACCTCGTTGGGAGTAAGGCGAAGCAGAAAACCGTGCTGAAGAAACGGCGTGTGTGCCCGCACTGTTTAAAAAAATACCGCGAGCCGCATCGCAAGTTCGTAATATCCACTCGCACGAAGCCATTTGGGCGTATTCCTGTTCTTGTTATCTATGAATGCGTAGATGGGTGCAAACCGAAGCGCGACCAACGTGGCCATTGCGAACCGAAGAAAAGCCGAAAAGCGCGTTTCTTCGAGGAATGCGACCTAAAGCAAATCAGCATCATCGAAAAGTGTGAGATTTCGCACTGGTTCCCACGCAGAAACATGATGGACGTGGAGAACGACTCCAAACCTTGGGGAGATAACTGGCGGCCTGGCCGCAATTTTCGCACCGTCGCTCAACTCTACACAAAGCGGAATCTCTGGGCCCTCGCGGCAATAAAAGCGGCAATAACCAGGATTACCAAGGACAAGCCTTGCGCGCAGGTTTGGCAAGTCGGCCTCACCGCCGTGGCACTAAACGCATCGCTGATGTACCGCTACCGTCCCAGCTTGAAGGGCGGTCTCACCATGGGAACTTATTACATCCCTCAAGAATCACAAATCATGCGAGCATCATCACAATTCGCTGATAAGCGTTCGGATGTTTTGTGCTCGGAGCGGGCGCTTTTCCAAAATTTGAAGGCGGCTGCTTTATTGAGCAATGAGAACGCCAAGAGTGTTTCACTGGCTGAGTCCTCGGTCGATTTCATTTTTACTGACCCGCCTTACGTGGAAAAGATCCAGTATGGGGAACTAAACTTTTTCTGGGAGTCGTGGCTTGGCTTTAGCGGTAATTGGCTCCGCGACGAGATCATCGTCAATGCGTTCCGCAGCAAGTCGCTCGACTCTTGGGAAGCTGACATCAGGCATGCGCTTGGCATGTGCTTCCGCGTCTTGAAACCGGGCCGCTGGCTCGCCCTTTGTTACCACGACAGCAACCCGACCACATGGACGCGAGTGCAGAATGTCCTTCTCGACATCGGTTTCGAAATTCACACGGTCACAGTCCTTGACCCGAAGCAGAAGAGCAGCAATCAGCTCATGTCGGAGAAAGTCGTCAAATCTGACCTCGTTCTGAACTGTCGCAAACCGTGCCCTGGCGAACAGCAAGCCGAAGGCAACAACGGAGAGGCAGGACAAGTTTCGCAGCGGGTGCGCGAAATACTCATCGAAACACTTTCCACGACCGGAGGCCAGACCCGTGACAAGCTCTGGGACATAGTGCTAAAACGTTTGCTCTCGCGTGGCCAGATGGCCGAACACCGGTTTGGTGATTTGCTGAATGAGGTGGCAACGCGATCTGAGTCAGGACGATGGTTTCTCAAGGAGGAGTTTGAATGTCTTTCGGAGAACGACTTGCGTAACGAAGAGAATGCTGGCTATGCATTGGACCGATTTGCCAGGTTCCGATGCATGGGCGTGCCGGTGAGCTTATCGGCTCAGTTGGCCCTGTCGTCAGCAGTTGAAGTCGATGTGCATGAAGACGAGGTTGAACGGTACATCAAACGATCGATTCTCAGCGGGGAGGGCGGGGCAGATTTCAAGCTCGGCGGGCGAATGAAAGGGTGCGAGTTCTACGACTGCCTGTTCTTCTACTTGACGCGATACCTCAAAGGCCGGCCACCGGGCCGGACGCCACGCCGAAATCTCGCTGAATTCCTGGAAGAATACCTGGTACGCTTTCGCGATGGGGAGAAATGGCTATATAGGCAGCCAACGGAATCGGAATCGGCCAGCTTGAAGAAGTCACGCGAATCCGGTCTCGGCCGGCGCGTGCGCCAGTACGTAGCTTTTCTGAATGGCGAGGGTGACTTTCCGAAAGAACGGATGCCTGACGCAAAGACGTTGGTGGCTTGGCTGAAGCACTGCGCCAATTTCGGTCTGGCTGAAGCGGGCGTGGCGCTGTTCGAAAAGGGTGGTCTGATAGGCCAGGTCAGCCAGTTGGGCGAAGAAGAGCGATATGACGCAGAGGACTATTACGCCCAATGCCGGCGAAATGCTGGGCAGAAACGGAATGAGGCAGAGGAAGAGGGCGAACAAGAAAACGGAGAGGAGTAATATATGAGTGAACTGGACTTTACCGGATTCAATCAACGAAAGATGCTGGGGGAAATTCTTGAAATTCCTCCGCGTGTCGAGAGCGTGTATTCGCTGACGCAACATGTGTGGGCGGGCAACAGCGATAGCGAGCGGCGCGAATCGAAAAGGCAGAACCAGGTGCGGCTGGAAACGCTGGATGAGTTTTTCATTGACCCAGTGCGGAGCTACCTCCACCGCATTCTAGAATCGGTGGGCGAAGGCAAGGGGCAGGGCTTCTGGCTGCAAGCGGAATTTGGAGTGGGCAAATCGCATCTATTGGCGGCGACTTCCATCCTGGCGGTTGGGCTGAAACCGGCCTGGGACAAACTTAAGGAACGCGAGGATACAGAAAAGAAGGCTGGACCGGGCGGGCGCCTGGACACGAACTGGCGCAGCAAGGTGGAAAGAAAGCGGGTGTTTCCAGTGGTGTTCAGTCTGGAGGGTTGCGGCGGCGGTAACGACAAGAAGTTGGAGGATTTCATCTTGGATGAAGCGCAAGCGACTTTCGGCCTGCGTGAGGGCAAGCCGCTGGCCGTATATCCGGAAGAACACTTGGCAAGACTGTTCCTAAAAGAACACCAAAAAAACTTGAAGGAAGACCTGCGTACGTTTCTGGCTGACACGAGGCTAATGAAGGGGCTTTCCCAATACGAATACGACGAGTTGATTGAAGCGCTGAAGGATCCCCAAGGCCAACGGGACGCGGGCCGGGTGCTGATGGCATTTTACCGGCATAAGAATCTCAGCCCGCACATCCCGACTGAACGTGGCGAACGGCTACGGCGGGCATTTAAGGACATCCTGGAAGCAGGTTACCAAGGCGTTTTTATTGCGATCGACGAGATGTCGGAGTATTTACGACGGTCGCACTTCACCGGAGATGATGAAGATTGCCTGTTGGCATTGTCGAGCACGCTTGCGAAGGCTGAGGGCCTGCCGGTGTGGACTCTGGTGGCCGCCCAATCGGCGCACACGAACCCGAAGAAGATCGTCGGACCGGATCGGTTGCGGGAGGAGTTGCTGGAGCACAAGGCGGAGCGGTTCCGCGACATCGTTATCCAGCGTACGCGGCGTGTGACGGACGCCAAGGCGGTGGAAGTGTATAGGAAGGGGTATGCGAATTTCCTGCCGTGGGTGAAATCGGCTTCAAAGGACGAGTTCGAGGCGTGTTTTCCATTCACGCCGGATGCAATCGGGATTCTGCGGAGCATCTCGACCCGGCTGACTGGGACGCGGTCCACGATCAGCTTTCTGCACCGCGCGCTGAAGAATGGGGCGGAGAAGAAGGAAAAGGACCTGGTGGCGCTCTGGAAAGTGCTTGACGACCTAATGTCCTACAATGAAACCCCGTCTAATTCGTCGTCGGGCGCGGTCAGTATCCGCAGCGGTTTTCGGAACGAAGTGACTGCATTGGAGGGAGCACAAAGCACACTGAAGCGCATTCAGGACGGCCAACTGGCACGCCCACAAAATAAGAGTCGTGCGGAGCGCATTCTGAACACCCTCTTTTTGTATCACATCGCCGGTGTGGCGGGATTAAACCTGGATCAGATTCTGGATGCGGTGTGCGATATCAAGCCTGGGGAGGAAACGGTGGAAGCGCAACGCGGGCATTACGAAACAATTTTGGATGAGATGTGCAGCAAACTGCGCAATCAGATTAGGAGGCGAGAGGGACGGTACGAGTTTATCCCCAAGGAGACGAGTCAATACGATGACTTGGTTTATGACGCGGCGGAAAGGCTGAAGAAGGACCCCGAACTGTTCCGGCGGATGATGGACCGGTTGGTGGCATATGTTGACCCGGCGGACCCGAAAGGTAGTTGTCCATTTGGGCCGTTTCTGCCGGGGGAAGACTGGCAGCGCGTTTCTTTCACCGTGAAGTCATGGCACGGCCAGGAGCGAAGTGGAAAGGTAACGATAGCCGACCTGGAAAGGACGCAACTTACCAACGTGGAAGTCGATGGCGAAGATGATTTTCTTGTGGTGCTTGCTCGGCGGGCAATGATTGAGAAGGACGTGGACAAGTTGTTGCGTAAAGGTGCCAAGGCAGTGGATCCCCGCGTGGTGCTTTGGGCACCAGCGGAGATCACTGACGCTGAGAGGACCACAGTGGCTACAGTGGCGGCGCATTTACTGGTGGCGGAAGAGCACAGGGACTCGCCGTTTGCGAAAACGGCGGAGCGAGAGTTCCGCAAGGACGGGCCACGGGCCTTCGCGGTGATTGTGGGCCTTTATGCGCGGGGCGTGGCGAAGACAAGCCGGACTTCACTGGACCTGTCCACGGTGGGCGGTGTCGAGGGGGCATTGACCCGAATGGCCTCGACGGCGATGGAAACCTGCTACTTGGCGCGGGAGATTGATTTTGGAAACCGGAAATTTGACGGGACAGCAGCCGTGAAACTTATCAATGGGTTGGTCAAGCTGGACCAATCCGTAAGCGAGGGTGACCAGCTCTGGAGCGCGGTGGAGAACTTCGCCGGGCCGCTGGGCTTGGTTCGGCAGGAAGCGCCAAAACGGCTGGACCCTGAAGGGTGCAAATTCTTTAAGCGAATCCGCGACAAAGTTTTGGAACATGGGCAGACCGGGTTGGAAGTGCGGACTGTGTATAACTGGTTCACCGGGTATCGCGCAGAAGACGGTCCAGAATCGGCGGGCCTTACCCGGCGGATGGTGGACATCTACCTTCTCTGTCTTGCACGCAAAGGGGCAGTGCGGATCAGCCAAAAGCGCGGAGGGTGGATTGACCGGAACAACATTGCCGACATCGATTTCAAGCCCGAAACGCTGCGCGGTTTGGAGCGCGTGGATTTGCCGAGGCCGCTGGATAACTGGACCGTTTTTTACTCCTACCTGGAAATATTGATGTCGCGGCGCGAGGACAGTCTGGGGGCGGTGCCCGAAGGTAGTTTGGGGCCGGCATTTGACCGGGCGAAAGCGGATGAAAATCTGCGGTCATTGTGGGCAAAGTATTGGCTGGAAGCAGCGGATATTGAGCGGATTGACAAGGACCTGCGCAGCTTTTTCAGCGAACTTGGCAAGAAGAATACCTTCGACGAACTTCTGTTGTATTGGCTGACCTACGCGGAAGAACCGCGCCCGGCGGAATATGAGGACCAGGAGGTGTATTTGGCGGTGTGCCGTGCCGTGCTCAAAGTCGCCGAAGTGGACGGTCCGGAAGGCCTTACCGGCGAGCACTTGAAGACCTTCAAAAAGAACTTCAAAGGGCTGGCGGAGTTGCGGACGAGTTTTGGCAAGACCAGCGGGGTGCTGCTGCGGGCGGCGAAGCTGGGCAGCGCGCCCGTGCCCGATGACAAACCCTGTAAAGAGATTCGAAAGGCACAGCAGCAAGTGCTGGCTGAACTCGAAACCGCCGACGAACTCATTCTGAACCCGGACACGGTGAAGACCCGGCTGGAACCGCGTGTGGAAAACCTCGTGGGTGTCTATATCCCGGCCTATGTGGATGCCCTGGCCGAACTCAACACGGTTCAGGGAGAATTGGAGGATGCCGCGGGCGGCGCGGAGAATTCGAAAGAGCTGGCGGCTCTTAAGGATTTCGCCAACGAACTGGCCGAAGCAGAAAAGTGCGTCGAACGGTTTAATGGCCACCTGACCAGTTTGCCAAGCCGATTGCGACCTGCGCCGGAGGATCGCGACAAGGCAGAAGCTGAAGTGAAGCAGGAAGCGATGGTGAAGGGGCAGGACAAATCAGTGTTATCGTTGGCGGCGTTGCTGGCGGCGAAGAATGCCCGGCAAGAATGCCTGGAAACGCTGGCCGGTGCCGGAGACGAGGCCCTGTTGGCCTTCGCCATGTTCCTACGCTCGCCGGGTGTGCTGGCCGCGTTGGGGAAAGTGACAAGGCCGACGTCTGGGCTCATCACAATAATTGAATCCAAGAGCGACAAAGTCCTGGCCACGGCACTGACTGGGATGGAGGCCAAAGAGCGACAGCCACTGGCGAAGCAGTTGAAAGCGGCTCTCGGCAACAAATCGCAGAAAACGGTTCGGCTGGCAGATTTCGCACCGACGACGACTACTGTGTTTCAACAAGGAGAGATTGACGACGTGGCCGGGGAGTTCAAAAAATACCTGGAATCCCAGTGGGAAGACGGGAGTTATTTGCGGTTAGAAAAGTGAGGGCCCGACGGGAAACCAGGTGACCAATATTCAATATGCCAAACCTTTGGGGAGTTTGAGGCGCGTTTTCAAACACGCCCGCTTCGTTTTCGGGCTGGCCTTTTTGAAGTTTGTGCCATATTCTCCGCCATTGAACCAGACGAGAACATTCGAGCGTGAAGTCTGCATTACGGTGTGTCCAAAAGGCCATCCGCACCCTTCCGATCAGATGGTGGCAGCATCGCGCAGTCTGCCATATTTGATCCGTGCATCGTTGCGAACGCAGATTGTCCGCCACACCCAAAAGCTGGAATGAGCCTTTCCCAACATTCGGCTGCGGGCGCGAACGCTGGTTTCAGTTACCAGTTTGAGCGCGCCATGTGCTGGTTGGCCCAGAGCCAAGCTGGCTCCGTCGTCGGTGTGGAGACTGATGATGACGTTGCTGTACGGGGGCCAGACGCGACGCAGGTTTTGGAGCAAGATAAACACTCCATTCGTGTTGACGGCGTGCCATTCGGTGATCGTTCCAAGGATTTGTGGAACACGTTGGCGATTTGGGTTGAGGCGCTGGACGCCGGAGAAGTAAAGGGAGAAACCACACACTTCATGATGGTTACGAATAAAGTGTTGCCGGAGTGCATCGCCAAAAAAATCAGTCGCGCTAAATCCGAAGAAGAAATTACAGCTTGCGTGGCGGCTTTGGAAACAGCCTCCGCAGAGCCGCCGCAGCATATTGCCTCACAAATCCAGCGCGTTTTGCGACCTGAATCGCGGTCAAGTCTCCGAACTCTCATTTTGCACTGCGAACTGGCCGATGCATCGGACGGGTCATCCGGACCGGAACTCCGTGCTGCAACCATTGCACGACTACAGCTCCCCGAATGGTGCGTGTCGGGGGCGGATTCCATCGCCAATGAACTCCTGGGCTGGTTACACAGCATCGCGCTAGCGGCCTGGCAGCAAAACCAACCGGCATGGATCCAACGTGACTATTTTGTAAATCAACTGCATGCAGTGCTCGACCGGCGAAAACGGCAAATTACCCGAGAACGCGCGGAGCATCTCATTCCCGTCGGCGACGATAAAATCGGCAAGCAAAAGGGAAGTCCGTTTGTGAAACAGCTTCACCTGGTCACGGATGACGAGATCGTTGTGGATAATTCTATCCGCGATTTCATTCGCTGCAATATTGAGAAGAGCCGCCTATCCGCTGAGGGAAATGTAACAGACGATGATTGGAATGGGTTTGAGGCCGCTTTGCTTTCTCGGTGGGATAAGATTCGGGCACGAATTCTTCGCATGAAACGAGGCGCCACCGATGAGGACATCGGATTTGAAATCCTCACCGATACCACTGAGGAACACAAGGAAAAGCTCGCTGGTAGCGAAACCGAACAGGTTTATCTCACTGCGGGAACGTATCACCGTCTCGCCGACATGGTCCGAATCGGCTGGCATCCACGATTTAAAGAACTGATGGCAAAGTTCATCAAGGCACCATGATTGACGTCCTTTTTGAACAGCGGGTAACCCAAAACACGGGTCTTGCAGCCGAGACGATTTGGCAGGCAGTCAACGAAGCCTATGAGGTCAGCGGTCGCACCGGTGGCGTAAGCCTTCCGCTGGCGTTTCTAATCCTGCCACTCAGTTTCCACCAGCGTACATCGAAGGCATTGGCGTCCAAAACTCAACCTGGCGCACTCTACAAAGCGCTCGCTGACGACCGCGAAATTACAGTCGGTCTCCAGGCGAGGATGCAAGCGATGTCCGAGCGGACATTCCAAGCTCTTTCCATAGGCTTCCACACTGGCTTGCTCCTCCTTGATCCAGATCATCAACGACATTTGATCCCGGGCAGAAGAACTCAACCGGTTGCGCACGCGACAGAGGAGGTCAAGATTATTTTGAATGCCGCCAAGCGGGTGGGTCACGCTTTCGCCGAGATGACCCTGGTACAGCTCTCCACGCAATTGAACATCCGATTCTAATGAAACTCGCGATCCTGAAAGTGATTCTCTGGCCTAAAGACCAGAACCACAGCCCTCGCATCATTCATTTTGCCCCAGGCAAGATCAATATCATCACCGGCGAAAGCGGCACTGGCAAGTCCACGCTGACCTGGATAATTGATTATTGTCTCGGCAGCGAGAAATGTTCTATTCCGGTCGGACTAATCCGGGACGTGACAGGCTGGTTTGGCGTGCATCTTCAACTCGCCAACACAGAAATGATTGTTGCCCGGCGGAACCCGGAGGACCAACAAACCACAACTGATATTTACTGGTCGGAAGGCTTGACCGTGGTTGTGCCGCAAATCGTTGAGAAGAACGCGAGGGTGGACGACTTAAAAAACCGGTTTAATCAAATCTCGCACCTTCCGAGCCTCGATTTTTCCACTGATGAAAACGTCGGCTTCGGCGGGCGCGCAAGCTGTCGTGATATGGCGGCATTTAACTTTCAGCCTCAGCACATTGTCGCGAACCCTTATACCTTTTTCTTCAAAGCTGACACTACCGAACATCGAGAGAAATTACGCATCATTTTTCCACTGGCGCTTGGTGCCATTGATTCTGGCACGCTCGCCAAACAGCGCGAACTGAAAGATACGGAACGGGAGCATGATAAACTTCGCCGGGAATTGGAGGTTCGAATCAAAGCGGCCCGAGCTTGGGAAGCCGAAGTGGAAAGTTATTTCCTGCAGGCACGGGCGCTGGGTCTGCTTCCCAACTCACCAGTTTCCAACGCCGGTTGGACTTTGGACAATTACCTTCTTGAATTGCAGAAGGTGCCTCAAACGGTCAAAACAATGGACCTTCCAGATGTACGAGAGGGAACGAGCGAAGATGCCGTCAGGGAGTTGACTGGCATCATCAACGAGGAGGACCGCCTCGGACAGGAAATCGGAACGATTCGTCGACGGCTTGGCAAGCTTGATCAATTGTCCTCGTCCGTCGGTGAATACAACGTCACGCTCGCCGGCCAGGAAGACCGCCTGCAGGGTGTCGGCTGGTTCGAGGAACGGGTGAGTGATACGCATGAGTGTCCTGTCTGTGCGGCGGTTCATCCCGATGGCAATGCTCGTCTAGCCGAGCTACAAACACTTGCCCGTGAGATGAAATCTCTCACTGCATCGGTTCACCAGGCACCCGCAAAGCTCGATCAAGAGCTTGCCGTGTTACGTCAAGAACTTCGCGACCGCGAGGGGGCCATCTCTAAAGTTCGTCAAAAACGCAAGTTTCTGGAAAATCGTACAAACGAGCAGGCCGCCCAGCGACAGCGCGTCCGACAAATTTACCTTTTTGTGGGCCGCGTAGAGCAGGCATTGGAGAATGTCAGTTCTAGCCGCAATGTTGACGAACTCCGCGAAAAGGTGAATACATTGGCGCAGAAGATCGCTGCATTAAGGCGGGACCTCGATCCATCAATGCAACGTGACCGCCTCAAGGCTGCCATCGACACCGTTTCGGCAAAGATCGCGAACTACGCCCAACTTTTACAGCTCGAACACGCAACAGAAAACGTCCGCCTCAACATCCGTGAATTGACGCTTCAGTTTAGTCCCCTTTCGGGGCGGACTGATTTTCTGTGGGAAGTGGGGAGCGGGCAAAACTGGGTCGGCTACCATGTCTCAGGATTGCTGGCTTTGCATGAGCATTTCATCAGTCTGAACCAGAATTCAGTGCCTCGGTTTATCGTCATCGATCAGCCTAGCCAAGTATATTTCCCAGAAGCTTGGCCCTCCATCGAACAAGCTCCGGGGGCGCAAGCAAACACCGATGTTTCATCTGACATCGAAGGGGTGCGTCGAATATTCAGCGCATTATCGAGGTTCATTGATGCGGTGTCAGGTCAATTTCAAATAATCGTAACCGAACATGCGGGATCAATCACGTGGCAAGGAGTCCCCCATGTGCATCTTGTTGGTAACTGGCGCCGAGGTCACGACGAGTTTCTCATCCCTGCCGCGTGGTTCGCGGCGCGCGCTGGATCCTAGCGCCTCAAGCCGCAGGGCGAGGCCGAGCCATGCGCGAGCGGGTCGACGCGCAGGAGTCCAATCGGGCCAGGGTGGCTGATGCCGCGGGAGCCTGGAAGCAAGTTCTTCATCGCCACGGAACTGGGGACGCACGAGGTCGGCCAGAAGCGCAGCGGCGCCACCGGACAGTGTGAAATCAAATTCACATTCACTTCGCACGTTGAGAGCCCGGCCATCACCGAGAGTAGCGATCAGATGAGCGATGCGTTCATTTTGACTATGCTCGTCATCAACTCTGACAGGAAACGTGCGTAGACGAGCCAAGAGACGTCCGATGGATTTTGGAAATCGTTGTGATGCAGGCAGGGCATCAGTTGACGGGTAAGCCCAACCACGCAGGCGCGTCAGGCTGAAGCGAAGCATTGCTTCGACGGCCCAGTCGGAACCATTTGCCACGATGTGCGCCTTCGCAGTAAACCGCAAACTTGGCGTAGACCGGCTCACATCCAGGCGACCGAGAAAATCAGCGAGAGCCGTGCCTACCCGCCAAAGGTGATCCTGCCAGTCTGCGACCCGCTCCAGTATGAGTCCATTGCCTCGGCGGAGGAACGCTTGGCCACGCAGCCGTGATGCCTCCACCTCGTATCCCAAGACCTGCCAGACGGTTTCATTTGGTTCCTCGCCCACGCCCCGACCCACAAGGTTCATGGCAGTTGCTGCGCAAACCCTATCATCCTCACGCTTTTGAGATCCAGCTAGAGCAGAAAAAGCCTCAGCGAGCCATGCTAAGACCGTGGATGGGAGGGCATCTCCCTCCTTATGGGGGCTGAGGAGGTGTCGCTGGCCGAGCGAAGCTGTAAACGGGTGTAGCGCGTTTTCCGCGAGTGCTTGACCTTGCTCCCATTTTAGATCAGGAGGGCAGAATGTGACGGTCTCGTCATCTTTGAAATCGACCCGGACGACGCTCTGACCTCCGGCAGTTTTGTCATCCTCAATCCCGACCAAGCCACGGACGCCAACCCCTGGCGGGGTTGCAATCGCCTTACCACGCCAGTTTGCATTGCCAGCATTGAGAATCGCGCGTGTGAGAAGAGGGCGATTTTGAAGAAGTTGCTGAAGGTGCTGCGGGGCCACGCCAGACAGCATCCGGGCGACAGCGCGTGCAGCGCTTTGCCCATTTTCCGACTTCGCCGGAATGAAACCTTCCAAATTGGGCAACAGAAATCCAAGGGCTTGGTAGAAGAACGCGTCGATAGCCATCAGCTCCCGAAATTTCTGAACGTCTTGTAAGCGTACCGAGAGAGGCGCAAGTGGATCACGGGGTGGCTGCTCGAAGCGATTCTCGCTGAGGGTGGATGCGTCAGGAGGCGGCATGACCGCCGCGAGTTGAAGACGGGCGGTCACTTCGTGAAGAAGTAGCCAATCCTCACGCTCATCTTGCTGCGCCGCACGCTCAAGAAGCGCGATCTCATTGCCTGCTTGGGCTATCGAGATTATGAGACGCTTTTGGCCGGGAGTGCGGGGAGGATGCACCGCCTGTTCGTCGAGGAACCATTGAGGCACCCCTCCGTTTGGCACAACCAAGATTGCGGCACGCAAAATAGTCATGCAGCGGAGTCCCAACATATGCTCGTGCATTGCTACATCGCCTTGGTCAAAGAGTTTTCTGACGGCAGGACAGAGCCCGTCCCGGACGAGACGGGCAAGTTCCTCGCGCATTGCAAGCAGTTCTCGGTGTTGATCAGAGGAAAAATTAGGATCGCGATCCCTGCGCGATCCCAGCAGCCTATCAATGCCCTCGAGCCAAGCGAGAAGGTCAGCGATTGGCCGCGGCTCCGAGTTCCGTCCGTGGCCTCCTAGAAATGGAAGTTGACCGCCGGTTTCATCCCAAAGCTTGGCGAAACTATTCGTTGCTTCGGCGGACGATGTTGGCCTCGGACCAGAATCAGGTTTAAGGACGCAGCGCCAAATGTGCTGCGCCGCTTTTGCTCGATCGCCGTGACGAAGGTCGTGGGCAAGCCGCGCAGTTTGGATGGCGACCGTGACTTCCGATGCACTCGTGAGCGGATCTTCAAGTCGTGGCGAATGAAGAATCTGGAGCGAATCGCCTCGGTCGATATCGCCGGCATCGATTAGCGGGTCGAGAGCGTTGAGTGCATCGGTCGATGGCGGTCCTTCGTAAATTCCGGAGGCTCCAAGTGCTGCTCCACGTTCCGAGGTAAGCCATTCACGGAAGGTAGGCTCATCCATAGGCGGAAGCGGTTCTGTTTTTGGACTTAATGTCAAGCCTAGTTCTGCAAGGTGCCGCTCAACAGCTGAACGCATGCGGCTGACATCGTGTGGTGTCCGGGCGATTAGCACCATGTCGTCCACGTAGCGGGCGTAAACCCCGCCGCGGATAGCCTTATTGTCAGTATTGTTTCCATGTTCCTTGCGAGCCTCTTCATCGAGGTCTTTGACAATCTTCTGTAGCTCGTAATCAAGTCGGAACAGCGCGACATTCGCCAAGTAGGCGGAGAGGTCCGGTCCTTGAGGAATGCCGTGACGCTTTCGCTCAGGCTCGCCGGTCTTAGGATTCTCAATGACGAAGTTGAAGCTTTCGTCGCACAGCCAATCAACCATCCGTTGGGCGCGTTCATCGGGCGTCTCTGTTGAGGGGGAAAACAAGGGGGCACACGACTTGGCGCTCCGCTTGGGTTGTGTGGCGTCCGCAAGCGCAGAGAGCGCGTCGCGTAAGCCAGGCAGAAGCGCGTCAATGACGATGGGACGAGCGATAGTGTCGTAAAAGCGGCGGATGTCGAGGCGGGCGACGTGGAGAAGGGGAACTCGGCAGGCCGCCGCGCGGCGATCAATGAAGCTGATAAATTCGCGCCAGCAGCGGTAATAAGGCCGGAACATCCCTTCGCGTCGAGGTGCCACGCGGCCTTCAACCACATCCATGTCAACTTGGTAGGCGAACGATACCGTTTCGGCGACGCGCTGCTCCCGCGGACCACCGGTCATCCACGGGCGCCCGGAGTTCCGACCCGAAGCGTAACGAATGGCCGGAATTGCCTGAGAGAATTCTGGTGCTTGCGAGTGTTCTCGGAGGATCTCGTTGAGAATGTACTGCTGCATTGTGAGCGCCTCAGCGCACGGCAGCGCTTTAGGGCGGAAATCGCGGGGCGGTTTCGGCACAAGCGTCGCAATCATCGGCTCGGTGGTATGAAGCCCTTTATGTAGACGATCCACCAAGAATGGTATTGAGATTTCCACCGCCGCGTCCATTCGCTCCCAGCTCCCTTCGTCCACAGGAAGTTCCCGGCGCTGTCCACTGGCAAGAGCCACATGCATTGCACGCTGAAGCTGATTGAGCTCATTGCGCCCCACACCAGGAGTGGTTGGGTGTGCGGGCAACGGAGCAGGTCTTGAAAGGAGAAATGACTCAATCTCACGGCGCACTCCAGGATCAAGCGGGGAGACCGAAGAATCGAGATGGCGGGAGAACGGCTCTAGACGCTCGATAACTCGCTGCCAGATCTCCGGCTTAAGGTGACGTTCGATCTCGCGATAGGCGCGCACTCGGTAGCTCTCGGGCAGTTGGCCGCACCGGTCTCCCAGATCCGCCGGGTCGCACGGGAGAGCATCTGCGAGGAGTGCCTCCATCACGGAGTGCGTACACTGCGCCAGAACAGCCCATGCCTGCCCCTGGGTTTTGCAGGCGCGTAGCAGATCGTCGGGG
>Ga0187871_10002450_pt1 | contig 15100 bp, 15 predicted proteins | sample June2016WEW_16_1_FD_132988 | JGI IMG/M metagenome (GOLD analysis project Ga0187871, IMG submission 132988) | Peatland microbial communities from SPRUCE experiment site at the Marcell Experimental Forest, Minnesota, USA - June2016WEW_16_10 | ecosystem: Environmental > Terrestrial > Soil >... | reverse complement strand
GTCGGCACGCCAGACCGTGGGCTCTCTGAACAGGGTGGGTGGAATGAGCGGCGAGGCGCTGTGCTTTTCCTGCCAGATCAGCGCCAACAGCGACACCGCCCCAAACGCCACCAGACCGAGGATTATCGGCAGCGTCCGTGCATCCATTCGCTGGACCTCTTCCAACGCCAAAATGACGGGGCTGACGAACATCGTGAACAGCACCAGTCCCGGCGCATCGAAGGTGGTCCGCCGCCGATCGCCCGGTTGGGTCTTAAGCCGCAACACCAGGAAGGCGGCGGCAAGGCCAAGCGGCACATTGACGAGGAAGATCGACCGCCAACCGAAGGCTTGCGTGAGATAGCCGCCGGCAACCGGTCCAAAGGTGCTGGAGCTGACCATGACGCCGGCGAGATAACCTTGATAACGGCCCCGCTCGCGCGGCGGAATGGTCTCGCCGACGAGCGCTTGCGACAAAGTCATGAGCCCGCCGCCGCCGAATCCTTGCAGCACCCGCGTCGCCGTCAGCAATTCGATGCTGGGAGCCAGCGCGCAAAGCAACGATCCGGCGATGAAGAGGGCAAGCGCGGCAAGCATCATCCGCCGCCGGCCGAACGAGTCGCCGAGGCGCCCGTAGACCGGCGCGGCGATCGTGTTGGCAATCAGATAGGACACCACAACCCACGACAGCCGCTCGACGTCGCCGAGGTCCGAGGCGATGGCCGGCAGCGCCGTGGCGACGATCGTCTGGTCGGCGACCGCCAAGAACATCGGCAGCATGATCGAGGGGAAGACCGTCCAAAACACCGCGCGCGGTGAAGGCGGCTGGCCGGTGCCGGCAGCCGCCACGGCGGCGGGCGCTTCACTCCGGAGGCGGGCGGGATCTTCGTTCATCGAATGACGCGGCTGAAAAGTTCTCTGCTGAAAGGTCTTGGCGAAAGATTCCATGGCCGGCAAGGCGCCGCGCCGCTGCTGCGGCGCAGCGAGAGGGAATTACAGGGAAAAGACTTGCGGGGAAGTCCGTATGCAGTGCCGGACGGGAGTGCCTGGGACCGATCTCATCGCATTGACGGCGAACTCAAGCGTCCGCCGCGCGGTAAAGGCAACAATAGAACGCCGGCCGCCCAGCGGCGGCCGGGTCTTGTTGCAGGCCTATCGCCTGCAGCTGCGGCAGGTCGGAACTGAGCGCCTCGGCTTAGCCGAGGAATCCGACCCGTTCCTGTTCGCGCGCCTCGGCCTCGGTCTTGGGTTGCGCCGGCAATTGCAGCACGCTTGCCGCCTGGCCCTCGCACAGCAGCGTCAGCAACACAGTGCGCCCATCCGGAAACTCGAGCGCGTCGTGGTGCGCGGCCAATTTTTCCTTGTTGACCTGGCGGAAGATGGCCGTCTCGTGGTTGATGGTCTTGGTCTTCCACCCGAGCAGGCCGGCCGGCAGGCAGGCCACTTCGCCGGCGAACGCCAATTCCGTTCCCGGCAACTGACACACCGCTACGCCAAGATCGTCAGCGTCGGCAAATCCGCGCGTTCCGGTGCCGAAGTCCCGCGTCACAAGCTTGTCACCGACTTTCGCGGGTCGTGAGCGAACGCTTTGGAGGCTAAAGTCACACATTGGCGACTCCTTTCTTCCCAGGATCAAGTCTTCCCAGGTCCTTCCAGGACACCCCCCGCACCCTCCGGCAACGAGTCCAAGCAAGAATGGTGCCGCTCGATTCAAGCAACAATGCGGCCGATCGAGATCGCCGAAGACACTCGAGTGCAGGAGTGTCGCAGCACCGTCTCGACTTTTTCGCTCGTCAGCGCCGTCGCGTGGCAACACTGCGTTCTGAGAAATGTGCCGCGGCCAGACGCTTTTTTCATCGGCCTGCCCATGATCAAGGCGCCGGCAGTTGCTCACGCGTGATTTTGTCAGTGCCCGACTACCGGCTGGCCGGCGCCCGGCGCCGTCCGCCGGATCAATAGCAGAACGACCGGAATAAGCAGGGCGGCGAAAACCGACCAGGTATAAAAAACGTCGATGTAGGCCATCAGCGTCGCCTGTTCGCTGACGAGCTTGCCGATGTAGCCCAGGGCACGGGCCTGCGCACTGGCGTGCGATCCACTGTGCGCGAAGTACTGCGTAATCTGATTCAGAGACGATTGAAACACGGGCGAAGATGGGATCGTGTTCTCCATCAGCCGAGCCTGATGGAATTGCGAGCGTTGCAGGAGCTCGGTATTGGCGAGTGACACGCCGATGCTGCCGCCGAGATTGCGAGCCACGTTGATCAGCGCCGAGCCCTCGGTGGTCTTTTGCTGCGGCAGACCGTCATAGGCGATCGTGCTGTTTGGAATGAACAGGAAAGGCATGCCGACGACCTGAAAGACGCGCACCATTGCAAAATAACTGAAGCTGGCATCGGGAGTGAGCGAGGTCGAATACCACATCGCCATCGCGATCATCGCGAAACCGATCGCTATCCAGTATTTTGGCTGCATACGGCTGATGAGCTGCCCCGCAATGGGCATCATGATCAGCATTGCTAAGCCGCCCGGCATCATGGCGAGCCCCGAAAGCATCGCCGTGTAGGGAAAGTTGGTCTGCATGAGCTGCGGCGTGATTTGGTTCGAGCCGAACAGGATGGCGCCCACCGCGAGCATCACCAGGAACGACATCCCAAACTGGCGCCGGAACAGCAGTCGGATATCCACGATCGGGTCGTCATGGGTGAGTTCCCAAGGGATGAAGAATATGAACGAACAGGCGGAAATCGTCGCGAAGGTGATGATAAAAGTCGAATGGAACCAGTCTTCGATCTGGCCTCGGTCGAGCACGATTTCGAGGCTGCCGAAAGTGAGTGCGATCAGCGCGAATCCGATCCAGTCGACCTTGAACCCGCCGGCGAAGCGCTCGTGGCGCTCGCGCTCGAGCACTTCGGGCTCCACGACCAGCCACTGCACCAGCACAAGTGAAATGATGCCGATGGGCACGTTGATGAAGAAAATCCAGTGCCATGAGTAGTTGTCAGTGATCCAGCCCCCGATCGTCGGGCCGACCGTCGGCGCCACGATGACCGCGATGCCGTAGAGCGCGAACGCCTGCGGGCGCTTCTCCGGCGGAAACGTATCCGCGAGCATGGCCTGTTCGCTGGTCGGCATTCCGCCGCCGCCGAGCCCCTGCAGGATGCGAAATACGATCAACGCGTTGAGACTGGACGCGAGCCCGCATAATAGTGAGGCCACGGTGAACGTCGCGACGCAGAGCATGTAGAAGCGCTTGCGGCCTATCACGTTCGACAGCCAGCCGCTCACCGGCAGGATGACGGCATTGGCGATGAGATAGGTCGTGACCACCCAGGTGCTTTCGTCGACGCTGATCGCGAGACTGCCCGCGATATGGCGCAGCGACACGTTGGCGATCGCGGTGTCGAGCACGACCATGAAGGTGGCGATGGAGACGACGATGGCGATCAGCCAGGGACTGCGGTCGCCGGCCGCCGAGCGGCTCTCGGGGCCGGAAAATTGCTGCTGTTCGCTCATCGTAGCTTGACGGACGGCACGACCGACATGCCGGGCCCGAGCAGCACGTCCGGCGGCTGATCGAACACGATCTTTACCGGGACGCGCTGGACGATCTTGACGTAATTGCCGGTCGCGTTCTCGGCGGGCAGCAGGCTGAATGCGGTGCCGCTGCCGGCCTGGATGCTGTCGACATGGCCTTTGAACGTGCGGTTCGGATAGGCATCGATGCTGATGTCGACCGGCGCTCCCGGCCGCACCCCGGTGAGCTGCGTCTCCTTGAAATTCGCCGTCACCCAGACTTCGCGCGGCACGAACATCATCAGCGCCTGTCCGACCGCGGCATAATTGCCCTTGGTGGCCGTGAGCTGGGTCACGCGGCCGGCTTCCGGCGCCGTGACCACCGTGCGCGAGAAATTGGCTTCGGCGATCTCCAACTGCGCCACGGCCTGCTGGCGTTGCGCCTGCAACACCGGAAGCTGCTTTTGCGTGACGACGACGTTGCGCTCCGCAGCGGAGAAATTCGCCTGCGCCTGGCGCATGCCCGACGCGTATTGCTGCGCCTGCTCGACGGTGACCGCGCCCTTGCTTACCAGATCGGTGTAACGCTGTTCCTGCTGTTGCGCAAAGGTGAGATTGGCCTGCGATTCGGCGGCCTGCTTTTCTACCTGCTCGACGCGCGCCTGCTGCGCGGCGATCTGCGCGTCGATGTTGACGATGTTGGCTTTGCTCTGATCGAGCTGCGCCTTGAAGTCGCGATCGTCGAGGCGGACCAGCACGGCGCCGGCCTCGACCATCTGGTTGTCCGTCACCGGAACCTCGACGATGGCGGCGCCGACCTGGGCACTGATCTGCACCGTTCGGGCGTCGATAAACGCGTCATCGGTGGTTTCGTAATGGCCGGCGTTGACCCACCAGACCACGAGACCGACCAGCGCGACGATGAATAATGCGATGATGACGAGCACCATGCGGCGACGCTGACGCAGCCCTCCGAGCCACGACTGAGTCTTGCGTGTCTCGCCGATCGCGGGCTTCGCTTCGCGGCCCGGGGCGGTGTCCTGGCGACGCTCGTTGTCGGTGCGCTGATCCATGATTGAATAAACGTCGGGCGCGCCAAATGGGTTTCCGCCCGCCGATCGCGGGCGGCAAACGGTCAGCAACGCTGACTCGCCAGATCGTTTAGCCTTTAATGACGGCGGAGGCCAGTCAGGACGGCCCGGGAAGGGGCCGGAGTGCCGCCGTGAATTTTCGGGCAAATTCGTCAAGCTCGCCGGCGTTGATGTCGCTGACGGCCCAGAAATCGAGGACTTCGGCGGTCCAATGTCGAATATTGAATCCCTGCACCGACTCGATCTTCGCGGCGCCGTGTTCGGCATCCAAGTGCCGTATGACGAAGAGGTTGATAACGTGTTGGCGGCGCCGATAAACGATCGAGCCGGCCGGCTCGCCGTTGATGTAGTCGAGGCGCCCGCCGACCAGGGTAAAGCCCTGCGCCGTCAAGTCGATGACCGGCGGCGCCACGTCGAGCTTGCCGTTGAACCACGGCTTGACCGTGTGCTGGTCGCTGGTCTCGACGTCGGTGAGGTGTCCCGGCTGCAGCGAGCGCAGATGCGCCGAGACGATCTCGCTTGCCGCCTCTTGTTGTTGATCGTTGCGGATGACGGCAATGACCAGGCTTGCCGCGACGGCCGCCGAAAGCGCCGTGCCGATCGCCAACCCGCCGAAAAATGAGCGCCAAGATGAGCGCAAAGACGAGCGCCGGAAGGACCAGGATTGGCGCCCGCCGCCAGCGCCCACCACGTGTGGCGGCAGCGCCGCTTCGAGACGACTGCGCAAACTTGCCGGCGCCGCCTCTTTCAAATTTGCGGCGGCGATCGCCTCGCGCATCGTGCGGAACGCGCGGAGTTTGTCGGCGCAGGCGGGGCAGGTTGCCACATGCGCCTCGACGTCACGCGCGTGCCCGGCATCGAGCTCGCCGTCGATCAGCGCGTGCAGCAGCGTCTCGGATTCGGCGCAGTTCATGTCGTCGATCCTTCCTCGGCGTTCCATGCCGCGCGCAGCATGGTTCGCGCGCGGCCGAGCCGCGACATCACCGTTCCGACCGGCACGCCGGCGACTTCGGCGATCTCGCGATAGCTCAGGTTATTGATCTCCCGCAGCACGATGGCTTCGCGGAACGGCTGTGGCAGCGCGGCGACAAGCCGCCGGATCGTTTCGCCGTCCCACCGCCGCAGCAGCTCCGCTTCCGGCGAAGACTGCGGCTCTTGCCATAGCCGCGGCTGCTCTGCCGTCGGTTCGGCTTCGCCACCTTCGACCGGAGCCGTTGCCGTGCTTTGCCGTGCAAACTCGGCCTTGCAGACGTTTTTCAGGATGGCCAGAAGCCATGGCTTCATCGCCGGACCGCGATAGCTGTCGAAATGACGTAACGCCCGCAGATAGCATTCCTGCACGGCATCCTCGGCGTCGGCGACGTTGCGCATCAGGTAATGCGCAAACGTGAAAACGTCGTCGAGATGCGGCAGCGCGGCGTTGCGAAAACGCCGCGTTCTATCATGCTCGTCATGAGCATCACCCGTCATCGCATCGCGCTCGGCCGTCCAAAATTTTGTCGACGCTGGCTGTTGCAGCCGATCGAGCATTACTGCACAGCGTTGCCGCCCGCTGCCGGTTCTACCACGATCGTGCCCGTCATATGCGGGTGAAGGTAGCAGAAGTACTGGTAGGTGCCCGGCGCGGCAAAGATGAACGAGTAACTGTCGTCGGTGTCCAGCGCCTTTGATCTGCCAAATGCGTTGTTCGCCGAGGCGATACCGTGCGGGATGTCGTCCTTATTGGTCCAGGTTATCTTTGTGCCCGATTTCACCGTCAATTGCTGCGGCTTGAAGGTGAAGTTGTCGATGGCGACGGCGCTGGTTGCGTTCTGCGCCCAGCCCGGCAGGACGGCGGCTGCCAACAGCCCGGCGGCACCGGCGCCAAGCGCGGCGGCGACGAGAGCGGCGTGAAGCGTGGCTCGTGTTGAGCGTCGCATGATCCCGGCTCTCCTCAACCCTGCAGCGGCGTGTCGATGATCGCGAGCCGCTGCTCGTTTTGCTTGAAGGTGACACTGGCGATGCCGAGCATGCTGCGCAGCTTGTCGGCGGGGGCTTTCAGCGGCCCCGGCGAAGGGGCGGTGCCCGGCGCCGGTTGCGGGAACGCGGTCGAGCGGGCGGTGTGGAACGTGACGTTGCCCTCGACCTTCTGCATCACCTGGTGGATATGGCCGTTGAGGACGGTCACCGAACCGAAACGCTTGAGATATTCCAGCACGCGACCGGCGTCTTCGGTGCCCCAGCCCCAGTCCGGATACACGGTCCACAGCGGGATGTGGGCGAACACGACGATGGGGGTGGAAGCGGAACGGCCTTTCAGGTCGGCTTCGAGCCATTCAAGCTGTTCGTTGCCGAGGTTGCCGAGCCCGCCGGCCCTGAGATCGAAGACGTTGACGAGCCCGATGAAGTGCACGCCGTTGGCGTCGAAGCTGTACCAGCCGGCGCCCTTGGTGCCGCGGCCGTAGCGCTCAAGGAAAAGCTTCCGGTCCGCGTCGACGAAGTCATGCTCGCCGGGAACGTAATGAACATCGAGCCGCGTCTGCGAGATGATCCGATCGGCGTCGTCGAACTGCGATGCCAGCGATAAGTGGCTGATGTCGCCGGTGTGGATCATGAAGGCGGGCTTCGCCGGCAGCGCATTGACCTTGGCGATGGCCTCCTCGAGCGTGCCAACGGAATTGGGATACGGCGTCTTGAAGTCGAAGCCGATATGGCTGTCGCTGATTTGCAGGAACGTCAGACCGCGCGCCTCCTGCGCCGCCGCCTCACCGATAATGCCCAACGAGTGCGGCACGCCGCCGGTCATGGTCCACAGCACGCCGGTGCCGGCCCAGGTCATGCATTCGAGGACCCTGCGCCGGCTGACGCCGTCGTCGCGGTCGGATTCATTCATTGCCCTGTCTCCTTAAAGCCCGTGTGGCTTTCGACCAGGAGATCGAGCAGGCGTGTGGTTTATTCCCGGATTCAAAAAATTTTTATGCGAAAGTTCGTGCGAGGCGGGTGAGGGGATTACGCGGGAAAGGCGCGGAATGGGCATGGCCGGGCCGCGCCACGGCATGAGGGTGCGGCGCACCCTTGCCGAGCCGATGCCCGCTCCGGCGCGGCCGCGCCATGCAAAAATCCTTGACCGCGGACACGACGGCCCCGCTGATGAGCTCGCGGCGTTCCGGGCTCGCCAATTCCAGCTCCTCCTGCCGGTTGACGATCGATCCGGCCTCGAGCAGCACCGCCGGCATCCGGGTGTTGCGCAGCACGATCAACTGGTCGTAGCGGTAGACGCCGGCCGTGGCGTCGATGAGCTCGCGGCGGCGGTTGCCCATCAGTGGCAGCGTGTAATGCGGCGTATATTGCAGGCCGCGCGCTTGCAGCGCTTTGCCCAAAAGCCTGCCGAACTGCAGGCTACCGGCGCGATCGACATTGTCGTGCGACATGAAGATTGCGTAGCCCTGGAACCGGTCGCTGAACTGGTGTTGTTGTTCCTCGTATTGCCAGGTCTCGAGCAGATAATCCGGCACCGAATCGTGATGGATGGAGATGAACAGGTCGGCGCGCATCTTGTTGGCCAGCGCCGCCGCTCGATCAGGCCCTTGGGCGGAGCCGTGGCGGTAACGAGCCGGACGGTCCTGTCGAAACCGGCGGTAACGAGCGCTTGCTTGACCGCGTCGGCAAGCTGAAGATTGAAAGCGTATTCGGCAACGCCGCGCGCGCTGATGGCGCCCGGCACCTCGACGGTGTGGCCTACATCGACGACGGCGCGAAACGCCGTACGCTGACAGGTCGCGGGTTGGGCGCGCGGCGCATGCCCTGCGCCGCGCGCCGGATGCTTCCCGGCGCCGAGCAGTAGGACCGCGAGGATGACAAGCGAAGCCGTTGCGTTGCGCCGGAGTCTGCTCATGACACCACACGCGGATTTGCCGGCGTCGCCGACGCCACGATGGCCCGGCGCGGCCCATCGCGAGCTTTGTTCCGCTTGTCCACGCCGCTGGTCGTTACGCTGTCGTGGCGCCGCCGGCGGCGCACGGGCCGCGCCGGGCGGTGTGGGAGCGCGGACTTGTGCCCGACACGCTCCTGTCGTACCAAACAAGCCGGATGAGGGCGTCGCCGGGTAATGTATTCTCCAGTGCGCAATGTGGTAGGGATTTTCAGCCCGCTCTTCGTGCTGGCGGTCGGATACTTGGCGCTGGGCGAGGGGCGCGAAGCCGCCGCCTTGTTGGAGGCCTTTTGGTCGCAGCCGCTTTTGTCCAAGGCCGCCTGGGCCATCGTCGTGCTGGTGCCGATCGTGCTCGTCCCCGCCGCCCTTTGGCTGGGCGCGACGCTGGTGCGGCAACGCCAAGCGGCGCAGGCGCTCGAGTTGCGGCTGGGCGGCGTGCGCGAGAGCGTCAAAGCCCTGGCGAAGCCGCAGACCGATGCCGAGGCGGCGGTGCACCATCTGGTCCGCACCGATCCGGAAGACGCCATCGTCACCATGCAGCAGCGGCTCACCGAGGCCGAGCGCTTCGTGCAGATCCAGCAGAGCCGCAGCGAAGCCGGCAACCTCGCCGCCCGCGTCGAGCAACTTCGCGCCCAGCAGCAGGCATTGCAGGAGCGACTCGCCCCGGTCCTGGAGAAAAGGCGGTCGATCGAGCAGCTCTTCATGGAACTCGGTACCCGGCAGAGCGACATCGAACGGGGGCTTGCCGAGGTCGCCGGCGCGGACGATGCCGTCGTGATCGATGCCGGCCTCAAGAACATGACGGACTTCGTCAGGCGGAGCCATCAGCGCTGCGACGACATCGAACCCGCATTGAAGGTCATCTCCGGCTTGAAGGAGGATTGTGCCGAACTGCAAGCCCGACTGGCTCCGTTCGCGGCGGTGGAAGATGGCGTCGTCGGGCGCGTCGAGGAGTTGAGCGCGATGCGCGACCGGCTCAATGAGGAAATCGGCGCGCTGGAGCGGACGCCGCAAGGACCGCTCGCCGAGCGCGTGCAAATGTTTGCCGACGAGCGACGGCAGCTCGACGACCGCCTGTCGCAGCTCAATGCCCAGTTCGCCAAGCTAGGCAGGCTGCGCACCGACATTACCGCGCTGTTCGCCAACTTTGATCGGGCGCTCGACGTGCTCTCGGTCGCGAGCGAAGCGGAGGGCGGCGGCGCTATCGGATTCACTGCAGCGCGCGATGCGTTGCCGGCGGCGGCCGGCCAGGCCGGAGCACAGGATGTCGATGCCCGCGTCGCGGTGCTTGCGGCCTTCATCGAGGCGACGCAATCCCACCTCGATGAGATCGAGCGTAAAGCCGTCGCATTCGCGCAGATGAAGATCAAGCTGGGCGATCTGCAATCGCGGCTGCTGCCGCTGGAGGCCGCGGATGGCGGCGTTGCCAACCTCATCGAGGAACTGAAGGACATTCGCCACCGGCTGCTGGCCAGGATCAGCCAGATTGAAGAGGACGACGACGGCAGCCTCGCCACGCGCGTACAAAGGTTCACCGAGACCAAGCGGGAACTGGAAAGACGCGTCTCCAGCCTCACCGAGCAGTTTTCCAAGCTGGCGGCGATCCGCAAGCACATCGCCGGTCTGTTCGAGAAGTTGAGCAGCGCGGTCAGCGCGTCGTCGAATTGACATGAGTAATGTGCGCGAGCCTGTACTGACGCTGGTCGCCGTTGTCGACCTGCGTCCGACCCAGATCACTGTCGGCATGCGCGAGGTGCTGACCAAGCGCATGCGTTGGCGCGAGACCGTCACCAAGAAGGGCGAAAAATTTCTCGGCAAGCACATGATCCCGGTGATCCTTGGGCCGAAACTCCGGCACTACGTCACCGATCATCACCATCTGGCGCGCGCGCTGCACGATGAGGGAGTCAAGGAAGTGGCGGTTACGATCTTCGCCAATCTGAGCAAGCTCGAGCCCGATGCGTTCTGGACCGTGATGGACAATCGCAATTGGATGCATCCGTTCGACGCCAAGGGCCGCCGCCGTCATTACCGCGACATTCCCAAGTCGGTCGCCGAACTGGTCGACGATCCGTTCCGGTCGCTGGCCGGCGAGTTGCGGCGCGCCGGCGGCTTCGCCAAGGACACGACGCCATTCAGCGAATTTCTCTGGGCCGACTTCCTGCGCCGGCGCATGAAACGTAAGGACGTCGAGCGCGATTTTGAACGCGCGGTCGAAGAGGCGCTGGACCTGGCAAAGAGCGACGCCGCCGATTACCTGCCCGGCTGGTGCGGCCCGTCACCGGAAATTTGATCTTTTTCGCCGTTGGCTCACCGATCGAACGGGATCAGCGCCAGCACTTCGCCGCCGATGGCGCAGAACACGACCACCAGCCACGGCGGCGTCTTCCACATGAACAACAGCAGGAAGGCGGCGGCGCCGAGCGCGAAATCGCCGGCACTGGTGATCGCCGCGGTCCAGACCGGACGGTAGAGCGCGGCGAGCAACAGCCCGACCACGGCGGCGTTGACCCCGCGCAGCATCGCCTGCGCCCACGACCGCCGTCGCAATTCGTCCCAAAACGGCAGCGGACCGATGACCAAGAGAAAGGCGGGGAGGAACATGGCGACCAGGCAAAGGATCGCTCCCACCCATCCGTTCGGCGGCGGATGCATGACGGTTCCGAGATAGGCGGAGAACGTGAACAGCGGTCCGGGCACCGCCTGTGCCGCGCCGTAACCGGCGAGGAAAGCGTCGTTGCCGACCCAGCCGGGCGGCACCACAGAGGCTTGCAGCAGCGGCAGCACCACGTGACCGCCGCCGAACACCAGCGAGCCGGCGCGATAGAACGCGTCGAATAATTGCAGCGCATGACCGGGCACGGCGGCGGTGAGAAGCGGCAAGCCGATCAACAGCGCAAAGAACAGAATGATCGCGGCGGTTGCGGCGGTACGGCTGACCGGGTGTGGCAGGCTCGGATGTTCGTCGGGCACCGGGGCGCGCAGCAACACAAGGCCGACAAGGCCGCCGAAAACGATGGCGGCAAATTGCCCCCAAGACGGCGGCAGCGCCAGCACCATGAGGGTCGCCACGACGGCAAGCGTGGCGCGGGCGCGATCGGGCGCCAGCGCGCGCATCATCGCCAGCACGGCCTGCGCCACCACCGCCACCGCGGCGATCATCAGCCCGTGCAGCCAGCCGCTGTGCAGCGCATCGCCGAGCGAGGCGACGCCGTAGCCGAACAGAACGAGCGCGATCGCCGAGGGCAGCGTGAAGCCGCTCCACGCCGCGAGCGCACCGGGATAGCCGGCGCGCGATAACCCGATGGCGATGCCGACCTTGCTGCTCGCCGGTCCGGGCAGAAATTGCGACAGCGCCACGAGGTCGACATAGGTCTTCTCGTCGAGCCAGCGCCGGCGCACCACGAATTCCTCGTGGAAATAGCCGAGATGCGCGATCGGGCCGCCGAAGCTGGTGAGCCCGAGCCGGAGAAACACGGCGAAGACTTCCGCGGTGTTGCCGCGGCGCGGGATCGTTTCGGCCGCCGAGTCGGGTCCGCTAGTCATGGCGCTAAACTATTGGGGGAGGTTGCGGAAATAAAGCTCCGGTCCGACTAGGCCGATTGACCCGGAGGCTGTCGCAGGGCGGGCTACTTCGAGCCGAACCAATCGGCTCGAATGACGAACTTGGATGTTCAGCCGCTTACCGCCGGCTGCTCGCATAACCCGCGCACGAGCCTGGCGATCTGCGTAATCGAACGGAAGTTCGCCGGCGTCATCTCCCGGTCGGGGATTTTGATATCGAACTCGGCCTCGACGGCGAGCATGAGGTTAACGATGTCGAGCGAGGACAGGCCGCTGGCGGCGAGGTCATCGTCGGCGCCGACCGGACGTTCGATCGCGCGCTTGGCCAAAAGCTGGCGCACGAGCCGCGCCACCCGCTCGGTCGAGTCCATATCGGTGCGATCAAGCATGGTGAATGGTCTCCAAATCCCGGCGTCTGCTCGATTCAGCAGCAGGTTTCTCTTGAGTGGCGGTCATCTCTTATGAGTAGCGGGCATCTCTTAACCGCATGTAACTGAATATCATGCGAAGCGTTTGCGATTGGTAACCTTTATACGAAAGAAGCGCGGCAATTCCCCATCAATGCCACGAGGAATTGGAAGTTTTGCAGTACCTCTTGGGCGACAGTGATCGCGGTCGAACCCAGATGCCGCATGAGGCGATGATGAGCGCATCCATCAAACTGCGAACTGTGAAGTTGCAAGGCGTTCCAGCCTCCACGGACCCGGCGCGGAGCTTGCAGATCGCAACGGACCCTGCCGTTACGGCGGACGCGGAAACTCTCGCATCCCGCGCCGAGACGGTCGCGGCGGTTGCCGCGCAGCATGCCGCGTCCGTCGACAACGAGTCGCGTTTTCCGGCCGAGGCGATCGCCGCCGCGCGCGCGGCGCGCCTCATGAGCATCGCGGTGCCGCGCGAGTTCGGCGGCGAGGGCGCCGGCATCTCCGATGTCGCCGATGTCTGTTATGCGCTCGGCCGCGCCTGCGCCTCGACGGCGATGATTTACGCGATGCACCAGACCAAGATTGCTTGCGTTACCCGGCATGGCGCCGGCGGCGCCTGGCATCAACGTTTGCTGCGCCGGCTGTGCAGCGAGCAGATGCTGCTGGCGTCCTCGACCACCGAGGGCGAACGCGGCGGTGACGTGCGCAACAGCGCCGCCCGGATCGAGCGGAACGACGCGCGCATCGCGCTGGAAAGATGCGCCACGGTGATCTCTTACGGCGAAGCGCCGACGGAATCGTGACCACGGCGCGGCGTTCAGCGGACGCGGCGAGCTCCGACCAGGTTCTCGTCGTTTTCCTGAAGCACGACTACACGCTCGAGCGGCAGCTCGGCTGGGACGCGCTCGGCATGCGCGGAACCTGCAGCGCCGGTTTCAAGCTGATCGCCGCCGCTGCGAGCGAGCAGATCCTGCCGGTGAGCTACGACCAGATTCACACCCGAACCATGATGCCGGTGGCGCACCTGCTCTGGAGCGGCGCCTGGGCCGGCATCGCCGCGGCCGCCACCGATCGGGCCCGTGCCTTCGTGCGCAAGGCGAGACAACGCGCCGACGGCGCGCTGCCGCCAGGCGCGCCGCATCTCACGCGCGCCACCGCGTCGCTGCAAAAATTGCGCGGTCTTATCGGCAGCGCGTTGCGGCGCTTCGAACTGGCCGCGGACGATCCGGCTGCGCTCGACTCGATCGATTTTCAGACCGCCATGAACCTGCACAAGGTCAATGCCTCCGAGCTTGCGGTGGCGACCGTCATGAGCGCAATGCAGGCCTGCGGGATCGCCGGCTATCGCAATGACGGCGAGTTCAGCATCGGCCGGCATCTGCGGGATATTCTTTCGGCACCGGTCATGATCAGCAATGATCGCATCCTCGCCAATGTCGCTACGGCGTCTCTCTTGTTCGGCGCTCCGGCCTCGCTGCGCGACTGAAATAGCAGCAAGAAGAAATCCAGAAAAACGAGGCGTCATTCCATGAACCTGGCATTCAAGGAACCGAATACCTCGACCCGCTCGCTCGATGCGATCGCCGAGGCGCTGTTGCTGTCGTCAGGGATCGACGGCATCTACGCGCGCACGGCGGTCTACGAGGGCGTTGTCGACTCGCTGACTGCATTCATTTCGCGACAGCGCGAGCCGGGAACGGAAGTTTTGAGATTTCCGCCGGTGATGAGCCGCCGGCAATTGGAGAAATCGGGATACCTCAAGAGCTTCCCGCACTTCCTCGGCTGTGTATGCTGCCTCAGCGGCGCCGAAGCCGACGTGCGGGGCGCCGTCGAGACCTTCGATACCGGTGGAGATTGGACGCCTAACTTATCCGCCGCCGATCTCGTGCTGACGCCCGCGGCCTGTTATCCGGTCTATCCGCTGGTCGCGAGCCGCGGCGAGGTGCCGGCCGAAGGCCTCAAGTTCGACGTCGCCAGCGACTGCTTCCGCCGCGAGCCTTCGCGCGACCTCGATCGGCTGCAGTCGTTCCGCATGCGCGAATATGTTTGCGTCGGCACACCCGAGCAGATCGACGATTTCCGTCGCCGCTGGATGGCGCGTGCCCAGGACCTCGCCCGGCAATTAGGTTTGCCGCACCGCCTGGACACGGCGAGCGATGCGTTCTTCGGCCGCGGCGGTAAGCTGATGGCGATGAGTCAGATCGAGCAGGCGCTGAAATTCGAGCTGCTGATTCCGCTGCGCTCGGCGGCCGATCCCACCGCGTGCATGAGCTTCAACTATCACCGCGACCATTTCGGCACGACCTGGAATCTGCGCAATACGGCCGGTCAGGTCATGCACACCGGCTGTGTCGCCTTCGGCATGGATCGCTTGGCGCTGGCGCTGTTCGCCACGCACGGGCTCGATCTGCAGGATTGGCCGGCGGCGACCCGCAAGGCGCTGATGCTGTGAGTGCGTCACCTCTCCGCGCCGAACACGGGTGATCCCGAGTTCGGCAATACTAGTCTAAGTGACCGAAGTCGGAAACATCCGACTTCGGGTACGGGGAGCCGGAGGACGGAGCTGTCGACGCCCATTTCGACAAGGGCGTGCTGCATCTCACGATCAAAAAGCCCGC
>Ga0187871_10002448_pt1 | contig 15102 bp, 14 predicted proteins | sample June2016WEW_16_1_FD_132988 | JGI IMG/M metagenome (GOLD analysis project Ga0187871, IMG submission 132988) | Peatland microbial communities from SPRUCE experiment site at the Marcell Experimental Forest, Minnesota, USA - June2016WEW_16_10 | ecosystem: Environmental > Terrestrial > Soil >... | reverse complement strand
TGGCTTCATCCTTGCCGAAATTCTTGATGAACCCGTCGAAAAAATGCTCGCCGGCAAGCGCGTGATTGATCTCGGTTTCCTTATTGTGATCCTGCAGCTCGGTAAAGTAGACCACGCGATACTGGCCCGTGTACTCGGTCTCGCGATAGATCTCGAACATCACTTTATCGGACTCGAACAGCATAAGATTCGAGGTTATCACAGGCGGCGCGCAGCGTTTAAGATGAGGGAATGTCTTCCATCCCGGAGCAGGTAGAGGAAGCCCGCCGCAATATCGCCTCCATCGCCTTCCGTACGCCATTGGTGGCCGGTCCGGGTGAGAGTCCGCTCGATCTGTTCCTGAAACTGGAGAATGTGCAGCCGATCGGCTCGTTCAAAATCCGCGGTGCGGCCAACGTGGTCGCGCGGACGCCGCGCGAGCGCCTTCAGCGCGGCCTGCTCACCGCGTCGGCCGGCAATATGGCGCAGGGAGTGGCATATTGCGCGCGCCGTCTGGGCATCCCCGCTACCGTCATCGCGCCCGAAACTGCGCCTGCCACTAAAATCCGCGCCGTGGAGCGGCTCGGCGGCCGTGCCATTCTGGTGCCTTTCGCCGATTGGTGGCGGACATTCGAAACCCGCACCTATCCGGGCGTGGACGCCACCTTCATCCACGCTTTCGACGATCCCGACGTGATGGCCGGCAACGGCACCATCGCCATGGAACTGATCGAGGACTTGCCCGATCTCGACGCCGTGGTGATTCCATGGGGCGGTGGCGGACTTTCCTGCGGAATCGCCGCCGTGCTGCGCGAGCTCAAACCGCGTGTGCGCATCTACGCCGCCGAAGTCGACACCGGCGCCCCGTTGGCAGCCTCGCTCGCGGCCGGTGAGCCGCGCACGGTCGACCACACACCCTCATTTGTCGACGGCATCAGTGCGAAAGTGGTTTTTTCGGCGATGTTCGAGCGCGCCCGCAAGCTGCTCGATGGCTCCATCGTGGTCACGCTCCATCAGGCCGCGCAAGCCATGAAGCTGGTGGCGGAACGCAATCGCGTGATCATGGAAGGCGCGGCGGCGTGTGCCGTCGCGGCGGCGCTTTCGGGCCGCGCAGGGCAGGGCAAAGTGGTGGCGATCGTTTCCGGCGGCAATATCGATCTCGATCAATTCGCCCGGCTGGTGGCCGGTCCGAGCTAGCCGCGCTACTTGCGCCTTCTCAAGTTGGAAACCGCTTTGGAAGCCGATGCCGCCGTGGCGGCGCCGTTGTGCACGTACGAATGGCAGGTCAGCGTACAGGAATTCGTCGCGCGGCTGTAGCCGATGGGTGTCGCCCCCACGGGAGCTACCACATTGCCGTCGAAGTTCACCAGACGCTCGCCGGAGACAGCAGGAGAAGCCGCTCCCATGCCATGCGCGGTGTGGCACGTGGAGCAGGAGAATCCGTCGTTGAGGTGATTGGCGTGCCCCGTGAAGCTGGTATTCGCCATGATCTGCGTCAGGCTGTGGCATTTGCCGCACAATGCGTAGGGCCCGGCCGCGCTCAAATCGGGAGTGGGAAACAGGTTCGTAACCGGCTGTCCGGGCGCCATCGCCTGGCTGATCTCATACCGCCGCTCGAGGATGTGAGTGAATTTCGAGCCGTGCGGCCCGTTCGGGCCGGCGCCGCCGAATTCCCGATTGTCGTCGCTGTTGTGGCAATCGGTGCACAGGATTTGCGTTCCCATGGCGCGTCCTGGCGTAACACCGTCAAGATTCAGAATCGCGGCGAGCAAGCTCGGTTGCGGCAGCGCGCTGCTGCTTTGGTGCGTCACCGGATGGCTGGACGAACTTGTCAGGGCGAACTGCGGGATGAGATTGAGCGGATCGCCCGCCGAAACCACCCGCGCAGGCAGGTATCCGTAAATTGGGTTCACCACTTTTCCCGTGCTGCTTCCGTGGCAGCGCAGACAGTTTTCATACTGATTCACGGAGGGATTCAAGACCGTGATGCCATCCGACGCGCTGACACCTGCCACATTGCCCTGCGAACCGCGAATCAACGGGGCTGGCGTGAATGCCAGGACTTTTTGTGACGAATGCGGGCTATGGCAATCCACGCAGGTGGCGTGGCGATTCTGATTGAGCAGCGCCGGCTCGGCGGCGTCGTGTTGACTGTTGCCGGAGGGGAACGGATGCCCGACCTTGCTGAACTCCGCATACACATTCGGGATCGCCGGCGAGATATTGTTGGTTCCTGCGTGGCAGGCGATGCAATCCTGTTCGTTGCCGCCGCGCAGCAGCCGCGGCCCACTGGGCGCGTTGTGCACCTGATGGCAGGAAATACAGGCGTTGGCGGCGACGGTTTGATACCCGCCCACCAGGGTAACCGCCTGGGTACTGGTAGTGTTGGAGGCCACCGCGTGCGCGCTGGCGGACCATTGCGCGATCCCGTTCACCTGCCCGGTGGTCACGCGGTTGGGGTCGTGGCAAGCCAGGCACATCTGGCCGCTCGAGCTGTCGCGCATCAGAAAATTCTGCGAGACGGTGTCGATGGATTGGACGTGCGGATTATGGCAGCTGGTGCACTCTACGTTGCCCTTCACCAGATGCACAGCCCCGGCCGGATCGGCGGTCTTGCCCTGCGATACGATCGAAGCCGCCAGATCGGGCGCGTCTTTCAGCGGCAGCAACATGCTGGTGGGGTGCGAGCCGGTCAGGTTGCTTCCGAACACATCGGCGCTCTTCATTCCGCCGGCCATAGGAATTTTGCCGTAAGCCTGCGTCTGGCCCGGCGAAATGCTGCCGTCATGGCAGCTCAGGCACAGAGTGCTGTCGGCGCCGGGTGTAGGTTGGGCCACCATCGTTTCGGGGGTGGTGGTGCTGCTGTACGGACTGTAAATCTGCGTGGAGAGCTTCTGATTCCATAACGGCGTCGCGCCGCCCACTCCGGAATGGGGCGCATGGCAATAGAGGCAGGAACCGGCCAGTCCTCCGCTGATCGGCGATCCGCCGCCCGGCCCTAGATTGTGGATGCCCACCACGTCGCCGTTGACTTGCGCCCATGACACGCCGGCCAACCCCAGCGCGACGCAAGCTAAAAAGAATCTCGAATTCACCGAGTACCTCCCGGGAACGGCTGCGCCGGCCCGTAGTAACGAAAGATCTGCAATCGCCTGGCGGCCGAATCCACAACCAGGATCCGGTCGCTGCCGTCTACAAATAACCCGGCCGGGGCCACCAAGGGGCGCTCTGCCGTGCCGGCGTAGCCGAAGTAGTAAAGCAAACGCGCCTGCTCGTCGAACACCTGCACCAGCCTGTTCCACCCGTCGGCCACATAAACGTGACTCTCGGAATCAACCCCGATGCCTTTCGGCCGGAATAAATTGCCCGCCCCCTCGCCTGCCTGGCCGATGGAGTACCGGAACGCGCCGTTGCGGCCCAAAACCTGGATGCGGAAATTCATCGCATCCACCACCAGCAGCCGGTCACCGGACAGGCGTAATTCCGTGGGGAAATTGAACTGGCCATTACCCGATCCGCGCTCTCCGATGGTCTGCACGACGCTACCCTGCATGTCCATCACAAAGATCTGGTCGCGCCAGGTATCGGTGACGTAGATGCGCTGCGCTTCGGAATCGACTGCAATTCCAGTGGGGCGTTTAAAAAAGCCTTCGCCGCCCTTCAGGCTGCCGATGGTTCGCTGAAATTTCCCATTCGCTCCGAACACGAAGATTTTGCCGGCCTCCGAATCGCTGACATAGATGTTGTCCTGCTTATCCACGGCCACGCATTGCGGATTGGCGAGCGGGTCCTTGCCTTCGCGATGGGAGATGAACTTATACTTCTGGGCATTGAAATCGACGATATGGATACCCATGGCGCCGGGATCGGCAATAATCGCGCGATCGTGCGAATCGGTGACGACGCTATAAGGCCTCACCAGATAATGCATATCGGGCATCCCCGCGACGAAATCCACCAGCTTCGTGAGCAGGCTCCTCTTCGGCTTCAGCTCGCTCTCCAGACCGAAACTCCGCTCAAAGAGCAATCGCCGGCCGCCATCCATATCGAGGCCGGGAACATTCACCACGGCCGGGTGAGTGGCTTTGTGCGCGGCGCTCATCGGGATGACGCACAGTAACAGCATTGCCGCGAGTGGCATCGAGCGGCGCGTGTTTAGAGAAAGTTGAACCATCGCGAGATCCCGAAATAAAACGTGCCCACCATGGCCGGCGTGTTCCCGTTGCTGCTGAAGCTCTGCGTCATCTTGGTAAATCCGCCCGTAAAGTAAACCTTGCGGAAGAGGTACTGCATGTAGCCGTTGAGTTGCCGCGCCCGGTTGTTGGTTTCGGCCGAATTGCCTTGCGTGTCGGTGAATGCCTCGGAGTAGCTGCCGCTGATTGTCAGGCCGCGAATCGGATTGATGCCGATCCCGGCCGAGTAGGCGTGTCCGCCGTACAGGATCACCGAGCTGGGAGCGAGCACCGGCAGCAGCACGTTAACCGGCTGAAGCCCGGAAGACGTCAAAATGGAGTTGCCGTTCGACCGCGAATAAGATCCGCTCACGCCAATCCACTTCACGGAAAGCGATGTCGAGTAGGTCTGCGCAAATGTGCCGGAACCGGAGTTGTTGTTCAGGGTGTTCCGCGACCCCGAAGCGCTTGCCGACCAATGCGATTTTTGCGCGAACTGGCGGCTGAGAGTCCCCGAGTAGCCGTAGCCCGTGGTGGTGTAGCCGATCAACGCCGTCTGCATGTTTTCCGCATAGCGAATCATTCCCGAAGCCGACCACTTCTTTAACGAACGCGCATAATTGATCATGCCGTTCACACCGAGCAGGGACTGATCGCTGGTGTTGATCGACGTTCGGCTCACACCTGCCGTGGCGTTCAAGAAGCCTCCCAGGAGGAAATTGCTATAGCTGACCGATCCCGAGTACGTGTTCGATTGCAACGATTCCCCGGCAAAGACCTGGTCGCGGCTATCGTCCGTCCCGCTCACCGTCAGGTGCAGCGCCGGGATCATGTAGTTCACATAGCCGAGCAGATCGAGAGAGTGAGAGCCCCCTTCGGGCGCTGCCCCTACCGCGCCCCCGGCCGCCACAACGGCATCGTCGAGGCTGGCTGCGAGATTGTCGAGATATTGCAGGTTGACGCCGAAGTTGAGATTGGTAATCGGCGCAAAGCTCATGCCGCCACTCACCGTGTCCAGCGCCGAACGGTATTCGCCCGCATCCGAGTCGGAGCTGACGTCGGACCGGTTGGCGCTTGCGGAAAAGCTGCCATGGAACGGAAGCGCATGGCTGATGCCGAATGATTCCGTGCTGGTATCGGAACTCATCGCTTCTGCATCGGAACCCAGAATTTGCGGAATCTGGGAATCGGTAACCGTATCGCGATACCCGCCGTTCAGTGTGAAGCCGGCAACCCGGTAATTGGATTGCAAAATCAGGGAGCGGAATGTAGAGCTCAGATCGCCATCGGCGCCATAAAGCGAATAGTTGCTACTGCCGTCGAGGAAGCTTACCGTCACGCTGGGCAGTTTGGGAACATTTTCACTCCAGCTGACACTCAAGACCTGGGAGTCACCGTGGCTGGTAAAATCTGCGACTCCGGGCACGTTGTAGTTTCCCTGCGAGTTCAGATTTTTGGAGAAACTAACCGACCCCGGAAAGTTGCTGCCCCCGAATATGGACGTAGTGGCGTTGACTCCGCTGGCATTGGTCAGGGACTGGTAATCCGAATTCTCGCGCGACTGATTCAGGAAGGGTTGTACGCTGAAGGATAGAAAATTTGGATTGTAAAAGGACCCGCTTAGGTTTCCCGTGCCGCCGAAGTTGATCCCGTGATCGGAACCGATTTGATTGCCGTAGTCGCCGGTGTAACCGGCCGAGATAGTTCCGTTTCCTGCCAGATTGAACGCTCCGAGTTGCACCTGCCCGGCACCCGGGAGCGCCAGCAGAAAGAAAACGGCCGATTGTGCAACGAACGATTTCACAACCTACCTCACAACTCCTGAACCTTGCCGGCTGACCGCAATTTCTTGTCCAGCGCGGACCGTAGTTGCTCCGTCTTGTCCTTTTCCAATTGCTTCTGCAAAGTGTCTTTCACCTCGGCGAACGGCTTGATGCCCGCCGGAATATGTTCGTTCAGCCGCACGATGCAGAACGCCTGGTCAACCCGGATCAAGCCGCTCATCTGGCCCGGTTGCATCCCGACAATGGTTTGGTTCACCACTGGCGGCAGCTTGGCTCGGTCCACGGCGTGGTGATCGCCCATATTGACACGAAAATCGTCGTCTGAGAGTTTCTCCGCTAAAAGTCCGAAATCCGTGTAGCTTTTAGCCGCCTTGGCCCTCAATAATGCGTCATTGGCGCGCTTTTCCGCGTCCTTCAATTGCGCCGGCGACGGGTTGTTTGGCGGAAGAATCGATATGGTCTGAAATATAAATGACTCCGGCACGCGAAAGCGCTCCGGATTGCGATCGTAGTAAGCCTTGGCATCAGCCATCGAAACCATGGCGCGATCCGTCACTTCGGTCTTAATCGTTTGATCGATCAGCATCGAGCGCCGGATGGAATAGCGCAGCCGCTCGGACGACCCGTTCATTTCGCTTACCAAATAGCTTTCAAATTGCTGTTGGGACGAGAACTGTTTGCGGAAATCGCGTACCGCGCCATCCAGCTTGGCCAGCGCGACGGTACACTTGCGGCGCAACGCTTCTTGATACACCAGTTCCTCGAACTCAATCATTTTCAGCGCGCCGGCGCGAATGTCCGGCTCCATCGATTTTGGGAACCCGTTATGAGTGCGCGCGTAAGGGAAAATCGCGTACATTTCGCGTAGCAGATCGCCGGTGGTGAGCACGGTTCCGTTGATGCTTGCGACCGGCCGGCTCTTCAACTGTTGTACGACTTTGTTGTTGCCTTCCTGGGCCGACATTGTCCCCCATGAGGCCACAAGCAAAATGCAGAATAGATACCTTCGCATGACCTTTCTCCCTGATAGGCTGTACCCGAAAACCCCGGGGGAAACGGGCCGTGCCGCCTCCCCCGGATCGAAAAAGAGTTACTTCGTCAGGACGTTCATCTGTCCGTGCATTTCGTTCGATTCGCCGCCATGGCAATTGCGGCAGAATTGCGCCACGGAGTTGCTCCCGTTCGACGGGTTGTAGTAGCCGCGAATAAAAAACATCGTCGAATAGTAGCCCTGCGAGCCGCCGATCTTCCCGCTGTAAATCGATTGGCTGTGCTGATCGTGGCAGGTGGTGCAGGTCACCGTCGGTTGACTGGCGATAACTGACGGGGAAACAGTCCAGCCGTAATTGGCCTCGAATTGCGTCATGAGCGGACCAGGAGTGATAGCGCCGGCCGTACTGATGGTGCAATCCCAGTTGTAGGCGCCGCCGCAACCGATTTTGGCGTTCGGACCCACCGGGTGGTCGTTGTTGTAATTCGCGGTGCCGCTGCCGTCGTTTCCGAGGAAGGTCGGAGCGTTTCCGCCAACCACGGGCAGCGTTTCCACCGTGACGCCCTTCATCATGCCCGAACCTGCCACGTTACCGTCATGGCAGCTCAAGCAAAGCGTGATGACTACCGTTGGGTCATGCGCGCCGGCGCTGGTGACGGCCGCCGCATTGGCGGGAAGCGTGACCGAGTAGCCGCCACTCGGATCGCCGAAACTGAGCGTGAGCCCGTACAGCGGGGTTAGATTCTGTCCCCAAAGAGCGACGTTGCCGGGGCTGCTAGCCGCGGCGCCCGCATTACCATTTCCGCCAGGGCCGCTATGCGGGGCGTGACAGGCCACGCAACCACGGCCATATACGTTGTGAGCGCCGAGGACGTCAGTAGTTAGATTCGTCGTTTGCCCCGGTTGTGCCATCACCATCGCCGCGCAAGCGATGAGGAGAAGCACGACTTGTAGTTTTCTCTTCATGAAAAGAGGCCTCCTGAGCCGTCTTATAAACCGGAGGAAGGTGCACAGCTCCCTCCGTTTTTTGGCGTTCGTAACTCGCCAAAACTCCCGCGGCGCAAAGGCCGCGAAACCTGCTACTTCATCGCGCCGCCGCCCTGCGCGGCCGATTTCGATGGCCGGGCGTCCGCCTGTTTCTTTCTCGCGGCCTCCGCCTCGGCATCGGTAATATATTGAAATTCCTGCACCCGCCCCGGGAACTGCTCGGAGACGAATACCCGATTTTTCTTGTCGATGGCGATCCCGTAAGGACTGCCGAACTGCCCGGGATACGGACCAAATTCGCCGAAAGACGCCAGCAATTGGCCTTCGCGATTGAAAACCTGTACGCGATTCTGGGCGGCATCCACCACCCAGATGTGACCGTCGCTATCTACGGCGATTCCCTTGGGACGGGCGAAAAATCCCGGGCCGTCCCCGGATTTGCCAAACATGCTGATGAACTGACCGTCGGCATCGAAAATCTCCACCCGGTTGTTGAGCGTGTCGGTTACGTAGAGGTTGCCATCCCCGTCGAGCGCAACTTGCGTGGGCAGCGAGAATGTTCCCGGATCGGTGAGAGTATGCTTCTTTCCGGCCGTGCCAATCGTGCGCAGCAACTGGAAGTTGTCGGCATCGAAAACCTTGACCTGGTCCGCACCGGTGTCGACTACATACAAAAAGCGGTTTTCGGTATCGATCGCCAACCCGCCCGGATCGGCCAGGTTAGCGGTCCCAACCACGCCCGCCTGCTGGTGCTGCGGGTTGAAAACCAGCACCTGGTGGAGTTTGCTGTCGGACACAAAGAGCCGGTCGTTATCGTCGATCGCCAGGCCGTTGAGCAGACCGAAACGGGCTTCCTTGCCGTTGCGGATGAACTGCACGTTTCCCTGAGGATCGACGATGAAAACCGCATCGACCGCCTGATCGGCGGCATAGAGATTGCCTTTGGAATCCACCGCCAGCCCATATACCCGCACGAATTGGAAGGGAATCTTGATGTTCTGCTCGCTCACCGGCTGCGATCCCGCCAGACGGTCCATCCAGCTTTGCTTGGGCTTCTTCGATTCCGCCTCCGCCATGGCTTTGAAGTCGAGCTTCTCGCCCGTGTATTGGTTGGCGAACTTGATACGGGCGATGTCCGGCGGCTGCGGCCACACGAGTTTGCTGGTATCGATGACGAGACGCTGGCTCCTGGTGGATTTTTGCTGGGATTTCTTGCCGTCCCTTTTCGGGCTCTGCGCGGCCAACGGGAAAAGCAGTGTCACCAGGGCCAGAGCTGTCGCACACACATTTCGCATGTCATTTCCCTCCATTGGCAACCGACTTCAGATTCAGACCGTTGGCGTGGCAGGTCTTGCAGAAATCCATGTTGTTGGCCTGGTCTCTTGTCAACAGGTCCGCTTTGGCCGAGCCGTGCGGCTGATGGCAAGTCAGGCAATTGATCTCGGTGACTTTCTTGGTATTGACGTCGATCACATTAGAGACCGGATGCCGGTCGGTCGGATGCCCGATACCGTTCTTCACCGGCACCGCCGGCAACTTGCTGAAATAATCCCCCGGCAGCCGTACTTTGCCGTCGAAAATCGTGACCAGGTTCTGGTTCTCGACCTTTACCGGCGACCGGTCCGGACCATGACATTCCAGGCAAAGCTCGTTGGGCGATTTGGCCCGCAGCAGCTTGGCGTTATCGCCGCCGTGAGGCTCGTGGCAAGTAGCGCACCCCGCGGCGGAAGCCGGTTGGTGCGGATAAGCTTTGGCGATCTGTTCGGCCTGGTCGGGATGGCAGGCCAGGCAGGCGCTCACCGGGTCGGGCTGCAAGAACCCCGGCGTCCGGCCGGCATGCGGATTATGGCAGCTGGTGCAATCGCCCTGCGCCCCGGGATGCGGCACCTTCGCCTTGGCGATTTTCTCCACCTGCTCGGCGTGGCACATACCGCAAAGTTCCTTTTCGGACGGCTGCGTCAGGACCACCTTGCCGTCCTTGGGTTCGGCATGGCAGGTATCGCAGGCGCCGCCTTCGAAAGCGCTGTGCACGAACGCCTGCATCAGCTTGGGCGACGACGACTGGTGCGGGTTGTGGCACGATACGCAATCCGCCTTCTCGAACGGCTGACCCTTGTGGGCTTTGATGAGAGCATCGTCTTTCTGATGGCAATCCAGGCAGAGCGCCGGAGTCGGCTTGGTGAGATGATCGCGGAATTCGCTGGCCGGATCGGCCTTGGTCTTGTGGGTGACGTGGCAGGTGTCGCACCCCATGTCGAGCGCGGCGTGCCGGCTCCCTTTGGCTGGCAGGTTGAGACCGGTGGTATGGCACTCCAGGCAGAGGTTCGACTCCTTGGAATCGCCGGAGGCCGGCTTCAACAACAACGCCTTATTGTCGGTGCTGTGAGGATCGTGGCACTTCAGGCAATCCCGAATGGCCGGCTGGTGGATTTGCCCTTTGACGTCGGCCGCGTTCTTGTCGGCGTGGCACTGGATGCACAGCTTGACCGGCGTCGCGGTGGTGAGGGTAACGCGGGTGATATCCTTGGCGATTCGCAACAGGTGACAGCTTTGGCAACCGGAACCCATGGCCGGATGAACCACTTTGCCCTTCGTCCGTTCGCCATGGCATTCGAGGCACTGCGCGTCGGTGGTGTTTTTCTCGAGGGGCACGGGATGCGGCTTCGCGGCGGCAGCCCATGCCAGGATCAGAATCGAAGCCAAAATGCGTTGCGATGGAATCACCCCGGTGAACACCTTATCCCCTTGGATAGGGCAGGAATGCAATCGCTTGGCCAATCTGGAATCCTCTCAAGTAATTCAATTCACTGAGTCGAAAGTGGGCGCAGCCTTCGCTCGGTGGGGGAAATTCAACACTTCGTTGTCTTTTGTGAGTATTTATACTCAGATAATAGGAGCTTAATACCTCATTAGTACATGTAGTACGAGTCATGGCCCTCGTTGTGAGACCTGATGTATAATCCAGCAGCTCGTCGAAAAGGAGGCCCGTTCGAAAACTCCCCGGATCTGACCGATAAGGAATCATATGCAAAACAAGGCGCTACCCGTTGTGGCAATGGGCCTTATGGTATTTTTGGCACGGGCGGCCGGCCCGCCGGCTACGAATGCCGAAACCGCCGGGACGGTGGAACGAACCCGTACGGCGGCCCTTGCATATTCCAAGCGAATACCGGACTTCATTTGTACGCAGACCATCCACCGCTCCTACCACCTGACACTCCCCAAGAACTGGATTGACGCCGATGTCCTGACCATAAAACTGCGCTATGCAGGGCAGACGGAAGATCGCCAGCTGATGCTGCGCAACGGCCAACCGGTCCCCGAGGGAGAGCCGTTCGGTGGGCTGGACAACATCGGTGAGTTTGGGGGCATGCTGGAGGGTGTTTTCGATCCGAACTCGCAGGCGGAGTTTCATTGGGAAAGCTGGAAGACCATCCGCCAACGTCCCGCCGCTGTCCTCTCTTATCGGGTGGAAAAGGCGCATTCCTCTTATGCGCTGAACTTCGATCCGGGCGGATATATGCACCGTCAGGTGGTGGGGTACCACGGCGCCATCGAGGTCGATCTGGAGACCGGCGGGGTGATGCGGCTGGTGTACGAAGCCGACGCCATTCCCAAGGATTTTCCCATGCAATTTGCCTCCACGGCTGTGGATTATGGCTTCGTCGAGGTAGCCGGCCGGCAATACCTTCTGCCGGTGCGATCGGAGATCGAGACCAACGCCGACGGTTTCCGCTCGCGAAACATCTCCGAGTTCAAGGACTATCGCAAGTTCTCGGCGGATTCCAGCATCACCTTCGGCGACACAGTGCAGAATCAGTAGCAGGTAACACGCCTATCGTAATGGCTGAGGGGCGCGGCATGCGCGGGCGGCCTCGGGAGTGCAGGCCAGCGGGATGTATCCTTCGGCCGCTAACAGGCCGGACGTAGGATCGAACCCAACCCATCCGGCGCCCGGCAGGTAAACTTCGGCCCAGGCATGTAGATCGGCCGACTCGCCCCCTTCGCCCTCCGTCTGAATCAGGTAGCCCGAGACGAAGCGCGCCGCCAGCCCGAGAGCACCCCTGGCGCAGAGCCAGTGTCTCCTCGCAACTCCGGATTCCCGGTTCGGGGCGCCGCCCATACGCGATCTCACGCCGTACCCGCTTGTTCAAATCCACCAGGAACTCCATCGTCCCGGCCGTTTCCCGCGGAATTTTCTGAAAGGAACGAAGCCAATTTCGGTCCGGCCGGTGCGGCCCCCTGCTCGGTTCCCTGCTCGGTTCCAAGATAAGCGCACAACTCGTTGGCGGTCTCGCGATCATAATGGAACGGGAACTGGGAGGCATTCGGCTCGAAGAAGAAATCGAACGGATTGATGGCCACCGTATCGGCCGTCAGATCGACCGCCACCGTGAACTCGGTGGCCGATTCCGGAAAAACCAGGCGCGCCTGAAAGTTGGCCTGCGGGTCCTGCTGCCAAGTGAGGTGATGGTTGGGGGAACCACCTGTAGGCAATACCCGTAGATCGGGGTTCGGCAGGACCGGCCGGCCGTAGCGGTAATGGGTGGTGTGGTGCAGCGGAACCTGAGTGGGCATGCCGGGAAGGCGATCAGGCCGGCAAACTTGCCTGCCGGCGATCGAGAAAACGCCGAACCGCCGGATCGCGCTCCAGCCCGATGGCAAGCGCGTAGGCGCGCAGGGCTTCGTCATAAACACCGGCGCGCGCCAGCAATTCCGCCCGTGCGGCCCAATATGGCTGATATTCGGCGAGCCGCGGATCGGCGGCGATTTCCGGCATGGCGCGCAAACCCGCTTCCGGGCCCTCGATTTCGGCGATCGCCAGGGCGCGATTGGTGGCCACTACCGGCGAGCCGGCCAGGGCGAACAGCGCATCGTAGAGCTGCACTACCTCCGGCCAATTGGCGCAGCCCGTGCGGCAGCGGAATACGTGCGCCGATTGCAGCGCAGCCTCCAGTTGATAACGGCCGATGGAGCGCATCGTGCCAGCGCGGCGGAGCAGCGTTTCCGCCTCGGCCATCATCGCCGCATCCCACGCCGCCGGATCCTGTTCCGCCAGCGGAACGTATTCGCCCTGCGCCTGCCGGCGGGCATGGCGCCGCGCGTGTGCGTAGAGCATGAGGGCCAGCAGCCCCAACGCCTCGGGGTCGCCGGGTAGCAATTCGCTCACCAGACGCGCCAGAAAGAGCGCTTCCTCGGTGAGATCGCGGCGAATCGCATCGGCGCCGCCGGGGTCGGTCCAACCCTCGGAGAATGCCGCATAAATGGCGTCGAGCACGGCGCCGAGCCGGCCGGCGAGTTCCTCGCGCTCGGGAATGCGGAGCGGAATACCGCCCTCGCGGATCTTTTCTTTGGCGCGCACCAAGCGCTTGCTCATGGCCGCCGGAGACGCCAGGAACGCCGACGCGATGGTTTTGGCATCCAACCCCAACACCGCCTGCAGCATCAGGGGCGCGCGAATTCCGGCATCGATGGCGGGATGCGCGCATGCGAACATCAGGGCAAGCCGCTGATCGGGGATTTCCGCGGCGGTGGCGGCGGCCTCCAATCCGTCGGATACCTGCCGCAACTGCTCGACGGCGATCTCGCCGCGGCGCCGCCCACGAAAATCGTCGATGGCTTTGCGCCGCGCGACGGTCAGCAGCCATGCTTCGGGATTCGCCGGGCATCCATTCCGCGGCCAGTCTTTCAATGCCAAGGCAAATGCCTCCGCCAGCGCATCTTCGGCCGCCGCGACGTCGCGCGTGCGGGCCACCAGGAAGGCGACCAGTTTTCCGTAGCTATGGCGGGCCACCAGGTCCGCCGTGCCACGCGCCTCTTCGCCGCCTTCCGTGTTCACCGCTGTATTTCCCAGATCGGGCGCACTTCCACCGCTCCGTGCTCGGCGGCGGGACAGCGTGCCGCCCACGAGAGCGCCGCGTCCAGGTCAGGCACGTCGATGAGGAAATATCCTCCCAGCTGCTCCTTGGAATCGGCATAAGGGCCGTCGAGCACCTGCTGCTTTCCCTCGGAAACGCGCACCATGGTGGCGTCCTTGGTCAGCCGCAGGCGGTTCATTCCCTTCACTACGCCGGCTTTCTGCAGCGCCTCGACGTACGAGCCATAGGCGGCGTGCAGCTTTTTCTCTTTGTCGTCGTGGCTCAACTCGGGCCACATGGTTTCGGGTGTGTAGGCTAACAAGATGTACTGCATGTGAAATCTCCTTCACCACCATGACGCGCGGCGGCCGGCGATTTGGACACCCTGAGTCTACTTTTTCAGCAGCCAGTCCACAAACTGCTCCATGCGGCCGACGATGATTTCGGGAGCGGGATCGCGCAGCGAGTCCGGCTGGAAACCGTAGGTTACGCCACAGCACGCGATTCCCGCATTGCGCGCGGTGGCGACATCCACTGCGCTGTCGCCCACCATCATGGTGTGAGCGCGATCGACGGCGGCTTCCTGCATCAACGTTTCCACGCCGATCGGGTCGGGCTTCTTCTGCCGGAAGCTGTCGCCGCCGAAAATACGGAAGAAGTGGCCGCCCACCCCCAGTCCCTCCAGCATCTGGCGGCTGATGGCGGCCGGTTTGTTGGTGAGCACCGCCATCCGAATTCCGGCGCCGCGGAAGCGGTCGAGCGACTCGCGCACGCCGGGATAGAGCGTGGTGTACTCCAGGGCGTGCGCGCCGTAATATTCCATGAAGAAGGCGAGCGCCTTGCGGCACTCTTCCTCCGTCGCCCGGTCTCCCAGCGAGCGCCGGACCAGCAGCGGAGCTCCGTTCCCCACATAGGTGTAGACGCGCTCGTTGGGCAGGGCGCTCATACCGAGGTGGCTGCGCATGGCGTTGACCGCGTTCGCCAGATCGAGACGGGAATCGACCAGCGTGCCGTCCAGGTCGAAGATCAGCAGATCCATGGGAACTACGCGGCGTTGGATTTCCGCTTGGACGGGCGCCGCGCGCGTGCGGCAGTCTTGCGCCGCGGGCGCCCCTTGCCGAGCTCGTATTGCACCATCTTGCGCTGCAGCGTGTTGCGGTGAATTCCGAGGAGCTTGCTGGCCGCCGTTTGCTTGCCGCCGCTTTTTTCCAGCGCGCGTTCGATCATTCGCTTTTCCAGCAGCTCAATGGCCTGCTCCATGAAAATATTGCCACCCAAGAGATGTTCCACCAGAACATCGAATTGCTGTTTCATTCTTTCCTTTCCGCTTC
>Ga0187871_10002447_pt1 | contig 15106 bp, 10 predicted proteins | sample June2016WEW_16_1_FD_132988 | JGI IMG/M metagenome (GOLD analysis project Ga0187871, IMG submission 132988) | Peatland microbial communities from SPRUCE experiment site at the Marcell Experimental Forest, Minnesota, USA - June2016WEW_16_10 | ecosystem: Environmental > Terrestrial > Soil >... | reverse complement strand
GACGGACATCTGCTGCTCGATGACAACTATTCGTACGACACGGAATGGGACCCGGTCGGGGCGGGCATTGCGGCGACGGGCATCACGAACCTGGGGCCGCGTACGGCGACGGCGGTGCTGACGAACCTCACCGGCGCGACTTTCTATGTGACCAACTTTTACGGCCTGTGTGTGCAGACGAATAACTCAGTTTCAGGTAACTTCACCATTCTGCTTCGCCCCTTCGAGTCCATCAATGCGAGCGGCGGTCTGACCGGCTACATCTATTGGTGATTAGAGATGCCAAGCGGGTCAGGTCGGCGCATGACAAGGCTTTTGTTCAGGAAGGTGAAGAATTCCCCCCTGCGCCCAATTAAGGGCAAGCAAAGGGCAAGAAATGTCTATCCTTCCGCGTTTCCTGCGCCCATAATGATACAGTGACCAAGCACGAACATGAAAAAAAGCCATTCGCTCAGAGGCTGGCTGATGCCGGCGGCGCTCGCACTCGCTGCCTTCAGCCTTCAACCCTGTCCCGCTTCCGCCCAAGGCACCGCCTTCACATATCAGGGCCAGCTTTATGACGGCGGCAGTCCGGCCTGCGGGATTTACGACCTGGCGTTCACGCTCTGCGACGCGGCCGCCAACGGCAACGTGATCGCAGGCCCGTTGACCAATGCCGCCACCAGCGTCGCCAACGGCCTGTTCACCGTCACGCTGGACTTCGGCCCTATATTCAACGGTTCCAACTTCTGGCTGCAAATCTACGTGAGGACCAACGGCGCTGACGGGTTCACCAGCTTGAATCCGCCCCAACCGCTCGCGCCGGCGCCATACGCGGTTTACGCCGCCAATGCGGCGACTGCGGCCTCTTTCAATGGATTGGTGCCCAATGGCAGCTTGTCTGGCGCCTATTCGGGCGCGCTCACCCTGACCAATTCGACCAACCAGTTTGGCGGTTCATTTGCCGGCAATGGCGCGGGCCTGAGCAACCTCCCGGCAGCCAATCTCAGCGGAACCATCCCTTCCTCCAGCCTCAGCCTGGACTCGAGCGATTTCACCACCAACCTCCTCGGCCAGCTTATTGCGACCAACGCCGACATGTCGGTCAACCTGGGCAACCTGCCCAACTTGACCAAGGCGCTGGCCGCGAATGTCCAGCCGCGCTTCCTTTGGTTCGGCGATTCCACGGGGAATTACACCCTGCCGTCCTTTCAGACCTGGCTTCAGAACTACACCGCCGATCATGCCGTTCAACTCAGCGGCTCCTTCAATGAGGGCGCATGGGGGCCGAATACCACGAATGTGGAGCCTGCCTATACTTATTACTGGAATCCCGGCGGCGTACGGCTGATAAATCCCGGGACAAACTGCTATTGCGGCGGTCCGGAATCGGGAGGACTCCAATATGCGCCCGGCAACCAGGTTCAAATTTGGTTGCTGGCCAGCGCAACCAACGGCGTGGCCGACCTTTCTTATAGCCCGGATTTCGTCAACTGGACATTGCTCGGCCAGCTCAACGAGGCCGCGCTCGGCGAGGAAGGGCTTCTATACGTCACCAATTTCGCCGTGCCCCTCGGCAAATACGCCATCAAGCTCACCGGCGTTTCGGGCACGTTTTGCTGGGCGGACTGCATCGGCGTGACCGTGACGAACAACACCGTGCCGGTTCTTTACGACATGCATGCCGTGGGAAGGCAGTTGCAGAGTTGGACGAACATGGGGACCAACATTGGCATCATTCTCTCCAATGTAAATCCATGCGTGACCTTTTACGAGCAGACCAAGGGGCTCAACTCCTACAACGATTACACCAATTTCGCCTGGTGGATGAGCAATTATGCGCCCAACTCGGACGTGGTTCTCATTTCCAGTTATCAAGATTCGTCCGACCCGCCAAACGGACCCGCTACCAATGATAATTTGCAGCGGGATCTTTTTGTGCAGGCTGTGGCCATCTCCAACCACTGGCCCTTTGTGGATGTCTACACCCCGCTCGGCCCCTGGTCCAACATTGTCGCCGAGGGGCTGAATCTTGACAAGGTTGTTCACCTCAACTCCCAGGGCCAGGCGGTCCTCAGCCAGATTGTGATGCAAAAACTCAACTTCGCGGGGATCTGGCAGGAGGCCGGGAAGGCGAGCATCCCGTTGAACTTCCAGGGCGACTTGACCATCACCTCCCCGGATTACCCCACCGGCGGGACCACATTCGGGGCGATCGTCCCTAATTTCAGCACGATGACTTTTAACGCCGCCGACCCCAACTGGGAGAGCGACGGGGAGTGGTCTCTGGGCGCATTCACGGCCGGCATTTACGTGACCATGTTGAAAGGCACCAGCGGCGTTGAGTTTGCCACGACTTCAACCGACCCTTATGGCAAGCTTTGGTCGGATGGCGGGTGGTCCTTTCTGGATATGGGTCACGATCCTAACGGCGGAGTGGACCCCGGCGGCCCTGGCGTGCTCCTGGTCAACACCATCACTAATTACAAGTCCATGTTCATCGGGAATGATCTCATCGTGGGCACAAGCGTCACTGTCAGCAACAATCTCACCGTGGGGTCAAGCGCCGCTGTCGGCAGCAACCTCACTGTAGGGGCCAGCGCCGTTGTCAGCAACGATCTCGCCGTGGGCGACAGCGCCACGGTCGGCACCAATCTCGCCGTGGGCGCAAACGCTGCTGTCGGGAACAACCTTACCGTGGGAGCAAACGCCACTGTCGGCAACAATCTTGCCGTGGGGGCCAGCGCCAGCGTCAGCGACATTCTGACTGTGGGCACAAGCGTCACTGTCAGCAACAATCTCACCGTCGGGAATGGCGCCACCATCAGCAACAATCTAACTGTGGGCGCAAGCGCCGCTGTCGGCGCCGATCTCATTGTGGGGGACAGCGCCATTGTCAGCAACAATCTCACCGTGGGGACAAGCGCCACTGTCAGCAGCAACCTCATCGTGGGAGCAAGCGCCACTGTCGGCGCCGAACTCATTGTGGGGGACAGCGCTATTGTCAGCAACAATCTCACCGTGGGGACAAGCGCCACTGTCAGCAGCAACCTCATCGTGGGAGCAAGCGCCACTGTCGGCGCTGAACTCGCCGTGGGGGATAGCGCCACTGTCGGCACCAATCTCATTGTTGGGGCCAACGCCACCGTCAGCAACAATCTCACTGTGGGCGCAAACGCCGCTGTCGGCGCTGAACTCATCGTGGGGGATAGCGCCACTGTCGGCACCAATCTCATTGTTGGGGCCAACGCCGCTGTCAGCAACAATCTCACCGTGGGTGCAAGCGCCGCTGTCGGCGCCGAACTCGCCGTGGGGGATAGCGCCACTGTCGGCACCAATCTCATCGTGGGGGCCGACGCCACAGTCAGCAATAATCTCACCGTGGGGGCCAACGCCACTGTCAGCAGCAACCTCATCGTGGGGACCAGCGTCACTGTCACCAGCAATCTCACTGTGGGGGCAATCGCCACTTTTAGCAACAATCTTATCGTGGGGACAAGTGCCACTGTCACAAGCAACCTCATCGTGGGGACAAGCGCCGCTGTCAGCAGCAACCTCACTGTGGGAGCAAGCGCCGCTGTCGGCGCCGAACTCGCCGTGGGGGATAGCGCCACTGTCGCCACCAATCTCAGTGTTGGCGCCAACGCCGCTGTCAGCAACAATCTCATCGTGGGAGCAATTGCCGCTGTTGGCACCGAACTCGCCGTGGGGGATAGCGCCACTGTCGGCACCAATCTCAGTGTTGGGGCCAACGCCACCGTCAGCAACAATCTCACCGTGGGAGCAATTGCCGCTGTTGGCACCGAACTCGCCGTGGGGGATAGCGCCACTGTCGGCACCAATCTCATTGTTGGGGCCAACGCCACTGTCAGCAACAATCTCACTGTGGGGGCGAGCGCCGCTGTCAGCGCCGAACTCGCTGTGGGGGATAGCGCCACTATCAGCACCAATCTGATCGTGGGGGCCGAAGCCACCGTCAGCAACAATCTCACCGTGGGCGTAAACGCCGCTGTCGGCGCTGAACTCATCGTGGGGGATAGCGCCACTGTCAGCACCAATCTCACTGTGGGGGCAAACGCCACTGTCAGCAGCAACCTTACAGTGGGGGGCGCCATCAGTGGGAACCTCAGCCTTGCGACGACCGGCTTCGCCAGCGGCTCGACCAGCGTCACCACGAATATCACGGCGGCCACCTGGGTCAACACCAACTCGGTCAACGGCTCCATTTGGATTTCCACCGCGACGAATCTCACTTTTTTCAACAGCGCCGGCATCCTCGTCTTTGGCCCCGTCAGCGTCACCAACGCCGCATTCCCGGTCGGCCCCGGGTGGACAGTGACGAACACGACCGCCACCTTTAACTTCGCAGCGTTTTGACAGATAAGTCCGACTATGGGAGATTGTTGTCATGTTGTGGCGGCGAAAAACTGCACACGGCGCCTCAATTCTGCTTTTCCCATCATTGAGATATGAAAAGAATATGGCTGTTTCTTTTGCCTTTGCTGGTCCTTCTCGCGCCCGTCGTGGTGCAAGCGCAATTTACTCCTGAACAGGGAAGCCCCGTTCAGGAGTGAAGCGCCGTCATCGTGCCGGTGTCCGGCAGCAGATGGAACAGGCAATCAGCAACGTCAACTCTGGGGAGCAGAAAGAGGAATTATTTTGCGGCGGTCGCAGACCGCCGCTCCAGCAAAGTTACTCGTTGATGTGGACAACTTTGGCGGGAGCGAAGCCGTTGAACCACGTCGCTGAGGCGTTGCTGTAAGCGCCGATCGCTTCGCAGTAGAGGAGGTCGTCCAATTGGAGGTCGGGGAGGTCTTCGGAAAGGGAAATGGTGTCCAGGGCGTCGCAGGTCTGGCCGAAGACGGCGCAGATTTCGGTGGGGCCGCGCTTGAAGGATTTGAGGTGGTACTGGCAATGATCGAAGATGATGCCGGAGAAGGTGCTATAGACGCCATCATCTATGTAGTAGCAGGTTTTGCCGTCGCGACTTGCCTTGCCGATGATTTTGGCGATGGAGACGGCGGCGGAAGCGACGATGAAGCGGCCGGGTTCGGCAATAATCTCGGTATCCTTGGAGAAGAGGCGCTCAATCTCGGCGTTGATTTTCCGGGCGAGGACTTGAATGGATTCCACGTCGCGATGATAGGGGGCGGGAAAGCCGCCGCCGATGTCAAGTATTTTGATCTTGTGGCCGCGCGCCTCGGATTCCTGCATCACGCTGGCGGAAATGTTCAGCGCTTGGACGAAGTTCTCGAAGTTCATGCACTGGCTGCCGACGTGGAAGCTCAATCCCTCCACCACCAATCCCATGCCGAACGCGGCCTGAATCAGCGTCACGGCCTCGCTGGGGTCGGCGCCGAATTTGGACGACAGCTCGACGACCGAGCCGGTGTTGGGCACGCGCAGGCGCAGCACGACACCGGCATGGGGCGCGAACCGCTTGATTTTCTTCAGCTCGTTGGGGTTGTCGAACGTGACCAGCGGCTTGTATTGATCCAGCGCCTCCAGGGTTTCGCGCGGCTTGGTGGGATTGGCGTAGATGATTTTGTCCCAGATGAAATCCTGCTGCTCTTTGGCGGGCAGGTCCTTGATGTTCTCGTACACCAGCCTGAATTCCGCCAGCGACGCCACATCGAAGCTGGCTCCGATTTTGTAGAGGCTGCGGACGATCTCCGGCGCGGGGTTGGCCTTGACGGCGAAGTAGGCCTGGACGCGGGGCATGTGCCGGTGGAATTCCTTGTAGTTGGCGCGCAGGACGTTGTGGTCTATGACCACAACCGGCGTGCCTTCCTTGCGGGCGATTTCCTGTAATTGTCTGCGCGTCATTCCTGGAAGACCGGCTCGGAGCCGTCAATCATTTTTACTTTGTTGTGGGCGAAATACTCCTTCGTCAGAGCCTTGACCAACTCGGGCCGCTTTTCGTAGAGGCGCTTGAGGGGGCGCTTGGCGTGGCGCGACAGGGCGTAATGGGTGAGGATCGGCAGGGCGATGGTGGTGTCGGTGTAGCAGACCACGGCGTCGGGCAGACGATCCGGGTCCACCTTGCCCCAACTGACCGCTTCGCTGGGCGTTGCGCCGGAAAGGCCGCCGGTGTCCGGGCGGGCGTCGGTGATCTGGAAGAAATAATCCTGGCCGTATTCCCTCATGCGCAGGACTTCCTGAATCTGCGGCTCGGTTTGCAGCATGAAATTCTTCGGGCTGCCGCCGCCCATGAGCATGACGCCGCTTTTGCCGCCGGAACGCTTGGCCCCAAGGACAATCGCGGTCGTTTCATTGACATCAATGGACGGGTTCATGCGCAGCTTGTTGCCGCGCAGTTCCACGCCGGCCACGTTCATGCCGATGGTCGAATCGCCGGGCGAGGAAGTGTAGCAGGGGACGCCCGCGCGATAAGCGGCAGCGAGCACGGAGACATCCTTGAGGCCGGCCTTGCGCTCCCATTCGGCAGCGTAGCGGCCAATCAAGTAGTGCAATTCCGCGGTGCCCATTTCTTTCTGGAATTCCGGCTGGATGAGGATGCCGCGAAGAATTTCGTCTGTGGCCATCAGGCAATCGCTGTAGCCCAGGAGAACGTCATACACGCGAACGATGTCGTTGGTGCGCAGATCGGTGTCATCAATTAGGTGGCTGCCGACATGGACGGGGAAATTCAGGGCGAAATGCAGATCGTGGTAGAGATTGGCCCCGGTGCTTACAATCCAGTCCACGAACCCGGCCTTGATCAGCGGGACGATGGCTGAACAGCCCAGTCCGGCCGGGGTCAGCGCGCCGGACAAAGTCATGCCGAGGGTCACGTCCGATTCGAGCATCCGCTCGGTGAACAGGCGGCACACCTCGCGCAGGCGGGCGGAATTGTAGGCCAGGAAACACTCATCCATCAGGTCGGCGAACTTCTCCTTGCCGGTGATGCCCTTCGGCATGATGCGTTTGCCGGCCAGGTATTTGTCCCGGTTCGGGCATTTCTTTTTCAGCAACCAATCCGGCGCATCGGTCAAATCTTCTCGGTGACGGCTCGTTCTCTTTGTGCTCATATATATTTCAATCAGTCAATTCAAGTCGCGGAGGATATACAAAGTATTCTCCGCTTGCCAGCCCTTTAGTTGTATTTATTCTATTGAATGATGACGAAGAAAAAAGACGGTAGGGCGACGCTCCCGCGGAGCCGGGGCAAAGCGGCTCAGCAGGAGCTTCGCCCTACCTGGGACCCCGCCTCCCTCGGATTCGCCATGCCCGCGGAGTGGGACCGGCACGAAGCCACCTGGCTGGCCTGGCCGCACAACCCGACCGACTGGCCCCGCAAAGTCAGCACCATTCGCTGGGTTTATGGCGAAATGGTCCGCAAAATCTGCCCCGGCGAAATCGTCCGGCTGTTTGTCAATTCCTCGGCCGACGAAAAAGCCGCGCGCCGGACCCTGGCCCAGGCCCACGCCGATGTCTCCCGCGTCCAGTTCATCATCCATCCGACCAACCGCGGCTGGACCCGCGACAGCGGCCCCATCTGCGTCCGGCGCGGCGGAAAGAAGCCGGAAACCGCGTTTGTCCATTTCCACTTTAATGCGTGGGCCAAATACCCGGATTGGCAGCAAGACCGCCAAGTGCCTGAAATTGCGGCCCGGCTCCTAGGCAAGCGCCTGTTCAACGCCGAATACCGGGGCCGGGATTTTGTCATTGAAGGCGGCGCGATTGATGTCAATGGCCGCGGCACCCTCCTGACGACCGAGGAGTGCCTTCTGGACCAAAAAACCCAGACGCGCAATCCCGGGTTGGGCCGGAAGGAAACCGAATTGGTGCTGGAGCGATACGTGGGCGCAACCAATGTGCTCTGGCTGGGCGGCGGCATCGTGGGCGATGACACCCACGGCCATGTGTATGATATTTGCCGCTTTGTCAATCCAACAACCGTTGTGCTGGCGCAGGAGAGCAATCCCGACGACATCAATTACGCGCCGCTGGCCGAAAACCGGGAACGCCTGGAAGGCATGCTTCTGGAAGACGGCTCAAAAATCCGGGTGGTGCCGCTGCCCATGCCCGCGCCGATTTTCTACGACGGCTACCGTCTGCCGGCCAGCTACGCCAATTTCTACATCAGCAACGCGGCGGTCATCGTGCCCACCTTCAACGACCCCAACGACCGCATCGCGCTGGGCATCCTGGGCGATCTCTTCCCCGACCGCCCTGTGGTGGGTATCCACGCGGTTGATTTGGTGCTGGGCTTCGGCACCCTCCATTGCCTAAGCCAGCAGCAGCCGGCTCCGGAACCAGTGTAGCGGCGGTCTATGACCGCCGCTCTGAGGTTGTTCTGCTTGCTATCCAAAGAGGCGGCAAGCCAACTCGTCGCGGCTGATTTCAAGGTGAGACGCAACATCATCAAGAATGCCGGACAGGGTTCCGAGTTTGATTGGATTATGGTTGGGAACGGTGACGTGGTGCTGACCGTGTTCGGTCGTGGCCAGCCGAATGTGGCTGCCTGACTGGCGGCTCGTTTCGTAGCCGACCCGGCGCAATGCCTTCGCCAGATCGGCACCTGACAAATCTCTTGGAAGTTTCATTTCACCAACGGGCTCAAGTCAACCGTGGTCAGCCCGCCAGCACTTCCTCACGCACAAAGTGCAGTCGGATGACTTTTGGCCGTTGGCCCTCCTCGAAATGGCATTGGACTGCGTCGCGCACTTCCTCGCGAAGACCCTCCAACGTCTCGGCCTCTGTAAAGATGGATTGACTCAGGGCGCGGGCCGTAAAACCGCCTTCCGGCGCCTCTTCGACGAGAAAAATTAGTTCGTTCATTTTATCCGGGCCAACGGGCCGGTGACGCTGCCGACAATATCGGCAATCCGCAGCGATTTATCAAGGATTTTCCAATTTTCCAATGTGCATTTCCCTTCGCGGCATCCGTTGGCAAACTGGACGGCTCCGTGATCAAAGCACGTCTCTTCGCTGGAAGATGTGTGACTGCTCCAAAAGAACCCCGCTGCAAAAACCAAGACGCGCACGAACACGGTTTGACCCATTCCCACAAATGTGAATACATTTGCAAAAACACCTCGTAAAAGATGGTCGGGGCGGTGGGATTTGAACCCACGACCTCTTGGTCCCGAACCAAGCGCGCTACCAAGCTACGCTACGCCCCGACAACCAAGAAAAGACCAACATGGACGCTGCCGCCTCCCATTGCAAATACAATCTGGATATATTTAGCCCGTCACCCGGATCCGCCCTTCGCGATGGTCTCTCAGAAGTTTGATGTCCGCCTCCACCATCAGTTTGACAAGGTCGGCAAACTTGGTTTTTGGCTCCCAGCGCAGTTGCCGCCGCGCTTTGCCCGCGTCGCCAATCAGCAAATCCACCTCCGCCGGCCGGTAATATCGCGGATCAATCTCCACGTATTTCTCCCACTTCAACCCCACATGCGAAAACGCCAGGTCCAGAAACTCCCGGATGGAATGCGTTTCCCCGGTCGCCACCACATAATCGTCCGGCGCATCCTGTTGCAGCATCAGCCACATCGCCTCCACGTACTCCTTGGCGTAGCCCCAGTCGCGCTTGGCATCCAGATTGCCCAGATACAGTTTGTCCTGCAATCCCGCCAGGATATGCGCCAGCGCCCGCGTGATCTTGCGCGTTACAAACGTCTCCCCGCGCCGCGGCGATTCATGGTTGAAGAGGATCCCGTTGCTGGCGTGCAACCCGTACGATTCCCGGTAATTGACCGTGATCCAATACGAATACACCTTCGCGCACCCGTAGGGGCTGCGCGGATAAAACGGCGTCGTTTCGTTTTGCGGGATTTCCCGCACCTTGCCGAACATCTCGCTGGACGAAGCCTGGTAAAATCGCGCTCTTGAATCGCCCTCCCGCATGGCTTCCAGCAGCCGCACCGTGCCGCTGGCGGTGATGTCCGTCGTATATTCGGGAGAATCGAAGCTCACCCGGACATGGCTTTGCGCGGCCAGATTATATATCTCCGTCGGTTGCACCTCGCCCAGCAGGCGGCTCAAACCGCTCGCGTCGCTCAAGTCGCCGTAATGCAGGAACAGCCGGGCTTTGTCCGCGTGGGGGTCGGAATAAATCTCGTTAAGCCGTCCGGTGTTGAAGGTGCTGGCCCGGCGGATGATGCCATGCACCTCGTAACCTTTGGCCAGCAACAACTCCGCCAGATACGAACCATCCTGCCCGGTAATGCCTGTAATCAGCGCTCGTTGAACCATACAGATACTCAAATTCGGTCAACCCAGCCCGAATTGGCAAGGAAAAACAGGCATTCTCAGTTGCCCGCGCCGTCCGCAGGGTATATGTTACAGGCACATTTCCCGAATTCCGGGGGTGAATTCAACAAGACAGTCGCCAAGAAATGAAAGAAGCCAATCCCAATCCCCGGCCGGGGCGGGGCGAAGCCGCCCCGGAGCCGGCGCGCAAGTCCGTCATTTTTCCAGTCATCCTCCTGGCTGCCCTCCTCGTTGGGGGCGTCGCGGCCTTCCTCGCGCTCAAGAAGTCCTCTGTCCCGCCCGCTCCCGCGCCGCAGGCGGGGATTTCGCCCGAACCCCAGCCGGCCATTCCCGTCGGGCCGTCCGTCACTGCCAACAACTTCCTTCCCCCCCGGCGGAACAGCGCCTCTCCCAACCAACCCGCCGTTACCACGCCATCACTTCCGCCCGACGACCGCACGCCCAAGGAATTGCTGGCCAGCCTGACCCAAATTGACGGGAAGACTCCCGTCACACCCGATCAGGCCCAAGCCTGGAAACAGGCCCTCCAGCAACTTGTCCGCCAAGGTCCGGCCGCCGTCCCCGGCATCCAGGAATTCCTGGCGCAGAACCAGGACACCAATTATGCCGGCGTGGCCGGGGCCGGCCAACTCGGATTCCCCTCCCTGCGTTCGGGGTTGATAAACGCCCTGGCCCAGATCGGCGGACCGGTGGCCACCGCCGCGATGCTCCAGCTCTTGCAATCCAGCACCATTCCATCCGATATCGCCGACCTGGCCAAAGGCATGGGCGACGCGGCAACCGGACAATACCAGCAGGAATTCTTGGCCGCCGTCCGCCAGCAGTTATTTCTCGCCCAGCAACCGCAGGCCAGCCGTGACACTGACGTGGCGCCGCTCTTCCAGATCCTGGCGGCGGAAGCGGCCGGCGGCGCGCCGGTGGCTGAGGACATTCAACAATACGGCTCCGCCTGGGCCTATTATGCAGCGATCACTCTTGCCCATCTGCCCGGTGGCGCGGGCCTGCCCGCCCTGGCGCAAATGGCGCAGACCCCCGGCGCCGGCCAGGCCATCGCCTTGGATTCCCTGGCGCAGATGGCGCTGGCCAATCCGCAGGCCCTGGACACCCTTCTCACCGCGGCCACAAACGGCGTCTCTGATTCCGCGCTGGCCGGCATGGCCCCCTACGTGGCGGGCCGGCAATTCGTCCTCCCCACCGCCGCCGATCAAATCCCCGCCGGCGCGCCGATTCAGAGCATCCACATGAGCGCGGGCAACCAGAACTTCCTTTCCTACCAAGTGTCCAATCCCGCCCTGGCCGGACAGCAAATTGCCCTCGTGGATCAACTCCTTCAAGTCATCCCCCCCGCAGACATCGCAGCCCTCCAGGCATTGCGGGAGCAGAAGACCGCCCTCTCCGCCATATCGGGAAAACAACCCTGAAATCCGGCCTGTAGCGGCGGTCTGCGACCGCCGCCAATTCGACTTGCTTAAGCTGAACTAAGCGGAAAAAATGATCTTTATGAGTCAAAACTAAACCCATGAAACCCCCGCCCCTTCTCAGCGCCTGCGCTCTTCTGCTTTTCGCCGCCTCGTGCGCCATCGGCCCGGCCTACAAGCCGCCCGCCCCCGCCCAATTCGCCCCCGCTGACTGGCATTGGAAACCGGCCGAACCGGGCGACGCCGCTCCCAAGGACGGTTGGTGGAATGTGTTCCACGACCCCGTCCTCGCCGGCCTGGAATCCAACGCGCTGGCCGGCAACCAGAACCTGCGCGCCGCCGTGGCCCGCGTGGACCAGGCCCGCGCCGGCGCGCGCCTGACCCGCAGCCAGTTCTTCCCCGAACTCTCGCTCGACCCCTCCTTCAGCCGCGAGCGCGTTTCCGGCAATGAACCCGTCCCCTTCTCCATCCCGTTTAAACTCAAACCCGTCTATATCAACACTTTCAATGTCCCATTGGATCTGAGCTACGAATTGGACCTCTGGGGCCGCGTCCGCCGCTCCTTCCAATCCGCCGCCGCCCAGGCCCAGGCCACCGCCGCCGATACCCAGAACATCCTCCTCACCCTCACCGCCGACGTCGCTGTCAATTATTTCCTGATTCGCTCCCTCGACGCCCAAATCGCGGCCACCGCGGGCGCCGTCCGTTCGCGCGAGGTTTCCGCCCGCATTTTGCAGACCCGTTACGAGGCCGGGAGCATCCCGGAGATTGACGCCGCCCAGGCCAAAACAGAGCTGGCCACGGCCCGCTATGATCTGGCCGACCTCCAGCGCCAGCGCGCCGAAACGCTGGACGCCCTGGCCCTCCTGTGCGGCCAGCCCGCCAGTTCATTCGCCTTGACAGAAGCCCCGCTCCCCGATTCCCCGCCGGTTGTCCCGCCGGGACTCCCATCCTCCGTTCTTGAACGCCGTCCCGACATCGCCGCCGCCGAGCGGACTTTGGCCGCCAAGAGCGCCGAAATCGGCGTGTCCGAGGCGGCCTATTTTCCTGTTGTGCGATTGACAGGCCAGGGCGGCTACCTCAGCGGCGAGGCCGCCAACCTTTTCAACATGGATAGCATGACCTTTACCTTTGGCCCCAGCGCCAGCCTTCCCGTCTTCACAGCTGGCCGCACCGCCGCCCAGGTCCGGCAAGCCAAGGCCGCCTATCAGGAGGCGCTGGCCGATTATCAACAAGCCGCCCTGACCGCCTTTAAGGAAGTCGAAGACAGCCTTGCCCAAATCAACTTCTGGACCGAGCAATCCGGCGCCCAGGCTGACGCGCTTGCTTCCGTGCGGCGCGTGACCGAACTGACCCAGGCCCGTTACGACGCCGGAGCGCTGACCGAATTTGAAGTGGCCGCCGCCCAGCGCGACCAATTGCAGCAAGAACGCCAAACAGCCGAGCTTTCCGCCCGCCGTTACGCCGCCACCATCCGCCTCATCAAAGCCCTCGGCGGCGGCTGGGAATAGGGGCAATCTAAAGCTTCAGTCCAATGGCCACCCCCGCCGCAATGAGACCGGCCAAAATGAGCATCAGCCACAACACCTTTTTCTTGAAGCGAGTTCTGATTGCGCCATTGGCCTGCCGGATGAGTTGATCAAACTCCGCGGACAACTCGGCGTCCTGATCCAACAGCGCGCGATGCTTCTGAATGGAATCCTGGAGGGCAGCGAGGCCGGCCTTGGTGGTCGTGTATAATGCCTGGCGCCTGACGTCGGTCTGAACGGCCTCCATCAAGAACAACTTCAATCGCGGCGCCCGGCGCGGGTTGCCTGCAATCAGGTCCCGCACCCCGTTCCAGTCACCCTCGTCGGCGAGCCGTTTGGCCTGCCCGCAGATCAGGGCCTCCTGTTTCCAATCTTCCTTTCCGCCCGGGTCGGCGGTTCTTTTTGGTTTGGGCAGCGTGTGCTGCGCCCGGGTGACCAGGGCCTTTAATTCGGAGGCCAAAGTGGGATTGTGGGCTGGGAGACGGCTCATCTGCTGGTCCAGCCAGTGATCCAGAAGCTGAATGTCCTCGGGCGTAGTCGCCGACGCCGCCCGCTTCCTGGCTTCCGCCAGGATCTTCTGTTCCAAGAGTTTGATTTTGGTTTCGGCATTGACCCGCGCCTCGGTTTGGACTACTAATGATTCCAATGCCTTGGTCAACATGGGCTGGGATTTCAACGCGTCCTTGTAGGTTTGCAAAAGGCCCTTGAGGGATTCGACCGCCTGCGGGGTGGCGGCCTCTTTGGCGCGGGCCTGGACTTGCACCTGTATGGCCTGGTGCAAATGCGGGATGAGCCGCTCCCGGGACGGCTCGTGCTGATCGAGCAGGATCCGCACCGCTTCGGGCTTTCCCGCCGCCGCCGCCGCCGCCGCCTCTGTCAAGACTTTTTCTTCCGCAAGCCTCTTTTCTTCGCCCGCCCGTTTTGCTTCGGCGATCCGCTTTTCATCGGCAATGGCCGCGGCCTGGGCCAGCGCGGCGGCCCTGGCTTCTTCCTCCTCCCGGCGCATCTGGTCGGCAATTCTCGCGGCTTCAGCCTCGGCTCTCAAGCGGTCTTCTTCGCGGGCTTTGGCCGCGGCTTCTGCGAATTGGCGGGCTTGTGCCGCGGCTGCGGCTTCCGCCTCGGCCCTGGCCGCTTCGTCGGCGCGGCGTTGCTCCTCGGCCTTGGCCTCCCGTTGATTGAGGATTCTGAGATGTTCGTCAAGTTCGGCGACAAAATCGTTGTTCCGGGCGCTGATCTTGGTCAACGCCCGGATGCGGGCGGGGTTGCCGTCGGCCTTGATCAGGTCCCGGAGTTTCTTTTGAATGGTCTTATGGTTCGCCAGCATGACCGCGATCATCAGCGCGTCTGCCGACCTTTTGGCGTCCCGCGCATTTTCAAGGCAAACCTCCCGCACCTCATTGAGCATGCCAATCCAAATCCCCGCGTAATCCAAATTGAGGGTGTAAATTTCAATGGCCGAGAGCATGTCGCCTTCCTCCATGGCTTTCATCATCCGGGCCGTCAGTTCCGGCGGTGCTCTGCCGGACAAAGTGCGGGTCGGCTGGGCAACCGGCTGGAGGCGGCTTCCTTTGACCGGACCGGCGAAACTGCTCTCGCCTCTGGGGTTCGTGGCCGTGACCCAATAGAAATAATCCCGTCCGGCAGTGGCGCTCGAATCCAGGAAAGCCGGGTTTGCCGAAGTCACCGCCACAGGCACAGGGACCGAATCCAGGAAGGATCGGGTCTCGGGCGCGTCGGATTCTGACCGGTAAGCCTGGTATTGAGTCGCGCCCAAGCTGCTGTTCCAGGAAAGACTGATGCCCTCCTCCCGGCCGATAGACGCCTTTAGGCCGGTGGGCGCCGCCGGCGGGATGTTGTTTTCCAGCGCGCGATTCCAAGCCGCCTGAATCCCCGTCATCGGGTTGCCGGGCAGATACTGTTCGTATTTGTTTGCGAAAGCCAGGAGTTGCTCCTTGTG
>Ga0187871_10002445_pt1 | contig 15117 bp, 10 predicted proteins | sample June2016WEW_16_1_FD_132988 | JGI IMG/M metagenome (GOLD analysis project Ga0187871, IMG submission 132988) | Peatland microbial communities from SPRUCE experiment site at the Marcell Experimental Forest, Minnesota, USA - June2016WEW_16_10 | ecosystem: Environmental > Terrestrial > Soil >... | reverse complement strand
TGAACAGAGGTGATCCTGAAATGCCGACCATCGCTTTGGAATTAGCTTTCGCGGCCTGCTCAATAGCGTTGACCCTTCTCTTTTACGTCGCTCTAGCGACCGTCGCCCAATACCGAACCGCACATAGATGCAAAAAGGTTGCCGAATTCGGTCGGAAGGTCAACGGGTCGAGATCGGAGAATTGGGACCGCGTGGTAGAAGTGCCTATCGCGAAGAGGTTTCGAAGGCGTCCTTTAGCGCAGCAGTTAGAGTACCAGTTTGCGTCGCGCCGCCGCGGCTAATACAAGCGGTGGTCAAGAACCGGACGCAACCCGCGCACGTTTCTTTAACGTCATCGAGTCGACGGTCATTACGATCCACCAAGCGCTGAATCAGGAGCCCGTGGGTTTTGCCGCTCCGCCGCCGCTGCCGCAACAGGCCGCGCAAGTGCAGCCCAAAGTAGGTAAAGGTCTCGGCGATCGTAATGTCGTTGTTGTTACAGCCCGAGGTGATGTCGTGGAAGGGGAAGTGCGGCGCAAGATGCGGCTGCAGTCCGAAGAAATAGAGGTACCAATCTCCGTTGCCGACAGGTGCGCACGGTACGCCGGAACATCCGCCCGTTAAACTACCAACGTAGAGCATATAGGCGTTGGCTTGGGCAAAGAAGCCCGCTACCTCGGGCGCCACGATGCTCGTGCCGCCAGTCCCACTAAGGCTGCCGTTAAAATAGAAATTCTGGGGGTGGTATAACCAATCGGCGTTGAGCGCGATGTCCGGTACAGGCCGTTTGGAGCCGTTGGGCAGGGCCATGTATGACGGGGCCGCATAGTAGGCGCTGGCGCCGCCGCCGCTTCCGCCGTAATTCGCGGAGCAACCATCCGCACCGCCTGTCCAGGCTACCTCATCGATGAATATCGGGCCTTGGGACAACTGGAGCGAAGAGCCGCCGGCGGAAACCATCTTGGGGTCCGATCCGGGATAGACTACGGCGTCGTGCGGCACGCAATCCGCGGTAGCGCCCCCATCACCCGAATACGATATCAGGGTCCAGCCCTACCCGATCAAGGAGTTGAAGATGCTGTGATCGGTGTCCATCACGGATTGCGGAACGGTATCGAATTCGGCGCCGCCCCAACTGGTGCTGAAGACCCTTCCAAAGCCGTCGTTCAAGACGTTATTGTAGATGGAGGTAAACGTCGAGGAATTGGCGTTCACACCGTCGTACATGTAGACCATGGCCGTATTCGTGACCACGCCAAAGCTGTTGGCCATGGCGGTGGACCACTCCAGGTCCAGGGTGCCCTCAGGATCGCAGCACGCCGGCGTTCCGTCGATGTAGAACTCCCGATAGTTAGAAGCAAGATACGGGTACTGCTTGAAGAAACCGGTAATGTCGCTCGGGCTCTGCGCACCGGCGGTGGCGATGGCGATGGATGTCTCCTTCGGCGAAACGAAGGGATTGCCTAAAGGATTGCAGCAGTGTTCCAGGGCATCCAACGCGTTGGCCTCATAAGCTTGAGAACTGTACATATCGGTTGGATCGTACGCCCCGTTGGTGAACCCGGGTTTCGCGCCAGGTAGCTTCGTACGGTCGCCGTCGTGGCTGCCGCTTTCCCCTACGGCGTATGCGGGACCCGGCGAATACACGGGAGATTCGGGTTCCGGGAATTTGTGATTGCCGGCCTTTATGACTTGAATGTTGTTCAATCCTCCGACCGAGTGAACGATATTGCCTAAAGCGGCGGGGACCGCCGGGTTCCGGTCATTGGAATAATAGCTGGCGCCGCCGATCGCGTAGCTATTGATCTTGACGCCGAGCGCGGCTTCGATAGCGGAGACGGGCGCTTCCACATCCACCAGCAGCCGGTTGGCGAAGCGCTGTGAAACCGTGAAGCCCTGCGCTTGTGCCCAGTCGACCACGGCCTGCTCGTCCTGCTGGGACGGCGAAAAGCGCGTGTTCCACTCGTCCGCCGTCAGGAAGTGCGTGTACTCCGGCGATCCCTTGGTATGCAGCTCCTCCAGGAATTGCTCCTCTTCGGCCATATGCGGATGTTGGAGACCGATGACCAGCCGGAGCATTTGGCTGGAACCTAATGATCCGTTCGCGAGGGCGGCGCCGTTCGCCACGGCGGGCGGCGCCGGCCCAGGGATCTCGGTTGCAGCGCCGGCTTACGTGAAACCCGCGACGACGGCGGCAAGACCGATGAGAACGGCCGCGCAGGCGCGGTCGGCAGCGACCCCATTCCGCCTCGGTTTGCATTGCGCCACACGGTTTGCGGGGCGCGCAAATTGACTGGACTTCATCTGATGCTCCTTTTCGCGCAAGGCCACGCCCGGAAAATGAGTGTGGCCTTTCCTGCGAGCGGACTGATCGTGCGGCGCCTGCTACCGGACAAATGTAAAGATTGCATCCGCAGAATTGACCCCCCACACGCCGGCCCCATACCCAACCGCGATCTGTGTAAGGACGCCCGGCACGGCCACGGCGGTTTCGACGTTAGGATCGAGGCGAAGGACGCCTGTGTATGGAGGCTCGGCCGTGATGACGATTCCCCAGACCCCATTTCCCCCCGCCACGATTTGAGTGAACAGGGCATCGACACTCCGGACAAAACCAGCGGAGAATTCGTACCGGTAGGCATTACCGGCAGCATCCAGTCCCCACACGTCGTTCATGCCCACCGTGATCTGTTGCAGGGAGCCTCCAACTTGCACCCATTGTTGCGTGATGAAGTTGTACTGGAAGATCTGGCCTGCAGAATTGAGGCCCCAAACATCGCCTCCGCCGGTGCTGATATGCGTCAGGGAACCCGGAGTGCTGTCCCAAACCAAGGTGCAATAGTTATATCTGAAGATCTCGTGATTGGCGTTGATTCCCCAAACTTCATAGGGATGGCAGCTATCCGTGTCGCCATCGCCGACCGTGATTTGGCTAAGCTCGCCCTGCACTTGAACGAGTTTCCCGGTGCTAAAGTTGAACTCAAAAATCTCGCTGCCGGCGTTAAGTCCCCAGACTGCATCATCCTGCAGCAGGCTGCCGCCGCCTACGGCAATCTGTGTGAGCTTTCCTGCCACCTGGTCGAATTGCGACTTGTGGGCATTGAAACGATATACCTTTTGAGCCGAGTTAATACCCCAGACCTCCGCCCGGCCGGCAGCGACTTGCGTGAGCGAGCCCGGGATTGGGTCGAACCCCTGCGCCGATGCAGGGATGGTAACGGCCGCCCCGCAAGAGACTGAAGCAGCCAATAGCAATGTCCGTCGATTCATATTTTCCTTTTCTCCTTGTGGAACGACGGACAAAGGCGACCTAAGGTGTCTCGCCGGCACCCGCGTCCCGGTACGCAGAATGGCGGAGTGCGGCCGCATTCGCAATAGCGCATGCCTGTCGCGTATCTTACTTTTTTGTGTCCCCCGAAGTTAAACAAAACAGGGAAGATGCGGCAAAAACAGGAAACTGGGGTAGAATGAAATCTCTCTCCCCCAGGGGGAGTGTTGGCGTTGGAGCCGGTCAGAATTTCAGAAGCCACCAGGTTCGGAGAGGATTTCGAGATCGACGCAGAGTCCTACACGCTGCGCCGGGGCGGTCGTGTGCTCAAAATGGAGCGCATCCCGATGGAAATTCTGTTGTTCCTGGTCGAGCAGAGGGGGCAGCTTGTCAGCCGCCAGCAGATTGCGGAGAGGATCTGGGGGGAAAAGGTCTTCCTCGATACCGACAACAGCATTAACGGTGCGATCCGCAAAATCCGATCCATTCTGAAAGACGATGCCGAGGAGCCGCGTTTCATCCAAACGGTTACAGGGAAGGGATACCGTTTCATGGCGCCGGTGGATTTCCGGGAGCAGCCATCTGCGGAGGCCGCGCCCCGGAAAATCCCCGATCGCAATTTGGCCGATAAGCCGGCCCGTCCGCAGCGGCTGCTGGTTCTGGGAATTGCGAGTGGGCTGGTTGCCGCACTCGCCGTGGGTCTCTATCTAAAGCGGCCGAAGTTGCCTGCGCGTGGCGCGGCGCCCGCCGGCAGGGTGATGTTGGCGGTTCTGCCCTTCGAGAACCTCACCGGCGACGCGGGACAGGATTACTTCAGCGATGGGTTTACCGAGGAAATGATCACACAACTCGGGCGGACGGATCCGGCGAAGATGGGGGTCATCGCGCGTACTTCGATCATGGTTTATAAGCGCAACCCTAGGCCTCTCGATGAGATCGGGCGCAAGCTGGGAGTGCAGTACGTAATTGAGGGCAGCGTACGGCGCGATGCGGGACGAGTGCGCATCACGGCTCAGTTGATCCAGATGAAAGACCAAACACACGTCTGGGCGAAGGAGTACGACCGGGACATGAAGAATCTGCTGGTCCTGCAAGGCGAAATTGCGCAGGAAATTGCTGACGAGACTGAGTTTGCTCTCGGCGGCCAGCCTAAGGCCAACGCCGGGCCTCGTGCGGCGGCCTCGGGTGGCACCACATCGTATGAAGCCTACGACCTTTATTTGAGGGGTCGCTATTTCTGGAACAAGAGGACCGGAGAGGATTTTGAGCGGGCGGCCCAATATTTCCAACAAGCGATCGTGAAGGACCCGCACTACGCCCGGGCTTATGCCGGGTTGGCGGACACGTACGGATTGATGAGCACCTGGGGGGTGGCCCCGCAAAATGAATTCATGCCGAAAGCGCGTGCGGCCGCCCTGCAGGCGCTCAAGATCGACGAGACTCTGGCGGAAGCTCACGCGTCGTTGGCGCTGGTGGCGGAGAACTTCGATTACGATTGGAAAACCGCGGAGAAGGAATTCCAGCGTGCCATAGAGCTCGATCCCGACTACGCCACAGGGCGCCAGTGGTACGCCGAGCACCTTTCCTGGCAGGGACGCTTCGATGACGCCCTTGCGGAGAGCGAACGTGCGCAGCGACTCGATCCGCTGTCGCTGATCATTGCCACGGACCGAGGCACCATCTTGTATTACGCGCGAAAGTACGATCGAGCCATCGCGGAGTGCCGCGCCGTGCTCGGCATGGATCCCCGGTTTGCCCTTGCACGAGCATTCGCGTTTTATGCATTGGTGAAAGAGGGCAAGTTCCCGGAAGCTCTGGAAGAACTCGAGGGCGGGCAGACTGCCGGCGAATCGCCGGGGGGCTGGGCGGAGAGGGTTTATCTCTACGGCCAGTGGGGCCGAACGGCACAAGCCCAACATGCTTTGGTGAAATTTGAACAGCTCGCCCCCCAACTGCGCGATCGGACACAAGCGTCGATTTTCGCCTACATTGGCGCCGGGCGGAAAGATCAGGCCATCGCCCTTTTGCAAAAGGCTTACACAGAGCATTCCAACATTGTGACTAGCCTCAAGGTTGACCCCAGGTACGATCCGCTGCGCGACAACCCGAGGTTTCAGGAGTTACTGCGAGGCCTACGGTTGACACCATAAGCCGCGCATCGGTTCCATCCAAACGAAAATCACCGTCACTGTCGCTTCCTTAACATATTCATTTGTTTTCAATAAAATGGCGGAGAGACAGGGATTCGGAACATTACCCGTCCTTTAGGATCTGTACGTTGCAGATTCCACGTTGCCTGGGATGCCATGGATGCCAACGATCCCATGGCGCATTGCCCAAAATTGCCCGACGTGGATGCTGCTGGCGCCTGCCGCCGTAGTCACCGGCCAGCCACCTTGTGCACTTCTTCCTTCATGTCGAGGTTGCGCACCAGGCGGTGCAAGTAATTCGGATGAACGCCGAGTAGCTTCGCGGCTTCCGTATAACTGCCGCCCGCACGCCCGATCGCCGCCAGAATCGCGCGCTTCTTTTCTTCCCTCACGGTCTGGTGATATCCGCCAATCGCCTCCGATGCGGCCGGTGCGTCCAGCACGGCTTCCGGCAGGTCCTCCGGAATGATGAGATCGGTCGCGCCAAGCACAATGGCGCGCTCGATAGCGTTCTCCAGCTCCCGCACGTTGCCCGGCCAGTCATACGCCTCCAAATGGGCCAGCGCCTCCGGCGACAGCCCGGACAGCTTGCGCGTGACTCGTTTGCCGTGTTTGGCGGCGAAGTATCGGGCCAACATCGGTATGTCTTCGCGGCGGTCGCGCAACGGCGGCATTTCGAGAGACACGACATTCAGCCGGTAATAGAGGTCTTTGCGGAAGACGCCGGCGGAGACTGCGCTTTCCAGGTCCCGGTTAGTCGCCGCCAGGATACGCACGTCCACCCGGATCGGCTGGGCGCCCCCGACCCGCTCGAACTCGCGCTCCTGAAGCACGCGCAGCAGTTTGCTCTGGAAGGCCGGAGGCAGCTCGCCGACTTCGTCCAGAAACAAGGTGCCGCGGTCGGCCATTTCCAGCTTTCCCAACTTCTTCACCAGCGCTCCGGTGAAAGCGCCTTTTTCGTGCCCGAATAGCTCGCTTTCGAGCAGCGTCTCGGTCAATGCGGCGCAGTTGATGGCCAGGAAACGCTGGCCCGCGCGCGGGCTGTTGCGGTGAATGGCGCGCGCCACCAACTCCTTGCCGGTTCCGCTTTCGCCGCGGATCAGGACGGTGGAACCGGTGGGCGCCACCTTGCCAATGAACCGGAAAATCTCGCGCATGCGTGGGCCGCCGCCCACCATGTCATGCTCGATGTCGGCGGCTTCCTGGAGACGGCGATTTTCCGTCTCCAGCCATTCCAGGCGCCGCGCATTTTCGAAAGGCGCGCCGAGAATAGCGCCGATAGCTGCCGCCAACTGGAGGTGTGCATCGTCAAATGCGGCCTCGCGGCCGGCCGCCTCCAGATAAATGACGCCGAGTATCGCATCCTGGCTGCGGATCGGGGCGGCCAGCACGCCGTCCCGCGAGCTGAGGACCGCGATTCCCTCCCGCCGTGCCTGGGCCACAACGGCGCCATCGACGGGCGCGGCATGCGATGTCCCATCGCGATTCCGCGACCAGGCGAAGGCCGGATCGTCCCGGCCAGGATCGAATAGCAGGACCGCGCCGCGCGCGGCGGGGATGGCTTCAAACACGCACTCAAACAGGTACCGGGCGATCTCTTCGGTTCCCCGGACCATCTGCATTCCCATGCCGATCTTGATGAGCAGTTCCAGGCCGCGGGAACCGCCGGCATCGAGCCGGCTCAGCAGCAGGGTCTGCGTTTGCAGCGCCGCTTCGTCCACGCGGACGGGAGCTTGACTTTGGCGCGCGCTCGATCCCAGCAGGCGGAACCGAAAATAGCAGTCGCCGATGCGGATCTCGTCGCCGTCTCCGAGCACGCGCACGGTGACCGGCAAGCCGTTGACCGCGGTTCCGTTCCGGCTGCCGAGATCGCGGATTTCGAACCGCTCGGGCGCCAGTTTGCGGATGGAGCAATGCCGCCGCGAAACCGACCGGTCGTTGATCGCCAGCGCATTGGTGTGGTCGCGGCCGATCGAGCTCTCCTCGCCCGCCAGCGCGAACGTCCCCCCTTCAACAGGCCCGCCAATGCCAACCAGACTCGGATGATGCTGCTGCTCCATAGCGCGATTTTCCCAGCATAAGCCATTGCTATCCGTTCGGATAGACCCTATCCAAAAGGATAGGGTTTTGCCACCCCCGCCGGCGGCCCGCGCAAGGCGATCGATCGGATTATCAGCGGCTTGCGCCGAGCGTCCAGCTCGCTCCGCTTTGGCTGCATGCTTGCACGCACGCTAAGAACAAATCCGATACCAACAAATCCATGGAAGGTGAGCGTTCGTGAAACTGACCAATCAGCCCGACATCCCACCTGCGCCCGCGACACCGCGCAAGCCTTATCAAAAGCCGGCAGTGCGCTACGAGCGGGTCTTCGAAACTTCGGCTCTAACCTGCGGCAAAGTGCAGACCACGCAGCAGGGCTGCCACCAGAACCGAAAGACATCTTAGCTGCCACGGAGACGAGACGATGAAACTCACACCTATAATCCTTTTCCTGGCGGCCACCGCCGCCGCATCCGCCCAATCACAGGGTCCGGCGGCCATCACCGTAGGCACGGTCCATTTCCAAGGACTGCCGCGCGACTGGAGCCATCGGCACACCCTGTTCTCCAACCCCGGCACCGAAGCTGAAGCCCTCAAGGCCGGCACTCACGACCGCTGGCTCAAGATCGTCAACGATCCGCGCTACGTACTCCAACAACTGCAGCGCCAGCAGCCGGGACAGGGACCAGCGGCCGCGCAAGTCACCAATTTGTTGGCCACGCCGCACATCGCTCCCGACGCCGCGCCGGACAAGACCAAGAAACATCGCGACTGGAGCATGAACCTGGGCGCGGGGAATTTGCTCCCCAATACCTACCCCGCGAAATGGTCGTTCGATACCACCATGGCGAATTGCTCAACCGATTTCGTCATCTTCGCCACCGGAGCGTCCGGTTCCTCAAGCCAAGCCACTATCGTGGCCTACAACAATTTGTACTCCGGCTGCGGCGGCACTGTTCCCAGCGTCTACTGGGAGTACAACACGGCCTCCAACGGAGTCAACAGCCTTTCCCCCATTCTGTCGGCCGATGGCTCGCAGGTGGCCTTTATCCAGGCCTCCGTCGGAGTTTCGAGCTTGGTGGTGTTGAAATGGGCGGCCAACACGTCGCTGCTGTCGCTCTCCGCTACCGCGGCTGCATCCTACCGCAACTGTACGGCGCCCTGCATGGCGGTCTTGCCCTTCGCCGGCGGCAGCCTGGACGGTTACGCCGCGCCATACTATGATTACGCCAACGATATCGCCTACGTCGGCGACAATAACGGCGCGCTGCACAAATTCACCGGCGTTTTCAACGGCACACCGGCTGAAACCACTATGAGCCCCTGGCCGGTGGCGCTCGCCGGCACGCTCTCCAGCCCGGTGCTCGATTCGGTTTCGGGCCGCATCATGGTGGGCTCCCAGAACGGCATACTGTATGCGGTCAATTCTTCCACGGGCGCGGTAGTGGGCACTTCCAGCCAACTGGGTTTCGATGCCAACGCAATCTACGATGCCCCGCTGGTGGATTCCAGCGCGGCTATGGTTTACGCGTTCGTCGGCTTCGACGGAGACTCAAACAGCACCTGCAACGAAAATAGTGCGAACCAGTTTTCCCACAACGGATGCAGCGGCGTGTTCCAATTCCCGGTTGGTTTCACGAGCGGCGCGGGAACCGAGAGCCAGGTGGGCTATGGCGGCGGCAACAGCGGCAGTCCGCTGTTTTCCGGCGCTTTCAATAACGACTATTACAATTCCTCCTCCTCCAGTCCCTCCGGCGCTCTCTATGTGTGCGGCACGGCCACAACCGCCAACACACAGACGTTCAACCAGGTTGGCATCAGCTCCAACGTAATGGGTCCGGTCGCCTTTTCCGGAGAGTCAACGGTGAATTTCGGACAGCAGGGATTTTTTCAGACCTTTCTGGTCGGATACCAGGCGCCTTGTTCGCCGGTCACCGAGTTTTACAACTCTACCTCGGGAACAGACCATTTATTCGTGAGCTCTCAAGTGAGCACCTGCGAAGGAGCATCGCTGACGGGTTGTTGGTACGACTTCCAAACCGGTATAACCGCGGAGGCCGTCTTTGGCCTGGCAAACGGAGGAACCAGCGGCATCATCGTGGACAACATGGTGGGCTCCGGCACGCTGGCGGGAGCATCCCAATTTTATTTCACGACCTTAGGCAATTCGGGAACCTGCGCCACTTCCGGGGGGACCGGAATCTGCGGCGTACAGAACGCGCAAACTGCAACTTCGCCCACCACCTGCGGCGGCGTTTGCGACATTCCATCTTCTAACAGGGGGAGCTCGAATTTGCCGGAATGCGGCTGTCCAGTGCAGGAGCCCGCGGGCTGTTCGCAGCAGACTAGTCCTTGCAGCAACTATTACACCTACATGGTCGGCAACAGCGAGGATTGCTCGGGTGGGTGTAACTTGAATTGCACGCCTACCAATGCCGGTGACCCCAGCACCTACATTGGCTATCACACCCTGGCGGGTACTTATTCAAACTGCTTCGATAACGCCTGTGTAGAAACCGGCACGTGCGTTAGTGCATGTTACCCCGCTAGTGAAGTGACTGTCTCCAGTACGGCGAATTGCCTGCTCGGCAGCAGGTTCATTTCGCTTTACAACAGCCTGGGTGACCTCGTTCCGACCACTTATTGCTCACAAATTCCGGCCAATGCAGCCTATCCTAACCCGCCAACCGCTCAATATGGCGGCGATTTGTTCCACAACTGCTGGGACACAGATTATGGTGGGCCCTGGATCAACAACCTGCCGGGTCCGCCCGATCTCATACTGGCCGCTACGGTGGTTGACGTTCGGGCCGGAACCAACCACGCCCAACTGTTTTTTGGCAACCAGCCGGTGAACACCAGCGCCACCAAGACCTTTACGCTGAACAATAGGGGCGCCACGGCGATTTCGCTGACCGGCATGACCGTGACCGGCCCAAATGCCGCGCAATTTACGCTCTCACCCGGCTCGAACTGCGGGAGTTCGCTAGCCGCCCGCACTCGGTGCACGATCAGTGTGACCTTCACGCCCGCCGCCAAGGTTTCATACTCGGCGACCCTCAACGTCACGGGCAGCGGGTCGTTGGGCACGCGCACGGCAGCGCTGTCAGGCGCAGGCCAGTAAACGGAAGGCGGCGTCTATGTCCAACTATCCCTGGTATGCGCTGCATGTGGCGTCGCGCTATGAGAAGCCCGTCGCCAGCGGCCTGGAGATGCGCGGCTACAGCACGTTTCTGCCTTTGTACCGCAGCCGGCGAAAGTGGTCCGATCGCTTTCACGATATCGACCTGCCGCTTTTCCCGGGATACGTTTTTGCCCGGCTGGACGTGAACCGCCGCTTGCCCGCGCTCGTGATTCCCGGCCTTGTCCGCATCGTGGGGCTGGGTAAAATACCGGTTCCGGTGGACGAAAAAGAGATCGCTGCCGTCGAAGCCATTGTGGAATCCGGGCTCTTAACCCGCCCGTTTCCATTTCTCAATGTCGGGCAGCCGGTCACCATCGAGGAAGGGCCGCTGCGCAACGTCACCGGGATAGTGACGGCCATCGACGGCGCCGACCAATTGATCGTTTCCATCAGTCTTCTGCAGCGCTCTCTGGCTGTCGCACTCCCTCGACATTGGATTCGCCCAGAGCGGGATGTGGCTTCCCTCTGCCTGACCGCCTGAGCGCGGCGCCTCGCATTGCACGATCGACGTAACGTTTACGCCCAAAGCAACGGGTTAACGCACGGCCCTCTGGACATTAAGGACAGCGCCAACCACTCGCCATCTAGCACGCGGTATTGCCATCTAATACGGCAGGTAATACCATGGATTCAGATGCAGCAGACCATTTCATTCAAACTCTCCGCCGAGCTTCTCGCGGACCTCGAGCGCGAGGCAAAGACGAGACGAGTCCCGAAATCGGTCGTAGTGCGCGAGAGCCTCGAAACAGCACTTCGCCCGCGTACGCGTGGGCGTGGCACTTCGTGTTTTGACTTGGCCCGCGATCTTGCCGGCTCAGTGAAAGGTCTCCCGCGCGACCTTGCCCACAACCCCAAGTACATGGAAGGCTTCGGCGAGTGACAAACCGTATCGGACTCCTCGATACGGGACCCCTGCTGAGTTTTCTTGCCGCTGGATTGGAGCACCATGCCTGGACCGTCGAGCAGTGGAAAGCGTTCCGCTCTCCATTTCTCACCTGCGAACCAGTCCTCACCGAACGTCTCGCGTGCCGCGGGTCCATACGGCGGCTGCGGCCAATGTCGGCCGCCCTCCGATTATTTGCCCGCCAACCCGGCAGTCCAGTTCAGCACTACGTTGATGCGGGCGGCGGGCATATCGGCGGCGTCCTGGATGGACAAAAAGCGCTGGCCGTCCGCGGAGACAGTGGGGGCGCCGGCTTGGAACAGCAGATGCGGTACACCGATTTCAGGCGTCTTACCGAGCTTCACATCCACCGCCATCTGTCCCGGACTCGCGGAGTAGAAAAGCTCCCTGCCGTCCCTGCGCCAAAAGGGATGCAAGCCGCCGGCAGTGGACACGCGGATGGCAGCCCCCGGCGGTCCGCCCGGCCCGCCGGAAGGGAACGGACGCACGTACACCTCTAGCGCACCGGTCGCGTTCGACACGTAAGCAATCCATTGCCGCCCCTGGTCGTCCAGCACGGGCGATAGCTTGGCATCATCCACGTTGAACCCGGTGTTGAGAAATGGGATCGGTTTGCGGTCTCCTTCCATCGGCAGCAACCAGGTGCTCGTGCGCGTGTCACCGTTGCCGCCTTCGACGTAAAGCAGGTACTTGCCATCCGCGGACCAGCCCGCCGGGAACTTGGTATGCGGCGACTTCACCAGCAGTTCATCTGCACCGGTGCCGTCTGCATTCCTGGCGTAGAGATCGTAAGCGCCGGCGCGATTCGACATGAACGCGATGCGCCGGCCGTCCGGCGACCAAACCGGCCGCTGGTTGGAACCCTGCCTGGCGGTCAGCCGGGAGGCCAGCCCTCTCTCCAGGTCGATGGTCCAAATGTCCTCCACGGTGTTCTCGTCCTCGCCCTGCACGGCCACGTGGGTTCCGAGCGGGTCGAGCGAAGGCCACTGGCTACCCGCGGGCACCTGGATGGTCCGCAGCACCTTCCCGGCCCGGCTTCGCACGATGATGCGGGACCCTGGTTGCGATAGGACTTCCTGGTAGGCCAGGGTTCCCGTTGTCGAAGCCGAGAACATGGCGTGACCCGTGGTGCCCCAATGCCTCCCGATCTGCTCCGGCAAGGCACGCGGCTCACCGGCAAAGCGCAGTGCGGATGGATCGAAGCGGCGCGCCATCAGCACTGTGCCGTCCAGATACAGCAGATAGCCGGGCTCGGCGTAGTGCGCCTCGCGCCACGTACGCACCAGGGGGCCTTCCAGCAGCTTCTCTGTTGCATCAAGCGAGCCGATGTACTCTCCGGTATTCTCTTCGAGCGCGCTCCAAACCCAGTAGATGAAATGGCGGCCATCGGGCAGGAATTGCGGATAGCGGTGCACGATCTCCTTGCGCGCGGCGCTCAAATGAGTTGCGGGTTCAGGCGTTCCACCGCCGGCCGGAACCCGGGAAAGCCCGCTGCCAGCCTGTTCCGCCTGATACAGGATGACGCCTTCCGGACTCCAGGCTGTGCCGGCAAACGGATTGGCCGACGAGGTCACCGTCTGCGGCGGGCTCTGCGGGCTGTCGAGGTTCAGCCTTTGCAACGCCCGGCCGGCAACAAAAACCAAAGAGCCTCCATCCGGAGACCAGGACGGGCTCAAAGCGCTTTCCGTGCCGGGCAGCTTTTGGGGATATGAAGAGTCGATGGAGCTGAGCCAGAGGTAGTGGTCTTCGTCGATTCCCGATGAAGCGATGCGCGCGCCGTCCGGCGACACGGCCAGATTGATGGCGTGCGTTTTGTACGGCGGCGCAAAGGAAAACCGGATGAGGCGTGCATCCGGAAGTTTGCGTGTGTAATGGCCTGCGGCGAAGGCGGCGGCGATCAGGCACGCAATGGCGATCAGGGAGGCCTGCATTCTCCAGCGGCTAAGCTCGGTTGGGGAAGCGGCGGCTTTCTCTGCCGGCGCGTCCTCCAACCAGAACCAGGCATCGCCAATGTCGCGCAACCGGCGCTTGGGATCTTTCTCCAGGCAGCGCTCGAGCAGACGCCGCGCCCGCGCTGGAATCCGTTCCAGATCCGGTTCCTTGGTGGCCACTTCGATGAGCGTGTCGGAAACCGTTTCCCCCGCGAACGGCCGCTCGCCCGTGAGCATCTCGTACAGGATGACGCCGAAGGCCCAGATATCCGCGCGCTTATCCACCATCTTCCCGCGCGCCTGTTCGGGAGGCATGTAGGCGGCCGTGCCGACGACCATGCCCACCCGGCTAACCGGGTCGAGCGTGGGGCTCTGCGAGTGTTCGAAGATCTCACCGGAAGGGGTTTTGTCCGGTACTTTCGCCAATCCGAAATCCAGCACCTTCACCGTGCCGTCAGGCCGTAGAATGATGTTGCCCGGCTTCAGATCCCGGTGTACGATGCCCTTCTCGTGGGCGTCTTCGAGCGCGGCGGCGATCTGCCTGGCGATCTGCAGCGCTTCCTCCAGCGGCACAGCGCCCTGCCGGATTCTTTCGGACAGGGTGGGGCCCTCGACCAGTTCCATCACCAGGTAATCGGCTCCGACGTCGTAGAGGTGGCAGATGTTGGGATGATTCAGCGCAGCCACTGCGTGTACCTCGCGCGAGAAGCGGTCGCTGAAACGCTCCGCGGAGATCTTGATGGCCACGTCGCGGCCCATCCGGGGATCGTGGGCGAGATACACTTCGCCCATGCCGCCGGCGCCGATGGGCGCGCGGATCTCGTAGGGGCCGAGTTTGGTGCCCGGGGAGAGCGGCATGCGCGGAATGCAACTAGTTTAACCCGTCCTGGGGTGTACGGAAAGTCACTATGGCTTCATGGCTGTGATGCCATCCGATTCAGGGCCCTATTGCGAGGATTCAGGGAGACGAAAGGTTTTAGTTTCAGTAGTTTGGCGGAGAGACAGGGATTCGAACCCTGGATAGAGTTTCCCCTATACACGCTTTCCAAGCGTGCGCCTTCAACCACTCGGCCATCTCTCCTTGGGGAACGGTCGGGTCTCTATTCAGGATAGCATGCGGAGTCTGGTGCAAAGGACAGGCCCGGAGGCCTGTCCCACAGAACGACAGGCCGGGAGGCCTGTCCCACCGTTTAGAAGAAGCCCATAGCCTTGGCGCCGTAACTCACCAGCAGGTTCTTGGTCTGCTGATAGTGCTCCAGCATCTGCTTGTGGGTTTCGCGGCCGAAGCCGGATTCCTTGTAGCCGCCGAATGCCGCCCCCGCCGGATACACGTGATAGCAGTTGGTCCAGCAGCGGCCGGCTTTGATGGCGCGGCCCACCCGGTAGCAGTTGTTGATGTTGCGCGACCACACGCCGGCGCCCAGGCCGTAGACTGTGTCGTTGCCGATGGCGACGGCCTCGTCGAGCGTCTTGAAAGTGGTCACCGAGACGACCGGTCCGAAGATCTCCTCCTGGAAGACCCGCATCTTGTTGTGGCCGGTAAACACGGTGGGTTGCAGGAAATAGTCCTTTGCAAGCTCTCCGTGCATTTCCGCGCGCGCGCCGCCGGTGACTCACTTGGCGCCCTCATCCTTGCCCATGCGCACGTAGTTGAGGATCTT
>Ga0187871_10002443_pt1 | contig 15118 bp, 9 predicted proteins | sample June2016WEW_16_1_FD_132988 | JGI IMG/M metagenome (GOLD analysis project Ga0187871, IMG submission 132988) | Peatland microbial communities from SPRUCE experiment site at the Marcell Experimental Forest, Minnesota, USA - June2016WEW_16_10 | ecosystem: Environmental > Terrestrial > Soil >... | reverse complement strand
GTTCACTTCGGGCATCAGACCAAGCGCTGGAATCCCAAGATGAAGGAATACATCTTCGGCGAGCGCAACGGGATTTACATTATCGACCTACAGAAGACGCTGAAGCTCTTCAAAGACGCCTCGAAATTTGTCACCGAGCTATGCGGCAGCGGCAAGACCATCCTTTTCGTGGGCACCAAGCGCCAGGCACAAGACGCCATTGCCGAGGAGGCTACACGTGCCGGGATGCCCTACATCAATCAGCGCTGGCTGGGCGGACTGCTGACCAACTGGGTGACAGTGCAGAAGTCGGTGAAGCGGCTTCAGGAATTGGATGAAATGGCCGTCGATGGCCGTTACGATTTGCTGACCAAGAAAGAAGTAATCCACCTGGAGCGCGAGCGGAAGCATCTGCAGGCGAACCTGGCAGGCATCAAGAGCATGAAGCGGCTGCCCGACGCGCTGTTTATCGTGGACTCGAATAACGAGGCGATCGCCGTCAAGGAAGCGCGCAAGCTGGGTATTCCCGTGGTCGCCGTGGTGGACACCAACTGCGACCCCACGGTTGTGGATTACGTGATCCCCGGCAACGACGATGCGCTCCGCGCCATCCGCCTCTTCACTTCGAAGATTGCCGACTCTGCGGCTGAGGGCGTGAACCTGCTGGGCGACAAGGCCCTCGAAGAACCATCGCCTGAAGAAGCTGTCGCTTCAGAAAGCGAGTTGCCTGTGCAGGCGGCAGAAGCCACGGGCGGCGACGAGGTCGATTTGGAAGCGGCTTTGGGCGGGGGCATTCGCAAGGCGCCAGCCGCGGTTGCGGCGCTGCTGGAAGAGGCCGACGTAGCCGAGGGCGGCGATTAATCAAATTGCGCATAACGCGCGTTCATGAACCGAGCGTGGCGCGCAATTCGTGCCACGCTTTTCTTCTGCGGGAAACATTCCGCGCATACACTTCGATCGAGAATTCATAACTGCGATTGATTCGCGAGGCCTGATAAGGCCGGGAAATAGAGAGATGACGACAGTGAGCGAAAAGATAGACGCCAAATTGGTTAAGGAGCTGCGCGAGAAAAGCGGCGCGCCCATGGGCGACTGCCTGAAGGCGCTGCAGGAGTCGAAGGGCAACATCGAAGAGGCATTTGTGGTGCTGCGCAAGCGCGGCATGGCCTCGGCGCAGAAGAAGGCCGCGCGCGTCACGAATGAGGGCGCGGTGGGCTCGTACATTCACGCCGGCGGCAAAATTGCCGTGCTGCTTGAGTTGGACTGCGAGAGCGATTTCGTGGCGCGCACCCCGGACTTTCAGGAGCTGCTGAAGGACCTGGCGATGCATGTCGCCGCCAGCGACCCGCGCTACGTGAAGCCTGAAGACGTGACGGCGGAGGATCTCGATCGAGAGAAGGAGATCTATCGCGCCCAGGCTGCGGCCACCGGCAAGCCTGCCAACGTGATCGAGCGGATTGTCGAGGGCAAGATGGCCAAGTTCTATGAGGAAGTTTGCCTGCTCGAACAGCCCTTCATCAAGGACCAGGCGGTCACCATCAAGGAACTGATCGCGCAAAAGGTAGCCAAGCTGGGCGAGAATATCACCGTGCGGCGCTTTGCCCGCTTCAAAGTGGGCGCGCCGGACTGGACCGTAGCGCAGACGAAGGCTGTGGAAGCGACAGAGTAATCCCGATTCATCAACAATAAAAGGGGCGGCCCAAGCGGGTGGCCCCTTTTGATTTTGCCGGCCCTGTCATTGAAGCTCTGGCCGAAGCGGGCCGCACCACCGCCGACCACGTTGCATTCGCCCATCCAAAGATCGAGAAACTCATCATACAAGGGATGGTTGTGGGCACATGTCCGCGCGGGGCATTCTGTCACCACAATATGAATAAGCTTCCCCTTACCTTGCTCTTTCTGCTCGGTTGCGCCAGCGTGTACGCACAAACGACATCTGCCACCACCGATAGCGACCAGAATTTCTACGCGCGTTTCTGTACGCAAACCAACGCGATTCAATCCAAACAGCCGAATTGGCCGCCTCCATTGGTGACCACTTATACAGGGCTCTTTCAGGTGGTGCGATTTGATGCACTTCATCAAATCACTCCCACGTTGGGCCAGACCTGGAACATCGATAACAGCAAGGGCGTCAGCATTATTCCGTGGAATCGCACGGAAATTGATGTGAATCTGCCGCCCTACTTGGACCACATCGCTCCTTCGGGGTCGACGAAGCCGGCACCCACCAATGGAGCGGGAGATATGTCTTTCCTGGGCAAATTTCGCGTGGTCAGCGCAAATGACAAGAGCGGCGCCTATGTCATCAGTATTTTCGCGCTGGCGACGATACCCACCGGAAGCTACAAGAATGGCTCGACTGACGCCAGCGTAACCCCGAGCCTTGCAGTGGGCAAAGGTTTTGGCCCATTGGCGATTCAGACAACGGCGGGCACAACCTTGTATATGGACCGGCCGGCAACAAAGACCACCGGCAACCCGGTTACCTGGAACCTTGCGGCCCAGTACAAAATTGCAAAATACTTCTGGCCCGAGCTTGAAAGTAATGCAACCTTCTACAAGGGTGGCACCAATCACGGAAAGTCGCAGGAGTTCCTGACGCCCGGCCTGCTCATCGGCAAATTGAAATTGCATCCTGATGACGCCCACTCGCGCGCTGGGCTGACCTTCGGCGGCGGCATGCAGATTGCGACCAGCACATTCCACAGCTATAACCATGAGCTGGTCCTGACGGCAAGGTGGATCTATTAGAGCGTCAAATCGCTATGCCAAAGCTCGTCGTCCCTTTTCTTCAGGCACATAAGGTGCTAGAAGATAGGACATGAGCGCGCAACGGCAGCTTCTCACGCCCCGTGAAGCATCACGTATGCTCGGGATCAGTTACCCCACTATCAAGAAATGGATCTTGAGCGGGAAACTGAAAACCATTCGCACCCCCGGGGGACATCACCGGCTCACCGCAGCCGGTCTCAAGCCGTTTGTGAAGGCAGACGGCGCTCGATCGGAAACCGATTCGCGAGCCCGCTACCGTCGTGTGAGCGGACGCAATCAGCTTGCGGGGAAAGTCATCAGTGTCAGAATCGAGGGGCTTCTCGCTGAGGTTATCCTGGCAATCGGTGACGCCGAGGTGACCGCGATCATTACCGCCGAGGCCGTCCGGGAGCTCCGTCTAAAGAAAGGCGACACGGCCGCAGCTTTGATTAAATCAACCGACGTGATGATCGAGCGGCTGGACGAACCGTCGAGCTAGAGTCCCTTCATCGAATCCCGCAATATAAACACCGCTGCCAACCTGAACGGAGTGCGCCTGGGGCCGCGCTTCCGCGGAGCTAGCGCCGAAGGTGGGGGAGGTGCAGCATCCGCGGCTCATCACTTCGGCTTACAGAACAACCCTGTGCCACATTGCCTTCAGTTCGCCGGCCTCATTGACGATACGATTTGAAACATATAAATTCGATAAGGTAGGAACGAATTTCCTGGATTCTCCCCTCCTAACAGTTCGACCTTGAGTACCGGCCACCGGCACCCTTGCCAAATCCGGCGGTCCTCTGGAGATTCAATGCTCAGGTATCGCTCTCTTCAACACGCGTTACAGTATTTTCTCGGGGTCGGTGCGGTCTGCCTGATTTCTGTTTCGGCATCTGGTCAAATGACAGCGAGTTTGCCGGGCTGGAACACGAATCCAACTGGAGCGACGGTTTCGGGGCAACCCACAAGAGCGATGACCGCCGCGTATGACGAGTACAACTTCTCGCGGCTTCCGCCCGCCGATCATCTCGTGAATTTCACCGCGATCTCCATCAAGACTCCCGGCTTCGAGTTGGCCGACTGGAATGTCACCGGCAGAGGAGGTTTCAACCAGGTCCACGCCTCCGAACCGGCACCGGCAGCAACGTCCTCTTCCGATGCGCTGACCTGGCATGGCATCACGTTTTACGGGGCCTATGACATCGGCTTCGGCTGGGTGAGCCACGGCCTGCCGCAAAGCCCATATAACTACGAAGGCTCATCTCTGGCGAACCGGAACGCTGCGGGTTCACGATTCCTTGTCGAACCGGATAACTTGTCGCAGACGAGTCTAGGCATCAGGGGCGACGTCGAGTTTGCGCATGGCTGGTCCGTTGTGTTCAACGCTTCGACCGGCATCAACCCGCAATCTGGGCAGCTCTCCAACGCGTCACTCACCGACATCAAAGACAACGGCCTTCCCAGGGCCGATTATTCAGAAGCCATCGACGGCGCGCGCGCCGGCCAACCCCTCAATGACGAATACTATGGCGGTGTATCGTCATCGACCTTCGGCACGCTGACCTTCGGCCGTCAGCGCGCTCTCGGTACCGATACGATGCTCCTTTACGACCCGGTCGCCGGCGGCTATGCCTTTTCCTATATCGGGTATAACGGCACCATGGCGGGCGGCGGAGATACCGAGGACACGCGTTGGGACGACGCAGTGAAGTATCGCCTCACCTATGGCCCGGTTCATTTCGGCGCCATGTACAAATTCGTCGATGGTACTGGCGGCTGTTACTCGACCGCTGCAGCCGCCGGCACAAGCTGGGCTGCCGCCACAACAACGAGCGACTCCGGACCGATCCCGGGTTGTACTGCGGTACAGCCGCATAACGACGCCTGGGGATTTAACCTCGGCGGAAACTACCACAAGCTCTCCTCCGATATCGTTTACCAGCATTACAATGAGGCGATCAGCGTATTGAATCCCCTGCTGGGGCCCCAGAGTGCCTCGGCGTCGTATCAGTCGACCACCGACAGCATCGATACAACCCCAATCACCGGGACGAATCTCATTAGCACAGACAACACCGTCTATGGCATCGTGACGGACAACGACGCCGTCATGGGCACTGCCAAATATGCGTGGCACCATTTCAAGTTCTTCGCCGGCTACGAATACATCTGGCAGAACAACCCGAAGAACCCGCTGGGCGTGGGCGCGACCGATCAGGGCGGTTATCTCATGAGCGGGGTCGAAGACAACAATCTCGATTCTGAAAAGATCGTGCAGATCTGGTGGACCGGCGGGAAGTACACCTACCGCACCAAAACCGACATCACGTTCTCATGGTATGGGCAGGCGCAAAACGACTTCCGTTATCCGAAGACCTGCACGGTGAGCAGTTACCGCAGCTCCTGCGCGGGCGACCTCCAGGAGGGGTCGCTCTATACCGATCATCGGTTCACCAGGCGCTTCGACGGGTTTGTGGGGCTTGCGTATTCTTTCGTCACCGGCGGCCTGGCCATTGCCATTCCGCACGGCCCCGGGGTCCGGTATCTGCACGACAACAACTTTGCTCCGACAGTCGGCGGCCGCTTCACGTTCTAAGTTGGAGGACGATGGGAGCTTGCCCGTTTGATGGTGAGTCAATTGACCCGCCGCCCGCTCAAAATCCTCTTGCAATGCCGGCAAACGCTGGTATATTGGTAACACATATTGTTATGACTTGTTGTCTACCCACCTGTCGATAAGCCCCATCTCTTCCCTCTAGCGGGCTACGTTCCGACCTATTCAATTTCCAAAATCAAAAGGAGAACCCAGAGTGTCAAAAGCTCTTCGTGTTGTTGTTTCTCTGCCTCCGCGCCAGCGACCTCTAGCGATTTTTGGGGTGGCTTTCTTGCTATTTCTGGCTTCCGGCCTGCCTCTGGCAGCGCAGGACGACCTGACTACGCAGAATGCGACATCGGGTTACGATGGCGCTTATATCACCGGGCCGGCTTCGAACCCCCTCAGTTTTCTGAACGGTGCGGCCTGGCGGACCACTGGGAATCCGGCCCCCTACGACCTTCCCGACTTCGCCCCAGCAACCTACCTGGACGCAAAGCTCCCCAAATGGATCGATGTACAGGCGGAGGAGCGGTTTCGTTTCGAGGGCTACAACAACTCAAGCCTCAAGGCCAATATCGACGATTCCTACCTGTTGAACCGCTTCCGGTTTCAGGTGGACTTGCGCGCATCCAGCTGGTTCCGCGTGACAGCGCAGGTGCAGGATGCGCGGGCGGGCTATCAGAACCCGCCAATCGGCCCGCCGAACACGGTTCGTTGGGATCTAAAGCTGGCCTATGCTGAAATCGGCGCGCCAGAGAAGCATTGGTTCAGCCTGCGCGTTGGCCGGCAGCTAATCAACTACAACAACACGATCATCGCCAACTCAGAGTGGCGCAACCAGGCCCGTTCTTACGACGCTGCAGTGCTGAACCTGGATGCGAAGCGCGAGCACCTGGGTGTTTTTGCTGCCTCAGCCGTGGTGCCACAGGCCTATGGTGTGAGCCCTCACCAGGAGGGCAACAATGTCTATGGCGCCTACGGCCGCATCGATGATCTCGTGTCACACTCCAATCTTGAGCCCTTTGTTCTTTGGCGCGTGCAACCCGCCGAGGTGGTCGAGCCGACCGTCTCAAAGACCACCACAGGAAAGGAAAACGAGAAGGCTTACGGTTTGCGGTTCAAGGCGCTGGCTCGCAACGCATTCGATTACTCCGGCGAGCTCATCGTGGAGAGCGGCAAGGTGGGGCCGCAACCGATCCGCGCCTGGGCTGCACAAACGGGGGCGGCATATCAGTTCCTAAATGCAACCGCCAAGCCGCGCATCTTCACCCAATACGACTATGCCTCGGGCAATAGCGATCCGAAGACGAATGGCGATCACACCACCTTCGATACCATCTACCCGACAGCCCACGACCGATTCGGGATTTCGGATCTGTTCGGTTGGCAGAACATTGAGTCGGTGCGCTTGGGAACCACAATTGAGCCCCGCCGGCGACTCACCGTCACTGTGCAGGGACTGGATTTTTGGGCGCCTTCAGCATTCGATGCTATCTACAACACCTCCGGAAGCGCGATTGTCTACAACAAGATCGACCACGGCCATCATGTGGGCGCGGAAATCGATGGCTACTCCTGGTATGAACTGAACAGGCATTTCAACGTGGGTGGAGGTTACGCCTACTTCGGAGGAGGGTCGTTCCTGGCAAACGTGACCACCAGCCACGCGTACAACTACTACTACGTCGCGCTGAACTTCAAAGACAATGGGAAGAAGCCGGCGGAATAAGGGATGTGAATCGGGCCCCGGCGACGAACTTCCAAACAGAGCGATTTCCGCCATGTTCCTAGCAAAAAATGAACCCCGCCAAAACCGGCGGGGTTCATCAGGATAAGGGGCCGTCTGCGGACGGCTCCTTGGCTAGCTGAATTGCTGCCATTATGGCAGGTAGTAGCGCAGCGAAGTCCAGAACATGTTGTCGATGCCCTTGGCTCCGATGCCCGATGCGCCCGACCATCCCTGGCGCTCGGTATAGCTGTACTGGATGCTCTGGCGGAAGCGGCCGCGGTCGCCGCGATACAGATCCCACCAATAACCGGCGGTGTACTCCTGGATATCGCGGTTCTGCGCACCGCACGAGCCGCCAGGATAGTATCCGGTCGAACTGCCGTTGTAACCCGGAGCGGCAAGGGTGTTGCAAGCCGAGTTGCTGAGCGCGCGCGAGCCGTAACCCACGGCAGCTGCCGAGGGAGCTTTCCAGGTCGCACCCCAGGCGCCACCGGCGGCAATGTCCGCATCGGTTGGCTTGGTGGTGCAAGCGAAAGCGCCCGCCGTGGTGGGGCAGAAGATGGCGCTAGGCGCACCCAGAGTCGTTGAATTGGCATTGGCAAAATCGACGCGCGCGGCGTAGTCGATGCCGGCGTTGAAGTAAAGCACAAATTTATTGCTCGGGTTGATCTCAAGCGTTCCCAATCCCGATGTATTGTGGATCGGAACCAGATCGCCGTTGTAGTTGGCAGTGACGTCGGCCAACGTCGAGTCGCCGTAGCGGCCCACACCCGGCCCGTAGAGGCCTTTCGCACCGAAGCTGACGAACTTGGTCAAAGGAACGCGAAAGCTTGCCGCGACGCCGCCTACCGTGATGCTGTTTCCGTACGCTCCGGCGCTGGTAAGAGCCGGAGCCGCGAGAACGGTGGAACCGGCCGCCGCGGAAGCCGCTACGTCTGTGATGCCGCCGTAGAGGTTGCCGTTGGTGGTCTCGCCGGGGTACACCGTCTCATGAGCGAAGCCCGCGATGCCGATGACCTCATAGTGGCCCCATCCGGGATCGAGCGCGAGCTTCACCATCACGTCGGGCGCGTAGTTGAACGAATAGTTTGAGATGTTGGCGCAGGAATTCACTGTCTTGTACACGGGAACGGCAACGTCGACACCCGCTCCGATCGAATCAACCTCGAGCTGGTTGGTGTAATTGACAATCGATGTCGACGGCGAGCAGGAATTGATGGCGGGGTTGAAGTTGCCGCCACTGGTGCCCTGGCTGCCAATCACGGCGTAGGGCTCGTTGCCGGCCAGCGACGCGGTGTAGATCAGTTGCGGATTCTCTGCTGCGAAGCCGATTGCCGCGTGATCCCAGGTCTTAGTGACGCGGAATCCGTATTGACGCGTCCACACAAAGCCCACGTTATAGTTCGGGTCTATAGTGAGCGGAGTCATGATGTCGCCGGAGAGATTGGAGATGCCCTTCTTATCCTCGGTGGCCAATGACCAAAGCTGACCGCCCGTAAATGCCCAGTGGTTGCTGGTTTCCAATTGTCCCCAGATCACGCGCTGGCGGAAGACGTAGCTGTTCGACTGGTTGTTATTTGACGTGATGCCGGTCCCCAACCAGTCACCCTCGAAGTAGCCTCTCAAAGTTCCTACCGGCGTCTTCCCTTCGGCCATCAAGGAGACGCGCGACTGGCGCGCGGTTCCGAAGAATTCACTGAGCAGATAATCGTCGCTCTTTTCGTAGGGAAGTGACGTGAACGCGGTGGGAATATCGCCGCCGGTGGCATGAGCGCGCCACACAGTTTCTGCCGCCGTGAAGCCTCCCGGCGTAATGGTGATCCCCTTGTAATGCAAGGTATCCGGGTGGTCGATCATCTTCTTCATGTTCGTGGTTTCGTCGGATAGGGTCGTAGTCAGCGAGACCTGATTGTTGGTCAGGTCCTTCACGGAACCCTGTAGAGTCGCCACCGCCGCGGTATTTTCGCTGGAAGCAGATTGCAAGGCGCTGGCATCGGCTTCAGCCTTGGCCGCCGCGGCCTGCGCGTCTGCTGCCGCCTGTTTCGCCTGCTGCAGTTCCGCGTCCTTCGCGGACAGATCGCTCTTCAAGGCGTCAATTTGGCCTTGCATCTCGGTGCGGAGTGCCTGGATCTGATCTTGAACATCGGCGCAGCAGGAGGAACTTGCCTTCTTCTTGGGGGTCTCCTTCTTGGCATTGGGATCGCGATCGCTTGCAGCGTTGGCGTTGGAAACAACAAGACCAGCTACCAAAACTGCCGCGGCAGCCAAATTCCATCTGAATCTCATTCGGGCCTCTCTTTCCCTTTGTGATCGGTTGGGTAGTGACAGCGATTGCGCACAGGAACTCGGCCTTCTTTTCCCGTATCCCGGGCGCATTCACATTTTGAAGATTTGCGATATCCCCATCAGTGCGTGAAGTGGAAACATAAAAGGGGGAGAACTCTGCCTGGGCCAAACTTGCGTGGAAGCTTACCCATCCAAGACTCGCAGAGCTTCGTTAAGATTTGACGAATTCACACAGAATTCACAATTGGGCGTATGCGCCTGATTTCAGGAGAGAAATTAGGAAGAATTGACCCGCTTTTAACGCCGAAGTAGGGTACGCGCGGACACCGTCGCGATGGCTGGCGCTTCTTTGGGCGGTCGCTCACCAAGGCACGCATGGCTTGCACGGCAACCGTCTGAGATCACCGTTCTTCTAGTGCGGAGAAGACTCGGCGCCTGCGCTCAAGAGGTTGGCCAAAATCCGGTAGGCGCCCGGCACCAGCTCCGGAAGCTGGCGGTAAAGTGCATAGGCGACATAGATGTAGGTCCCCTTACCCCGATGGAGGAGGAGCAGTCCACCCTTTTGCGGATCCTGACCGGGGTCAGCGGTTTCAGTCAGCGCCATGTAGCCTGCGTCCCATTGGTCAGGAAATCCATGACCGCGTTCTTCAAGCCAGCCTTCGAAATCGGCAGGCGTGATCTTGTTGGGCCAATTCAAAAGTGGGTTGGCGGTATCGAGCAACTTGATTCGCGATTGCTCGTCGACCACACGCTCAGGCATGCGGCCGAGAGTAATGGGCAGCGGCGCCGGAAACGTCGCTCCCTGGTACTGTACGATCAACGTCCCGCCGCCCTCGACGAACGCGTCGAGTTTCGGCTGCACGGCGGCCAAAACCGGCGACGCGGAGTACGCGCGGATGCCGACCACGATGACGTTCCACTGGGAGAGGTCACCCGACGCCAGCTCTGTCTCGGTGATGATGTGCGGATGGATGCCCAGCGACTCGATGCTATTGGGAACGGTGTCGCCGGTCCCCATGATGTAGCCGACGCGCAGCCCTGGAGCTACCTTCACATCCACTTTGCGGGTCTTCAGCTCGGCTGGTTCGTATTGGTTGGTGGATTGCAGGCCAGGATAGGCGACGTTTCGCCAGCCGATGGAATAGCTCTTCCCATCTGAATTCGCCACCGCCTCAATCATGTAAGCGCGCGCCTTCACATCGCCAGCAGGAACAACCGAGAACGTCATCGGCTCAGCGTCTCCCCAGCTTTTCAGTTGGAATACGCGCTGTGCCGGCTCGGAGCGCCACCCCCCCGGCAGCTTGAGCTCGACCGTTCCTTCGGCCGAGCGTTCGGCGTGCACCGTCACGTTCACCGGCAGGGGCGCGCCATCGAGCGGGAGAATCCTCGCCTCCGGATTCACGCGCACGCCGATGGCCGGCGTAACCACCAGCGGCTCGTACACACCGCCCACACCGTTCACGTGCGCCAGGGTCTGTACCACCTGGCCGACGCGAATGGGAACGCCGTCAAACTCAAACTCAACCCATGCCGAGAGCGGATAGGGGGCAAACGAGCGCTCACGCCACTTCTCGTTGGCGATGTCGTAATAGGGCTGCTCGGTGGTGGGCCGCGTGAAGAACGGCTCGGTCGGCGGAGCATCGCCGGGAACGTGCAGGTGGTAGATCAGGTTTGTAATTTCGCCATCGCCCAATTTGCCGGTCGGCTCGCCGTGCAGCCACGATTCACCGGTTTGCGCCTCGAACCACGTCTTGGTAACACGTACACCCTTCGTCGCGCTGAAGGTATGCACCCGCACTTCAAAATCCTCGCCAGGCCAGACGCTGCGCGACGTTTCGTCGGCCGATCCCCCGCGGCCGCCGTAACCGGGAGCACCCGCGCTGCCGGTCTTGAACGCAACCATGTCAAGACCGAGCAGATCTCCTAGCGCTGCCTGAAATTGTTCGATTTTAGCTCCGAGCTCCAATTCGAGTCCGGCCTTCGATTCCCCGTCCAGATCGCTCGTCTTCACGCGAACATAGAGGTCCAATGTCATCTGGTACATCGGTACCAGCCGATGAGCCGCGTCGATTCCTTGCTCGTTCAGGCAGCTGCTGCGAAATTCGGTCAGGCCGGCTGTTATGTTGCGCAGCCCATCGCTCAACCATTGGGGCGCCTTGGCGCCTGCGAGCCGATCGAGGCCCGCGATGCCGGTATCGATGGCGACTTTGCTGTTTTGAAACAGGCTCGAATCGCCGCTGCCATCGGCGCCTGCTGCGGCCGAGGGCGCGACGGCCCACAGATGATAGCCTGTCGAATCCGGCTCGGCGAGCGCCGGACTCGCGCCGCCGTACTGAGACATCTGCTTGCCCCAGCCCTCGCGCGCAATCTGCACATAGGTGCGCCCCAGAGCCGCGTCCCATTGCCCGGTGGGCAGTGTAACGTCGGACGGCAGCCCGCCCTCGATCCACTCGCCGGTAACGTAGTTGTGAAACCGCGCCGGCTCCGACTTGCCCGTTGCGTAGTCGAACATGCGCCCGCCGCTGATGGGGGCAAACGGCGCGCGCGAATAGACGGCAAGCGGCTGCCAGGGCTCGATGCCATCCTTTAACTGCTCGGGAAATACTTTGGGATCGCCGGCCGCCTTGAAGGCCTCCTGGGCAATCTCTCCCGAAACCTGATGCTGCCCGTGCCCGTCACTCACCGCGCCCACGAACGTGGAGAGAATCACCTGCGGGCGCACCATGCGCACAGCGAGCACCGCATCGTACAGCACGCGGTCGTGGCCCCACTTGGCAAACGATTCTTCCTGCGTCTTCGAGAAGCCGAAGTCCGCCTCGGTGCCCCACAGCTCTTGTATGCCGTAGTATTCGTCGGCCTTCAGCAACTCCTGGGTGCGGATGAGGCCCAGCGCGTCGTAGCTCTCGGCCGACATGGCGTTCTGGCCACCCTCGCCGCGGGTCAGCGTCATGAGGGTGACACGCGCGCCCAGCCCGCGCGAAAGGTAGGTCAGCAGCGCGCCGTCTTCATCGTCGGGATGCGCGACGATCGCGAGCACACTCGCCGTCGTGCCCAGCCTCTTGAGCGTCTGTTCCAGATCCGACGCGCCGCGATCTTCGGCGAGCGGCAGGGCATTGGCCGGGGGATCCGGCAGAGGAACCAGGGCGAGCTCGTTTGCTAACGAACGCGCGTCTGGTTGCGCCCGGAGAGACGCAGAGTGGGCGCAGAACAACAGGGCGACAAGCGCGGCGATTGCGGCCATGTAGTGCAGTTTGCGGGGAAACGAAATCATCACTGGTCAGTGTACAGGGCGGCGCGATGGGCGATATCCCACGTCTCAAAATCGAGACCTGGGGGACCCATTTTCGTGCCGAATGAAGACTTCCCTACCGCCAGTCGTCGCGCGCACCGGCCAACCCCTGATTCATCGCGGCCTCGAAGCCGGTGTGCTTCTTGATGAAGATCTCGCTGAACTGCCTGTCCTGGCGGAGCAGAATCGCCTGCAGCCGCACCATCTCAAGCAGCGCGAGAAACATGGCAATCAGTGCGCGCTCAGAATTGGTGTGGCTGAGCAGCCGGTGCAGCGCCACAGGCTTGTCTTCCATGGTCAGCCGCCGCGCCAGAAACTGGATCATCTGGCCCACCGTGACCGTCTCTTCCTGCACGTCGAGGATGGGCCGATTGCGCGCCCGCTCAAGAATGTCCCGGAAGATGCGCACCAGGTCGGTGGTGTCGGCGGCGATTTCCGGCTCCGCGCTCTCATCCTCGCGAAACTCGCGCACTCCCGGATTGGTCCACGTTGCCGCCTCGATCAGCTGCTTTTCGTGGAGCATCTGCGCGGCATTCTTGAAACGCTCGTGCTCCAGCAGCCGCTCTACCAGCTCGCGCCGGGGATCCTCGGCCGCATCATCGGGCCCCGCCGGCATACGCGGCAGCAGCATTTTGCTCTTGATATGTATGAGCAGCGCCGCCGTATAGATGAAGTCGCCGGCCACGTCCATATCGCTGGCACGGAGACGATCGACGTAAGCCAGAAATTGCGCGGTGATTCTGGCGATGGGGATGTCGTAAATGTCGATGTCCTGCTTGCGGATCAGATCGAGCAGCAGGTCGAGCGGCCCGTCGTAGACCTGGCTCACGATCACCGAAAATGGCGAATCTTCGGCGCCCTGGCCCCGCGCCTTGAGCGCAGCGGCGACTTTCTCGGCGGTGGTGCGCTCGGGGCCGCCTGTGGGCTCGGCCGGACTTTGCGCTTGAGCCGTGGGGTCCAGAGGCACGGCGATTGGCCGAGACGCGATTGGCTCGGCGCCTCGCTCAACTTTCGCCTCTTCGGAATGGGGCGAAGAATCCGTCAACTGCATCCCTTCCCGGCCTCAACCGTACTCAACGTCAACCGCATCGCCTCGCGCACCTCGACCATGGTTTGCTCGGCACGGGCTGCAGCTCGACGTGAACCTTCTTCGAGAATTTCGACCGCCTGCTCGTCGGTTGTCTTTGCCCGCCGCTCCTGAATCGGCTGCAGAACCTTCACCAGCGCATCGGCAGCCCAGCTCTTGCATTCGATGCACCCAATTCCGGCTGAGCGGCAGCCCTCATATACCTTCGCAAGGGTCTCAGGAGTCGAAAAGACCTTGTGCAGGTCGCCCACCGGGCACTTATCGGGATCGCCTGGATCGCTGCGGCGGATCCGCGCGGGGTCAGTGACCATGGTCTTCAGCTTCTGCCGCACAACCGGCTCAGGATCGCTGATGAGGATCGTGTTCCCGTAACTCTTCGACATCTTGCGGCCGTCGGTGCCGGGCAGCTTGGGCGAAGGCGTCAGCAGAACCTTCGGCTCGGGCAGAACTTCACGCACTGCGAACGCCTCGCCTTCAACGCCAACGCCAGGAATTGCGCCAATCTTCATGTTGTGTCCATGCTTGCCGTAGAGCTGGTTGAATCGCCGCGCTACCTCGCGCGTCAGCTCCACGTGCGCCTGCTGATCCTGCCCCACGGGCACAAAGTCGGCCTGGTAGAGCAGAATGTCTGCCGCCATCAGCACGGGGTAGCCCAGGAATCCGTAGGTCGTCAGGTCCTTGTTGGAGAGATTCTCCTGCATCTCCTTGTAACTGGGCACGCGTTCGAGCCATCCCAGGGGAGTGCTCATTCCCAGCAGGAGCGCCAGCTCGGCGTGCTGCAGCACGCGGCTCTGGAGGAACAAAACACTGCGCTGGGGATCGAGTCCGGCTGCAAGGTAATCCAGTATGACTTCAATCGTGTTGGGCGCAATCTGGCTGGGATCGGCGTAGTCTGTGGTGAGCGCATGCCAGTCGGCGATAAAGAAGTAGCAATCGTATCGGTCCTGCAGCTCGACCCAGTTCTTCAGCGCGCCCATGTAGTTGCCCAGGTGCAGCTTTCCGGTGGGGCGCATGCCGCTCAATACGCGTGGGCGCGAGCCTTCTGGGCGTTGCAGTGAATTCCCTTTTTCAGCCATGATTTCGTTCAATTTCCAAGCGGCGCGCAAAGAGCGCCATCTGTCACCGATCGTTCAATTGCTCCTATTTATTGTAGCGGGACTCGTGAGCGTGGGCGTTCTACCCAGCCTGGAGCCGGTTGAGCACCAAATACACCAGATTCATGGTCGGCCCCATGAGAAAGCCGACCACCGCGCCGCCGACCACGATCATGAGGATGTAGCTTAGAAAGCCGACGCGGTCAAAGGCGCTGAGGGCGTTATAGGGCAGAAAGTTGCGCAGCACGTGGCTGCCGTCGAGCGGCGGAATCGGCAGCAAATTGAAGAAGAAAAGCGACAGATTGAC
>Ga0187871_10002441_pt1 | contig 15121 bp, 15 predicted proteins | sample June2016WEW_16_1_FD_132988 | JGI IMG/M metagenome (GOLD analysis project Ga0187871, IMG submission 132988) | Peatland microbial communities from SPRUCE experiment site at the Marcell Experimental Forest, Minnesota, USA - June2016WEW_16_10 | ecosystem: Environmental > Terrestrial > Soil >... | reverse complement strand
ATCCAGGCTTACGTCACGGTGGTCGCCCATGGCAAAGTAATGCCCGGGAGGCACGACCAGATCTTCTCCTTCAACGTGCGACGCCAGGTCTACGATCCAGTTCGGATAAACGCCATACTCGGAAGATGGAGGCACAGCGGGAAAATTGTTGCGGTAGGCATCGGGGAAAGCATTCGCATCTTCTAATATGTACGGCTCCTGCAACGCCTCGCCATTGCGATACACCACGCCATTCCGCAAGTGGATGCGGTCCCCCGGCACGCCGATGATCCGCTTCACCACATACGTTCCCGCGTCATGCGGGTCGGGGTGCAGAAATACCACAATGTCGCCATGCCGCACCGCGCGATAAGGAAGCAAAGGCCCCACCCAGGACGTTTTGGGCGCAAACTGCACGCGGTTCACAAACACGTGGTCGCCGATCAGCAGCGTGTTCTCCATCGAACTGGAGGGGATCTCAAAGGCCTGCACCGCAAAAGTGATGATGAACAGTCCCGTCACCAGCACTGCGGCCAGCGAAGCCAGGAACTCTACCGTAGTCTCGCGCGGTTTTTCTTCGATCTCGTCCTTCGTCTTGCTGTCTTTCTTAGCCACTGTGATTAATCCATTCCTCTCGCTGATTGAGTAATTGAGTAATTGACTAATCGAGACAAATCCAACTACGAGCTGCTGCAGCTTCAAATTGCCAAATTACTAAATTGCCCAATTACCCAATTGCTTCAATTCACCAGCCGCATAGTCCGCTTCCAACGCGTGATCTGGAAGAAGTGCGTCATCGCATAGGCGAAGTGAGACAGCTTAGCACTTACAGAAGACGCCGCGACATCACCCTCAGAGCCCTGCACCGACCAGTAAATCAGGAGCGGCCGCCCAACAATATTGGCTCGCGGCACAAATCCCCAGTACCGGCTGTCGGAACTATTGTCCCGGTTGTCTCCCATCACAAAGTACTCGCCTTCGGGAACAATGAGCTGCCCATCCTCTACCAGTTTGCGCAGCTCCACCCACCACTCCGGAGTAAGACCTGGCGTAACATTCAGCCGGGGAAAATTGTCCCGGAACAAGTCGTCCGCCGGACGGCTGAATCGCACATAGGGTTCTTTCAACGGCGCTCCATTCACGAACACTTGTTTGTTGATCAATCGCACCCGGTCACCGGGAACCCCGATCACCCGCTTCACAAAATGCTGTTCCGGGTTTACAGGATAATTGAACACCACAATATCTCCGCGCCGCACCTCGCCGTAAGGCATGAAGTAGTTGCCAACGCCACTTTTCCCGTAGCACAGCTTATTCACCAGGAGGTAGTCGCCCACCAGCAGCGTATTTTCCATGGACGGAGAAGGAATTTGAAACGCCTGCACCACGAACGTGATCACAAACACCGCGATCACTACCGTGCCCAGCAGCGACTGCAACGAGCCGCTTACGCCCGTTCCAACTCCCCACCGAATCTTTCGCTCACTCGAAAACTGGGTGTCCGAAAACTGATGGCCAGAAGATTGCCCGCTCGGAGATTGCTCGTCCAGAGAACGCTCTCCCGGAGTCGGATCATCCCGAGAGCGCTCGCCCGGTAAATGCTCGTCCGGTAAATGTACTTCTGGGGAATTCATTTACTCCACTTATCCCGTCCGGTTGTCATCCTGAACAAGCGTTCTTCGCGCGGTGAAGGATCTGGGCGAGCCGCGCGACGCGTTGCATTGTTTTGCGACGCAATAATCGCGCGTTCGGCTCGCTTCCTTATCCTGACTTTCCTTCCGATCGCAAACCGCGCGCCGGCCGCGCGCCAGCCGGTTGCGGACGCGAAGCCAGATAACCCAGCAACTGCCGCGCCGCATCCTGCTCCGCCGTCTTCTTGGTGGAACCCTGCGCCCGTCCCACGAACTCCGCCCGCCCCTCGCCGTTCTTCGCGTTTAGACGGACCTCTACCGTAAATGTCTTCCTGTGTTCCGGCCCCGATTCCTCCACCAGCACATACGATGGCTGCGCCATTCCCAGTCCCTGCAAAGTTTCCTGCAAGGCCGACTTGAAATCGTTCATCGGCAGCGCGCCGCCCTCGCGTTCCATCCGCTCCAACTCGGGCGCCAAAATCTCCCGCAGGATGAATTCGCGGGCCGGCTCCATTCCTCCATCCAGATAGATCGCCGCCAGGATCGCTTCCAGCGCGTCCACCAGCAGCGCCGTCTTGCCGCGCCCGCCGCTCTTCTCCTCGCCCCGTCCTAAGCGGAGATAATGCCCCAGTTCCAGTTGCTGCGCCACTCGGATCAAGTGCCGCTCACTCACCACATGCGCTCGCAGCTTCGAAAGCTCACCCTCGCGAAACTGCGGAAAGCGCTGGAACAATTCTTCGCTGGTCACCAAGGCCAGAATCGCGTCGCCCAGAAACTCCAACTGCTCGTTGTCGTTGACCTTATACTTGTTCTCCCCCGCCTGCTGCGCCTCCTGCTCGCGCGCTTGCGAACTGTGAGTAAGCGCCTGCTCAATCACCGCCCGGCGGTGGAAGTGGTAGCCTAATGCCTTTTCCAGCGCGGTGATTTCTCGTTCTTTCATGATGAAACTACTTCGCGGGCGGAGCCCCGCTACCGGTCAACTGTGTCAGCCGATCCTTTTCCTTGCGCGCGGCATCCCCGGCGTTGGTGCCTTCCTTCGTCAAGTCCACCGCCTGGTTGGCATACTTCAGCGCCTCGGGATACTTGCCTTGCATATCCAAAGCCACCGAAAGCCGGAAGACAGCAATCGGATCGACCTGCTGCGGATAAGCCTCAATCGACTTCTTCAGATTCGTCTCCGCATCCCCCCACGCCTTGTTGTTGAAATCGAGCGTCCCGATAATCGTGTAAGCATCCGAACGCAAGAACCCCTTAAACGCATTCAATTGCTCCGGCGGATACCCCGAACTCGGAACATCCGTGTCCACCGTAACCAGCGCGCGCTGCGCATCTTTTCGAGCCTCTGCCAGGCGGTCCGCTTTGTCGAGGTCCGTGTCCCGCGTGCGCTCGGCCAGCACTTGCGCCACAACTAACAGCGCTTCCGGATCATCCGCATCGAAGCTCAGAACTTTCTGCGCCAGCTCCATCATCTTGTCGTCATTAAAGGCCTGTTGATATCCGTGCATCACCGCTTTATAGAGCAGCGGGCGCAGCTCACTATCGGGAAACTTCACCGCAAAGTCGTTCGCCGCTTTTTCCTGTGCCGCAGGATCGGTCAATGCAATTACCGCCTTGTACGCCGTGAACTCCTCCTGCGTCTTGGCCTGCGGCGGACGCTTCCCCGCCGGCGCCGCCGCCTGTCCCGCCGGAGCACTCTGCCCCGCAGGCTTAGCGTTGCTCTGCCCAAGAGCGTTTTGCGTAAATCCCCAAACTAATATTCCCAGCATCGCGATAACAATCGCCGCTCGCTTCATGCTCTCTCCTTAGAAATGGTCTTGATCCGACCCGCCGCCCTGTGTTCCCCGTGCCCTCTGTGGTGAAGACTTTGAAGCCGAAGCATCCATCCTACTGCGGTTGCGGTTTAGACGGAGGCTCATAAGCCTGCTCAATCCCACGTTCAGCCGCAGCCTTAATCTCCGGCAATTTGCCCCCGGAGTCCAGCGCCGCCCGGTACTCCTGCAAGGCAGCCTCGCGCTCTTCTTTCATATCCAGGATCCTGCCCAAGTACACATGAGACCACCCCACCACCGTGGGATCTTTCGAGGCCTCAATCGCCCTCTTGAAACTATCCTGCGCTCCATCCCGGTTCTTGTTGGCCACGGCGACTTCAGCCAGTATGAACAACGCCCGCCCCTGGTCCCCAATCTTCTTATCCAGCGCCTGCTGCGCCAGTTCCTGCGCGCCTTTGGCATCGCCGGCAGCCAGCCGCTTCTCCGCCGTCACCAGCATCCGCCGCTCCTCCGGACGCGATAACCGCACCAGCTCCGGCGCCGTAGCACTCGCAAACTGAACCTCCGCCGCTGCTCTCTGCTCTTTCTTCAAGTCCACATTGTCGAGAAAGTCGCCGTACACTCCGCGAATGCCCACCGGATCTTTTTCAAACGCAACGACGTCATCGTAAAACGTCCGCGTCAGAATGTAGCCCTGTTTCACGGCATCATCCACCGCCTGCGTCCGCATCGCTTCTTCGCCTTTGCTTCCCGTAGTGCGGATCTCGACCGCCCGCACCAGGCACTCCGTCACTAGCAGTGAGATGTCGGTCTTGAAGCTCTCTTCGAGCGGAGCGCGCTTCACCGATTCCAGCAGCGGTTGTAGCCGTTTGATGGCGCTGAAATGCTTGTCCGCCAGCGGGTCGAACTCGTAGTGCAGAAACGTATGCCGGATCTGGTCCATCTTCAGCGCCGACTTCGGCGCATCACCCGCATTCGTGTTCGGAGCGGGAAACACAACTACGTAATAATCCGCGCCGTAATTCCTCGCATCCGTCTCATTCGGCGAACCCATGAAGTCCAGATAGATCGTGAACCGCCGTCCCAGATATTGCGACGAAGGTTGCTTCAGATAGATTTCCGTGTCGAACACCATCTTGGCCAGCGGTTCGTGATACCGCCGCATCGCCGCCGCATAATCGTAGCGGTGATGCTCCCAGATAGAATGCAAGTTCACTTTTTCGTAAAAGCGTTCCAACAGGGTTCCGAAATTTGTAATCATGAACGCATCCGGAGGCAGATCGTCCTCTTTCACCCGCGGCGCAAAATGCGGCGGACCGTCCATGTACAACGCCAGCGAGATATATTGCGACAGATTACGATTCGGGTCCTTCGACGCTACGTGCCCCTGGTAGAACTCGCACAGCGCCGTCCGAGCCTCCTCGGCATCCTCCGACTCCCGCAGATTCCTCTGCACCTCGGCCCGCACATTGCTTCGCGTAGCGTCCGAGATGGTCAGGTCCTGATCATAGCCACATGCGTTCAAAGCCGTAAGCACGGCAAAAATCGTCTCGCTGCTGTCCAGCGTGATCGGCGACTGATTCTGCGTCACCGGATTCCGCTGAGGTGGGGTCGGCGGCGCCTTCTTCACCGGAGCCGGCTCTTTCGGCAAGGGCGCCGGAGCGGGCTCATCGTCACTGCTCTTTGAAGACGAATCATTCTCCGAAGGCGCCTGGCTCTGCGGAGATTGCTGCTGCGGAGCCGGATTCTGGGGACTCTGATTTTGCGGCGCCGGACTCTGCGGAAGCGGCGCCGGCGGAACCGGATCCTGCCCCGCACAAAGCGGCACCAGCAGCCCCAACAAGGCCGCAAACAGCGAACCTAGCAATCGTCGACTCAGGAATCCCTCCACAGGATTGGCAGTCCACCAAGCGGAGACCACACTCAAGTGTAAGTACTTCCCGGCAGAGGGTCAAACCGGAACTGGGGTGGCGGCTCGGTATCCCACCACCGTCAAAGCATTGCGTCCAAATACCTCGCCTCGCAATCGAATCACGGGTAACAATTTGCCCCATTAAGTCAGGAGACCCGACATGCCCGACGCTCCCCACGCTGTTTCTTCACCACCAAGAACCGCAGTCTCTAAGGATTGTATCGACCAGATTTTCCGCGAGGCCCGCACCCACAATTTCTGGCTCTCTCAGCCGGTTCCTTCCAAGTTGCTGCATCAAGCTTACGAACTAGCCGCTTTCGGCCCCACGAGCGCCAATACCACGCCCGCGCGCTTTGTCTTCCTGACGACGCCTCAAGCCAAAGAACGTCTTCGTCCCGCTCTTTCCGCTGGCAATGTCGAAAAGACCATGGCTGCTCCTGTCACCGTTATCATCGCCTGGGATACCGAGTTCCACGAGAAGCTTCCAAAGCTCTTCCCGCACAGAGATATGCGCTCCGTGTTCCTGGGTAAGCCCGACCTGATCGAAGCCACCGCTTTCCGAAATAGTTCACTCGAGGGCGGCTACTTCATTCTTGCGGCCCGCAGTCTTGGCCTCGATTGCGGTCCCATGTCCGGATTCGACGCGGCGAAAGTCAACAACGAATTCTTCCCTGACGGCAAATGGAAAACGAACTTCCTCTGCAATCTTGGCTACGGGGACCAAACAAAACTTTCCCCCCGCAATCCGCGCCTACCCTTCGATGAGGCCTGCTTGGTCTTATAAGGTGGCTTATTAGGAAAGTCAGCTACTCTAGGCGCAGCTGAGGAATCGGACTCGGCTACATCAGCGACAAGATTCTCTATCCCCGCTGTCTAGCCAGCTTCGTCACGCGACCTGCCCGATTCCAATCCGAAACATAGATATTTAAGTTCTGATCCATGTAACATCCGTGGGCCGCGCTGAATACCGCTGGAGGAATGTCCTCGAGCCTAACTTCGTAATTCGCCCATTGCGTTTTTTCTGGGTTATCTCCCAGGAAAGCCACCGGCACATTATTTTTGTCGAGGATCGTAGCTCGTCCTTGCAACTCAGAAACAACCGCGTAATCTCCGCAAATGCTCACCTGGCAGGGACGGCGCAAGTGAAGAGTGACATGGCGCACAAACTTGCCGTCTAAATCGAAATGGCTCAGGCGAAAGTTCTCCCGGTCGCATACCAGCAGGAAAGGCTGGTCGTACCGCATATCGAGAGTAAGCCCATGACAACACTGGCACTCGCCGTCTTCCGACCCCTTTCCAGAGAAACTTGCCAGGTAGTTGCCGTGCCGGTCGAATCTGAAAATGCGCGAGTCGCCATATCCATTGGCGATATAGATCGAACCGTCCGGTCCCGAAACCGCGGCGGTAAGTCGCCACTCGTTAGGAGCGCTAAATCCAGCCTCGGAAGGAGCAACGATCTTCTGTACAACCGTCCCATCCGTCTTCATCTTGAGCAGCAGCCAGTTTTCTTCGGGACTGCCCTTGTGCACTGTCGCATAAAAATATTCCACACTCTCTTCCGTGGAATGTTGCAGGGAATGTATTCCTGGATAGGTATTGGCGATAGACCTCAGAAATTTCCCACTCTCGTCGTAGACGAGAATGCCCGAGTCGCTCTGCGTGCTCACATAAATGTTGCCGGCTTTGTCGCTCACAACCCCGCCATGGGTCCCGCCAAAAGTTTTCCCCTGAGGCAACGCGCCCCAATGTGGAATTACCTCGTAGATCCACTCCTGATTTCCAGTTCGTAAACGCCCTGCGTTATCGTCTCCCAACAGACCCCCAGGCACTTACAGTGCGTCTTCTTTTTGCATTTTTGTCACGATAAGGTTGACCAATCCCTGAATCGCTTTGTGCACGTCGGAGCGATTGAGGGTATCGGTCATTCCAGTCCAGATCAGCTGTCCATCAGGTTCGCCGTTGACATAGTAGAGATTGGTCTCAACCCGCACCTTCTTTTCCTTCTCCAGGTAGCCCGGCGAGCAGACCACCGGGTACAGCGTCCCGTAGTAATCGTAGAAGCTGTTGTAGTAAGGAAAGGGCACGACGTACGCTTCACCTGGGATGTACTTTACGATATTGTCCACCCTGATCAGTCGCGAGACCACGACCGCCTCGATCTGGTTCGCCTGGATCTGCTCTCTCAGGTAATTGAGGTCAAGCTTCGTTCCGGCCGGGCGGAGCAAGATGGTATTACCCGCAACCGCCTCCAGTCCCTTGCTCCTCAACTCTGCCGCCAACGCGTCTTCAAAATCGGCGCGGATTTCCACCCGGTTGCTGAAGCCCAATGCCAGCACCCGATGCAACTTCTTAGTCGGAGAATAGCTGGGATTTTTCCAGCTCATCATCAGCTTGGTCGACGAGCCGAAGAGCAGAGTAGCCGCCGCGAAAGCAACAACGAGAAAGAAGATGATAGCGAGAACTCTGCGATTCACCGCGGACCTCGGTTCTTGGTTTTTGGTAGGCAGCTCAGTTTCTGTGCATCCGCTGATTAGTCCTACTTACCACGGCGACAGAAATGTGGAGATGAAATGTCAGAAGTGCCAGGTTTGAGGACCACGTCGCTAATGGTGCAATTTAGGTTGTCATCCTGAACAAGCGTTCCTTGCGCAGTGAAGAGCCTGTCCCGAGCTTGCCGAGGAAATCTGGGCGAGCCGCGCGAAGCGTCGCGTTCTTTGCGACGCAATAATCGCGCATTTGGCTCGCTTCCTTTTCAAGCTGCGCCACTACCACCACGTCGCCGAACTCTTCAGCCGGGCAAACTTACTTGCGCTCAGAAGGTTCACTGAGCCTTCGCGAGATCGTTCTTCAGTAAATTGACTTCAACACGCGTGCCTCTCGCACCCGCGGCCGCCGCGCTGCCCATGCCAAGCACGTAGATGCGATACGCCGGCACCTCGTAGTTCAACACCAGGTAACGCACCACGGAATCCGCCATCTTTCGTGAGTTCGCGATCGCGGCCTGCCCCTGCCCCGACGAGAAGCCCTGTACTTCAATGATGTAGCCGCGTTGATTCTTTAGCTGCGCAGCCATCTGGTCGAGCGCGTCTTTAGCATCCTTGCTCAACACAGTCTGCCCAGGACGAAAACGGATCTCGGTCTGCGCGCCGGACTTGTACTGATCGATGTTCCCGACCATGGTCTCATCCGCGGCCACGCGGGTGTTAAGAGCCGCCGTCGTCTGATGCGCCATCTGGGCTTTGTTGGCGGCGTCTGAAGCGTGTTCATCGGCCAGGCTGGCTTTCGCGGAAGCCAACTGAATGCCTTGCTGGGCGCGGGCGTCCACGTCCCTGATCATTTTGGTGTTAGCCGCCGTGATCTCATCGAGTTCGTTGATCCGGTCCCGGATCGGCTGCACATGCCGCCGCACGTACTCCTTTGTGGCAAACGGATGCAACAGCAGCGATCCCAGGCTGGGCTCATCGCCGTCCCAGAAGTCATTGTTGGGAGAGGGCTGGTTGGAACCGGAGGAACCCTGGCTGGAGGCAGACTGCGACCCTCCCCGGCCCGTGGCCGCGGGCGCCGCTCCCGAACCTGAACTGGTTTGCGCAAACGCGGCAAGGGCAAACCCTGAAGACAGGAGCACAGTCAAAAGTATTCGATTCTTCATATCTTCTTTCTCCGAATAACCCCTCAGAACAACCGGGAAGCGCGCGAAAGGCTTAAAACCTTTAGTGTAGCCACGTCATTGTAGCGCTGAAATGGGGCGTTCAGGAGAAGAAATTCAGTGACGAATCCGTTGCCTTGGACCTTCCCTTATGACTATAATGACCATGATGACCTGTCAAGGCATCGGAGAATTCAGCATGGGTTCGGAAGTCTGGACTGTCGCGGAAGCCAAGGCAAAATTCAGTGAAATCATCGAGCGGGCAATGTCCGAGGGACCGCAAACCATCACTCGCAAAGGCCGCACCGCCGCAGTAGTCGTTGGAGCGGAGGAATGGCAACGCAAGACAAGCCGGGTCGGCAACCTGGCCGAGTTTTTCGCCGCATCTCCACTGCGGGGATCGAACCTCAAGATCCGTCGATCCAAGCAGCCCGCCCGGAAGATTAGTCTGTGAACTTTCTGCTGGATACCAATGCGGTTTCCGAATGGGTCAAGCCACGGCCAAATCCGGGCCTCATAGCCTGGATGGAATCGGCCGATGAAGACCGCATTTTCATCAGCGTCGTCTCGCTGGCCGAGCTGCGCTACGGTGTGGATCGCATGGCCGCAGGACGTCGTCGAAACCGGCTCGAGCAGTGGTTACGGCACCAATTGCCCCTGCGATTTGAAAACAGAATCCTGCCAGTTGACACCAAGGTAGCCGAAGCTTGGGGCAGAACAGTGTCACAAAGTGAGGCCGCCGGTCGTCCGATCGGCGTAATGGATGCTTTTCTATCAGCAACAGCAGAAATCCATCAACTGACTCTTGTAACCCGCAACGTATCAGACTTTGCGCTGCTCAAAGCCGTCCTCAATCCCTGGACTTGAAACAAACGAACCGGAAACGGGAAACTAAAAACCGGAAACTAGCCTCTACCCCCGCACGCTGATCCTCGAAAACGATAGCACCGCCCGCGACGAGATCGGCCGTCCCATCGACATCGCCGGACGGAACGTGGTAAAGATCAGCATCCTCTTCACCTGCGGCAGCAGCTCCTGAGACTCCCCGGGATCAGACAGGATCTTGTAATCCTGCACGCGCCCGTTCCTATCCACGTAGGCTTCAATCACCAGCGAGTCGGTATTCATCGCGCTCAAATTCGTGCCGAACGCGCTCTGCTGCAGCTCCGGTCCCGTATTCAAAACCAGCGGCACATCTTGATTGTTGGCCTGGACCTCTCCCGGCATCGCCAGGATCGCCGTGACTAAACCAAAAATCAACAAAGCGCAGGCCAGACCCGCAGTCGCCGGCACCATGAACGCGTTCAAAGTATTTTCCACCCGCAGGCGCAAGCCTTCAAAGCGCGGCTTCCGCGCCTCCGCAGCCTCCCGCGAAATGGCCAGACGCAGCTTCAGGCCAAGGTCCGCCGGCTCCGGCACGCGTCCCACACTCATCAACAGTTGCTGCGTCTGCCGCAGTAACCGATACTCCCGCATGCACGCCGCACATTGGTCCAGATGCTCCTGCACGGCCTGCATCTCGATTCCCGTAACTGCTCCATCCAGATACGGCGAGAACAATTCCTTCGCGTCCGCACACTTCATCGGCTTCGTGGAAACGGCTTTCATGTCTCGATATTTCATGCCCTGATCCCTCATGGCATCACCTCGACCCTTCTACCCCCTCCAGAAACCCCCGACCGCTGCTCGATCTCTTCATCTTCATCCGGCGCGGTCAGCCCCAGCTCCGCTCCCACCTCGCGGACATACGGCGCCAGCCGCTGTTTCAGCGCCTGCCGTCCGCGCGTGAGTCTGGACTTTACCGTCCCCAGCGAAATCTGCAGCACCTCCGCAATCTCCTCATACGACATCTCTTCCAGGTCGCGCAGAATCAGCGTCGTTCGGTAGGGCTCGGCCACTTGCCGCAGTTCCGCATCCACGCGTTGCTGCACTTCGTGGTGCGCCACATTGTCGAACGGCGACTCGTGCTGATCGGTCAGCGCGTTCTGCATCGCCTCATCACCGCCGGCAAATCCATCCGACTCTGCCGGTTCGATCGACATCTCCTGCGCCTTGTGCCGGAACCACCACCGCTTCCGGTTCGCCGCCTCATGCAACGCAATGCGGTAAATCCAGGTCTTCAAACTGGACTCGCCATGAAAGCTCTTCATCCCACGGAAAACTTTCAGGAACACATCCTGGGTCACATCCGCAGCGTCCGCTGGATCGCTAACCATGCGATACACGAGCCCATACACCGGACGCTGAAATTCGCCGATCAGCCAGCCGTAGGCCGCTTCCGAGCCGGCCTTCAAGTCCGCGACAATAGCCGCTTCCTCCGCCCTCGCTCCGATCGCGCTTGCTAGATCTGCCAAAGTTGAAACTCCCGCCACGACGGCGAATCCCGTCGGATACACCCCGATTATAGGATCTTCCACCTCATCCCCAACCGAAAAATCGCCAGCCGGCCGTTCCACACCCTCATTACCATAGACTCCACCCAAGCACCCCGGGTTCCCACCCGTAAGCCATTTATTTACAACAATTAAGAGATACCAAGAATGCCAATGTGGGGACAGCCGCCCTCGGCTGTCCGTCAAGCGAAGCTCGACTGCCTTCTTACGTTGCTGCCGGCAACCTCAGTTCCCAACTCAATCCTCAACCCTTCCCCCACGCTATTGAAAAAGTAAGCAGACAAGAGCGCTTCATCGACGCACCCTACGCGGTTGTAGTTCGTGCACGTTTCGCAAGCTTGCTGAGAATCTGCTCCACCGCCGACAATAATTTCTCCGACCCCTTATCCAACTCGAGAGCGGATTTCTCCAAAAACCCGAACGCTCCATCTTCCTGTAACCGGGCCGCGTTTTTTTGCGACATACCCGTCATCACCACTACCGGAATCGCCCGGGTCGCAGCGTCTTCTTTCAGCGCCTTGAGCACATCCGGACCGCTCATCTTCGGCAACAACATATCCAGCAGAATCAGATCAGGTAATTTCTCCCGCGCCAGCAGCAAGGCTTCCTCGCCGTCGGCCGCGCTGCTCACCTCGTAGCCCACGCGAGCCAGCGCCCGCTCCGTCGCGATTCGAAGAAACTTGCTGTCTTCCACTAGCAGAATCTTGGTCATCTTCCTCTGGCTGCGTCCTCTGGCTTCCCTAACCCGTTCAAGAGGTGCTGATCCGCGGATGGCGACGCCGCGGCGCATCCGCCTCAGCTCCGCACGCCTTCTATCCATCTATCGGCAAATTTAGATTTCAGAACAGCCCGGCAGAAACAGCGTACGCGCAGCTAAGAGTCCTCTGAGAAACTCTCAGCCGGCAAAATTAAGATGGAGGTCGATTGCAACGCAGAAAACGCGAGACGGTCTTGCCTTACTTCAAACTGTTCAAGACCTTCTGTATCGCTGCCACCAGGGAACTTGGCCCTGTCCCCAGCATAAGGTCAGATTTCTCGAAGAACCCGGCAGCTCCATCCTTCTCGAGCGCCTTCGCGTTCTTTGGCGACAGACTGGTCAAGACCATCACCGCAATCCCTGCCGTCGCTGGATCCTGTTTCAAAGCCTTCAGCACATCCGGCCCGCTGACTTTCGGCAGCATCATATCGAGCAGCACCAGCGCCGGTAAATGCTCGCGCGCCAGACGCAAAGCTTCTTCCCCATCGGCAGCGGATACCACCTCGTACCCAGCTTTGGTCAGCGCCCGTTCTGTCGATACTCGGAGGAACTTGCTGTCCTCCACCAACAGCACCTTCATCGCAGAAGCATCCTTTCCGAACTACCCAGCCCATCCCAACTATGCGCTACAACTATGCGCCACGTTGACCGTCATGTCGAGGGCAAGCCATCCGCCCATGTTGGCGTTTGATAGTCACGAAAAGCACATGCGGGGACAGCCCTATCGGTCCCAACCGCTTAGTGTGGGGGCTTGTGTGGGGACGGGCGCCTCGCCCGTCCCGCCGAGCACAGCGAGGCGGCTTCGCTCCGGTTGTCATCCCGAGCAAGCGTTCTTCGCGCAGCGAGGGAATCTGGGCGAGCCGCGCGAAGCGTCGCGTTCTTTGCGACGCATTAATCGCGCGTTTGGCTCGCTTCCTTATAAAGCCACGCTGTCGTCCCTGTACCGCCGCTCCGTATGGCTGCTATATTCTAAGTTCGCAAATCACAATGGAATCGTTTCATTAAACTATGGGGGCTCTTCAAATGAAACTCTCAAGACGCTTGGGAGTCGTCGGTCTGCTCTTCTTCATAATTTTCTCCGCGCTCCTAAGCTGGTCGGCGACGCCGCCAACCGTAACCATCTTTGTTGACGCCACTTCCGCTCCCCGCAAAATCTTTCACGCCCGGCTGAAGATCCCCGCCACCGCCGGCGACCTCACGCTCTATTATCCGAAGTGGATTCCCGGCGAGCATGCGCCCGACGGCCCCATCGTCGACTTAGCCGGACTGAAGTTTACCGCCAGTGGCAAAACTCTGAAGTGGCGGCGCGATCTGCTCGACGGCTTCACCATCCACGTCGAAGTTCCATCCGGCGAGACGGAAGTCAACGCTGAACTCGATTTCCTTTCTCCCGCGACCTTCGAAGGCGGCTTCTCCGCCGGCTCTTCCGCCACCGACAAGATGGCAGTCATCAGTTGGAACCAGGTTCTGCTCTATCCAAAAGGCTGGAAGTCGGACGATCTTACCTACGTCGCCAGTTTGAAACTTCCCGCCAACTGGAAATTTGGAACGCCCTTGCCCATCGCCTCGACCACCGGCGACCAACTTAACGGCGAGACGCAGATCACCTTTCAACCCGCTTCCCTCACCTTGTTGGTCGATTCGCCCGTAATCACCGGCGAATTTCTAAAGGTCGTCAAGCTGTCCGACGATCCCCTCACCGAAATGGATATCGCCGCCGACAGCGCTGCCGCGCTCGACGCACCCCAGGAAGTCTGGGACCACTACAAGAATCTTGTCGAACAGGCCAATAAACTCTTCGGCGCGCACCACTATCGCGACTACCACTTCCTGCTAAGTTTGAGCGATCACGTCGCCCACTTCGGACTGGAGCACCACGAGTCCGACGACAGCCGCACCGGGGAACGCAGCTTAATTGATGATGGCGACCGCAAGGCCTCGGCCGGTCTGCTCCCTCACGAGTATGTGCATTCGTGGAATGGAAAATATCGCCGTCCCTGGGATCTCGCTACGCCCGACTATCAGCAGCCCATGCAAGACGACTTGCTCTGGGTCTACGAAGGCCTGACCGAATACCTGGGCACCGTGCTGACCGCCCGCAGCGGCCTGCACACTGTGGAGCAGGAACGTGACAGTCTGGCCCTGACCGCCGCCGCTCTCGACCACACTCCGGGACGAACATGGCGCAATCTGCAGGACACCGCCGATGCCGCTCCGGAGCTTTATTTCTCTCCGCATGCCTGGGAATCCTGGCGGCGCAGCGTGGATTTCTACGAGGAAGACACTCTGAACTGGCTGTGGGCAGACGTCATCATCCGCCAGCAAACCAAGGGCAAGAAAACGTTGGACGATTTCTGCAAGCTCTTCCACGGCGCGCCCAGCACAGGACCGATGCTGAAGACCTATACGTTCGACGATGTAGTCAACACGTTGAATCAGGTCGTGCCCTACGACTGGCGCGGCTTCTGGACCGAGCGCCTGACCAATCACGGCCCCGGCGCTCCGCTCGGTGGAGTCGAAGGCAGCGGATGGAAAGTCGTGTACAACGAAACCCCCTCTGAAATGGACCGCGGCGGCGAAAGCAATGCGCATTTCATCGACGCAGCCTATTCCATCGGCATAGAAATTCGCGAAGACGGCACTATCTCCGACACCATCGAAGGCATGCCCGCAGCTCTCGCTGGAATTGGACCAGGCATGAAACTGATTGCCGTAAATGGCCGCCAATACGAGCCCGAAGTCCTGCGCGACGCACTTAAAGCCGGCAAAAACACCACCGCTCCCCTCGAACTTTTAATCGAAAACACCGAATACTACAAAACCTACAAACTCGACTACCACGGCGGCGAGCGCTACGCCCACCTCGAGCGCGACGAATCCAAACCCGACCTGCTGACCGAGATCTACAAAGCACAGTAGACTTCGGCTAAATTAGCGCAGCGTTGAAAGGGCGCGGCTTTAAGCCGCGCCGCCAACCCCCACCAAGACCCAACAACGGCGCTGGACTGCGCGAGCTTTTGGGTAGCGCAGCGCT
>Ga0187871_10002436_pt1 | contig 15143 bp, 11 predicted proteins | sample June2016WEW_16_1_FD_132988 | JGI IMG/M metagenome (GOLD analysis project Ga0187871, IMG submission 132988) | Peatland microbial communities from SPRUCE experiment site at the Marcell Experimental Forest, Minnesota, USA - June2016WEW_16_10 | ecosystem: Environmental > Terrestrial > Soil >... | reverse complement strand
CGCGATGCCACATTCTTTTCGGCTGCCGCGATCTGGTAACCAATATATGGGCCGGCGGACGCGCTCAAACCTTGGCCACGCCGGTAGGGCCCAAAGAACACCCATCCATGGCTCGCGAACACGGGACCGAGTCCATCGAATCCGGTTTTGCTGATCATGCCCTCGGCACTCCCGTGGTTATAAACGACAGCGGGAAACGGCCCTTTCCCTTCCGGCCTGTACACTACTCCGTGAAGGGTGATGTCGCCACTCGGAAACGTGACGTCGTCGGCCCCTGACAGAAAGGGCAAAGGCAACAACCAGAAAAGGGCGAGGCAGGCAAGCTTGTTCATCGCTTTGTTGATTCTATCCGGATCCACGGGCCGCGGTTTCAAACGGCCAAGCGATACCTGGGATGCCTCGCCGGAAACCTCCGGCGAGGCAAAAAAAAAGGACAGGCCCGCAGGCCTGTCCCATCACAGCGAGAGGCTGTGCTAATTAGAAAATCACTTTGGCGCCCAGCTGGATGTTGCGATTCCCGCTGTAGCCGCCAGTGATCGGACCGCTGGCGCAGTTTCCAGGGCTGCAACCGTAGATGTAAGCGGAGCCGGTGTTGATTCCGAAGTTGGCATGGTTGATCGCGTTGTAAGCTTCCAGACGAAGCTGGAGGGTGGCGCGTTCGGTGATTCTGGTGTTCTTGTACATGCCGAGGTTGAGGTTCCAGGTCCCGGGGCTATGGAAGTAGTCGCGGCCGGTGGTATCGGCCGGCCACGGGCCAAAGTCGGAGCTGCCGGTGATCGGGTTCACATAGGTTTCGTCGATGGCGTAATTGCCCATGTTATAGATCTGGTACGAATTCGGGCTGCTGAGAGTGGTCCGGCCACCAGTGGTGGGTAGGACCTGGTTCGCAGCTACGCGCGGATAGACGTAGCAAAGGCAATTGTTGAGGTCGTAGATAGTGTAAGGAGCGCCCGTGCGAGCGGTGAAAATGGGAGCCAGTTCCCATCCATCGAGGATGCTCTTGGCCGCGCCATGCAGGCTGCGGGTGAAGGGCACGTCCCAGATGCCGCTGACGGCGATGCGGTGGCGATTGTCGAATTGCGCCGGGCCGTAGTCCACCGTCGGATTGAATGCATCCGTATACCCCAGGTTGAACTGGTTGCCGGAGGAGCTGAATGTGTCGCTCAGTTCGTCCATGGCATGGCTCCAGGTATAATTCATGCGCACGGTCAGCCCGCTGTGCTTGATGTCCTGAATGTCATACCGCACGTTCATGGCGTTGTAGTTGGAGATGCCTGCGGCGCCGCGCCGATTGATGGCGCTGTATTGCGGATTCAACGGCGAGAGGCAGGAATTCGCGTCGCCCGAGAAGTCGCCGGGCGTGCAGGGGATGCCCAGGTAGATGTTGCCCATGCCCGGGACGTTCGTGTTGGCGATGTCATACAGGTTGCGGCCGATCGAACCGGAATAATCGACTTCCAGGTGAGTGGCGTTCGTAAACTGGTGCTCGATCGAAGCGCTGATCAAGTGCGCGTAAGCCTGCGGAATGTTCGGCTGCACGGCGCGGAGCTCGGAAGGCGGAAGTGCCGCGGAACCCGAAGCGCCGCTCAAGGGACCGAAGTTCGTTGTCGAAATCGGGATATTCGAAACGTTGGAGCCTGCCAGGAATTCGACGACAGCGAAGTTCGGCGGGTTGAACAACACGTTATACGTCACGTTGCCGAAGTTGCGTTCGTAGCCGATTCCGTAACCGCCGCGGAAAGCAGTCTTGCCGTCACCGAATATATCCCAGGCGAACCCAACGCGGGGGCCGAAGTTCTTCTTGCTGGGGGTCCACAGCTCGCCGATGGGGCTGCTGGGAGTGGTCATCACCATGCCGCTGGCGATGTCCTGTTGGACGCTGCCGCCGGTGCCCGGATAGAAGTTGGAATCCAGGTTGGCGTTGACGTTGTGCTGGACGCCGAAGTATTCCCAGCGGAGGCCCATGTTCACGGTGAAGCGCGGCGTCACTTTCCAGGAATCCTGGAAGTAGAGCGCGTATTCGTGATAGCGGTTGCTGCGCTCGAAAGTGGGCGGCCCGATGGGCAGATTCACTGTGCAATCGGCGGTCTGAACGCCACCGACGCAGGGGAATTTACCCTGCGGATAGACGGACACCTGCAGCTCGTGAAGTTGGCCGGAGAGCAGGTTATCCAGACCCTGTCCGTCGGAGCTTCCCAGCACTTCGGAAGCCGACTCATACGCGCCGAACGTGCGGTTGTCGCGGAGGTACTCGGCGGTGCCGCCAAAGCGCAGTTCGTGCTTGCCCTTGGTGTAGCTGAAATCCTGATAGGCTTCGCCGAAATTCTGGGGGCCACCGAAGGGGATGCCGGAACCGGGCGCGGTAGGCAGGTAACCCGGCAAATTCACGACGTACGGGCCGATGTAGGAGGCGGATTCGGAGCTTCCCAGGAAGAAGGTAGGAACCACACCGGTGGAGGACAGCGGCTGCTGCCCGTTGAAACGGTTGAAATCGAGTTTCGTCTGGGAGACGAAGCGCGGGGAGAAGGTGTGGGTCATGGACACGATCACGCTGTTGCTATACGTGGTGTTGGGTGTATCGTAACCGGCATACGCGTTGTTCGAAACGCTGCCCGGAAAGTCGTATTCGCTGTAGATGGCATAGCGCCCGTAAATCTGCGTCCTGTCGCTCAGGTTGTAGTCGATGCGATTGACGGTATCCCACGTGTTTTGCGGCGTACCGGCGCCCGAATCGCTGGGCACGGTGTATTGGACCAGGTCGAACATCGGCGCGGTCAGGCTATAAGACTGGCAGGGACCGCCAGCGGCGCCGGTGGAGCAGGGATCGCCGAGACTCTGGTTGATCAGATCCTGGCGGCTATAGGTACCAAGAGTGGTGAGGCCAGAACGGAGCTTGCCATAGGCGGACCACACGGCCTGAGTACCGGGCGCGGAGGCTGCGATCAAGGCCGGATCCGGAACCATGGAGATATCGTTGGCCACGCTACGTACGCGGGTCCATTCGGTATTGCTGAAGAAGAAGAGCTTATTCTTCTTGATGGGACCGCCGAGAGAATAGCCGAACTGGTTGCGGGTGTAATGCGGCTTATCCAAGCCGTACGCATTGTTATTGAAGCTGTTGGAAGCCAAATCGCTGACGCGGTTGAACTCGTACAGCGTGCCGTGAAATGCATTGGTTCCCGACTTGGTGGTCACGTTGACCACGCCGGCGTCCGCGCGGCCGTACTCAGCGGTGAAGTTATTGGTGATGATGCCCATCTCCTGGACGGAATCGAGAGGCACCATCTGGCCGACCGACGCGGTGAACTCGTCGTTGTTGGCCACGCCGTCCAGCATGACGTTCGTGCCGGCGGAGCGCAACCCGTTCATGGCGACTCCTACGCCGCGTCCCGACGGATCGTCTTCGCTCACGTTGCCCGAAGTCAGGACGAAGTCGTAAGGATTGCGCGTCAGGGACGGCAGTTCGGTCATGGCTTGGGTATTGATCAACTGACTGATGGTTTGCGTCTCGGTATTGACGGTGACCGCGGTTTCGCTGACTTCAACCACAGTTTCGGCTTTGCCAACCTCGAGCTTGGCTTCGAAGCTCACCTTGCTGCCTACAGTGACCGTGGTGCGCTCTTTCAATGTCGTGAAACCCGCCGCCGCGACGGTCACTTCATAGACGTCCGGCTGCAGATTGGTGAAAGTAAAATTGCCGCTGCCGTCCGTGGTTTCGACGCGCTCCGCGCCGGTCGCGACAGCCTTGACGGCAACTTTTGCCCCAGGCACCGAAGCGCCGGTAGGATCCATGACGGTTCCGATGATCTGGCCAGTTTCGGTTTGCGCAAAGGCGCTGAGAGCGCCGATGCACAGGATGGCTAGGATCGCCACCATGGATAGACTAACCCGTATTGCCCGTAAACTCATGCTCGTATCCCCTTATTCAATGGAATCACTTCAGCCGGTCTTGCGGACCGGTTGCACGCACTACCCCTACCGGTGAAAAAACCGGTCGCCTAGCGGCTGATGGCCGGAAAAAGAATTGAGCGCATTGCCCCTAAAGCGAGGGCGTTTTAACCCCGGAATACACCTGTCCAGTAAACTCCGATACTGGAAACAATAAGACCTTAATCAGCCGAAGTGTACTACTTGACGCAGTCACAATGCAACTAAAAAGGGTTGAAATGCGAAATTTTCTTGTAACAGTTGGCCTAGGTGGACCGTCAGGCACATTTCGTACTGGTACTGTTAGTTCGATTCCCGTTTTCGGACAAGAAGCGCCCAGTCCAGCCAGCCTGGGGCTTGCGGTGATTTCCAAGTGGGCCCGTCTACAGGTCCTACAGGCACCCACTCGCCGGTGAATGCACTAAACCAGGCCGCATCGTAATGCCCTGCTTCGAGAGTCACAGTGACATCGCCCCCGTTGGGCAGGTAGATGGCGTAGATCCGGCCAGGTTGCGACAAGCAATATGCCCCATTGTTCACCAGGTCGTCGTGCGGGTCCGTCTTCCACCACTCGAAGCTGGTGAAGAACTCAACCATGTGCGCATAGCCTTTGAGCATGACCATGGTATCGTCGCCGCGTCCGTTGATCCAGCCGCCGCCGGTGTCGGGCCAGATGTTGATGCCGCGCCGGGCGGTTTCGCCGGCGGTTCCGTACGCTCCGGCCATGGCGATATCCCAAGCTACATGCCGCAGCGCCTCGGCCGAGTCCGATCCCATGCCCGGCGCCCAGTGGGGGTAATGATCTTCGTAGCCGTATTCTTCATTCGCCTGCGGGATGATGCGGCCGGTCTTCAGTTGGACCTGGCGCTCCTCAAGCATGAGGGCGTGCTGGGTGCGCGACCAGTCTTGAATCGAAGTGAAGCCAAACCAGGCGGAAGCGCGGTCCTGGTGCTCGCGGTGTACGGGATGCGTGGTGGCGAGATGATGGTAGGGGTCCCAGCCTTCCAGCAGCGTCCCGGTTTCGTGCGCCCACTTTTCGTCGCGGAAGCTATCGAGGTCGTCGCCGAGATCCCAGGTGATGTTGGAGAAGGCGCCCAGCCGGGCAGCGGCGTAATGCAAGTAGCGGCGCTCGTCGTCGCTGCCGGCGTCCGGGTGGATGCGGCCGTCGCTAATATCCTGCACCACGGAGATAATCATGTCGCGTTCGCGGGCGAAGCGCAGCATGCGCTCGAACTTCTGCCAGTAGGGGATATCGAAGCGGGTGTAGTCGATGCCGGGGTGGTCGAGGCTTTGCGGATCCTTGGCGATCCATGGCCGCAGAAACAGGGTGAAGTTGTCGCCGGTCATGGCCGGTTCGCCGTACATCGTGAAGGTTCCGCCGGAGAGCAGGACGCGCATGCGATTGATTTTCAGATCGTGCAGGCGCTGGATGGAATTGCGGATGAATCGCTCATCGCGCCAGCCCATCAGCCAGAAGGCGGTGGTGCCGTTGAAGAAGTAGTGTTCGCCGGTGCCCTCCCAAATGAAATGCCAGGGATACTTCGGATCCACGCGGATGGGGCCGCGCGCCGCGGGAGCAGGCCCAGCCGACGCCTGGAATGCTCCCTGCCATGCCTTCTCGAAGCCGCCCTGCCGGTAGGTGACGGAATAGGTGTAATCGCCGGGCGACGAGGGCATGAAGCGGATGCGGAAAAGGCTGCCGTCGGCCGCATCGCAAAAGCCATCGACCGCGAGGCTTTGGGCGGCGCCGCGCTTGGCGAACGATCCGGTCAGGCTAGCGCCGGTGAAAGGGTTAGCCGGGGCCGGCGGGGCGATGGCCGCGGTGACTTCAATGAAATCGTAAGGCGCAACGCGCGGCGCGGACTGGGAGAACGAGATCTCGGCCGGGGAGGCGAGTAATTGAGGGCCCAAGAGCATGGAGAACGCCATGACGGGGGCGCACAGGTGACGGAGCATGCACTCACTGTAACGCCGGGTCCCGGTTTTTGGCATGTTAGACTGAAATCTCCGCGACGTGAAAGTTTTCATCCCTATCGTGATCGGAGCCGGCGCGCTACTGGCCGGGTCCGCGGCGGGTCCTATCGTCTTCGAAGAAATCGCGGAACGGTCCGGTCTCACTTTCGTCTCCGACAGCAGTCCCACACCCAACAAGAATCAGCCCGAAACCATGGTGGCGGGCGTGGCGCTGTTCGACTACGACAACGACGGCTTCCTGGATGTCTACCTGGTGAACGGCGCGGCCATCCCGTCGCTACAGAAGGAAAGCCCCAAGTATTGGAATCGGCTGTACCATAACAACCACGACGGAACCTTCACGGACGTGACCGGGAAAGCCGGCGTGGCAGGCGCAGGTTACGGCATGGGAGTAGCCATCGGCGATTACAACAACGACGGCTGGCCGGATATCTACGTGCTGAATACCGGAAAAAACCAACTCTTCCGCAACAACGGAAACGGCACGTTTACCGACGTGACGGACAAGGCAGGCGTAGCAGGGGGCGTGCTCGACGGCAAAAAGATGTGGTCCGTTTCGGCCGCCTGGGTGGATTACAACAACGACGGGCTCCCGGACCTGTTCGTGTCCAACTACTGCAAGTGGGAAGTGAATAAAGACCCGTTCTGCGGCCCGAAGCCGGGATTGCGGACGTATTGCCATCCGAAGAATTACGGGAACCTGCCAAACACGCTCTATCGCAACAACGGCGACGGCACCTTCACCGACGTGTCGGTGGAAACGGGTATTGCCAAATACGCCGGCAAAGGCATGGGCGCGGCGATCGCGGATTACGACGGCGATGGGTTCATGGATATCTTCGTAGCCAACGACAATCGTCCCAACTTCCTGTTCCACAACCTGGGCGGCAAGAAGTTCGAGGAGGTGGCTCTGGAAGCGGGCGTGGCGTACGCGCAAAGCGGCAGCGTGATTTCCGGCATGGGCGCCGATTTCAGGGATGTGGACAACGACGGCCGGCCGGATATCTGGCACACCGCCGTGGAGAACGAGACGTTTCCGTTATTTCAAAACCGCGGCGGCGGCCAATTCTGGGAGCGGACCTACCAGATGCACCTGGCGGGAACGCGCGACATGTCGGGATGGAGCAACGGGATCTTCGACTTCGATAACGACGGGTGGAAGGACCTGTTCGTCACGCGGGGCAACGTGCTGGACAACGTGGCCCAGTTTTCGAACCGCAAATACGAGGAACCGAATGCCGTTTTCCGCAACCTGGGGAACGGTAAGTTTCAGGATGTCAGCGGCGACGCGGGCGCGGATTTCCAGAAGGCGGCGGCGCATCGCGGCGTGGCTTTCGGCGATATCGATAACGATGGCCGGATCGACGCGGTGGTCTCGGTGCTTAACGGCCCAGTGAAGTACTTCCACAATATTTCCCAAAACGGGAACCACTGGATCTTGCTGAAGCTGACCGGCAGGAAGAGTAATCGCATGGCGCTGGGAGCGCAGATCCGCATCACCGGCGAGGATGGCGCGAAGCAGTACAACGAGGTGACCACGGCCGTCGGCTACGCCTGCTCCAGCGATGCGCGCGTACACTTCGGGCTGGGCGCGTCGAAAACCATCCGGGAGATCGACATCAAATGGCCAAGCCGGATCCACCAGGTGCTGCATGACGTGGCGGCCGACCGGATCCTGACGATTGAGGAGCCGGCGCAGTGAGCCCAGATCCCTTCTCCGCGGCCCTGGAGGCCATCACCGGAGGCGACGAGCCCGGCCTGCGCGCACTGCTGCAGGCGCACCCGAATCTGGTCCGCGAGCGCGCGGCGTTCGAGCATCGCGCCACGCTGCTGCATTACGTTGCGGCCAACGGGGTGGAAGTGCAGCGCTCGCCGCGGAATGCGCCCGCCATCGCGCGGATTCTGCTGGAGGCGGGCGCGGAGCCGGACGCGACGGCGCGGATCTACGACGATTCCGCGACTACGCTCAGCCTGACAGTCACCAGCGTGTACCCCTATCTGGCGGGAGTGCAGGCCGGCCTGGTGGATGCGCTGGCCGACCATGACGCGAAGATCGAGGGATTGGCAGGGGACGGCTCGCCCCTCGGCTGTGCGCTGCTTTTTGGGTATACGGGGGCGGCCGAGCGCCTGGTGCTGCGCGGCGCGCGGGTCGACAACCTGATCTACGCGGCGGGCTTGGGCCGCACGGAAGTGGTCCGCCGTATGCTGGCGGCGGGCACGGGGCTGAACGGGATCGTGCGGCGGAAAGACGATCGAGCCGGGCGGTATTCGTTTCCCATCGCGCGGGACGCGGATGCGCGCGCAGCGGCCCTGATCGTAGCGGCGATGCATGGCCGCCTGTGGTGCGTCCGCGCGCTGCTCGACGGCGGCGTGGACGTGAATTCCACGCCCTGGCGCCGGCAGAGCGCCCTGCATTACGCGGCGAACCTGGGGCGCGCCGAGGTAGTGGAGGAACTGCTGGCGCGCGGCGCGGATGCCTCCGTGGCCGATGACCAGATGCTGCGGACGCCCGCCGAATGGGCTCGCGAGTCGGGAAACGTAGCGATTGCGGAGAGGCTGGAGCGGTGAAGGCTATTCTATTTGGCGCCACGGGGATGGTAGGGCAAGCCGTGCTGCGCGAGTGCCTGCTGGATGCGGACGTGGAAAGCGTTCTATCGATCGGGCGCGGCACGACCGGGCAGACGTACCGGAAACTGCGCGAACTGGTGCATCGCGACTTCCTGGATTTCTCCGCGATCGAGAACAGCCTGGCGGGATTCGACGCGTGTTTTTTCTGCCTGGGGGTTTCCTCCGCGGGAATGAAAGAGGCGGACTACCGGCGCGTCACTTACGATTTCACGCTGGCAGCCGCGCAGGCGCTGGCGGGACGCAATCCCGGCATGACGTTCGTGTATGTCTCCGGCGCCGGCACGGATAGCTCGGAGAAGGGCCGCACGATGTGGGCGCGGGTAAAGGGCGAGACGGAGAACGCCCTGCTGCGGCTGCCCTTCAAGGCGGCTTACATGTTCCGCCCGGCAGTGATCGTGCCGCGCGACGGGATCCGATCGAAGACCCGAGTCTACCAGTTGTTTTATACGATTCTGGGACCGCTGCTTCCGGTGCTGAATGCGATCATGCCCCAGTATGTGACGACCACGGAGAAACTGGGCCGGGCGATGATTCAGGTGGCGCGGCGGGGATGGGCGAAGCCCGTGCTGGAGAACCCGGACATCAACGCGATCGCCGACGGCATTCCCGGCTAATCCGAAGAAGCGGTGATGACCGGCAGCGGCACGCGATAGCGTCCCGCATAAACCTCGCCGAAGATTTCGAGGATTTGCTCGTGCAGGTGGCCGTTATCCGCCAACAGATGCGGCGAATCGAACGTGTGCGGCCGGCCGCGCATGTCGGAGATGCGGCCGCCGGCTTCGGTGACCAGGAGGCGGCCCGCCGCCATATCCCAGGGCTTCAGCCCGAATTCCCAAAAGCCGTCCAGGCGTCCGGAAGCCACCCAGGCCAGATCGATGGCGGCCGAGCCGGTGCGGCGTACGCCGTGCGTGGCCATGGCGAGTTGATGGTAGAAGTGCACGTTCACGTTCAGGTGCCGGCGCCGCGTGGGGAAGCCGGTACACAGCAGGCTGCTATCGAGGCGGCTGACGGACGAAGCGTGGATGCGCCGATTGTTCAGGTAGGCGCCCGCGCCGCGCTCGGCGGTGAACATCTCCTGCCGGATGGGATCGAATACCACCCCAGCCAGCATTTCGCCGGCGCGCTCGAGCGCCAGTGTCACGTTGAAGATCGGCAGGGAATGGGCGAAGTTGGTGGTGCCATCGAGCGGATCGACGTACCAGCGGTATTCCGAGGGACTGGTGTGGCCGCCGCCTTCTTCGGCCACGATTCCATGCTGCGGAAAACGGGATTGCAGGCGCTCCACGACCAGTTTCTCGGAGGCGCGATCGGCTTCGGTGACGAGGTCGAACTCGCCCTTCAGTTCGAACGGTACGCGGCGTTCGTAATAGGTGACCAGCAAGGCGCCGGCTTCGCGCGCAATTTCGACCGCAGTTTCAAGGGGGGAATTCATTTTTTCAAAGGCGATGAGGCCGCCTGCGTGGCGCACGCTTCAGCGTGCTGCGGCGGACTTCACCGCCGTTGCGTTGGTTCAAACCGGCCCTTCCACGATGTACTTAATCTCGTGTTTATAGATGAAAAGATTGGGGCCGTCTTTGCGCGTCAGCCGGATAAAGGAGTGGTCGTAATACTCGATGGTGCCGGAGACCTCCTCGCCGTCGGTGAGTTTGACGCGAATGGGAACTTCGCCCTCGATCAGATGCTTGAGGTATCTTACCTCTTCAAAGGTTTGTTCGGGAGCGCGATTCCCGGGTTTTCCGCCGCCTGGTCTTGTCGTAGCTGGCTCTCCTGATTATTCCCGCCTGACTCCCCATAATAGCCATTGCGCGCGGTCACCCGCAAATCCGAGCGATTGGTGCGCACCAGCAGACGGTGGAAACGGTTCTTGGTCAGTGGCACGTTTTTCGGGTAGTAGCCCAACAGGTATTGGGTGCGGAGGTCCTTGATAATGTCGCTGAACGCGGCATCCATGGCGGGTCCCAGGGTAGGCTGGAAGACGCGGCCGCCGGTTCCCGCCGCCATGGTGGCGAGGGCGTGCTCGCCGCCCAGATTGCGGCCGGCGTCGTTGGTGATGGGCACCACCAGCACCGGGTATATCGAGGCGTTGGCCAACTGCGCGGCATCGAGAGCGGCGTGGAAATCCTTCACGCTGGTGGTGTCGCCGCCATCGGTGACAATAACCATCACTTTGCGGCCGTCGCGCATTTCCAACTCCCGGGACGCCAGGAATATTGCGTCATACAAGGACGTGCCGGCTTCGCCCTGGATCAAGCGCAGGGAGTGTTCGAGGGGCGCCTGGTTATGGGTGAAGAAGTTGTGGAGCGTGACCTGGTAATTGAAGCTATAAAGGGCCACCGTATCTTTGGGATTGCCCTCGGCAAACAGCGCCTTGAAGAAGCGCGCGACGGAATCGACCTCGTATTTCAGATCCTTGGCGGTAGATCCGCTGGCATCCACCATCATCGATATGGAGAGGGGCTGCTCGGTCTGCCGCTCGAAGACCGCGATCTGCTGGGGGACGCCGTTGTCCTGAACCTCGAAGTCTTCCTTGTTCAGCGCGCCTACCAATTCGCCGGCGGGATTCTTGACGGTGGCCAGCACCCTGACCAGATTCACCTGAACCTTGATCTGTGCGCCCAAGGCGGCTGCCAGGACAAGGGCGCCGCTAACCGCTTTGAGCCATGGTAGCATTGCGGTCCCACTCTCCTTCCACCCAGACCTCGCCGTCCGCAAAGTGCTCTTTTTTCCAGATGGGCACCACACGCTTCAACCGGTCGATCCCCTCCAGCGCGGCCTCGAAGGCCGCCTTTCGATGCGCCGCCGTCACGATCACCGCGACACTGGTCTCACCGATCAGCATGCGGCCAAGCCGGTGCACCAGGGCGATCCGGTCGATGGCATAGCCGGCGGCAATCTCGCGGCCGATACGGGCCATCAGCTTGATGGCCATCGGCTCGTAACATTCGTAATCGAGGAAGCGCGTCCGGCGGCCATTGGTATTGTTCCGGACCACGCCTTCAAACGTGACCACGGCGCCGTCTTCTCCGCGCAGCATGCGGTCGGCGATCTTGCGCGGCGCTATGGGATGCCAGGTGAGCGCGAAGAGGTTGCCGTTTTCGGAAATCTCGCGGCAGTAGTCGGAACCGCCACTCACCGGGGGCAGAAATGCAATCTCGTCGCCCTCGGTAAGCTGCGTGTTGGGTCCGGCGAATTCCTGGTTGCGCGCCAGCAGGATGCTGCCCGCGATCTCCCGCATGCGCGGGAAGCGGGTGCTGTAGTGATCGAAGACACCGCCCAACGTGCCGCCGTTTTCCAGGTCAAGCTGGTCTTCCGCCCGGCCGGTGATGTCCTTCAGTATCCCGAAAAACAGTACTTTCACGCGCACTTCTCCGTGTAGTTTAACAGACGGGGGAAATGTGGGATGCGTTGCGTTGGCCTTTGTACCAGGCCAGCGTCAGCCGCAACCCCTCCTCGAACGAGAAACGCGGCGCGTGGCCGAGATCGGCGATGGCGGAGGTGGTGTCCGCCTGGGAATCGTGTACGTCGCCGGAGCGTGGCGGACCGTAGTTCGCCGGGATGGCGACACCCTCGATTTGCTGCAGCAAGCGCCAGGCTTCGTTCAGGGTGATGCGGCCGCCATTGCCGCCGTTGTACAGCCTGCCGGAAACGCCGGGAGCGCGGGCAGCTTTCAGATTCAGATCCACCACATCTTCGACGTAGGTGAAGTCGCGGGATTGCCTGCCATCCCCGAATATGCTAGGAGAACGCCGCTCGACCACGGCTTTGATGAAGAGCGAGAGGACGCCGGAATACTGGCTCGAGGGATCCTGGCGCGGACCGAAGACATTGAAGTAGCGCAAGGAAACGGTCTCGACTCCGGACGTGGAGGCGAAGATCCGGGCATAGTATTCCCCGACCAGCTTTTGCAGCGCGTAAGGCGACTTCGGGTGCGGCGGCATGGTCTCGACTTTGGGCAGCACTTCGGTGTCGCCATAGGCCGATGAAGACGCGGCGTAAACGACCCGCCGGACATCGCCTGTGGCCGCGGCGCGCAGCACGTTGAAGGTGCCATCGATATTGACTTCGTGGGAGGGGACGGGATCTTCGATGGAGCGCGGTACCGAGGGGATTGCAGCTTCGTGAAAGATCACATCGGCGCCCGCCAGAATGGGAGCAATCTGATCGTAATTCCGGATGTCGGCGAGTTGGAAGTCCACCGCGGAACGGACTTCATCCAGGTTTTCCAGGCGGCCGGTGAGGAGGTTATCGAGAACCACGACCCGGTGGGCGCCCTCTCGCAGCAAAGCCCGCACGATGGCGGAGCCGATGAACCCCGCGCCTCCGGTGACGACGTATTTACTCATTTATTTTCCAGATAACGAAGAGAATCGCGGGCGACGGTTTCCGCGCCCGGGGTGAAGTCGAACGCTTCGAGCGAGACCCAGCCGGGATACCCGCGGCGGCGCAAAAGATCGAAGACCGGCGTGAAATCGTAAGAACCAGTTCCAGGATGGCGGCCATCCAACTCGTTCACGTGGATATGGCGGATCAGATCGTAGTGCCGCTCGATCAGCGCGGCGTGCGGTTCGGTTTCATCGATGGCATTGTGACAATCGAACATAGTACGGATGGCCGGGTGATCGATCTGGCGCACCAGGGCGGCGGCTTCGTCGAGCGAAGTGACGACATCGCACTGGCCAAGAGGCAGCGCCTCGATCAGAATGGTGACGCCGCGCGCGAAGGCCTGCGGGGCGGCCGCGGACAGACCTTCGACGAAGTGGCGGGTGGCATCCGCGCGGCTGAGGCCGCCGGTGGTTCCACGCTGTTTGGGCGAGCCGAAGACCAGCAGACCGTCCGGGCCGAGATCGCCGCAGAGATCGATCAGGTGGCGGATGTGCTGCCAGCTCCGCGCGCGGAGAGCGGCATCGGGCGCGGTGACATGCAGGCCCTTGGGACTAACCATGAGCCAGTGCAGGCCGACGAACTGCAAGCCCTCGGAGGCGATGATGTCGCGGCATTCGCGCCGCCGCGCGGGCGGCACGGTGGCGGCATCTTCAGCCAGCGTGAACGGAGCGATCTCGATGCCGCCGTAGCCGGCCTGGCGGATGGCGCGGCAGGCATCCGCAAAGGTCCAGTTTTCGAAGATCTCGTTGCAAATGGCGTGGCGGAGCCGATGCGGCATGCATCTTCTATTCTAATGGCACGGTGTCCGCCACTGTGACGGCCGCGATCCGTTCCACGCCTACGTCCCGCACGCGCTGCATCAAGACGGCCGCCACGACGAAGAACACGCCACCCGCCACGACTGCCAGCAGGCGGTTGTTCCCCAGCAGGTGGGCCATCACCCAGCCGAAGCCGAGGGATGCCACGATTTCGGGGGTGACGATGAAGAAGTTGAAGATCCCCATGTAAATGCCGGTCTTCTCCGCCGGCAGCGATCCGGCCAGAATCACGTAGGGCATGGCCAGGGTGCTGGCCCAGGCGATGCCCACGCCCACCATGGAGAACAGCAGCAGCCACTTGTTATGGATCACCGCGACGGACATTAATCCGGCCGCGCCGCACAACAGGCACAGGCTGTGGGTGGCCTTGCGGCCCAATGAATTGGCCAAAGGGGGCAGGGCGAACGACCACGCAAAACACACGGCGGAATACATGGCGAAACAATAGCCGCCCCACGCCACGCCTTCGGTATAGAGCGCGCTGTGCGGATCGTCGGCGCCGAACACGTTGTGGGCCACGGCCACGGGGAAATACAACCACATGCAGAACAGCCCCAGCCAGGTCGCGATCTGGACCCAGGCCAGTTGTTTCATGGTCTGGGGCATGGCGGCCACCGATTCCAGGATTTCGCGCGCGTTATCCGCCAGGCCGCGTTTCTGGGCCTTCATCTTGCGGAACGCTTCCAAATCCTCGGGTGGATACTCGCGAGTAGTGGCGATAGTGTAGATCACCGCGCCAAAGAACGCCGCCGCTCCGATATAGAAAGAGAGGCGAACCGGCATGGGGATCTGGCCGCCGCTGCCGTTGCCAAGCCATTTCAACAGGACGCCCGGCAGAACCGACGCCACCACCGCGCCCAGTCCGATAAAGAGACTCTGCATGGCGAAGCCGCGCGTGCGCTGATCTTCCGGCAGCATATCCGCCACGAAGGCGCGGAAGGGTTCCATGCTGATGTTGATCGAAGCATCCAGAATCCAGAGCAGTCCCGCCGCCATCCACAGCGCCGAAACACGCGGCATCAGGATAAGGGCCGCGGAACTGAGCAGCGCGCCCGTCAGGAAGTAGGGACGCCGCCTTCCCAGCCGGTTCCAGGTGCGGTCGCTGGCGTGCCCGATGATCGGCTGCACGATCAATCCCGTAAGCGGCGCGGCCAGCCACAGAATCGGGATCTGGTCCGGGCGGGCGCCGAGGTATTCGTAAATGGCGCTCATGTTGGCCATCTGCAAGCCCCAGCCGAACTGGATGCCCAGGAAGCCGAAGCTCATGTTCCAGATCTGCCAGAAATTCAGGCGCGGCATATCGGTCATAGACGGATACCATCTCTTCCGTGCTTTGGGCGATGGGCGGCGTCAGCGTCTCCGCACGGAAGCGCCAACGCCAGTTGCCGCTGGGCACGTCGGGCGTGTTCACGT
>Ga0187871_10002433_pt1 | contig 15157 bp, 13 predicted proteins | sample June2016WEW_16_1_FD_132988 | JGI IMG/M metagenome (GOLD analysis project Ga0187871, IMG submission 132988) | Peatland microbial communities from SPRUCE experiment site at the Marcell Experimental Forest, Minnesota, USA - June2016WEW_16_10 | ecosystem: Environmental > Terrestrial > Soil >... | reverse complement strand
CTCTTTGTCTTCCAAGCCGTAGCCACGCACTTCTTCCATGGCCGCTTCCGCCTCGCCGAGCATTGTTAACGTTCGCATTTGGTCAGCGGCGTCGGCTTCGCTGATTTTGCTCATGGCGAAGCCAACGTGAATCAGCACCCAATCGCCCGGCACTGGTGGTTCGTCTTGCAAGAGACCCAAGTCCACTTTGCGGCGCACGCCCATGACATCAACGACGCCTTGCGGCGGATTTTGCGCGTCCAACTCGATGATCTTACCGGGTATTGCCAGGCACACGATATGGCTCCCTATACGAAGGTCCAGTTGCCGCCATCCGCTTGGAGCCGAACTCATTCCTGCTTTCGCGCAACGAGTTCAGATTGCAGTACGTCAATTTCCGAGACCCGGAGCGCTTCCAACCCGGTACCTCGGTCTCTGGACGCAATGAAGCTCATTTTTGTGCGCGATTAGGACGAACGGCGGAACAACGCGGATTCTAACCAATTCCCGCTGTTTCCGCCATGCACTGCGCCGGAGGCTTCAGGGCATTGTTGCCGCCCGGAGAGGGCGACAACAACCGATCGCCGATCTTGAGGTCGGCGGACACGAAACTGACTCGACCTATAGCCATCAGCCCGTCGAACTTAAAACCGGCGATGGCGCCCACTTCCGAACGCCACCGCCGGCTTGACCTGGTCGATGTTGAACGGGTTGTTAGGCGCGCGCGCTCTTCACCTTGCGAGCGGGAACGCCCTCTTCGGCCTCTTCCTTTCCCTCTCCGCCAGAGCCCTTCGCCTCGACGTTGATCTCTTCCGAGAGCTTGGTTAGCTTCTGATCCGTTTCCTTTTCTTCTTCGAGCGTCTTCTCCAGCAGCGCGTTGGCTTCTGATTCACCGAGCAACCGCGCCCAAGCGCTGACGCAGCCGTACGCGGCGATTTCGTAGTGCTCGACACGCTGTGCGGCAGAGATCAACCCAGCATCCATCACCGCTTCGCCGAAGTCTTCGTCCATGATCTCTTCGCCCTCTTTGACTAGACCGGCCATGCCCGCGCATTTCTTTCCGGCGGGCTTCTCGCCCAGAGCTTCGAAGATTTCCTCGAGCCGCTCGACGTGACCCCGAGTTTGCTCTAGGTGCTCCTCGAAGCCGGCGCGAAGTTTGTCCGAGCTGGCGGCTTTGGCAAGTTTCGGCAAAGCCTTAACCAACTTATTTTCGGCGTCGTACAGATCTCTCAATTCATCGATGTAAAGTTCCCTCAGTTCGTTGTGCTCCATTTGGGTAGTCCTTTCCGCTCCGTTAGAAACCGTCAGCCGTCGCCTTCGCTAGGCTACGTGCGACGTTACGGGCTGAGCGAAAGACAGTCCATACATGGATCGACCTATCTATGGAGTCGGTGAAGACGTACGGAGGATGACGGTTGGTTCGCGGCAGTCCGGCGACGATTCGAGTCAGGCAATGCGACGCTTATGGCAGACGATAACAAACGATGCGCGCATTCTTTCTGTAGGTGCCAAGCAGCGCTGGGAAGCAAGTATTGCAGTACCGAGTGCGCAGCGGTGGAGAAGACGACGGATATCGATTGCCGATGCGGGCACTCGGGCCGCGGCGGCAAGACGCATTAATCACCGGAACTGAGTAGCGAACCTTACTGACGAACTCTAGTCAGAGTGCCATGCTGGCAGTTCCCGTCTGTCGAGTAGCGACTCGGCCGCCCAGGCTCCAAGGTAGACTGACAGCGCTACTCCGTGTCCGCTGTAGGCACCTAGCACGATGACCCGCTCACTCCGCGGGTGATGGCCAAAAACGGGCCGCCATTCGTCCGCGATCAAAATTGGTCCACCCCAGCGATGACTGAAACCAACATCTGCCAGCGCTGGATGGAGTTTGGTTACTCGCTTCTCCAAGCGCGTAAGCATCGCGGCCGCATCGCCAGAGCGAATATCGATCAATTTCAATTCGCGCCAATCGGAGACAGGTACTAATCCGCTGCCAAAGATGATTCGATTCCTGCCCAGAAGGCGACCCCAAAGATAAGGCAAATCGATGGTATAGAACGGCTTGCCAGACGCCAGGCCAAGCACCCCCACTTGCGCGTCGCTGAGCGATTCTGTAGCCAAGGCCAGCGTCAGTTTCGGCTCTGCCCGCCCCACTAGGTGGCTCAACTCGAGTGATTCCGAATTCGTAGCGACGAGCACGCGCTGAGCACGGACTTGCCTCCCACCAACCTGGAGGGTGAGTGGGTCGGCAAAGTCTATCTGGTCAACCCGCGCGCCTTCGAAAATAAGCGCTCCGCGCTCCGCAGCGGCGCGCCCTAGGCCACTAGCAAGCTTGCCCGGATCGACCGTGCCGCCTGGGACTTCGCGAGCGAGGCGCAGCTGTCCCGAGTCGCTCCAGCAAATTGGAGACTCCCTGGTTTTGCTGGTCCGATCCAGTTCCCAGGCGCCCGGAAGCATAAGTTCACACGTGACATTGAGCTGCCTGGTAATCTCGGAGAGCCCCGCCAAAACGTCGCCGAGCCCTGGAAGGTCACCGGCGGCGGTTTCGCTCAACGTCAAGCCCCCTGTGTAGCCGCTCGAACGGGCACCGATGGTTTCCGTTTCGAAAACGGCCACTGTCTTTTCCGGGTTGAGACTGCGGATCGCGGCGGCGGCGGATAGCCCTGTAAACCCGCCGCCGATTACTGCAATATCGACAGCCTCCGGGAGAGGGGCCCTTTGGGGGTGAAAATCGACGACCCAGGGAGTTTGTCCCCACGACGGCGCGTTGGATGTGTCGGCCACGCTCTTACCCCTGACTTTGCTTCTTATCCTCTGATGTCGCTGCACCGGCAATTGTTAAGGATACGTAGAATGGTTGCGATTGCCTATCCTGTCCTGTGATCAGGGCGCGAGCCTTCATCGCCAAACGGAAACCCGGAAGGGCGGCTCACATGGGATTTCGGGCACCACTTGGGCCCGGAGCGGCACCCGGGCTTAGCCTCGCATCTCTCGAACGCCTTCCGTAGCTTCGAATAGAGACTATAGTCTCTACGCCTAGAGTCTCTCAGCTCTAGGAGGGTACAGCCCAATGGCAAGGCCTTGGGACCCCTGTGGGCCGTCGTCAGTCGGCCTCTTTACTTCCACACGTCCGCGAGTAGATTTGGTACGACGGATGGGTGTTGTAGGTTGACAAGTTCACCCCATGCGCTGGTGGGAGGTCTCAGATGTTCGCGCGTACAAGTCCATCGAGCCGCGTCGCGGAACGAAGAACCGCATTGCGCTATCCGTTGCGGCTTCCCGTCGTTTTTTCGTGGCAGGACGACAGTGGGCGAGTTCACGGATGCGACGGGTATTGTCGCGACCTGGGTAGCCGCGGGATTTACGTCCAGGCAGAACTCGTGCCGCCGTTGGGGGTATCTGTCGAAATGAATGTTTTTCTGCCTAGGCCGGAGCATTCGGCCAGGCCGTCGGAAATTCACGCGATCGGCAGGGTGGTCCGATCGGAGCACCGGGCTCCAGCGTCCGAAAACTGCGGATTCGCAGCGATGAATCACACAACCCGTTTGCGGGAGACGCGCAACCAGAAGGCTGATCTGGAAGAGTCCGCGTTGGACGAAATCGGACTCGAAGGAGCTGGAGACGATGGCGGAAGGACAAACGAGTGAGTGTCCTAGCCCTAATGACGCAGAGACCCTGGTCAATGGTACTGCCGGACTATCTTGATGAGAGGGGTGTAATCCCTTCCTCAGAAGGTACTTCGGTACTGCGATCGAGGAACGTGAGGTCCATTGGCCGAAAGGACAGGTGGTGGCAAGATCGTGTTGTCAGGCTTACCCTGCCGTCAGTTGATGTGTGCGCCTTCCAAACGCGCGGATCTTATTGAAGAAACGGCTGGATCCGGCGCTCGCAAGGCACCGGCTGGCCGATCAGTAGGCGGATTTGAGGGGCAAATGGGACTTAAAGGGCGGTAGCTTGCCTCGAAAAGAGACCGAGCCGACTCTGATGAAAAATTACAAATGTGACCTGGAGTCCGAGCCTCACGAGTGCGCTGAAGAATCTGATCCTTGTGAAACGACTCGGCAATCGGATGGTGGGCAACTTCAACCGACCTTGGGGGTTGAAGGTACCGTCGCAGCGCTGGCTCTCGCACCTTGGTACGCTCTGCGGGTGCGTCCTAATTATGAAAAACCCGTTGCGGCGGCGCTTCGAGGTAAGGGATTTCGAGAGTTTCTACCATTGGTGCAGCGCCGCAGGCAGTGGTCTGACCGCGTGAAGGTGATAGATCTTCCGCTTTTTCCGGGCTATTTATTCTGCCGCCTGAATCTGGAAGAGCGCATGCCACTGCTGACCACTCCCGGGTTTCTGTACCTGGTAGGCGTCGGCAAGAATCCCGAGCCTGTGGATGAAAGCGAGATTGCGGCGATACAATGCGTCTTGCGCTCCGGTCTGGTAGTCACACCCTGGCCGTCTCTAGTGGTCGGCCAGCGAGTACAATTAAGGCATGGACCTTTGCGCGGGTTGGAGGGCGTCTTGACGAAGATCGCTAATCAGCACCGGATGTATGTCTCGGTTACGCTTCTGAAGCGATCGATTTCCGTGGAAGTAGCGCCTGAATGGATTCATCCGATTGATGCGGCCAAGGATTCGGCGCCAAATTCGAATTTATCGTCGGAAGCCTGAAGCCAAAGATTCCGGGCCCTGTACAGAAGCAAGGATCATGAGGTCAGCAAGTGAAAACTGAAATGAATACCGAGAAGAGGGAGCGGAGAGGAGGGTCGATGACTACTTTAAGAGGCTGGTCGATCGGCTTCGCGGTTCTCTTCCTGGCCGTGAATAGCGCGGGACAGGTGACTTCACCGGCAGCGACAGATTCTCAGAAGGCGAGCTGCGACAGCCAGGTTCGCTCGACATATCTCCTCGGCCCGGAAGACGAACTCCAGATATCAGGCCCCGAGTTGGATGAATTGTCAAACAAAACGGTGCGCGTCGACGGTGAAGGTGATTTGCAGGTACCACTAGTGGGTCGTGTCCACGTCGCCGGATTGACTGTGCAACAAGCCGAGCAAGAATTGAACAAGAGACTAACCACATACATTAAGCACCCGCAGGCTGCCGTTGACGTCAAAGAGTTGCGCAGCCAGCCTGCTTCCATTCTTGGAGCGGTCAACTCTCCTGGCGTACACCAAGTGGAAGGACACAAGACGCTGTTGGAGATGATCTCGCTAGCTGGAGGCGTACGGCCGGACGCGGGCTACAGTATTCGAATCACGCGACAAGTAGAGTGGGGTTGCATTCCGCTGCCGGGAGCGACGTTGGACGCCTCGGGGCGCTTCACGGTCGCGCAAGTGAATCTCCAAGACATCATGGAAGCGAAGACCCCGCAAGAGAACATCCAGATCTTCCCGCACGACGTCATCTCGGTGCCCAAAGCGGAGCTGGTATACGTTACGGGCGACGTGAAGAAGTCGGGTGGATACATTTTGGGTGAGAGACAAACCATGTCGGTGCTGCAAGCGGTTTCGCTTGCGGAGGGTTTGGGACCGGCGCCCGACCCACGGCACGCAAAGATTCTGCGGTTGAATCCCGGCCAGGACCAGCGAACGGAAATTCCCGTGGACTTGAAGAAGATTTTGCAGGGAAAAGGCGGAGATGTCCCGCTGCAGGGCAACGATATCCTTTTTGTCCCCGATAGTACGGGTAAGAAAGTGGCACTGCGTGTCATGGAAGCAGCGATATCGACCGGCACGGGTCTCGCGATTTATCGCCCGTAAGGACCCGTTCAAGGAAACAGAACGCAGAGCAACAGAAACGCGATCTAGGGAACTGTTAATTTTGAGCCGCAGGGCGGAACGGCAGGTAATAAATGTCTAAGCATTTCGATCGAGTGAATAACCGGACGCGAGCCGTGCAACTGAGTACGTATACGGATAATCGCCCGACGGTATACCGGATGGATGAGCCGGTCCATGCGGATAACGGGGAAACGCAAGCCTATGACAGCTTGCTCGGTTATTGGCACATCCTCGTCCGTAATAAAGTTACGCTGCTGTGCTTTGCCCTGGCTGGCCTTGCTGTGGCAGTGCTATTCAGCTTGCTGCAGACGCCGATCTACCGAGCGCGGACCTCACTTGAAATCCAGGACTTTAATTCGGAGTTCATGGATCTAAAGAACGTGGATCCGACCAACTCCGGCCCGGGCGGCGCGACGGACTCCTATTTTCAGACCCAGATCAAGATCCTGCAGAGCGATTCCCTGCTGGAACGTGTCGTCAACAAAATTGATCTTCAGCAAGAGCCGCCGACGAGCGGCTGGGGTGCGTTCGCGTCACGCGTACAGCGGATGCTGGGTTTCCCGGAGTCCAAGCAAGAACCGAACAAGGACGCATTCGTCGCGCAAGCAAGAGGCAATCTGACCGTCCGCGCTTCCGGCCAGACCCGGCTTGTGGAAATCATGTATGACTCGGAGGATCCGAAGTTTGCGGCGCTGTTTGCCAATACCTTGGTTTCTGAATTCATCGAACAAAGCCAGGAAATGCGTTGGAAGTCGAGCCAACGGACTGGGGAATGGTTGACCGGCCATTTGAGCCAGATGAAGACGGACCTGGAGAAGTCCGAAGCACAACTTCAGGCTTATGCGCGTTCTTCCGGCCTGACGATGACGGACAAGGAAAACGTCACCGAAGGCAGACTCAAGGAACTTCAGGATGAGTTGGACAAAGCGCAGGCCGATCGCGTGGACAAGCAAGCGAAATTCGAAGAAGCGAAGAGCAAACCGGCGGAATCGCTGCCGGAAACAATCGACGATCCCACGTTGCGCGACTATCGTATCAAGTTGACGGGTCTGCAGCAGCAACTCGTCGAACTCAGCGCCACGCTGACTCCGGAGCATTACAAGGTTCAGCGGGTACAGGCGCAGATCAACGAGTTGCAAAGCGCTCTCGAGAAACAGCGCACGAACGTGCTGCGCCGCGTTGGCAACGAATATGCCGCCGCAGCCCGTCGTGAGAAATTGTTGCAGCAATCCTATATCGAACAGCAAAAGACCGTGGCCAATCAATCCGACAAGGCTATCCACTATGACACGCTGCGCAGAGAAGTGGAATCGAGCCGGCAGCTCTATGACACGCTACTGAACCGAGTCAAACAGGCATCGTTAGCGTCCGCGATGCGTGCCAGCAACGTTTTGGTCGTGGACGAGGCCAAGCCGCCCTTCCTGCCCGCCAAGCCGAACGTGCCGGTGAATTCTGCGCTGGGCTTGTTTTGCGGCATATTCCTGGGCTTGGGTTTCGTGGTGTTCCGCACGCGATTCGATCGCAGCATTCAAGCGCCTGGCGATATGCAGGTTTACCTGAATCTGCCGGAACTCGGCGTAATTCCGATGGCGCAGGTTTGCGACACGCCCGCAGTTCGCAGTCAACGCGCGCTCGGGCCTGCCGATCCTTCCGATTGTTTGGAACTGGTAACCTGGAAGCACAAACCGTCGGCGGTAGCGGAATCTTTCCGAGCCATGTTGACTTCTATTTTGTTGCCCGGGCAAAACTCCGAAGGGCCTCAAGTGCTCGTGGTCACCAGTCCGGGTCCAGCAGAAGGCAAGACGACCGTGGCCAGCAACCTCAGCATCGCCATCGCGGAAATGGGACGTCGAGTATTGTTGATCGACGGCGACCTGCGCCAACCGAAGTTGCACAAGATTTTCGGATCGGCAAACACACGTGGCGTGAGCGACGTACTTTTGTCCGAGGCGCCACTCGAAACGGTTCCGCTGTCGCAATTGGTGGTGGAAACGCGCATTGCGGGTGTGTCCCTCCTTCCTAGTGGCACTCGCACGACGAACATTTCGCAACTGCTCCACTCGCCCCGCGTCGAAGCGCTCATGGCGCGCATGCGCACCGAGTTCGACATGATCATCATCGACGCGCCGCCGATGATGCATTTGGCCGACGCGCGATTGCTCGGAGGCCTTTCCGACGGGGTAATTCTCGTGGTCCGCGCAGGCCACACCATGCGCGAGGCTGCTTTGATTGCCACGCAACGCTTGTCCGAAGACGGCACGCGAATACTGGGCACCGTGCTGAATAGCTGGGATCCTCGTAAAACTCCTGGCCGCACGTATGGTTACGGTTATGGCTACGGCTACGGATACGGCTACGGCCAGACCGCGGACGCAAAACATCCTCCAACGCCGAACGCCTGACGCAGGTTTTCGGAATCGTCTCGCGTCTTGGAGCTAAGGCTCAGCAATCAAACGGGTGGTTTTCCCACAATGATCTCTGGAAGAGGACTGAGGCACGAAATGCCAGGCACGACTGGGGGTGTGTTTCGTACCCAGCGGCCTGCTACGGCCGAGAAGGGGCGGCTACTCACCTCTGTTGCATTTGCCTTGCTTTTCCTTTTCGTGGCCGCAATTCCGCTGGAAAATGCGCTCGTCCTGCCCGGCATTGGGACATTTGGTCGGCTAGTGGGCCTGGCGGCATTTGCGGTTGGGATACTGGCGGTGGCCGAGCGCGGCAAGGTGCGGCCACCCTCGCCGGTACATCTCGTGATGCTGGCATTCGTGGTCTGGGCGAGTCTGACGTACTTCTGGACGTTGGCGCCCGACGCCACGGTAATCGAGGTTCTAAGCTACATCCAGTTTTTCGCCATGGTGTGGTTGATATGGGAGCTAGCCCCGCTGCCACGCCAGCGTGTGAACTTAATGCAAGCCTATCTTCTGGGGACCGGCGTTTCGGCGATAGCTGCGCTCCTGCATATCGGCGCTGCGGAAGGCACCACGCGCAATTCGACTTTCAACATGAACCCGAACGACATTGGGTTACGCCTTGCCTTGAGCGTTCCGATGGCGTTGTATTTGGCGGCGTCGCAAAAACAAGACTTCCGCGTGTGGCTCTACAGGCTGCACATGGTTTTGGCGGTTTGCGCGCTATTCATGACGGCATCGCGAGGCGCCCTTATCGCGCTCTGCGGAGCCTTATTGATGATTCCCCTGACGTTCCGGAAATGGTCGGTCCGTCAGAAAATGGTGATGGGCGTGGTGGTCGCGGCGGCGGCCATGGTCGCGATTGCCATGGTGCCGGCCTCTACTTGGGAGCGCATGAGCACCACCGGATCAGAAATCAGCTCGGGGACAATGGACGCCCGGACGGTGATTTGGCGCGCCGGCATGGATGTTTTCTCGGACCACCCTTTCTTCGGAGTCGGTGCCGGGGCCTTTCCGACGGCCATCGAGCGAAGCGTTGTGACCGCATGGGTAGCTCATAACACCTTTCTGTCGATCCTCGTCGAACAAGGTGTCGTCGGCTTTGCAATCTTCCTTATCCTGCTGGTGATGCTGTTTTATTCCGCGCTGAAGCTGCCCGTGCTGGGACGCAGTCTGTGGTTGGTGATGCTGCTCACGTGGGGTTTGGGCGCCGCGGCCATGACCTGGGAAAACACCAAGCCGACTTGGCTTCTTTTTGGTTTGATGGCGGCGGATGCCGCTGCGGTTCAGGTCGCAGCCACGAAACGTTACTCTCCCGCTCGCGTCTTCAATTCCGGCACAGCCGGGCAGGCCGCACCATCGCCTGCGCGATCAAGAATGCTTCGTGAGCTACACGCAAAAATGCGAAAGGCTGGACTGGAAAAGCCTGACGCGCCGACGTTGGGACGCCGATGAGTTCGCTGCCCAGCTCCGCATCTTCACTTCAACCCGGCTTGGCGGGCCCGCCCATCGTCAACGGGGAGCCCCAACAGGAAATGAGCGAAGGAAATCGAATGAATTCCGCGGAAACCGCAAATCTTTCGACCGCAGCCGCGAAGACGCCGGCGCTCGGCGCTTCCCTGCGTTGGAATTTCAGCTGGACCTTTGTTGGCAATATCATTTATTCCGCCTGCCAGTGGGGCATGCTGGTCGTGCTCGCAAAAATCGGGAACCCGGAAATGGTTGGGCAGTACGGGCTAGCGATGGCGGTCGCCACGCCGATCCTGGCTTTGTCGAGCCTGCAGCTCAGGGCCGTGCTGACCACCGACGTTCGGGAACGCGTCCCTTTCGGCGAATACTTAGGATTCCGGCTCGCGACCACGCTTATTTCTCTAATCATCATTGCTTGCATTCCGTTCGTGATGCACTACCGCCGGGAATCAACGTTGGTGGTTCTGATCATCGGGCTTGGACAAGCGCTTGAGACGCTCAGCGATTTGTATTGGGCGCGAATGCAGTTTTACGATCACATGGACCGCATCGCCAAGTCCATGATCATGAGAGGGCTACTTGGGCTCGGCGCGCTGGGCACAACCGTCTACCTCACCAAGAGCGTGGTCTGGGGAGCCCTGGCCCTGGTCTTGGCACGAGCGGTAGTCCTCGTAGGGTACGACATCAGCAAACGCACGCAGCTTTTGCCGCGACATGTAGCCCGTGACGAAGCCGACCGGATTCTCAATTCGAAAAGCGGGACGCTGCGTCCCCGTTGGAATCCAAGCACACAAACAGAATTGTTCCGGACCTCGATTACTCTCGGCGTAATCGCGATGCTCGTTTCCCTGCTTCCCAATGTTCCGAGGTATTTCATTCAGGGAACGCTCGGCGAACGGGCACTCGGAATCTTCACCGCCACGGCTTTCCTGGTCTCGTCGGGCGGCTTGATCGTAAACGCGCTCGGACAATCGGCATTCGTGAGGCTCGCCAAACATTACGGGGCTGGGGATGTCACAGGATTCAATTCCCTGCTGCTAAAACTCGTGGGGATCGCGGGAGTTTTAGGCGTCGGAGGCATAGGTGTCGCCGTATTTTTCGGGCACATGCTGCTGACCTTGCTCTACCGGCCCGAATATGCCGACCACACCAACGTGCTGATCGCCATGATGGTCGGCGGCGCCGTCACTTACGTGTCAAGCCTGATGGCCTCGGCGGTGACTGCCGCGCGGTGCTTTGTGCGCCAAATTCCAGTACTGGCTACGGCTGTCGGAGCGGCCGCGCTTTCGAGCTGGCTTTTGGTGCCCACTCACGGACTGCTAGGGGCGGCCTTTTCGGTCATCATCACTTCGACAACACTCGGAGCCGGCGAGGTATTGCTGCTGTGGTACGTACTCAGCAATATCAACCGGCCGGTAGCAGCGCAGGCCTGACGGGACGCCGCGCTCTTCCGAACTGCCATTCGATCCCGCGGGATTTGGCAGAGAAGGATTCGGAAAGCATGAATCAAAACCTACTCGAACTCGAGAGCCATTTTTCTTTCGGTGAGAACTGGACGCAGTACGCCGAGAAAATTGACGAAAGAAGGATTGAGGAAGCGGAGAAATCCTTGATTCGGCTGGTAGGCCGCGAATTGATCGCGGGACGCACCTTCCTGGATATCGGCTGTGGCTCGGGGCTGTTTTCCCTGGCGGCAGTCCGGCTTGGTTGCCGGCGTCTTCTGGCAGTGGATTTGGATCCAAACAGCGTGCAGACCACACGCAAGACGTTGGAGCGCCACGCTCCTTCGGACGCAAACTGGGATTGCCAGCGTATTAGTGTATTCGACCTAGATCCTGCCAAGATGGGCACCTTCGACATCGTCTATTCGTGGGGCGTATTGCATCACACCGGCGACATGTATAAGGCGATTACAAAGGCTGCGGCCATGGTCGCCACACGAGGGACTCTGGCACTCGCGTTGTACGGGAAGACGCCTTTCTGCGGTATGTGGCGGATCGAGAAGAGAATCTATTCCCGCTCTCCGAGGTGGGTCCAGCGCGCAATTGAAATCGTATATCGCTCCGTAGTTAGCGCGCGGCTGGCCCTTAAAGGGGAAAGCCTCAAGAAACGCGAGGAGACCTATTTTCAGCAGCGCGGCATGGATATGTACCACGACACCCGGGATTGGCTTGGCGGCTATCCTTACGAGTCGATTTCCCCGCGCCAGGCAATGACCTACATGCAGAAGTTGGGATTCGAACCGATCAGGTCCTTCGTTTGTCCGAGTATTGGCCTCCTGGGCGCCGGGTGCGACGAATACTCATTCACGAAATCGCTCCCCGAAAAGCTTTAAGCAACTTCTGGAACCCAAACACTTTGTTTCGATCGATTCTGGAATGAAGGTTGCGATTGCGAGCATATCGACTGCAGCGAGGACGTACTGTATGCGCGCAGCCATTGGAGCCAGCTTGATAGCAATGAGCAGTTTGGCGCCGTGCCGAGCGCAAAAGCCAGCCTTTCCGGAAGCGCAGGGCGGCGGGGCGGCCTCTGTCGGAGGGCGCGGTGGCGTGGTCAAAGAAGTGACGAGCCTGGAGGACTCTGGCACCGGCAGCCTTCGTGCCTGTGTTGAAGCCAAGGGGCCGCGAACGTGCATCTTTCGCGTTGCTGGACTAATCACGCAGCACTCGGATCTTACCGTCAATAATCCGTTCCTCACCATTGCCGGACAAACGGCGCCAGGCGAAATCATACTCGGGGGGCCGGGGAACAAAGGATTCACGTTAAGGGTCTCCACGCATGACGTCGTGATCCGATACATCACCATTAGCCCGGATGACTTGGAGACACCCTCAGGTCCGTCAACTGGCACAGTTGGGTTCGGCGTAATAAACGGCAACAACTACAACATCATCCTCGATCATGTGAGTTCACGCTGGGCCGGGAACAAATTATGGATCACGGGAAGCAATTACGTAGGCCCAAACCACTCGATCACGACATCCTGGAGCCTATTTTACGAGCCACATGCGGGACATCCTGTTGGTCCGGGGACAGCGGGTAATCCGATCGGGTGTCCTAGTTCCGCGCCTGACGCGTCGTTGGCGAATCCCTGTTTTAGCTCTCTTGAAACAGACATAGATTTTCATCACAACATGTTTGTCAATATCAGCCACCGAATCCCGGAGACCGACAACAAATCGGTCCGCTGGGTAAACAATCTGACGTTCAATTGGGCGTTCTACGCATTCGCGGGTCTCGGTGGTGAGGCTCTGGACATCATTGGGAACAAATGGGTTCGCGGCAATCTGAATTTTTCCGCCCAGGCGCACGAAATTCACGTGACGGAAAAAAGTCCGGAGGTCCTGGGGAACCCTTCCGTACTCGTTGCAGGTAATGTAGGTCCGAATCAATCTGATCCCGATGGCGACCAATACTTGATGGTGTCGCACATCAGCGGAGAAAATGGCCACGAGAATGGGCCGATACCGGACAGCTGGAAGCGCACGGCGCCGCTGCCTGCAACAGATTTTCCGATCATCGCCGATCCCGCTGCGAGCCTGGACGCGATCCTCTTGCCCACCGTGGGCAATTCGCAACATCTCGATTGCAACGGGCGGTGGGTCAACCACCGCGATGATGCCGACACGCGGATCATCGAGCAATACCAATCCAAAGGGCCCGGGGGCTTTTGGCCCAACGGCATTACAGTAACCGGTAGAGCGGCGCTTCCGCTGCCAATGCCGGCACCGCAATGGAAAGATCGGCCTGTAGTGAACGGTGAAGCTTGTTCAGAATCACTTCATGACGGAATCCCGGATCAGTGGAAGAAATCGCAAGGTTTGAGCACAACGAAACGCGAACTCTACAGGTCTGTGGCGCCCGATGGTTACACTGTTTTGGAGCACTATTTGAACGCTGTTCCCATAAAACCGGTTCACGACAAGAACGGGAAGCGCCCGTGAAAATCCTATTTCTTGCCCGTCAGCTGAATATCGGGGGCGCCGAACGCCAGTTGGTGATAGTGGCGAACGAGTTGGCCTCTCGCGGACACGAGGTTGTGATTGCCTCGTTCTATCCCGGGGGCGCTCTGTCAAAGCAACTCGACTCCCGCCGCGTTCGCTTGATTTCCATGGAAAAGCGTTCGCGCTGGGATCTGATTTCCCTATACATCAGGGTCTTGCGCGTCATCGGACAAGAGCGACCCGATGTCTTACACGGCTGGATGCACACGCAAAACGTCATCGCCACGATGTTTCGGATTTTCCATCCAAAGGTCAAGCTCTTCTGGTGCGTACGGAGCGCCAACCTCGATAGCGTTCTTGACCGGGTCGAAACCATTATGGTCTGGCTGCAAACTCGGTTGTCGATGTTCGCCGACTGCATCGTCGTGAATTCCATCGCCGGCTTGGAGTACGCGGTGTCGACAGGCATTGCCCGCGAGAAGATGGTGTTTATCCCCAACGGCATCGATACCAATGCATTCTATCCAGCTGAAACAGAAGGCAAACGCGTCCGCGCAGAGTGGGGCATCGGCGAGGGCGAAAAGGTGATCGGCAAAGTCGCGCGATTCGACCCAATTAAGAATCACCCCATGTTCCTGAAAGCCGCGGCGCGCATTGCGGCAGAGCGACCCGACGTGCGCTTCGTGTGCATCGGCCACGGAGACGCTTCCTATTTGAAGCAACTGCAGGATTTGACACAAACGCTGGGCATTGAAGACAAGGTCCAATGGGTGAAGGCTCGCCCCGACGTGCGGGCGGTATATAACGCGCTAGATATTTTTTGTTCCACCTCTTCTAGCGAGGGCTTCCCCAACGTGATTGGCGAAGCGATGGCGTGCGCTCGCCACTGCGTGGTCACCGACGTGGGAGATTCCAAGTTAGTGGTGGGAGGAACCGGAATCTCAGTCCCGTCAGATGACGTTGAAGCACTGGTAGCGGCCCTGCGCCAGACGTTGGACGGCAACGCCCTGAACCTGCGAGCCCGCCAGCGCATTCTGGAGAACTTCACGGTCGCCCATCTCGGCGACAAGACCGAACAGGTGCTCATTCAGTCCTTGGAGCGCGATCGTAAACGCATCGCGCCGTCACTGAGGCGCGTTGAAGAAGTCCACCCGCCGATAGACGCCTGATTTTTGATGTAATGTAACAACCCCCACGCAGGGCGGAGCCTGTTAGAAGAGTAGTCGGGAGATAGTCGTATGTGCGGAATAACCGGATTTCTGGATACGAGGCAAAACAGAGGGCACGGAGAGCTTGTGGCTATGGTACGCCGCATGGCGACCAGTTTGCGCCATCGCGGCCCGGAAGACGAAGGCACCTGGGTTGATCCAGCCAGCGGAATTGCGTTCGGCCATCGGCGCTTGTCGATTATCGATCTCTCTCCAGCGGGACATCAGCCGATGCACTCGTCCTGCGGACGCTACGTCATCACTTACAACGGCGAAATCTACAACTTCAAGGCGCTTAGAGAAGAGCTGGAAGCCCTTGGACAAACCTTCCGCGGACACTCGGACACGGAAATCATGCTCGCTGCGATTGCCCGTTGGGGTGT
>Ga0187871_10002431_pt1 | contig 15159 bp, 16 predicted proteins | sample June2016WEW_16_1_FD_132988 | JGI IMG/M metagenome (GOLD analysis project Ga0187871, IMG submission 132988) | Peatland microbial communities from SPRUCE experiment site at the Marcell Experimental Forest, Minnesota, USA - June2016WEW_16_10 | ecosystem: Environmental > Terrestrial > Soil >... | reverse complement strand
GGCGCGGGGATAAGTGTACATTTCGTTCCGTCAGAAGAGGATCTTAAAGATGCGCATCACCAGCTCTTCCAGTGAAAACACGGTGAGTCCGAGCGGCAGAAGAGGTACCGCTGTAGCTGCGGCAAGTCGACCGATATCCTGCAGGCCGAAGGGAACAATTCGCATGTCCCGCACCGCGGCATAACTATTTCCCAGATCGGCCAGAGATTGAATGTCGCCGGTGCCCAGGAGTTTATCGCCTTCCGCAGCGTCTCCCACTACCCATTTCTGCTCGAATCCGTCAACGTAGCGGGTCGCCAGCAAGCCATATTCGGACAAACCCTTGCGCTTCGCTTGCGCCATTTGCGGCGTAAACATGGTGAGTGGCGCAAGGATCAATACCAAGAAGAGGACAATGCTGCGTCTCCAATTCGGCTTGTCTGTCCGCAGTAACATCGCGGGAGGCGCCGCGTATCCGGACTGGCCGGCCATTGACGTCAAGTTCGACACGACCATGGGAAGAGATCCAACGTATTCCGCCATTCGGCAGCATCACCTGGAATTCCGCCTCGTATCGGCCTTCGCCCGCGACCGCCGCCCCCACCGTCTGTCGGAAGCCTTCGCAATCGTCAGGGTGCACTCTGCAGAATGGCACCGAGTTTCTAGCCGCTCCGACGGCGCGAATCCGAACAACTCCCGCCACTTGTCGCTCGCCCAGATTTCGTTCCGCGCCAGGTCTCGAATCCAGATGCCAAAGCTGGCGGCATCGACGGCCAAGCTCATCCGCTCTTCGTTCTCGCGCAAACCGGCTTCGCTCGCCTGTAAATCACCGACGAGTTGCGACGCGCCGAGGACGTCACGGCCCAACTCGTAAGCCATAACCAGGACCGAGCACAGGTAAACGGACCCACCGCGGGAACGACACCAGATGCCAATGACCCTCAGGCGTCGACGTTTCTCGGCGCAGGATATAGAGATTGCCGTCATCTGCGCGTACTTTGTAAAAAGCATCTTGGGGGCCGTACCACTAGCGTACCGCGCTTACGAAATGGGATCGGCTAATTGCCACAAGGCAGTCAGCCGCTCGTTTGCGCTGCCAGAAACGCTCAACCTCAACGATCTCGAAAAGCGGCACCGGAGAAGACTCTCCAGGTGACCGGGGGAAGCATCCTTGCAGCAGCGCAACTGCTCGGCATTGGCAAAACCACAGCGTACCGAAAAGGTGAAGGAATACGGATTCGCCACCGGCACCGGTGTCGCCTTCTGCCCGAACTGCGGCCGTCGGCTAGCCCGTCATAACCTAACCATGGCTGTGACGAGTACCACCTCCCTCAACTGCTAGTCCTGACCCTGTTCTCATCACCCAACAGTGGGTCCAGCTTGGCCTGATTTCCGTACACGACCAGCGCCGCCCCAAGCACTTTTCAGCAACCAAGCCGACACGGAAGAACCTGGCGTCTCCTGCGCGAAGGAAGGAAGGAAGGAAGGAACAGAGTTGGCCGTTCGATCCTGATATCCTGATAATCTTAAAGGGCGATTCTGCGAGGAAAACATGAGTAGTCCTCAAAAGTTGGCGTGGAAAACGCGATTGGTGGAGGGCGGGTTTCCCGATCGGTCGTTTGATATTGAATTCTGGCAGGAGCAGGGGGATGAAGCCATCTTTGCGGCCGCTTGGGAACTGGTGGAACTAGCTGAGGAAATCAGAAATGGCAGAAAACCCTCACTACAAAGAACTGCTACAGCTCTTAAACGAATTTGAGGTCGAGTATCTGATTGTCGGCGGCTTCGCAGTCATGAAGTACAGCGAGCCGCGTTATACGAAAGATCTCGACTTGTGGGTGCACAATTCAAGGCAAAACTCTCTCCGCGTTGTCGAAGCCCTCAAGAAGTTCGGTGCTCCCCTTGACCACGATAAAGTAACCGCTGAAACATTCACCGACAAGCAAGTGGTCTATCAGATCGGAATTGCTCCGGTGCGCATCGACATTCTCACCGACATCACGGGCGTCAGGTTTCCAGCCGCGTGGAGAAATAGGGTCGCAAGCACTTTCTTCGGCATTCCGGTGCACTTCATCTCCTTGGATGACCTAGCGGCCAACAAGCAAGCATTAGGTCGCAGCAGTGACCTCAAGGACTTGAAGAGGAATCCGGGAACCTCGAAGCCGGAAAAGTAGGCAGTGGGCTGCTTGACATAAGCGTAGGCTTCCTTCGCGAGGCCCAGCCACTCGGGAACACCCTTGGCAACCACAATCCATTCCTTCAGGAGGCGGCCATGACCCTGGATCGAATGGTTTTCCAATTCCCGCGCTCATCCAGAGAATGCACCCGCGCTGGTCGGAAGTTTGGGTCACAAACTGGTTTCTTCCGAACATCGCAAAACCTCTCCGCCGATCCTTTCTGTGATCCAGTTAACGTGGTTGTGACCAAGCCGAACCCATAACGCCAGGTCAGTATCATTCCACATATCACGGTGGTGGAGAAACTGATCGAAGCACTCGGCGGCTTTCGCCAGATTGGCGTCGTGCAGGAGGAATACTCCGTATCGGCGGACGGAGTGCGCATGTTCGGAGGGTTTCGCACTACTCGTAGCAACTGTAATTCTCGGAACGGTCCTAGCTGAATAAAGGGATTTGCGTGTAGCAGCGCCGAGGAATCCTCAGGTCTGTGGGAAACTATGTGGAAGACCGGGACTTCACCTAGACAGAACTCAATTTTTCAGACACTTACACACTTTGCCCATCCAGTGTTGCATACTGAAAGATGCAGCAGAATCAGCAAGATAAGTGTTTTGTCGTATTCTCAACAGCTGTTTTCGGAAACCTGGACAATCAAGCAACGTTCCCAGAGGTTTTTCACAGCCTTAGAACTTTAGTGCTATCGCATCCGGAAGCTGTTCACGCCCCGGCGCCACCCTCAAAGACCTTCTGCATGTCATACGGGAACACGCGATACAGGCTGTAATTGACGCCGGTGTCGGAGTATTGGCGGAAGAGGAGGTCGCCGCGGCCATTGGCGTCGGCGTCAACCGCGTCGATGATCTCCATCCGCGGGAAGGCGTCGAGGTGATTGCTGTCGGTCACCGAGCTAAAGATCTTGATCGGCTGACCGTTGAAGTCCTCACGCGCCACAAAACTGACGAAGTAGTCGAACTCGGTGCCGCCAAATGCCTTCGCGCCTGCCACCGGCAGCTTGGCCGTGAACACCAGAGTGGGCGAGTTGCTGTACTCCAGGTCGTAAGCGCGGAGATCGTAGTCGCTGATAGCCGCGGTCTTCGGCAGCGCCGGCGTGTGCCGCGCGGCGATGAACTTGCGAATTTCATCAAGCGCTAGCGCGCTCATCTGCTCGGACTTTGACGCATGCTCCTGAGGGTTCATGGCGTAGAGCAGCGAACGCGACTCGTGAGGCCCGGCATCCGACACGGCTGGATACGAGCGGCGAACGACCGCAGTGGCATTGGCGTCTGCCTTGTCTTGCACACCTTGCGTGGCCTTCGGCTGGCCGGATGCGGAAAGCGAGACTGGCTGCGGCGATGACGATTGTGGCGCCGGTTTGCCTCGACGAAGCACCGGGCGATTGGGATCGTTTTCGTCGGGCGACGGCGTATTCAGCGACGAGTTACTTGCGCCGGCAACCTGCGTTGAAGAAGCAGAACCCGGCGCTGATGACGAATCGGCCGGTGAGGGCGATTCCGCCGCCTTCTTGAGCGTGGGGCGGTTGGGATCGCTTTCCGCCGCGGATGGCGTTCCGGAGGAAGCTGTGCTTGGGGCCGCGCTGCCCGCAGAGCCGCTTGAGCTGCCGCTGCCAGACGACCCACTCGACCCGGCGCGGTGCAGAGTCGGACGGTCGCTATCGAAATCGTCGGTCGGCTTAGGTTTGGGCTGCTTGGCCGCTTGCTGGGCCAGCTTCTCATCCATCGCCTGCCGCGGCTTCCACTGACCGGACGCGATCCAACTGCCCTTCAGTTCCTCCGGCGTGGTGACCGTGAACAGTCCTACCGGCTCGCCGTAGTTGGTGGCTTCGTACACGGTTTCCGGCTGAACCGCCATGGGCTCCGGATTGGCGCCATAGAGGCTGGCATCGTAAAAACGGTCGTCGATCCACAGCGCAATCGGCACCAGGCGCGTGCCGCCACCGGGCAGAAATTCGATGACAGCAATCGCCCGCGGATAGTTCTTCGGTTTCTTCGCGTTGATCTTTGTCTGGTTCTGGTCGGAGGTTGGGGTGTCGTCATGTGGCCGCTTCAGGACCTGCGCGCTTGCGACTGTCTCAAGGAGAAGCAGCGCGATCCCTATTGCTGTCAAACGTTGGCAAACACGAGCCCGCAGCGGGCGAAGGGATTCAGCCCGGCGGCTCAAAGGGAGCGTCTGCGCTAAATTCTGTTTTCCGAATTGGAGAAAGATGCTCCATGATCGAGCGCCGGCGGCGCAAAAGAGTTTCGCCCAGCGCTTCAGCGCTGGGTAGGGTCGAAAATCGAAGCCGAGTCCCGTAGGGACGGCAGAGTCCCGGCGCGCACTGTCCCTGATTTTGGCGATGCCGTCCCGATTCCTGTATAGATATTCCATGACCGAAATCAACTCAAAAGCTCCCGACTTCACCTTGCCCGACGAAAACGGAAACCCGGTTTCGCTCGACCAGTTTCGCGGCAAGAACGTGGTCCTGTTCTTCTATCCCAAAGCCAACACTCCCGGCTGAACCCTGGAGGCGCGCGGGTTCCGCGACGCATACAGTAAGCTGCAGAAAGCCGGACTGGTGGTTCTGGGCATCTCGCCCGACACGCCCAAGGCGCAACTTAAGTTTAAGGAAAAAGAAGCCCTCCCGTATACCCTGCTGGCCGACGACAAAAAAGAAGTCGCCAAGAAGTTTGACGTGCTGAAAGAGAAAAACATGTACGGCAAGAAGGTGATGGGCATCGTGCGCACGACTTTTCTGATCGGCCCCGACGGCAAGATCGTCCACATCTTCTCGCCCGTAAAGCCCGAAGGCCACGCCGAAGAGGTACTGGCCGAAGTGAAGAAGAAGGGATAGGCGTTGGCGTCTGCGTTTTGCGCTGCCGCATTTGCGACCTGGCTGGCACTTGCAGCGTATTATGATCAGGGTATGGATTTCCACTTCACCGCCGTCTTTCGCCGTGTTCCCGAGGGCTACATCGCTTTCGTTGAAGAGCTGCCGGGCGCGAACACCCAGGGCGCAAACCTCGACGAAGCGCGCGCGAACCTGCAGGAAGCGGTCGCCCTTGTTCTGGAAGCCAACAGAACGCTGGCCCAGGAGACCGCCGGACAAGACGCGATTCGCGAACCGTTGAAAGTCAGTGCTTGAAACGGCGCGAACTGGTCCGCCACCTGGAACGGCAGGGCTGCGAACTGTTGCGCGAAGGGGCGAATCATTCGATATATGTTAATCGCGCTGCGGCAAAGAGCTCCGCTGTGCCTCGCCACTCCGAAATCAACGAAGACCTCGCCCGGAAAATCTGCAAGGACCTGGGCGTTCCACCGCGATAAGCAATCTCTACGGACAGAAAGCGGATGGGGATCGTGCGAATCACGTTCCGGATCGGCCCCGAAAGCAAGATCGTCCACATCTTCTCGCCCGTCAAGCCTGACGGCCACGCCGACGAGGTGCTGCAACACGTTAAGAAAAGCGCGTAGGGAAGGGCGCAGATTTGCTGCTACAATCCCACTGATTCTGTCCGCGTTTGCAGTCTCAACTTGTCATTTGTCCAGGAGTTTTCGTGCGATCACGGTTTGCGGCCGGCATGTGGCTGGCGGTGTGCGCTCTAGGCATAGGAATTCTGGTCGTCACTCAGGCTTGCGGCGGCTCCTCATCTTCTTCAACAATGCCGACTAACAGCGACCCGCCCACGCAACAGGTGGCCAACTATCCTGCCCCTCAGATCACGGTGGGAGAACGGCTGTTCCTGGAGACGCGCTTCGCCGAATACTTTGCCGCCAACATGACCGGCATCAATGACCCGCTGCCGGTCGGAGACCCAGTGGTAGCGCAGGTGCAAACCACCTCCAGCCCATTGCCCGGGCCGTTTGCTGGACAGTCCATCAACTGCCGCTCCTGCCATTTTGTTACAGAGTTCGAGAATGTTGCGGGAGCCGGCAACCGCACCTACGCCGACTTCACCACCCGCAGTCCGCTTCCGCGCCTGATCAACGGTTTTGACCATACACCGCGTAACGCCGAGGTCATGGTGGGATCGCTGATGTCGCATCCTGGCCCGACGTTTCTGCACTCCGATGGCGAGTTCGTCGACGCGGCCAGCCTGGTGGAAAGCACTTTGACGGGACGCAACCTTGGTTGGTCACCCGACCAGCAAAGTCAAGCGATCGCCCATATCGCGCGGGTTATCCGGGAAGACAACGGTAGCAGCCAGTTGGCGGTGCAACGCACCGGTGGACTTTCTTACAGCACATTGTTTCTGGGAACAGTCACGGGCACTCCCGAACAATTCGATCTTCCCCCGCTGTACCAGCTCGACGTGCAGACCGCGACTGATCAGCAGGTGCTCAACGCTGCGGCCAACCTCATCGCAGCCTATATGGCGGCGCTGCAGTTTCATCAAAGCCTTGGCGTGTACACGGGATCACCCTTCGACGCTTTTCTGGCGGCCAACGGCTTGCCCCAAGTGCCTGCCACGAACGAAACGCCCGCAGAGTACAACCAACGGCTCTTGCGTTTGGTGAACGCTCTGCAGAATCCAACGTTTGTAACCGGGGCCAACCGATCGTTCCTGTATCACTCGCAGCCCTTCGCGTTTGGCAGTACTGAATTGGCCGGCCTGAAGATATTCCTGAGCAGTGCTCCGGGAGCCACGGACGGCTCGCAGCACGCCGGCAATTGCGCCTCCTGCCATATCGCGCCCAATTTCACGGACAACGTTTTTCACAGCACCGGCGTTTCTCAGGAAGAATACGATGCCGCCAACGGTAGCGGCTCGTTCATGAATCTGTCCGTTCCTTCTCTGGCGGCAAGAAACGCGAATTACGACCAATACCTTCCGATGACGCTGAACCATCCTATGGCGACCGAGTCATTCCGGCACATAGCGGTGGTAGGACAATCGCAGCTTGCCGATCTTGGGTTGTGGAATGTCTATCTGAATCCGGACATGCCGACGCCCCAAGCGGCCCTGGCGAGTGTGGTTTGCGCCGCGGGGATCGACTGTTCGGTGGACCAGGGACTCGCCAACACCATAGCTCAGTTCAAGACGCCGACGCTGCGCGACCTCGAGGATTCCAACCCGTACTTTCACAATGGCAGCAAGCTGACGTTCCAGGATGTAGTCAATTTCTACATCGCCAGCTCACAGCTCGCGCGCCAGGGAAAGCTGCGCAATGCTCCGTCGCAGTTTCAGAATATGTCCATCAGCCAGAGCGATGTGAGCGCCCTCGTCGCCTTCCTGCAAGCGCTGACCGAAGATTACGACGACAACCACATCGCCAATCAGAACTAGCGGCTCAGGCTCGCTCGGGATGTGGCAAACCCGGGCTGGCGTATACCTTCATGGATTTCCAGTTTGCCGCCGTTTTTCGTCGCATTCCCCAGGGCTATATAGCATCTGTTGAGGAATTGCCCGGCGCTAACACGCAAGGAGTCACGCTGGAGGAAGCGCGGACGAATCTGCAGGAAGCTGTTGCTCTTGTGCTGGAAGCCAACAGAACCTTGGCTCAGGAAGCGGCGGTAGGAAAGGATGTGATTCGCGAGCCGCTCAAGGTTAGTGCTTGAAGCGTCGCGACCTCTGTCACTCGCACAGCTTGCCGATGTCTTCCCAAACCATCCAATGCGGATTGAGTTCTGTAGCACCGTGGCGGGCATAGAACGCCCGCGCCGATCTATTGGCAGGTTGCACGTCGACACAGATCCTTCGCGCGCCTTGGGAGACGAACCATTCGGCGAGGCGACGAAGTAATTGCGTGGCCACCCCGTCCCTCCGATACTGCGGCCGCACGGAAATCCACTCCAACTCTCCGTCACATCCGAAACGGCGGGTGAGATGTCCCGCAACCAGCGCGACGATGCGCTCTCCATCCGCGCACACGAACGCGATGCGGGGCGGTAGGGCGTGCCTGGGATGGTGTTCGCCCGCCAGGTACAGACGCATGATTTCTCCCCAGCGCTCAACGGTGCCCCAATCGCCGGCGCGCACCTCCGCCATTCCTGCGATGTCATCGGGCGTGGCACGGCGGTAGTGAAGATCGCCCATGTTGATCCGCAGCTTATCGCGCAATTTGATTGCCTGTCACGCATTCGTCTCGTGAGCTCTTCTCACTCCTGGAGGAAGCACTTTGGTACTCTGCCGCAAGGCTTTGCACTACAATTCCAAGGACACTGTTTTTATTCAATGGTTTACGGTGGAATTCCAATTGCAGATGTCTGCTCGGGTAGTGTTGTTTAGGGGCACTTCCCGAAACAGAACTGCCAGGAATTGGGGCGGATGGCTCACCTCTTTTCGGTAAATGGGCCAAGTTACATCTCGAGATGCTTTGTACGGAATGGAGGAACCCTTTGAGTAAGAATTGGATGTGGTCGATTACCCTGCTGGCACTAGCTCTCTGCCTGGGATCTCTGCCGGCGATGGCGCAAACAACCTTCTTCACCGACCTTGGAACCGGAACCAACGTCTATCAGGAAGGCACTGGCTGGACCGTTTCTGGGACCGGAACCATCGGCACCAGCTTTACTGCTGCCAACCTGTTCACTTCTCTGGCGAGCGGCGCCGTATCGCAGATCGACTTAGGCGTCGGATACGCAGGCGGGACGAATGCGTTCTATGCCGCCGTCTTCACCGACAACAACGGTCTGCCTGGAACGCAGCTCTACCGCACGGACAACCTGAGCAGTTCCCAGACCTTCGGCGGATGCTGCGGCTTGGTTACTATTACCGGCATAACCGGTCTGGACCTGACGGCCGGGCAGCAGTACTTTGTCGTGCTGGGCCCCGAGACCCTGAACAGCACGGTTTTTGAAGCTTGGAACTGGAACAGCCAGGGCGTCAATGGTCTGGATCTATACTCCACCAACGGCGGCACCAACTGGAACTCGAATGGCACCGGCAATCCGCTGGGCGCTTTCGATATTCTCGGCAGCAGCGGCCAGGGTACCGTACCGGAACCGTCGTCTCTGCTGTTGCTTGGCACCGGATTCGTAGGAGCGTTCAGCACCCTGCGCAAGAAGCTGATGCGCTAGCTTCCCCTTTCACCAATGTTTGGAAAGCCGGAGCTTGCTCCGGCTTTTTTTGTGTGCCGAGCATGTTCAACAGCTTTCCGGTGGCCTACTTCGACGCGCTCGGATTACCACGTTTGTTCGAGGGCTAACTCAACTCATCCGAACCGCCGTATGCGGACTCGCATGTACGGTGGTGTGGCAGGGGCGGACGGGTGACCGTCCCCCCTATGCCGATTCTCGGTCCCAATAGGAACTGAGCGGACCTGTTCCTATTGCTGCTTCCGCTTAAACACCAGAAAACTATAACCTGCCTTGGGTTCATAGCCTCGTGCGGCGTCCCCCCACAGGTAAGTGGAGGGATCGCCGATCTCAACCACCCCATTCCGCACATAGTTGTCGGCAAGATACGGTCGCGCCCAGGCAGCGATTCCCTGCATGGAAGCAAAGTTGGCAAAGGCGATCCACGATGAGGGCACATTGACCAGGACCACCATGGCCGGACGTGAGCTTTCGATTTCCTGCATCATCTGCCCCTGCATTTCCAAGGCATAACTCTGCGGTTCCAGCAGGGGATACATGTAGATGTATCCAGTGGCAGAGCGGCGATGAGAGTAGAAGTAGATCTCCGGTTCGGATCCCAGGACAGCTATTGACTCCCCTGGCTGGGTGTGGCTCCGGACGTAATTCGCCACTTCGAATGCTTCCGGGAAACCATTCGGCCGATAGAGTTTCTCGCAGACCTCCTGCGGCGTCATCTGAAACAGAATCTTCCGCTGGCTATAAAGCGATGACAGTACTGCGGCGGCAAAAAGCAAAGCCGGTATGGCGGGGATGAGCCTGTGGCCTGCTCTCGCCGCCAAGATTTCTGTTGCAGAGCTAATCGCGATTCCCATCAGCACGGAGACGGCCGGCAACATGAGAATGAAGTAGTGGGGCCGGTAGTACATACCGGCAGAGACTGCTACAAACGAGAACAGAAGAAGGGAGTTGGTGAAGAAGCTGTTTCTCCGGGCACGGGCATTCCAAAGACCCGCCGTCACCCCGACCAGCGAGATTGCCCAGATCCAGGGAGCAGACTTCACAATCAGCGAGCCGCTCCTATACAGCAGCGCCAGCCCAACTCCTATCGGCACCTCCGTTCCGTAGTGGCGGACATAAGTGAATGTCCAGAACCAGAAGTTACGAAACTCTGCTGCTCGCAACATCAGCAGGCAGGTGAGGGCGTATGGCAGCGCTGCCCCGCCGATCAGCGCGCCGAGTCGCTTGCTGAGGGCCCTCCAATCCGTAGGTCCAGTCCCCCCTTGGCGAAGGAGATAAATGACGGCCCATAGAGAAAAAAGCATTCCCGGCTGCTTCATCAGGAAAGCCATCCCGAACAGCAGCCCCGCGGCAAAGAGGAGGATAGGTTTCGGGGAGTCGATCCCCTTAAGCAGAAACCAGATCCCTGCCACGGCGAAGAACACGACGAAATGGGTAGCATGACCCGCCAAGCCATACATGTATGGGTCGGCGGAAAGAACCGCATAGCTGGTAGCCGCCGCCAGCGCTGCCAGGCGTCCGAATAGGCTCGCCATGATGAGAAATAGGATGACAGTAGTTGCGGCGTTTACCAATAGTAGGCCTATGTGAATGCCCGCAGCACTTTGCCCGAAGACAACGAGCATCGCGGCATAGGCGGCATAGGTACCAGGCAACTTTGCGCTATAGACGAGCTGATATGGCGGAAGGCCCTTCAGCAGCAACTGGCCGGCATAGGCATATTCGCCCTCGTCCCGCTCCAATGGTATCTGTCTGAGCCGGAAGCGAATCAACGCGAAGGAAATGACGACAATAGCCAGCAGGCAGTAACAGAGATAGAGCGAGAACCGGTGCTTGGTTTCAGCGGGGATTTCCATTTTGCATCACAGAACGAGCATAGCGTACCCCTCACGTAACACCTGGTCAATGACTGATGGTCACAACTCCTTGTTGTTCTCCGCCGGTCACGGTAACATCGGCGCTGCAGGACGAATGTCGACGATTGATCCAGCATTCGGCGCACGAAGGCTCTCGGGCAGAGGGCGCTCTCTTGCGCTGGCCGCCTTGTTGATCGCACTCACGCTGGCCGCATTTTATCCGGTCGGTCGCCTGCCTTTTATCAACTACGACGATCCGTTTTATGTAACCGAAAACCACAACGTGCAGTCCGGCGTCAATTGGGACATGGTGCGCTGGGCATTCACGACCTATTACACGAGCAACTGGCATCCGTTGACTTGGCTGTCGCACGCACTGGACTGCCAGCTCTTCGCACTCGACCCCGCCGGACCTCACGTTGTGAATCTGTTGTTGCACATGACGAACGTGGTCCTGCTCTTCTGGATACTACTGAAGGCGACCGGGCTTGCGGCGCGCAGCGCGCTGGTGGCCGGGCTGTTCGCCGTACATCCCCTCAACGTGGAAACCGTGGCTTGGGTTTCGGAGCGGAAGAACCTTCTGAGTATGCTCTTCTTCCTGCTCGCTTTGTGCGCTTATGAATGGTATGCTCGCCGGCCCAGCGCCTTCCGCTATGCCACCGTCGGCGTGCTCTTCGCCGTTGGGCTCATGGCCAAGCCGCAAATCATCATGCTGCCGTTCGTGCTGCTGTTGTGGGACTACTGGCCGCTGGCCCGGAATAGCGATCACGCCGCGCTGGCGGCGAAGAGCTGGCCATCGCTGGTATTGGAAAAGCTTCCGCTATTTGCCATGTCGTCAGCGAGCGCGCTGCTCACCCTGGCGGCACACAGCCGCGGGGCGATGCGGCCGCTTCCGCTTTCCTACCGTGTCGCCAACGTACTGGGCAGTTATGTGCGCTATTTGAAGCTTGCATTCTGGCCGTCGCGGCTGGCCGTCTATTATCCTCATCCTCTCGTTTCACTGCGCTCCGGGAGCGTCCTGATCGCATTCCTGTCTCTCGCCGCGATCACATACACAGTGGCCGGCGAGCGCGGGCGACGCTATCTTGTGGTTGGCTGGTTCTGGTTCCTGATCACGCTGGTGCCTATGAGCGGCATCGTGCAGGTCGGTATGCAGGGCATGGCTGACCGATACGCCTATCTACCTCTCATCGGTATCTTCCTGATGGCCGTCTGGGGCACTGCGGATTGGGCGAGCCGCGCGAAGATCCCGTTCGGAGGCCAAGCCGCGGTTGCGGTCGCCGTACTGGCGGCGCTGGTCGCACTCACGCATTGGCAACTTCGGTACTGGCATAACAGCGTGACATTGTGGACCCGTACCCTTCAGGTTACGCATGAAAACACTATCGACGAGGTGAACCTGGGAGCGGCGTTGCTGCAGGCTGGAGAAGTGGACAGCGCGATGGAGCACTTCCGCCTGGCAACTCGCATCGATCCCCGCGATCCGCTCAGCAACATGTATCTCGCCCGCTACGCGCAGATGCAAAACCGATTTCCGGAGGCCATCGAAAGGTACAGAACAGTCATCGATGCGACGCAAGACCCGGGACTGAAGGCGCGGGCTTTCACCAACATGGGATACGCTTATCGCGGGCTGGGCAATGAGGCGGAAGCGCGGAAGTGTTTCATCGCAGCGGCCTCCGGGGGAGAATGAAGCCCAATCTGAATGGGTCAATCGGGCCACCCTCCAGGACTTGAAAGCCGGAGCTTTAGCTCCGGCTTTTTTTCGTGTGCAGAAGCGCCGGGGCGCAAGACCTGAACCCAATGCCACTCCTGGCAGCCTCACGGACGCGGCGCGCTCTGCTCCGGCGCCGGTGTTGCTCCCGGGTTCTGCGGTGCCGGCGTCCCTGTCGGCGTGTTCGTTCCCGGCGCGGGCCCGAGGATGTCGTTCACATCAGCGGGCACTACACCTTTCACCTCCGGCTTGTGCTTCACCTGGCCGGCTTCTGCGTCATTCAGGTCGATGCCCATCTTGGTGAGCGTCTCCCCGGTGTAGTAGTCCAGCGTCACCTTCGACTTCTCATAATTCGCTGCGGCATTCAGCACGTTCGACTCGTTCTGGGCCAGGGTGCTCGAAGCCTGCAGGACGAGCGTGGGCGTGGAGGCGCCGTACTTGAACTTCTTCTGTTCCGCGTCCAGGCTGTCGCGGGCGTAATCTCGCGCCGCAATCGCGGCTTGCAGCGCCGCGTAGTTTTGTTGCAGCGCGAACTGCGCCTGTCGCACCTGCAAGGCGATGTTGTTTTCCGTCTGTTTCAGCTGGATCTGGATCTGGCGATACTCCAGCTCGGAGCGCGCCTGTAGCGCCTGCGCCGCGCGGTTGCGAATCGGAATGTTCAGGTTCACGCCGATTCCCTTGTTGGGCCCAGTGCTGTTGAACAGGTTCGAAAATGCCCCGCCATAACTGGTTGGAATCAGGCCGGGCTGGTAGCACACACTGCCAACGTTGGCTGGCGTGCAGACCGGGACCGCCGGGTTCTGCTGGCCTCCCAATCCCGAAGCCCCGTAAAAGGCGTACAAATCGAGCGTAGGCAGCAACTCGTTCTTCAGCGATTTGCGCGAGATGTCGTAATTGGTGAGGTTGATGCGCCCCTGTGCGACCTCCAGCCGGGTCTGTAACGCCTCATCAATCAGGTCCTGTACCGGGCGCACTTCATACTGCTCATTGGGCTTCAGGGTATCGGTGGGAATCACCGGCGCATTCGCCAGGATAGGATCATCCAGGTTCTTGGTGATGGCGGTCTTCATCAGCAGCTGGCGTAGCTGCAGGCTGGTCTGGGCGTCAATGAGGTTCTGCTGGGCGCTGGCTACACCGCTCTGCGCCTGAGCCAGAGTGATGGGCGCCATGGTCCCGATACGCACCTGCTCCTGATCGTCGGCGAGCACCTTATCGGCGTATTGTAAGGCCCGCTCGTTCACCTTTACCGCCTCATACCACGTCACCAGGTCCCAGTAGATGTTCTCCACTTGCGAGACCGTGGCGATGACCTGCCAGCGGAAGACGATATCGGAGAGCTCGCGATTGTTACGCGCGATGCGGATGTAGCGCAGGTTGGGATCGAAGCCGAAGCCTTGCAGCAGGTGCTGGCGCAACTGGAAGTTAAAGGTGGGTTGCAGCGTGGGATTCACCAGCTGATAGGGCGAGTTGTTGGTCAGGTAGTTGTTATCGAAGGTCAGGCTCATCAATGTGCCGGTGGAGAAACCCTGGGTGTAGCCAAAGTTATAGACGTTGGTGTTTTGCGTGAGCACGGGCACGCCGTAGAAGAAGCTGCTGGCCTCGGGAGTGGCCTGACGTCCCCCTTGTATGTTGCCGGTGATGGCGGGATCGAAGTTGTCGATCGTTGGACCTACCCCGAGTGTGGTAAGTACCAGTCCGGCGGCGCCGGCGCCCGCGCCTCCTGCGCCGACTTCCGTGCCGCCGGCGCCAGTTCCGGTCGCTGCCGTCGCGGCACTCCCAGTGCCGCCGGTGGAGGTTGATCCAATCGCGCCGCCCAGCGTACCCTGCACCACGCTGGCCCCCACGCCGCGGTTCGGCTGGCCGGTGCTGGTGAGCAGCAGCTCGGTGTCGGCGATTGATAGGTTGTAGCGCTGCTGGGCGATGTCCAGATTGTTCTCCAGTGCCAGCACTACCGCGTCGTTAATCGAGAGATAGATGCTTCCGTCGCGAAAAATCGTGTCGGTCCGCGCCGAGTTGTTGAAGTTGACCGGCGCCGCATGGCGGGCCTTGTAGGGCGCGAAGAAGTTGGGAAATCCGGACAGCGGCTTGGCGTAATTCTGGTCGGAGTACAACGGTGCCGCATTATGCTGTGGCGTCGGCGCCTGCGGCATGGGCGTGAGAGGCGGCGTGCTGACCTGCGGTGCAGGCGCACTAGCTTGAGGCGGTGTATCGCTCGGCGTCTCCTGCGCGACAGCGAAGCTTGCCAGACAAATGATTACTCCTAGCGCCAACGCCACGCGCGCCGCGCCTTTCACGAAGCTGAACACGAACATTTCGGTCTCCTGGAACCAGGCTTCCGTTCCTGATTATGTAACGCGGTTGCTTGCTGCTGGAGCCTCTATCTAATACGCCGGACAACGC
>Ga0187871_10002430_pt1 | contig 15165 bp, 13 predicted proteins | sample June2016WEW_16_1_FD_132988 | JGI IMG/M metagenome (GOLD analysis project Ga0187871, IMG submission 132988) | Peatland microbial communities from SPRUCE experiment site at the Marcell Experimental Forest, Minnesota, USA - June2016WEW_16_10 | ecosystem: Environmental > Terrestrial > Soil >... | reverse complement strand
ATCGGGGGCGTTGTACACCGAGTCCAGGTATCCAGCAAAGATGCGTTGCGACACGCGGGGAAAAATCATGCGGCCCAGTGCGGGATTTTGCGCCGATCCGCCGGCGTGAATGCGCAGATGCAGTGCGGGTGTGGCTCGCAGGACCACATTCGCCGTCTCTCGGGCGCCGGGAGCGAGCTGCAAGGGAGTAGCATCGGCCGAATCCGTGGCATCGGGGTAGAAGGTCAGCGGATAGGTGACGTCGAGCGCAACGTCGTCCTGCGCCTCCCCGGACGGCTGCGAAGGCGAAGCGGAAATCTGAAGATTCTGCTTCGAACTCTGGGGCACGCGTACATTTTGCGCATACCAGGGCCGCGCCGAGACGGCCAGGTAGTATGCGCCCGGCTGCAGGTGGGCGATGTGATAGTGACCCTGATCATCGGTTTGTGCCTGGTCAAGGGGAGAGGTGTTCTGCACGCCGTCGGTAACCCGCGTCTGGAAAAGACGCACCATCGCATATTGAATGGGATCGTTGTTCTCATCCGTCACATCGCCTTCGATGGAGGCATCGGGCTGAAGACGAAACATCAGGTGTTCGCTGTCGAGCTCCGGGCCGACGGCGATCGCCGTGGAGTACGCGTCGTGCTGATCGAATGCCTGGAAGGCAAATCCACGGGCTCGGCCCACCAGCGAGTACTTGCCGCGGCTCAGGCCGGCAAACGAGAACCGGCCATCGGTCCCCGTCACCACTGACTTCGAGATGTCGCGCTCCGCGCCCTGATTGACAGGCGCGATGGCGACCGAAGCGGAGGCGATCGGCTGGCCCGTCAGCGCATTCACCACCACACCGGTAATGCGAAAACCCTGCTGCGAGGGCGTCGGCGCCGACGGCACTGAGCCTGCAGGCGGACGCGGCATGGCCTGCGCCGGCGCGGAATTTTGCTGTGCCGGCAGGCTTGCAACCAGCAACATCATAAAGACGATACGCGCCAGCACGCTGCTCATTCCCCTTTGCCTATCTGGATCAAGTCCAGCGACACCTGAGCCTGCTGGTTGGCGGTCAACGTCACGTGTGCGGCTTGCGAGGCATAAGCACTCAACGCGTCGGAATTCGTGTACTCCAGCCCTTCGATGCGATCGAAGGCAAAGACGAGATAGTCGCCGGGAGCGAGTCCCGACTCGGTGTAGGTGTTGTTGGCCCCACGCAAAACCAGCGGCGCAAGCTTGGAGGCCGGCTGGGGAAGAATGACGATATTCACGCTTTGCCGAGCAGCCGCCTCCAGGGCTCTCACGGTTATGGTCAGACTCGCGCCGTCGTCACGCAGCGAAATCTCCAGCGGATAGCTTTGGCCGGGAGCGACCGTGATGTCGTCGTAAAGAGCGTTGGTCTGGCCGTAACTCGCCGACTGTATATACCACGGCTGCTGCGGTATGAGGTTCACAGTGTAGGTTCCGGGATCGACGTTCTGCAGAACCATGCCCTTGCCCCCGGCGCCATGCTGGAAAGTAGAGAACGACTCATTCGCGTTGGGCTGAGTGGGCAAGAGCGCCACGTTCAGCGGGGGACGGCTGTCGCTCGACGAGCCTGGGTTCGAGCCGGCCGGCGAAGCTGCCCCGGAGGACGCCCGCGACTGCATGTGAACGACAACCGGGATCGAGATGGCCGGCGCCATTGCCAGATGCACATTGTCGAGGTTTGCCGACACGGTGATTCTCTGTTCCGCGCGCAACTGCTGGCCTTCCCCGCTCGACAATGCCTTCAGCAGGTACGACCCCGCAGGAACGTTATCGAGGCTGAAGGTCCCAACTTCCGCATTGACCTTAGCGGGCAGCATGAGGTCATCGCCCGAGGAAGTGAACGTCATCAGCGCGACGCCCTGGTCGGACGGCTGTCCCGAGATGCTTCCCGTGATGTGGTAGACCGGCACTGCGCCCAGCGAAAAATCGGCCTGCGACTGCTGTCCGGCGGCAAGCTGAATGGGCGCAGCCGATGCCAGGTCAGGGACGCCGGGATAGTACAGGTGAGGGAAGCCGGTGGTCGGTTTCTCTCCCTCGGGCAGGATTCGTTCCTGCGACTGCGCCGGTCCGACGGATAAGTAATATGTGGCCGGCATCAGGTTGGCGAAGCGGAAGCGACCATCTTCGTCAGTCTCGATCATGCCGCGCGGCTCCCAAATCTTGCGGCCGTCGCGCAAATTGCGGCCGATCAGCCGCACGGCTATGCGCTCAATGGGCTGCCCCGAGACGTCGCTGACCCGGCCAGAGATTGCCGACAGAGGTTGCAGCTTTAGTGTTTGCGCTCCGGTGCTGGGGCCGATCACGATGTGATTGAGCGAGGGCCCGCCGGTGTCCTGCTCGCTGACAAAGCCGGGTTTTTGCACAGCCAGGGAAATTTGCCCGGCGGGCAGTCCTTCAAACTGGAAATGCCCTTCGCTGTCGGTGAAAGCGCTCCGCGAGGCCTGGCCGCTGGCGCGCACCATGGCGCGCGAAATGGCCTCGCCCGTCACCGAATTGACGACCGTGCCGCTCAGGACAAAGGTGTCGTGAGTATCGGATGGAAGCTGGGCCCAGCAACGTTGCGGAGTCGCGATCGGTACGCAGAAAAGAAGCACCAGGAACCACCATGCAACAACGGCCTTCGAATGGCTTCGCGCCGGCGGGTGCGCACGGCTGCGCCGGCTGCGATACGGAATGAGTCCCGGAATGAACATCTCAATGCAGAAGTAGGAAAATCCTATGTTAACTCGTCAACGGGTTGGGAACACGCGCGTCGCTGGTTCCGCTGGAGCGTAGCAACAGCATGGTCATGCGTGGCACCCGCGAAGTTAGACGGGCTTGGCTTCGCTTCAGCTCAGTTCCGCGAAGAAGATGACGGCGAATCCCACCGCGATCCTTGTAGATGGAAGAGGGAGCGTCTTTCGGTTTGAGCGAAATGGCGCTCCGGAAATGCAAATGGCCCCGCCCTTGTCAGGAGATGACAAGAACGGGGCGTCCAACGAACCGAAGCTGTAATCTTCTAAACCATCCTTGTGATTAAGGAGTGGTTAGGGCTGAAGCACATGGGTGGCCTTCTCGCCGGCGAAGGTCATCTCCTGCAACACGTGTTCGTTCTTGGCGTTGGTCGTGTACTGCTGCTCGGAGCGCTCGGCTTTCTCCTTCAACGGGACAAAATTGCAGTTGGCCTTGGCTTCGGCCTTACCGTTCACCTGCTTAAAGATCATGACATGGGTCTGCCCGTTCATCTGATGGATGACGGTGTATTGGCCGGCGGGCAGCAGAGTTCCTCCCACGATGGTCGGCGCAGTAAACGTGATGTTCTGCCTATCGGCGATTCCCATCGAGTTGTCTTTCGCCAGCATCGATGCGCAGGCGAATACTGCGATCACCGCTAACAGAGCGGCGATCGCTCGTTTCTGAAACATAGCTCCTCCAATGAAGTGTCCGTCTTGCGGACGTATGAAACCAGTTTCAGTCTAGTAGTCCGCCGCAACATCTGCCGTGAGCCGAGTCACAGGGCGATGTGAACGGCCGCGTTCTCCCCGCATAAACACTGGGCCGCGCTGCGTTCCCGATTTGACAGTTATTGCGACACTCATTGCCCACGCCGGCACTGTTGAAGTTCGATTCCCCTGCCGATAGGGATGAATGAGATGACTTGTAGCTACAAGAAAGCTGCGCGCAGGCAACTGTGCGGGCTTCCTCGGGGAGGAAAGGTCAAATGAAACAACTATTACGCAATCTGCTGCGGGACGATTCCGGTCAGGACCTGATCGAATACGCGCTTGTAGCAGCGGTGCTGGCGCTGGCTGCCGTCGCGGGCATGACCACGCTGGCCAGCAACATCAGCAATGCGTTCAGTGCGGTGGGCAGCAAGCTGAGCAGTTCGGTCGCCTAGCTGACGCAAAACGCAACTGACCCGAGGGCCGTCCTGCGGGACCTCGGGTTACACCGGTGCCTTGAGCCCGGCTGACCCGTGCAGGTTTATGGATTGTTGAGATGAGAACATGAACTCCCGTCGCCTTCTGATGGCCCTGTTGATCGCGCTCCTGCTCGCCGGCGGAGTCACCTTCATCATTAGCCGCAAGCTCATGGGCCGCCCCAATGCGGCGGTTCAATTTGAGCATTATGTCGCGGCGGCGCGGCCGCTGCAACCGGGAGAGGTGCTCAAAGCAGAGGACCTGACCGTAGTCGAATGGCCCCTGTCGCATCCGTTGGCCGGCGCCTTTACCAAGGCCGGTGACGTGGCGGGCCGGGCAGTGATTTATCCCGTCGCCGGCTCGCAGCCGATATTGCAGGACTATCTCGCCGCGCCCGGCTCGGTGATCGGGTTGACCACCAAGATCCCGGAAGGCATGCGCGCCACTTCGGTGAAATCGGACGAGGTGGCCGGCGTGGCGGGCTTCCTCTTTCCCGGATCGCACGTGGACGTGCTGGTCACCTTCCGCTCCGATCGCTTTCCCACGCCGGCCACGCAGATCGTTTTGCAGGATGTGGAGGTGCTGACCGTGGGGCAGAAATTGCAACCCGACCCGCAAGGTAAGCCGGAGACGGTCAGCGTCGTCACCCTGCTGCTTACCCCGGAGGACTCGCAGAAGCTGGTGCTGGCCGGCACGCAGGGCGGCATTCAGTTTGTATTACGCAATGGCGCCGATCACAGCAAGGTCGAGGCCATTCCGATGCAGGTCGCGCAACTATCGGGTCCGGCGCCTGCAACCCCCGCGGCGGTAACGCCTCGTCCGCGTTTGCCGATGAAAGAACCGTACGTGGTGGAAACCATTCTGGGTGACAAGCATTCGACCCGGAGCTTTGAGTAGAGCATGAAACCCCTTGGGCAATGGATGACGGCCGGCAGTTGGCTCGTCCTGCTGCTGGCGGCGGCAACTGCGAGCGCGCAGAGCACACCGGCAAACGCCGGCCCACTTACGCAGCCGACGGCGAACCCGCCGGCCGCCACCGCAACGCCGGCCGAAACCGCGCCAACCGGCAATAGCGCCGGCGCCGGCCCACAACAGATGCACGTCGCGCCCCTGGCGTTGAAGCTCACAACTCCCGCAGCGACGCACGCGCCGGATGGCCCGCAGGGCCGCGACGCAACCGGATCTTCGGGCGATGCGGCGACCCTGCGTCTTATCGTTGGTCGCTCGCTTTTTGTGGAGGTTCCCGAGAAGCTGCGTCGGGTTTACGTGAGTAATCCCACCGTGCTGGATGCCATCACCTCCAGCCCGGATGAGCTGGTGGTCACCGGAAAATCTGCGGGCGCCAGCAGCCTGGTGCTGTGGACCATGGGTGGGCAGAAGAAGATCTTCACCGTGCTGTCCGACGTGGATGTTGGCGGTCTGCGCCAGGCGCTGGCCCAGGCGCTGCCCGGCAACCAGGTCGAGGTCGAAGCCCAGCAGGGCAGAGTCCTACTGAGCGGCGTGGTCGATAGCGACGCTGCCGCCGAGGAGGCGGAGCGTCTGGCGAATGTGTACTCGAAGGACGTCGTCAACTCGCTGGTGGTCGATGCGCGGCACCAGCCGCAAATCCAGCTACAGGTGCGCATCGCAGAGATCGACCGCTCCAAGCTGGAGACTTTCGGGGTTAACTTCTTCAGTCTGGGCAAGAACAGCGGCGCGAGTACCACCGGGCAGTTCAGCCCGCCCTCGTACCAGTCGCAAAACGGCAGCAACACGGCCGTCATCAGCGATTTTCTCAACCTGTTCTACTTCAACTTCGACCACGGGCTGGGCGTGACCATTCAGGACCTGCAGACCAAGGGAATTCTGCAGATTTTGGCCGAGCCCAACCTGACCACCATTCATGGCAAGACGGCGCGCTTCCTGGCCGGCGGCGAATTCCCATACCCCATCGTGCAGCCTGGCGGCGCGGGCAGCGTCCCGACCGTGACGGTGCAGTTTCGCCCTTACGGCGTGAAGCTTGAGTTCACGCCATTCGTGAATTCCGATGGAACCATTCGTTTGAAAGTCGCCCCGGAGGTGAGTGCCCTGGACTACACCAACGAGGTGGTGATAGCCGGGTACACGTTGCCCGCATTGTCCACGCGCCGGGCGGAAACGGAGGTCGAGCTAAGGGACGGCCAGAGCTTCGGCATCTCCGGCATACTCGACCAGCGTACGACCGACAGCTTGAGCAAAATTCCGGGTATCGGCGACATCCCGGTCCTGGGGCAGCTGTTCCGTTCCAAGAACCTGAACCGCTCCACGACGGAGCTGGTGGTGATCGTTACGCCCAGGATCGTCGACACCTTGACCGATGTGAAGCTGCCTGCGCCGGCGACGCCGGCCATGCCCGTGCCGCCGCTGCAGGACAAGGCGTTCGACCGCGATCTGCCGAAGAAATGAGATGGCCATGCCCCTGCGATACCAGATCGGAGATGACCCAAGTAGTCAGGATGACAAGCAGAGCGTTACCGAATTGTGTGCTGCCACCTTGTTCGTGGATGGCGGCACCGGCGAGGAGATACGAAAGGCGGTGGCGCGCGAGAATGGCGTCTTCGCCGGTCAGATGGAGCGGTATTCGCCGCCGCGTGAGGGTGATTACCAGATCGTGCAGCGGCTGCAGCGGGCCGAGATTTCGGTTTGCTTGATCGACTTCGATAACGACCGCCAGGCGGCGGTAGCTGCGGCCAACGCCATCCAGCAGGCCCTGCACGGCCGCGGCACCCTGATCGCGCTTTCCACCCAGAACGATCCCGCGCTCATCCTGGAGGCGATGCGGGCCGGATGCAGTGAATACCTGACCAAACCGTTGTCGGTGGATCAACTGGCGGAGGCGCTGCATCGTCTGCGCACCCGCGCCAGTTCGCGCAAGCCGGCGCGAGTGAAGCCGACGGGACGTATTCTCGCCTTACTGGGCGCGCGCGGCGGCGCCGGAACCACCACGCTGGCCGTCCACCTGGGTTGCTTCCTGGTGCGCCAGCACAGCAAGAAGACCCTGATCCTTGATGAGCACAGCCGGCTGGGCCATGTCTCGCTCTACCTGGGTGAAGACCAAGCCAATTACCACTTCTACGAGCTGGTGCGCAATATCTCCCGGCTCGACGAGGACCTGCTGCAGGGCTTTGTTATCCACCACTCCGCTTGTCTCGACATTCTGCCCTCGCCCGATGTCTTTGACGATTCGGCCAACGTATCGCTCGACGACGTTCAACGCGCGATTCGCTTTCTGGGACAGAACTACGAATTCGTGGTCATCGATTGCCCGCACGGAGTTCACAATCTCAGCCTCACCACCATCGACTGCTGCGATGAGCTGTTCCTGATCGCCACCCCCGATGTTCCCGCCCTGCGCGATCTGTCTCGCTACATCGACCGCTTGCTGCAGAGCGCGGTCCCACCCAGCAAGATCCAGGTGGTGATCAACCGCTACTCGTCGGAGGGCGCGCTCACCTTGGAACAGATCGAGAAGGCCATTCGGCAGCCGATTGCGATCACGATTCCTAACGCCTCTTCCGACCTGATTCGCGCCATGAACACCGGCAACCCCGTGCTTCCCGACCGCAAATCGGAATTTGCCATGCAGATGAAGAAGTGGGCGGCCAGCCTGGTACGTGGTGAAGCCGCGGAGATCGCGGCCAGCCCGAAGCGCCGTTTCGCTTTTTGGAGCTGAAGAACTAGGGAGGATGCATGGGTGAAGTTGCTGTCGTCGGCTTTGCAGACAAAGGCATGCCGCTCCCCTTGGATGGTATCGGCGGCGCCAACCCGCTGCTGGGGCGGGTGCAGCAGGAGGTCAAGTCGGCCGTCCATCGCGAACTCATCGATAAAGTCGACTTAGAGAAGCTGCTCTACATGGGGGACTCGCGCGGCCGGCAGCAGTTGCAGAAACTCATCGTGCAACTGGTGGGCGAACATGGCGTCCCCTTCAGCGCCACGGAGCGCGGCCGCATTGCCAGCGAGGTGATGGACGAGGTCTTCGGGCTGGGTCCTCTGGAGCCGCTGCTGCAAGATCCCACAGTGACGGACATTCTGGTGAACACCGCCAGTGTGGTCTATGTCGAGCGCGGCGGGGTGCTGGAGCGGACGAACGTGGTCTTTAAGGACGAGCACCACCTGATGCACATCATCGAGAAGATCGTCTCCAAGGTGGGGCGCCGCGTGGACGAGTCCTCGCCCATGGTGGATGCCCGGCTGCCCGACGGCTCCCGCGTGAATGCCATCATTCCGCCGCTGGCCATCGATGGGGCGATCCTTTCCATCCGCCGCTTCGGCACCGACCCGCTTACCGCCAAAGATCTGCTGGATTACGGCGCGATGAAGCCGGTGATGATGGACGTGCTGCAGAAGGCGGTCAAGGCGCGGCTCAACATCGTCGTTTCCGGCGGCACCGGCGCGGGCAAGACGACGCTGCTCAATGTCCTCTCCGGATTTATCTCCCCGCGTGAGCGCATCGTCACCATTGAAGATTCGGCGGAGCTTCGGCTGAAGCAGGAGCACGTAGTGCGCCTGGAATGCCGTCCGCCGAACCTGGAAGGCAAAGGCGGCGTGCGCCAGCGCGAGCTGCTAATCAACGCCCTTCGCATGCGCCCCGACCGCATCGTCGTGGGCGAGGTGCGCGGCGAGGAAGCCCTCGACATGCTGCAGGCCATGAACACCGGCCACGACGGTTCCATCACCACCGTGCACGCCAACAGCCCGCGCGACGCCATCGCACGCATTGAAACCATGGCCATGATGGCCAACCTCAACCTGCCGGCGAACGCCCTGCGACTGCAGATTGCCGCCGCCGTTCATGTCATTGTGCAGGTTTCGCGCATGAGCGATGGATCGCGGCGCGTCACCCACATCACGGAAATTACCGGCACCAGCGATCAGGTGATCAGCATGCAGGACATTTTCCTGTTCCAGAAGCACGGCGTGGGTCCCAACGGTAAAGTGCTGGGACGCTTTTACGCCACCGGCATCGTGCCCAAATTTGCCGAGAAGCTGCAGACCTCCGGTACGCCCCTCGATACGCGGTTGCTCGACTTCTCCGAGGAGGTGTAGCGGCATGCACGCCAAGCTCGAAGGCGCAGCCACACTGCATTCCGGACGGAGGGGCGCATGTTCCTGATCGTCACAGTTTTCTTGCTCGTGATGGCGCTGAGCTTCCTGGTGGTGTTGCTGGTGACGCGACCCTCGACGGCCGAGCGCGTGATCCAGGGGCGTATCGCGAAGCTGAGCGGAGATGTAATCGACGGCCCCGGCTCGCAGGATGAGGTGTTGCAGATCATCAAGCATCGGCGCTTGAGCGAGCTGCCCTGGCTGGACGCTTTCTTGCAAACCCTGAGGCTGGCGCAAAGAATCGATCTGCTCATCGCGCAGGCGGAAAGCTCGTGGAGTGTGGGCGGCGTGTTGGGTGGCTGCGCTGTGCTGGCTGTGGCCGGCTTCGCCATTGGCTATTACGAACTGCCCAATCCGATCTTCGCCTTTCTGCCCGGCATTGCCGGCGCAGTCTCGCCGCTGCTGCTGTTGCGCTGGCAACGCTCGCGTCGCTTGCGGACGTTCGCTCGCCATCTGCCTGAGGCCATCGATCTGATGGCGCGCGCCCTGCGCGCCGGCCATTCCGTTGCCGCCGCCATCGAGATCGTGGGCGATGAGTCGCCCGAACCGGTGCGCAGCGAATTCCGTGAAGTCTACCGCCAACAGACGTTTGGGCTGCCCACGCGCGAGGCGCTGTTGCAACTGGGACAGCGCATTCCGTTGCCCGAGCTCAATTTCGTCATCACCGCAATGCTCTTGCAGAAAGAAACCGGCGGCAATCTGGTGGAGGTGCTCGACCGTACCGCGGCGGTGATTCGCGAACGAGTGCGCATCGAGGGCGAGATCCGGATCCGCACCGCGCAGGGGCGCATGACCGGCTGGATCCTGTCCCTGTTGCCGGTGGCCATGTTCTTCCTTCTGAGCCTCGCAAACCACTCCTACAGCCGCGTGCTGGTGGAAGATCCTACCGGCCGGAAGTTGGTCTTCGCCGGGCTGTCGTTGATGGCGGTTGGCGGACTCGCGATCCGGAAGATCGTGAACGTGAAGATATGAACGGCCTCGGCCCCGCACTCGCGATCAGTTTGCTGGTGACCGTCCTTTGCGGACTGGCCGCGGCAATCGTTTTCCTCCTGCTACGCTCGTCCGGAGCTGCCAAGCGGCTGATGCTGGTGACCCGTACTTCGGCGCCCGTGGAGGAGAAATCGGCGGCGGCCGGTGATCGCATGACACGCCTGCTGCTGGCAGCGCTGCACCAGATCCGCAAGCGGTTGGGGATGTCTCAGAATGAGAAACTGCGCCAGAAGCTGGTGGCGGCCGGGCTGCGCCAGAGTGCCGCGGTGGACATTTATTTCGGCATCCGCATGCTTGGCCCGGTGCTGGCGGTTTTGGCTGGTACCTTCATTCGCCAAAACACGTTTCTGTGGATCGTGGGGCTGATGGCGCTTGCCTACGCTGCTCCCGACATCTGGGTCGGCTGTTGCGTTCGCCGCCGGCGCGAGCGCATCCGTACGGGTTTACCGGACGCGCTCGATCTCATGGTGGTTTGCGTCGATGCCGGCCTGGGCATCGATCAGGCCATGCTGCGCGCCGGACAGGAACTGGCCAAGACGCAACCGGATATCTCCGAGGAGTTCATGCAGGTGAACTTCGAGCAACGCGCCGGCAAGCCGCGCCTGGAGGCGTGGGAGAGCATGGCCGAGCGCACCCAGGTCGAGACGGTAACCGGATTCGTGCACATGCTGGCCCAGAGCGACCGCTTTGGCACGCCGCTGGTGCGCGCTTTGCGCACCTTTACCGACGGAGTGCGCCAGAAACGCCGCCAGCAGGCCGAGGAGCTCGCAGCCAAAACTACGGTAAAGCTAATTTTCCCGCTGGTGCTCTTTATCTTTCCCAGCGTCTTCATCGTGCTGCTGGGGCCGGCGGTGATTTTGATTTCCAGGAATTTGCAGGGAATTTTCAAGTAGGCGGCGTAAACCGCCGGAAGGAGGGAAGCCATGGATACCGTCACCGTGATTCGCCTGATCGCCGCGGTGCTGGCGGTGTGCCTGATGGGTGTCGTCATCATGCGGCACAAAAAGCATGCCTAGTTGCCCCGGGGGACGCGCTCAGTCCTGGCGCCCACCTCGGGCGCAGTCCGGCGCACACACGTACGTGTTGCTGAAAGCGGTTGTCGCACGAGGCCCCATCTTGGCTACAACCTTCGCTCCTGGAGACGGCAGATGCCAGCCGACTCCGGGAGCGATTTGTTTTTGCGGATGCCGGCTCGGGGAACGAAGTCGTTTTCACTGTCATCCTGGCGCAATTGCCTGCTATCCCACAATGTGACATAGACTCCCGGCTCCCTCTGAACGCCCGAGATGGAGCCGCTCAGCCGCGCGAAAAACGCGGCCTTCTTGTGACGCCAAGAACAAAAGTTTTCCACAAGCGTGAATAAATTACGCGCCACGAATTTAGTTTCCGCTTTTGTTGCAGTTGCGAGCACCTGCCGCTTTGCCCAAAACGCCGTCGCAACTCGCTCGGCGTTTACAACGGCTTGGCACAAGCCGATAATAGTGATGGGTTAACTAGCATACTTCCCTTTGAAATTCTCGATGGCACCCAGGCCACAAGGTGATGTCTTACAACGTGGGAGGAGTTATATATGGCGTTGATGTCCGAGACTGCAACCGAGTCCGACCATCGCAATCGCATCTGGTTTTTTCCGCACAAGTTCTGGCAAGTGACGAAGAACATGCCTAAAGAGGAGGCCGCGAACCTGATGTCAGAAGTGGAAAGTTACGCTGCGGCCGGCGACCTCCAGGCCCTCAGCAAGTATCCGTTCGTTTTTGTCGGCGATCCCTACAAGAAGAAAACGAAAAGCCCGGTAGCGGTCTAAGAAGTGTGTGCGGCCCGTTTCTGCTGGCGGGCCGCATGTATACCTCCGGCACCTCTCGCTCGCAGGAACCGAATCCCAATGGGCCGGCGGCAAACCATCTCCAAAACATAGCGGGCACGCGCTGCTCGTTCCGCTTCACGGCTCATCGCGGCCAGACCTTGGCAACTTAAGATCAGCGCGCCGTTCCGGCACTCTACCGTAAGCTGGCGTACTTTCCCCGCATGATTATCGTCAAACGCATTGGCGAGCCGCAGGATTCCGATCAGGCGCATTAACCCGGCGCGGCGTTTGCGATCGAATCCCGCAAATGCAGCGTCGTTTGTCGACGGCAGGCCCCCTTGATGAAAACGTACCAGGGCGGCGACGCACCGCATGTCCTCCTGGCTCCAGCCGAGCGGCGCTTTCAGTTTCGCAACCATGCGTTGGCCGCGCTTCTGATGTCCGCGCGGATTTTTGTCTGCGAGTTTGCCTCGTCCTACTTCATGCAAAAGCGCTGCTGCTTCCAGGATTTGCCGGTCTTTCGATACCAGGCGCAGTATCCCACATTGTGATAGTCCGTCGTAGAGCTTGAGAGCAAGCTGCGTGACCAGTTCCGAGTGGGCAGGGTCCGGATCGAGCGACGAGGCCCAGGTGCGCAGCTTTGCCATGGCAGCTTCTTCCAGGGCGGCGCCAGTGGGCAGTTCCGCGTGCCACAGCTCCCACAGCGAACGCCTGCCCACCATCTTGTTTCGATAGAGGTCTAAACGTTGCCGCCGCTCCTCGGCAATATGTTTCTGCCACAGCGCGCGTTCATCGCGGCCGATTCCGGCGTGGCTGTTGATCATGGCGCGCAGGACATCGAAATCGTGGACTTCGCCGAGCGCGTCCTGGAGCTCGCGCAGCTCTTTCGACCACTTCTGGTGCCGTTGCGGCAGGAAGTTTTCCAAGGTATAGCGAAAGCGCTTGATGCCGATGCGCAATTGGTGCCAGGCGACACCGCTGCGGTTGCGCAGGGCGCGGCGATGCAACTCGCGGGCTTCCATCCAGCGCTCCAGCGCGAGGTGCTGGAACACCGGGCCCTCCGGCGGAACGGCGCCGGTGCGCGTCGCAAGATGCGCGTTGAGCGCTGCCCAGCGTTTGCGATCGAAACTGGCCAGGGCCTCTTTGGCTGCGGCCTTGAGGTGATGTTCTTTCGTGAGCAAAGCGGATGACAGCTCCCGGCCGACGGGATCATCGTGGGGCGCGAGCTTGCTCACCCACTCCATCATCACCTGCGTATCGCGCAGTTCGCCGAGACTGCTGAACAGCGGCTTCGCCAGGCGTTTCATCTGCTTCCACGCAGGATCGGGATCGACCGACAGGAAACCGTCGGCCATGGACCGGCAGCGCCGGATCGCGACCCGCAGGTCATGCACGGGATCGGCTGCAAAGCCGGCGCTGGCCTTGTCGCATTCCTCGAGAACGCGCTCCGACCAATAGGCCAGGCCGGACTTCTTAGTATCGTTGTTGGCAGGGGCCGGTAGCATGAACAAGAAGATGAGCTAATGAAGTTATATCGTGAAGTGTCGGCGAGGCATACTGTGCGAATGGCATGTCCGAACATGCGCCCTACAAATAGGCACGCTCGCTGCTGCGCAACGCGCGATAGCGCTGGAACGACGCCCACTCGCTCTCCACACCGAGCATCGATTTCAGGCTGCTGCCGCGAAAGGTGTGGGCGAGCATCTTCCACCCGTTGCGCATAACGAAAATCGGGTCGTGTTTTATCACGGCGGGCATATGCCGGACCTTCATCCAGCGCTCGGCGCGCCAGCGTTCGAATTCTATTTCTTGCGGCGCGAGATGCTGGGTTGCAACCACCGCCGTGGTGCCGTCGTACTCTTCCATGCGCTCGATCTTGATCAGGTTGCGGGCGCGAAAGTCTTTCGTCATCGGCGTGCCGGGATACGGCGTGGGATGCTGGATGTAAGGCCAGTCGACGTACTTGCGCGCGAACTCCAGGTTGGCCTTGATGGACTCGCGCGTGTCATCCGGGTTGCCGACAATCAACCCCCCCACCACGTACATGTTGTTTTTGTGCAGATACTCGATCGCGCGCAGAGTGGCGTTGCCGGTCTTGCGTCCGGCCTCGCGAAACTCGTTCTTGGCGGCAGCTTTCAGGAAATCGAGATCGTCTTCGAGGATGTTCTCGATCCCAAGAAAAACGTAGCGGAACCCGGCTTTGCGCAGGAGCGGAGCCAGGGTTTCTCCGTGCATCGCGATCGGCGAGGTCATTGCCTGCACGGTGTAGTCGATATCGTTCAACCCCGCATCGATGATCGCCTGGCAGAGCGCCTGCAAACGTTTGATGTTGAGGCTGATGTTGTCGTCGACGATGAAGATGGCGCGCGCGCCGCGGTCGCGCGCATCGCGAATATCGGCGAGTACGCGGTCGAAGCTGTAGGTATGAAAGTTGCGGCCGCGCATCTCGATGATCGAGCAGAAACCGCAATCGAAGGTGCAGCCGCGCGAGGTCTCGACCACGTCCACCTGGCGCCCCAGCATGGTGTAGCCATTGAGTACGCGCGCATCGCGCCGCGGCGGGCGAATGTCGTCGCCATCGAGGCTATGTACCGGGCGGGCGGCATTGTCACGCCAGCCGTCATCGCTACGATACGATAGTCCCGCAATGTGGGACAGGCTTTGGCGTTGCTCCATCGCCCGCAACAGTTCCCGAAAGGTGATCTCGCCTTCGCCGCGCACAATGTAGTCCACCCCGCTACCAGCGTGCTTGTAGGCCTCGGGGGCGAGACTGGGATCGTAACCGCCCACCACGACGCGGACCTTCGGCCGTAAGGTGCGAACCAGATCGACAATTCGCAATGCGGTCTTGCGCTGGAAAGTCATCACCGAGAGTCCGAGCACATCGGGCTGGTGCTCGCGCACAAGCTGCTCGACCGTCTCGCGCACGCGATCCTGCACCAGGATGAGGTCGGCGACGGCGACGCTGTGATGAGGATCGATATTGCCCGCCAGCGAGGACAGCGCGCCGTTGGGCATGCGTACGCCGACTGTGGGCATGTGCTCGAACGAGTCAGGCATGGACAGCAAGAGAATGTTCATGGTGCAGCGAATCCCCCACCCCGGTTGGTCTAATTTACACCAATCGGCTCTGGTGGCTCTGAATGTAAGCCGAATCCGCAACTATACTGTGCAGGTGGGGTCCATAATTGACTGTCCCAACCGCCTTGTATGTTGCGGCTACTGACGCTTTTTCTTGCTATGTTCGCTGCTGCCGGCTGCGCGTTCGCGCAAGGCGGTCCGCCATACTACACCAACGATCCGGGAACGCCGGGGCCGCGCAACTGGGAGATCAATCTCGGTTACGAGCCATTT
>Ga0187871_10002429_pt1 | contig 15168 bp, 7 predicted proteins | sample June2016WEW_16_1_FD_132988 | JGI IMG/M metagenome (GOLD analysis project Ga0187871, IMG submission 132988) | Peatland microbial communities from SPRUCE experiment site at the Marcell Experimental Forest, Minnesota, USA - June2016WEW_16_10 | ecosystem: Environmental > Terrestrial > Soil >... | reverse complement strand
TACAGCCGTTCGAAGATCACCGGAACGGTCACCGTGCCCCCCTTGGTCAAGTTGAGGGACCCGAACCCGGTCAGGTTCTCGTCCAGATGGTACCCGGGGACAGAGTCGACCTGGTACCCGAGGTTGCGGCGAATCTCGTAGTACGTGACCGTCCGGTTAACGGTCACCACCTGGATCCCGCGCATCGAGACCGTCCACGGGGTGCCGGTGGGGAGACCTGTTTCGCTGAAGATTACTGTCGCGACGTTCCCGACGAAGATCGCCTGCTCCGAGATGTTCGACGTTGGTACGATCGTGATGGTACCGTTGTGATACCCCGAGACGTTCCCATTGCCGGCCGGACCCTCGCCGGCCCACGTTAGTAACGCAGCACCAGGATTGGCACGGGCCACCAGATCCAAGGGCAGGCTTGCGTTCCACCAGTACGGAGGCGGTCCGGTCCCTGCGCCGACATTATCCGCAACCACGGTGCCCAGCGAACCGTTCCACGTGACGTTGATTGCCCACTGCAGGCCGTACGGCACGTTCACCGATTCGGGAGCGTTGCCCAGCACGGTGGGAGCAAGATACGGATTCAGCCGCTCCCGCGGGACGGTTCCGCCGGGGGGGAGGGTCAACGCCACGCCCGAGCTCGCATAGGTTCCGGGCGGCAGAAGCAGAGTGAGGCTCGAGGTGTTCGCCTGGGTGTCAAATCCGCCCACCTCCAGGAACCAACGGGGGGTCGCGGACTTCCATCCCACGTTCAGCCCGGACTCGTTGAAGACGACCGGGTAGGCAGGGGCGTTGTAAGTCTCGAAGAGGGCGAGGGATTGGGGCGGGAGCGTGAATGAGCTCGGAAGGCCCCCCGGGAAGTAGTGGGGGGTGGGGGCCGAGCCGTTCGGAGCGGAAGTATCGTACGTCAGGTGCAGACAGCAGTGCGTGGTCGTCCCTCCCTGGATGCTGGCATTCTCAGAGATGTTCGTTCCGTTCCACTCCCAGACCATAACGGGAGCCCCCGGAGTGAAGGTGGCCGCGCGCACGCTACCCTTGAGCGAACCGTTGGCGCTGGAGATGAAACTGGTACCGAACGTCGCACTTCCGTTCACGTTGGTGTTGACGACAAGGAGGTCATGGCGGTCATTCGCGCCCGGGTCGACTGTCGCGATTGCCACGACGTACGGGCTCTTCTTCTTGGTCGCGTTGTTCACCTGGACCGGGAACGCCTCGTGACCCAGATGACTGAGCACGTCGGCGTAGATGACGTAATCCGGACGGGTCCCACCGGTCAGGTTGAACCAGGAGTTGTTGGAGTTGCTCACCGTACCGAACACGTCGGCGGTGACGAGCGTAGAGGAATTGAATTGCAGGGCCTGGATGCCTTGGACGGCCGCGCCGAGGGCCCCGGGGAACGTCGCGGCGTACGGACCGAACGCGTAGTGGGAAAGGGCCGTACCGATCTCCGTCACGAACAGCGGCAGGTGGCATCCACTCGCCTTGCACGCGGCGGTGGCCTCCTGCTCGGCATCTGAGATGTGCGCCTGCAGCGAGTCCACCCCAAGGAGCCCGGCGTAGAACTGGCCCATAGGTGGAGGTGCTGAACTGTTGTTTCCGGCGAACGTGTAGGCGCTGTCGGGGTACACGTGGATGGCGACCCCCGAGAGGTTCGCGCCGGTGGCGTTGACCACGTCGTCGAGCCACGGGACGATCCCCCCGTTGCCCTTGCCTGCCCCGGGGAGCCCAAGGACCTTGGGGACGTAGGACGAGTTGGCCGCGTCCATCGCCGGGATGTAGGCCTTGACCTCTTGGGCGTATTGCAAGGGAGTAATGCCGATGTTCTGGTTCTTGGCCGTTAGCATGTGGCCCCATTGTTCCCCCCAGCGGTCCCAGAGTTCGGGCTCGTTCCCGATCTCCCAGTACGCGGGACGGAAATCAAGACCGGGCGTGGTCGCGTTGTAGGTGGCGTTCACGGTGTACGCGACGATCTCGCGGGCGACCGTCGTGTTGTTGATCTCCCCGGGGACTTGGAGAATGGCGGTGCAGTTGATCGAACGACACCAGGCCACGAACTCGCTTTCGTTGGTCAGCGGAGCCCGCGACCGGTTGTTGTATGGGTCGTAGAGGAGGCCATGGGCGAGGTTGCCGAGCGGATCGTACCAATCCCCGGTGTCACCTCCGGGCCAAACGACCAACCGGGCGGGGGTCGCGTTGACGAGGGAACCCTCGTTGGGAATCAGAGAGGCTCGGGCGGTGACGGTGGTGCCAAAAAGCTGTGAGGATACGTTGGTCCCCGCCCCGAGCGATAGGAATGTGTTGTTGATCGGCGCGCCGGTCCCCGGGGGTGCGAGGGCGCCAGACAGAAGCGGTCCGGACGCCGCGGCGCCCCCGTTGGCAAACGCACCCGGGACGGTCAGGAGGAATACCGTCGCAAGTGCGAGCGGGACCACCCAAACGAACGAACGCGGCATCGAGTCGACCCGGGGGAGCGTCGGTGGGTACGTATGCGTACTATAGACCTTCGCACCCGGTCCCCTCCGCCACGGCATTGTGAGACACGGTGCTCCCCTCCGACCGACGGGTTGGAATGCGGACCTGGGGGGGTCGTGCGGACCGGCCACACCCGAAGCGGGGCAGCCCGGTTCGGTCCCGGACGGTGGGGTCAGTTCGGTGCTCGTGTCCGCCGCCGGTAGATGGCGCCGAGCAGAACGTATACTCCCACTCCGGAAAGACCGAGCGCAATCACCGTTGTGGCCGCGGGAATCAACAGCATGATCGTGGGGGGGTTCGGGCCGGGGCCGGTCGGATGGATCGCGATGGCGATCACGGTCGGCCGCCCGGCGATCGTCACGTTTCCGTGGGAGGGGGAGGGGTAGTAGCCGGTCGGCGCGCTCACGTCGTACGTGTACGTCCCGTTCGGGATCTGGAAGCCAAAGGAATCCAGGGTCGTTCGCTCGCTCGAGTCGGACAGGCGGACCTGGTAGGCGGCACCGGCGGGCAAGCCCGTGAAGGCGAAGGTGACGGAGAAGGTCGCCTGGAGGAATCGCACCTCCACGATCGCGCCACTCCCAGTCAGGTCGAGGGTGCCCGTCCCGGGGCTGGGGACGTAGTCCCGGACGCCCGGGATGGTGAAGGAGTAGGTCCCGTTCAAGAGATGAGTGGTCACCCAGCCGCCCGAGCTCGTGTTCGATGCGCCGTTCACGAGGACGGACCAGTTGAGGCCGGGCCCCAACCCAGTCTCGTTCCAGATGACGACGTTCTGCGGTTGGAAATCCACCGTGACCGTAAGCGGGGCGTTCCCGAGCGTGAACGAGAGGGGCGTGATCACCGTGAAACCGCCGGCGGCGCCGGCTTCCGCGGCGTAGGCACCCGGATGCTCCGAGAAGACGATCGGCGCACCGGAGCCTGCGGACTCCGAGACGTTCCGGACCGTTACCCGCCAGGTCCCGCCCGCCGGCAGGCCGCCGGCACGGAAGGTGAGGGTGAAGTAGGGTCCCGGAGGGGAGATGGGGGAGAAGCGGACGGGCTGGTCCACCGGCGCGTCGCCCACGGTGATCGAGCGCTGCCACCAGGCGCCCGCGCCCGGCGTGATCAGCTGGTACCCCGAGACGTTGGAGATCTGGTCCGACCAGTTACCGGGGGCTTCGTAGAAGGTGAGGGTAGTGTTCGTGGTCGTGAGCGAGTAATCGCGCAACGAGACGCTCCAAGGGGTCCCGCTCGCAAGGCCGGTCTCGGAGTACATGACCTCGGTTCCGGGCAGGAAGACCGCCTTTTCCTCGACCGGGCCGGTGGGGGTCAAGGTGGCGAACAGGCTGTAGCCGCTGTAGCCGCCGCTCCCGGCCCCGTCCCAGCGGTCGAAGGCGTAACCGGGCGCGGTTCGGAACTCGAGCTGGAGGGGTTGCGAATCGTTCCACCACGTGAGCCCGCCGTCGCTCGGCGGGGAGGATGCGGAGGCCGATGCGAGCAGGAGCACGGTCCCGCGACTCCCGTTCCAGGAGATCGCCACCGCCCATTGGCGAATGTAGGAGAAGTTGACCCAGGCCCACGCGTTCCCTGTGGTGATGATCGGTGGGAGGTTCGGGACCCAGCGGGACTTCTGGTCCGTTCCGTCCTCCGGGGTCAGCAGCGGAGTGCCGGAGGTGACGTGCTCTCCCGGTGGGAGGAGCAGGGTCTCGCTCGCTTCGGTCGACGAGATGTTCCACCCGTCGACCTGGATGAACCAGTGGGGGATGGGTGTGGTGGACCCGGGCGGAGTGAGGTCAGCGGTGAAGTTGACGGGGTAGGCGGGGGCGTTGTAGGTCTCGAAGAGGGCCATGGACTGAGGGGGCAGGGTCCAGTTGACGGGTAGCCCGTGGTTGTAGTAGGTCGCCACGGGCACCGGGGTTTGGGGGTCGGAGGAAGTGAGGCCGGTCGTGTAGTTGTACGACGGGGTGGTCGCGTTCCACTCCCAGACCTCCACGGGGGACCCCGCAGCGAAGGTGGGGAGGGGTGCGGTGCCCGGAGCGTACCAGGAGCGGTTCAGGAAGCCGAGGTTGAACGACGCGCTCGTGGTGATGTTCTCGTTGGTGACGAGGAGGTCGCGGCGGTCGCTGTCGTTCGGCGCGACGGTCGCGATCGCGGAGACGTTCGTGTCCCCGGTCACGTTGACCGGGAAGGCATCCGTCCCGAGGTGCGTGAAGATCCGGGAGTAGAGGGTGTAAGTGGGACGGCCGCCGCCGGAGTTGTTGAACCACCCGTTGTTCGTGTCGGCGACCGACTGGAAGAGGTCGATGGAGGCGACCGTGGTGTTGGGGAAGCTCATCGCCTCGATCCCTTCCATGGCCATCCCCAGGGCCCCGGGGAAGCCGACGCTGTAGCCGCCGAACACCGTGTGGGAGAGGGAGGTGCCGACCTCAGTGACGTAGATCGGCAGGGTCGAATTCCCGTCCGGACCGCAAATGTAGATACGGCACGCGGCCGCGACGGGTACCGCGTAATCCTCCGTCCGGGCGAGGAACGAGCTCGGGTCGTTCGGAGAGATCTGGTCGTAGAACTGGACGAGGCCGGACTGCCCCGACGGGAGGTTGCGGGCCGGGTAGATGTGGGTCGCGATCCCCGTGAGGTTGGGGCCGTTTTCGGAAATCACATTGTTGACCCAAGTGGCCGGGCTGTCCAGCGAATCGGCCCGGCCGATCCCCGGAAGCCCGATGATCCCGGGGCGGTAGGAGGAATTGGCGTGGTCCATCGCGAGGAAGTACGCGTTCTCCTCCTGGGCGTATTGAGCGGAGTTCGGCGTCTGGTACGGGTGCCATTGACCCCACGGCTCGTCCCAGTAGGCCCACAGCGCCGGTTCGTTCCCGATCTCCCAGGCGACCGGCCGGAAGTCGAGGCCGGGGATGGTCACGTTGACCTCGGTGCCGTTGGTCTCCCAGACCGGCCCGGTGTAGGTCTTGTTGACCGTATAGGCGACCACGTCCGCCGCGATGCTCGGGTTGTCGATCTCGCCCGAGACCTGCAGGATGGCCGCACAGTGGATCGCCTTGCACCAGGTGACGAACTGGCTCTCGTTGGTCAGGGGCGTGGTCGCCTGGTTGCTGGGCGTCCAGGTGAGCCCCCGGGCCATGTTGCCGAGCGGGTCATACTCGTCGCCGGCGAACGCACCCGGCCAGACGACCACCGAGACCGGTGTGCCTGTCGTGAGGCTCCCTTCGTTCGGTAGCAGACGGGACCGGGGCGAGACGGTCGTTCCCCAGAATAGGCTCGAAAGGTTGTGGCCGGCCTCGAGAGTGAGTGAAGCGTTGGTGGTCGGCCCGGGTGGGGGAGGCGCGAGCGCGGGGGAGGACGGGCCACCGCCCCCGCCCGATGCCAGGGCGCCGGGGAGGGTGAGGAGCACTACGGCAGCGACCACCAGCGCTACCGCCGACCAAGAAGACCGCGCCATTCCGTGGACCTGGGCGCAGTGATTTCTGTGGGGGGGCCATTATAGGCATACCGACGATTCTTCTTCCCTGCGGGAAAGTGAGACGGCCTCTCCACGCCCGCCGGGGTCGCGAGGGAAGCAGCCCGAGAGGTGCGGATCGAGCGGGGAAGCGAGCCCGCCCGACGAGCGTTAAATAGAACACATCGGTGGACCCCCCGCCGCGCCACGGCGGAGCTGTTCGGTCGGCATGTGCACCCGCTGAGGCCATGGCCTCCTCGGGGAAGGGCTAGGCCTCCCGCCGACCCGGCGGACGGGCCGATGACGCCAATCACACGCGTTCTGGACGCTTGTCAAACGTCGTTAGTGTAGCTGACTACTGTCAGTTGGGGAATGGCTGGGCTCGGGCGCCGATGAAGGTCGTGCCAAGCTGCGATAAGCGGTGGGTAGGCGCAAGGAACCTGTGATCCACCGATCACCGAATCGGAACTCCGGTCCCGCAAGGGACATTCCGCAAGGAAAGGGAACCCCCCGAAGTAAAGCATTCTAGTAGGGGGAGGAAAAGAAATCAACCGAGATGCCCTTAGTAAAGGCGATCGAAAAGGGCCAAGGACAAACCGAATCCCCGCGCGGTAAGTGCGGGGAGATGTGGAGTAGTGGACCTTCGTACACGCTGACTTTCAGAGTAGAACGTGCCTGGAACGGCGGACCTTAGAGGGTGATAGTCCCGTAAGCGAACGAAAGAGGTGTGATTGAAGGTATCCCGAGTACCGTGCATTGGATATTGCGCGGGAAGCTGGGAGGTACAGTCTTCTGATCCTAAATACGTCCCGAGACCGATAGTGCAATAGTAGCGCGAGCGAACGCTGAAAAGTACCTCGGAAGGGAGGTGAAAAGAGCCTGAAACCAACTGACGATAAGCCGCATGTGGCCCCCAAGGAACGAAGCGACCGCAAGGTCGTGGACACAGGGTCCATGCGTCCGTTTTGAATAACGGGCCAGGGAGTTTCGATATATGGCAAGGCTAAGGCCCGCACGGCCGCAGCCGCAGGGAAACCGACAGTCCGCAGCTCCGCAAGGAGTGAGGGACGGGGTGTGCTCGCCCGAAGTCATATGTGGAATACCCGAAGCCAATCGATCTAAGCGTGGGTAGGTTGAAGCCTGTCGAAAGATAGGTGGAGGACCGAACCGGTGTTGACGTGCAAATCATTCGGATGACCTGTGCTTAGGGGTGAAAGGCCAATCTAGACTGGGAATGGCTGGTTCCTCCTGAAACTACTCGCAGGTAGGTCTCGGCCGAGCTTGCGTGGGATGTAGAGCACCGATTACGGGAAGCGGGACCGAAAGGTCTCGGCCTGTTGTCGAACTCCGAAGTCCCATGCGGCGTAGACGCCGGGAGTGAGCGCGGCAGGGGTAAGCCCGCCGTGCGAAAGGGAATGCAACCCAGCGTCACATTAAGGGCCCCAAGTGTCGGTTCAGTGTCATGCAAAGGGCGTCCGTGTTCGAAGACAACTGGGAGGTGGGCTCAGAAGCAGCCATCCTTCAAAGAGTGCGTAACAGCTCACCAGTCGAGGGCATGGGCACCGAAAATGGACGGGGCTAAACCGACCCCCGATATGTGGCCGCACCGTCAATCGACGGTGATCGTGTAAGGAGGCGTGGTGCTCGGGTAGAAGTAGGGGCGTAAGTTCCTATGGACCGGGTTCCATCGAAAATCCTGGGAGGAGTAGCAGCAAAGACGGGTGAGAATCCCGTCCGCCGTAGGGGCCAGGGTTCCACGGCAACGTTCATCCGCCGTGGGTTAGTCGAACCTAAGCGAGTCCTTAGTCGGCACTCGCGAATGGATACACGGTTAATATTCCGTGACCCCAACTTTAAAGCGTTCTCGAGGAAGCTAGCCGCTAGGTAAGGTGGGCATATGCCGGCTCATCGATCCCTCGTCGCTCTGGGAAGTACCGTCATGGTGAGAACCGGAGACAGAGGGATCGGGTCTCCGCGAGGAGACTCTTAGCAATGCGGGTAGCCCGTGAAAAGTCGAGATCGGCAAGTTGGGTTCGTACCGAGAACTGACACAGGTGCCCCTGGGTGAGAAGCCTAAGGCGTGTCGGCGAGAATTCGAGTGAGGGAATTCGGCAAATCAGCCCCGTAACTTCGGGAGAAGGGGTGCCAGACCTATTTGAGGTCTGGTCGCAGTGACCAGGGAACTCCGACTGTTTAATAAAAACATAGGTGGCCGCGAGACTGAAAAGTTGTGTATGGCCGCTGAATCCTGCCCAGTGTCGGCATCTGAAAGCCCGGTACAACGGGACGAAGGACCGATAAACGGCGGGGGTAACTATGACCCTCTTAAGGTAGCGTAATACCTTGTCGCTTAATTGGCGACTTGCATGAAGGACCAACGAGAGTTCTACTGTCCCCACTCGGAAGCCGGCGAAACTGACTCATTGGCGAGCAGTCCAATGTCTTCCGTCTGAAAGCGAAGACCCCGTGGAGCTTTACTGCAGCCTGCGGTTGTGATACTAGTCCGAATGTGTAGCGTAGGCGGGACTCGCTACCAGGGCGCACCGCTAGGTGCGTTCCGAGAGGCCGATGAAACACCGCCCTTTCGGGCTGGTATCGCTCACCCCGCAAGGGGGACACCCGTAGGTAGGCAGTTTGGGTGGGGCGCCACGCCCTCCAAAAAGTAACAAGGGCCCCCAAAGGTCGGCTCAGGTGGGTCAGAAATCCACCGTAGAGTGCAAGGGCAAAAGCCGGCTTGACGGGAATCTGCTTAACGAGGATTCCCGATGCGAAAGCAGGGCCTAGCGAACCAATATGGCTTTCCTGTAGGGCCTATTGATAAGAGAAAAGTTACCCCGGGGATAACTGAGTTGTCTCCAGCAAGAGTCCCTATCGACCTGGAGGCTTGCTACTTCGATGTCGGTTCTGCCTATCCTGGTGGTGCAGCAGCTACCAAGGGTGGGGTTGTTCGCCCATTAAAAGGGATCGTGAGCTGGGTTTACACCGTCGCGAGACAGGTGTGTTGCTTTTTGGCGGAAGTGTATGGGTCTCTGACGAGAAGGTTCCCACAGTACGAGAGGAACGGGGAATCGGCGCCTCTAGTCCATCAGTTGTCCGGCAGGGCATCGCTGAGCAGCCACGCGCTACGGGATAAGGGCTGAAAGCATCTAAGCCCGAAACCCCCTCGAAAAAGAGAGACCTTCAAGGACATTCGTAAAAGACGAGCTCGATAGAGCTGGGGTGTACGTGGAAAGCCTTCGGGCGATCCATTCAGCCCGCAGCCACTAACGTCCGCAGCTACGTAAGCTAGCGGCGTTTGGCAGTTAAACAGAACGCGTGTGAAGTTTAGACGGGGGCGAGGGCCACGACCTACGGTCGGGGTCCCGTGACCCCCCGTCTAGATCCGGGTCACTTTTTTCGTTCGAATCGGGCGGTCGCCTTTCTACCGGCCCCGGCCGTTGTCGTCAATACGTCCCGCCCCTCCCGCCCCGTGTGCCCAGCCTGGGAGCGCCGCGGTCGCACTGGCCCGTCGTCGCGTGGATCCGCCTGAAGCTTCCCCCGCCTCCTCCCGTCGTCATGCTGACGCCCGGTATCCCGCCGCCCCCGAACCCCCCGCTCGACCTTCTCGTCGCGAACCCGGTGACGACCGACCCGCGCAAGCGGGTCTTCGCCTACGAGGAGGACCGGGGCGAGTGGGTCGTCCGGCTCGTCTGGGACGCGGACGACCCGGAGGTCCTGGAGGCGGAGTGCCGCCAGGCGCTCTACGACCGACGGATACCCCGCGCCCAGGTCGCCGAGTTCTGGGCCGCAGTGAAGCGGCTCATCGCCCCGCTCGGACCGCTTCCCGTCGAGGGCGCCGACCCCCGGCCGTAGGTGCTCGCGCCCATTGCCAAGGGTGAGTTTTAAGCCCCGGGCCCCGTCGCAGGCCGGATGCTCCGCGCGACGTTCCAGCATCTGCCAGGTATAGGGCCGGCCACGGAGGCGGCCTTGTGGCAGGAGGGCCTCCGGGACTGGAGGGACCTCGCGGAACGGGTCCCGAGCGGCCCCGGGCGCGCGCTCGCGCGCGAGAACCTCGCCCGCGAGCTCGCCGCGAGCGAGCGGGCCCTGGCCGACGGGGACGCCGCCTGGTTCGGTCGACGGCTCCCCGACGCGGAGCACTGGCGGCTCTACCCCCACTTCGCCGACCGGACGGCGTTCCTCGACATCGAGACGACCGGGCTCTCCCCCTACGCCGGGATCGTCACCGTCGTTACCGTCCACGGGGGCGGGGCGACCCGGTCGTTCATCGCGGGGGAGGACCTCGAGGAGCTCCCCGCCTACCTCCGCCGCTTTCCGATCCTGGTCACGTTCAACGGGCGTCGGTTCGACGTCCCGTTCCTGGAGGCGTGTTTCCCCTCCCTGGTCGCCCCGCCGGTCCACATCGACCTACGGTTCGTGTTCTACCGCCTCGGCCTCGCCGGTGGGCTCAAGCGGATCGAGGAGCGTCTCGGTATCGGAGACCGGACGGGGGTCGAGGGGATCCACGGCCTGGACGCGGTCCGGCTGTGGCAAGAGTACCGACGCGGCAGCCGATCGGCACTCGACCGGCTGGTCCGATACAATCGGGCCGACACGGTCAACCTCGAGCCATTGCTCGTGCGGGCGACGACCGACCTGGAACGACGTTTGCTCGGTCTCTGGGCGTACCCGGGCGCGGGAGGCTAGCGGTCCGTGCCCGATGCGCCCGAGGTCGTGGTCATCATCGGGGCGTACCGACGGCGGGAGTATCTCCTCCGGGCGGTGCGCTCCGTGCTCGCGCAGAACGTGGACCGCGCCCGGTTCGAGATCCTGGTCACCAAGGATTTCTTGGACCCGGGGATCGACACCGAGCTCGCGCGGCTGGGGGTCGCTTCGATCGTCGACGAGGACCCCCGCATCGGGACATGGCTCGGCCGGGCCATCCGGGCGACCACCGCCCCGCTGGTGGCGTTCCTGGATGACGACGACGAGTTCGAACCCGACCGCCTCGCTCGCGTGCTCCAGATATTCCACGACCACCCCGAGATCGGGTTCTACCGCAACCGCGTCCGGGTGATCGACGCCGAGGACCGCCCCATCCCCCCGGACCGGTGGCGCGGGATCGAGACCGATTCGGCGTTCGACAGCAGCGGGCCGGTCGTGTTTGCGGGCGGGTCCGCGGCGGGTCTGGTCCCCTTCGCGCTCCGCACGACCCGGGCCACGTTCAACTCGAGCACCATGGTCCTGCGCCGCTCCCTCCTCGTCGGTCCCTGGTGCGAGCTCTTCGCGCGGACGCAACTGCCGGACCTCACCCTGTTCCTCGCGGCGGCGCTCGGGCCGCAGGGATTGTTCTTCGATGACCGACGGCTCACCCGGTACCGGTTCTACGGTGGCAATGTCACCCATCAGACCGGATGGCTCGCCGAAGCGGCCCGGTCCCGACTCGAGGCGGCCGAGCTCGCCCGTTCGCTCGGCCGGTCCGAGCTCGAGACCTGGCTCAGCGCCGAAGGCGTTCACTACGAGCGGCTGTACCGGGCGGCGACCGTGCTCGACCGGATCGACCGCGCGGCCCCTCGGCGGGACGTCGCCCGCGGCTCGGCGGAGTACCTCCGATTCCTGGGGCGTCATCCGGACGAGCGGGCGAGCCGCCTCGAGGTCTGGGTCGCCGCAGCGTTCGGCGTCGCCTACTGCGTCGCGCCGGGGCTGACCCGTCGGGCGCGGGCGGCCCGGTTGCACTCCACCGCGACCGGCGCTCGGCCGCCCGCGGGACCCGGTCCTACTTCGCCCGCATCCCCGGGGCCGCGCGGACGCGGCGCGGGCGAGTAGACGCCCGGCGCGGCGGAGGCGCGGTACCGGCCCCCGGTTCCGGTCGGAGTTCGAGGGTGGGCGGTGGGATCCGGACCCCGACCGGGGGGACCGCCCGACGGACGCGGTCCTCCGCCTGCGTGCAATATTCGGCCGACGCGTCGATGTGAAGGTAGTGCCGTCCCAGGTGCCGGGCGACGGCCGCGACCGTGCCGGTCCCGCCGAACATGTCGAGCACGACGTTCTCCCGGTAGCTGTAGAACTTGACGAGCCGGGCGATGAGCTCCTCCGGGAACGGGGCCGGGTGGCCGTGCCGCTTCCGCTCGGGCGGGATGTGCCAGAACCCGTCCGAGTAGGTCTCGAACTCCCGGGCGGTGATGTCGACGGCGGCCCGGTCGCCCTCGAGCTTCCACTGGTCCTTGGAGAAGACGAGGACGTACTCCCACGACGGGATGATGTGCGGGTTGGACGGGCTCCTCCAGCTTCCCCACGCCGTCCGACGGCCCATCGTCTGCTTGTACCAGATGATCTCGGTCCGCATGATGTAACCGAGATCCCGCAGGTCCCGGGAGAGGTCGTGGTGGATCGGCCGGAAGTCCTTGATCGAGGTGGGCGCGACGTTCAGCACGAACCGGCCCCCCGGCACGAGGACCCGCCGGAGCGCGGCCCAGACCTCCCGAAGCCACTCGAGATAAGCGTCGGGCGGTAGGTTGTCCTCGTACCCCCGGTAGGGGATCCGCAGGTTGTAGGGCGGACTCGTGATGGCCAGGTGGACCGACGCTTCCGGCAGCCCGAGGAGGACATCCCGGGCGTCGCCCTGAACGATCCGGTCGCGCCAGTCGTGGGTCGAGGACCGGCGCCGCCCCTCCGCCATTCCGCGCGGGGACCGACCCGTTCCTGATGAGGATATCTCAGCCCTTTGGACCATATCTTGCCTGCGGGCCGTCGCGCGGCCCGCCGGATATCACGCCCCGGGCATCAACCGTATAATCTCGCATCGTTCGACAGGGACGGATTCCTGTGACGTTCCGCGTTGCCGTACCGAAGGAGGTGGCCCCCGGCGAGGCCCGGGTCGCCCTGACGCCCGAGGTCATCCCCCGTCTCGTCAAGGCGGGATGCGAGGTACTCGTGGAGGCCGGGGCCGGCGAGAATGCGCGGTACCCCGACGCGGCCTACACCCAGGCGGGGGCGAAGGTCCAGACGGACCGGGCGGCGATGTTCGGTTCCGCCGACGTGGTGGTGAAGATCCAGATCCCGACGGCCGAGGAGACCGCGGCGATGCGGCCCGGCACGGTCGTGATCGCCCTCATGAACCCGAACCGGAACCTGGAGAGGGTCGCCAAGATGCGCGACCAGAAGGTCACGTCGTTCGCCCTGGAGCTCCTCCCCCGGATCACCCGGGCCCAGAGCATGGATGTCCTCTCCTCGCAAGCGACGGTCGCGGGATACCGCGCGGCGCTCATCGGGGCCGACCTCTGTCCGAAGTTCCTTCCGATGCTTACGACCGCGGCCGGCACCGTCCGTCCCGCGCGGGTGCTGGTCCTCGGAGCGGGCGTCGCGGGGTTGATGGCGATCGCCACCTCCAAACGGCTCGGAGCGCTGGTCGAGGCGTACGACGTCCGTCGGGCCGCCGGCGAGCAGGTTCGCAGTCTCGGCGCGAAGTTCCTCGAGCTCCAGATCAACGCCGAAGGGTCGGGAGGGTACGCCCGGGAACTGACCGACGACGAGAAGAAGCTCGAGGCGGAGATGCTGGCAAAAGCGATCTCGGAGGCGGACATCGTCATCACGACCGCCAACGTCCCCGGCCGGCGCGCCCCGCTCCTGGTGCGGAAGGAGATGGTCGCCCGCATGCGGCCCGGCGCGGTCATCATCGACCTCGCGGCGGAGTCGGGCGGGAATGTCGAGCTCACGAAACCCGGAGAGACGGTCGAGGTCAACGGCGTCCGCATCGTCGGACCGCTGAACCTTCCGAGCCAGCTCCCCTTCCACGCGAGCCAGATGTTCGCGAAGAACGTCGAATCGTTCCTGAAGCTCCTGGTCGGCCCCGGGGGCACCTTGCTGAACGATTACAGCGACGAGATCCTGACCGCGAGCCTCCTCACCCGCAACGGCGAGGTCGTCCACGTACCCACGCGGGACGCCCTCGCGGGAGCCAAGTGATCTCCCGATGACCGCCGACCTCTGGACGGCCCTGTTCATCGGGATCCTTGCGGCGTTCGTCGGCTACGAGGTCATCAGCCGCGTTCCCGTCCTCCTCCACACCCCGCTCATGTCGGGGTCCAACTTCATCCACGGGATCGTGCTGGTCGGGGGGATCGTCGTCCTCGGCCTCGCCACGACCCCGCTCGAGGAAGGGGTCGGCCTCGTCGCGGTGATCATGGGTGCGATGAACGTCACCGGCGGGTACGTCGTGACGGAGCGCATCCTCGCGATGTTCGACCGCTCCAAGAAGAAGGGAGGCGCGACGTGATCGTCTGGCAGGGACCGACCGTCGACGCGGTCTACGTCCTCGCGATCATCGTCTTCATCCTGGGCCTGCGCTCGATGAGCTCTCCTACCACTGCCCGCCGGGGGATCGTGCAGGCGGGGGTCGCGATGCTCATCGCGGTCGCCGTGAGCGTGCTGCTTCCGGGGGAGTCGAACTTTGCGCTGATCGCCATCGGCGTCCTCATCGGAGGCTTCGCGGGCTGGTACTGGGCGCGGGTCGTCCAGATGACCGCGATGCCCCAGATGGTCGCGATCTTCAACGGGATGGGGGGCGGCGCGGCGGGCGCGATCGCCGCGGTGGAGCTCCTCGCCGCGCTCGACAACCACATCACCGCCGGGCTCAGCATGGCCGGTGCGATCATCGGGTCGGTCTCGATCGCGGGCAGCATCATCGCGTTCCTGAAGCTCCAGGGGTGGCTGCGGTCCAAGCCGATCGTCTTCCCCGTCCAACAGCCCGTCAACATGGCGGTGCTCGTCGTGGGCGTCGCGTTCGGCGGCTACGCCCTCTACTCGCTGCAGGCGTTCTGGCTGCTGCCGTTCTTCGTCCTGATGATCCTCTTCGGGATCCTGTTCGCGCTGCCGATCGGCGGGGCCGACATGCCCGTCGTCATCTCCCTCTTCAACGCCCTGACGGGCATCGCGGTCGCGCTGGACGGGTTCGCGCTCGTCAACGGGCCGCTCGGCGACGCGGGCTACGCGATGGTGGTCGCGGGGACCCTGGTCGGTGCCGCGGGGTCGCTCCTCACCCTCCTGATGGCCAAGGCGATGAACCGGTCGGTGGGCAACGTCCTCTTCGGGGCCTTCGGGGCCACGGAGGAGACCGGCACGACCATGGCCGGCTCGATGAAGCCGATCGACGCGGACGACGCCGCGGTCGAAATGGCGTACGCGAACGAGGTGATCATCGTCCCCGGTTACGGGATGGCGGTCGCCCAGGCGCAGCAGAAGGTCAAGGAGCTCGCCGACCTGCTCGAATCGAAGGGCGTGACGGTGAAGTACGCCATCCACCC
>Ga0187871_10002427_pt1 | contig 15175 bp, 8 predicted proteins | sample June2016WEW_16_1_FD_132988 | JGI IMG/M metagenome (GOLD analysis project Ga0187871, IMG submission 132988) | Peatland microbial communities from SPRUCE experiment site at the Marcell Experimental Forest, Minnesota, USA - June2016WEW_16_10 | ecosystem: Environmental > Terrestrial > Soil >... | reverse complement strand
TACATCCGCCAGTGGAGCGGCATCCCGGCCGTCGATGTGCCCATCTCGTTGCTGGATCCGCCGCCTTATGCGGACCTGGGCCGCTTCGAAAACGAGTTCGTCACCCTCGTGAATCCGTGCGCGGTGAAAGGCATTTCCATTTTTCTGGAGCTGGCGGACCGCATGCCCCAGGTGCGGTTTGCGGGCGTACCCACCTGGGGCACCACACAGGCGGACCGCGCGGCGCTGGCCCGCCGCGCGAACGTAACGCTGCTCGATCCGGTGGATAACGTGGACGAAATCCTGCGCCGCACACGTGTCCTGGTGGTCCCGTCGTTGTGGGCCGAGGCGCGGTCGCGAATTGTGGTCGAGGCCATGCTGCGGGGCGTGCCTGTGATTGCCAGCAATCTCGGCGGCATCCCGGAAGCCAAACTGGGTGTGGATTACCTGCTGCCGGTGCGGCCGATCGAAAGGTACGGGCCGGCGCTCGATGAACAGATGGTGCCACGGGCGGACGTGCCGACGCAGGATATCGGGCCATGGCAAGCGGCGCTGGAGCGGCTGCTCACGGATCGCGCGCATTATGACGAACTTTCGCGCGCATCCCGCCAAGCGGCGCTGGCCGAGGCTGCCACCTTAAGCGTGGCGCCGTTCGAGAAGTTACTGCTAGAGCAGGTGAGCCAGATGGGGCAGGCGGTCCCGCCTGCCAAAGTGCAGCCTGCCGGCGGCGCCCTGGACCACCTGTCCCCCGACCGCCGCAAACTGTTGGCCTTGCGGCTGCATCGAATCTCCGGCCAGGGGCGTATTGCGGCTGGCGAGTTGCGACTCTTCTGCTTTCCGCACGCCGGGGGCGGAATCACGGCGTTCAAGGCCTGGGCGGACCGGCTGCCGCGATCGGTGGCCGTAGTGCCGATGCGCCCGCCGCGACGGAAGAAGCCGTACAGTATGGCGGAACTGGTGGCCGCGCTCGGCGAGGCCGTCGAGGCGCATCTGGACCAGCCCTTCGCCTTCTTCGGACACAGCATGGGCGCCATCGTGGCGTTCGAGCTGGCGCGTCTTCTGCGGCGGCGCAATCGGCCTGCGCCGCGCCTGCTGGTGGCTTCCGGCGCGCGTGCGCCGCAGTTCCGGCGGGGACATGTGCCCCCGCCCGAACCCAGCGAGGCGCAATTCGTGGAGGCTTTGCGGCGCTTGGAAGGCACGCCGCGCGAAGTCCTGGACAATCCGAATCTCCTGCAACTGATTCTGCCCGCCCTGCGGGAGGACGCCGCCATATACCGGCACTACATCTACGCCGAGGAGCCTCCGCTCGACTGTCCCATCCGCGCCTATGGCGGAGCGGAAGATCCGAACGTGAGCCGCGCGCACCTCGATGAATGGGCGGCCCAGACCACGGCGGCGTTCGGAGTGCGAGTGTTTCCGGGCGGCCACTTTTATCTACAGACTTGCCGCGCGGAATTCCTGGCGGCTTTGGCGCGGGATTTAACGGGGTGAACCGCGCTTAGGCTTCGTGCGATCGTATACAGTGCCGCATTCACGTACCTGATTGCGCGGTTTCTCGCGTCTCTTAGGTTCTGGTAGGATCGCTTATAGGTGGCTGAGGGATTGCTTAACACGCATTTAACATACTTCGCGCCCGGTGGCCGCGGCAACCTCTGTCTTCTGTCTTCCGTATCCCGTCTTCTGGACTTCTGGCTTCTCTAAGGATTTCTAAAATGGACTTCATTCGCCGCTTGCTCTTCGCCTCTTTATTCGTGGCAGCCTTAGTGTACACGCCTTACGCCACGGCCGCCGTGCCGCCTTCCAACCGATGGATGGTTATCCTGAACGAACCGTCCGCCTTGCAGCGTTATCCCGGCAAATTCAAGGCAACTCGCGCCGTTGCCGCGCCTTACCGGCAGCACTTGCGGCAAGTGCAGGCAGGGCTGCGGTCGCAGATCGAAGGCAAGCACATTCGCGTCATCGGCGGCGTCCAACACCTGATGAATGGCCTGTTCGTGCATGCCACGCCCGCGCAGGCGGCGGCCTTGCGGAACCTTCCGGGCGTGAAGTCCGTGGTCCCCCTGCGGTGGTTCCACAGAAAAGACCAACTCACTTTGAGCAATGTCGCGGCAGCTTGGAACTCTGCCGGGATTGGCGGCGTGGGCAACGCCGGCGCGGGGCTGTTCATCGGCGTCATCGATACCGGCATCGATCAGAATAACCCCTCTTTTAATCAGACCCTGCCAATTCCAACCGGCTATCCGATCTCCGATACCGCTGCCGACCTGGCTTTTACCAGCAGCAAGGTAATCGTCGCCCGCAGTTACGTCAGCTACGATACTACTTCCGATGAGACCGACACCAACCCGGATTTTCAATCCCGCCCCGACGATCTCACGGCGCGCGATTTGATCGGCCACGGCACGGGCGTGGCTTCGGTCATCGCGGGGATGGGCACCACGGTCAACGGGATCCCCGTGTCGGGCGTCGCACCCATGGCTTACCTGGGAAATTACAAAGTATTCGGCTCCGATGAAGTGAACCCGGGCGCTTCCGAGGACGGACTGATGGCGGCACTGGAAGACGCCGTCAGCGATGGTGTGGACATTATCAATATGTCGCTCGGCGGCTTGCCGTACACCGGCCCCCTGGATACGAGCTGCGACGGCCCGTGCGATCCCTTAGCCTACGAGCTGGAGGAGTTGATCGAGGAGGGCTACGTAACGGTAGTCGCCGCCGCCGGCAACAATTCCAACATCGGCTATCAGTACAACTTCAACTCGGCCAGTATTCCCACTCTGGATACGATTATCTCTCCCGCCTACGCGCCCTCCGTGATCGCCGCGGGCGGAGTCCAGAATAACATCACCTACACGCAAAGCGTGGATGTGTTGGGCGTGGGGGTTCCCTCGAACTTGCAGGCCATCGCCGCAGTGACCAGTTACGATGGGCCCGATCCGGCGTCGCCTGTCACCAAGACGTTGGTGGACGTCACCCAGGTCGGGGATAGCGACGGCTTGCTGTGCTCTCCTCTAACCTCGTCCGTGAGCGGCGATTTCGTCCTGGTATTGCGCGGCACCTGTGACTTCAGCACGAAGGTCGCCTACGCCCAGACTGCCGGCGCGCAGGGCGTGATCTTCATCGACAACGGCACGGGACTCTCTCCCTGGAGCGTGGGCCCAGGCGCGCAAATTCCCGCGTACCTGATAAGTCAAACCGACGGCTCCAATTTGAAGAGTTACGTCGACGCCAATTCCGGCACGAGCGCAACTATGAATCCGAATCCGTTCCAGGCGTCCGCGTCCACTCAGTATGTCGAAGATAAGTGTTTTCCGTCGTTCGCCCCTGCGCCCACTGAAGCCTTAATACCGGAGTCCGTGGCGTGCTTCGCGTCTCTCGGTCCCATCTTCGGTGTCGGAGCTACGCTAGTCAAACCCGACGCAGCGGCCGCCGCCACCGACTTCCTGCTGGCCGCACAGAACTACGATCCCGAGGGCGAGTTGTTCAACTTCAACCAATATGCGGCGGCCGACGGCACCAGCTTTTCGACTCCCATGTTTTCAGGAGCCGCCGCGCTGGTCATTCAATCGAGTCCGGGCTTCACGCCGGAGCAGGTCAAGTCCGCGCTGGTCAACACGGCTTCCGCAGCGGGGCTGCTGACCACCGATGGCAGCGCTGCCGCGCCCCTCGTCGCGGTGGGAGCCGGGCTGCTGCAAGCGCAGTATGCCGTGGCTTCCACGGTACAGTTTACTCCGACCTCGGTTTACTTCGGCGTGCTCAGCGGGGCGCTGCCCGCGGCTCAATCGGTGACTGTCATCAACAGCGGGGCAAGCTCGTTGAGCCTGAATTTCACCCCCAGCCAGCCCCCCGGGTTGTCCGGGACTCAGGTGCAAGTGAACGGCGCCGCGAGCACGACCCTTACCATGCCTGCCGCCAGCGAAGGCTCGCTGACTCTCAGCCTTTCCGGGAACGTGCCCGGACCCGGCCGGTATGAAGGGCTGGTCACAGCCACCGGCGCCAACACGCCTCTAGCGGTTCCTTACACCTTCATTGTAAGTGACGGGGTACCTTTCGACATGATACCGTTTACTGAAACCCCGCCCGGATACGTCGCATTCGACGGCCCGGTCAACGCGAATCTTCCGTGGTACTCTACCGTCACCTGTGTCACTGTGAATACCTGCGTCATGGATTACGGCGCGATCGCGATCCAGGTCATCGACCGATACGGCGCTCCCGTGGCTGGTTATCCCGTCGAATGGTCTGTGACTGGGGGCAACGGGAGCATCCTGCAGGGAGTCAACTATACCGACACCTCTACCGACGTCAACGGGCTGGCCGGCGCTTCCGTGGTCCTGGGCTCGACCCCTGGCCCACAGGAGTTCACCGCTACCGTCAATGGGATGGCGATGCCCTTCGACGGAACTGCGCGGGCCATACCCTCCATCCCCCCGGGTAGCATCGTGGATGGCGCCAGCTTTACCGCCAACAGGGCAGTGGCGCCGGGATCCTGGATCTCGGTCTTTGGCACCAATCTCTCCGACGTATCAGAGGGCGCTTACGCTAATTGCCCGCAGTGCTCGGCGGTTACCCAGCCGTTTCCGCTGGGCCTCGGCGGAGACCAAAGTTCGGCCGTGGCGTTCACCTTCGATACGCCAGGCCTGAGTCTGCCGGGCCGTTTCTACTTTATCAGTTCCGGCCAACTCAATGTGTTAGTGCCATGGGAGCTCACCGGCCAGACTGCGGCTTCGGTCAAGTCGATTGTCAACTACACATACAGTAACTTGTACTCTCTACCTATCGCCGAGTACGCACCGGGCTTCTTTCAGAATCCTATCGGCTCGAATAATGCGGCCGCCGAGGACCAGAACTACGTTGTCGTGACGGCGGATAATCCCGTGGCGCGCGGCTCGATCGTACAGTTGTTCCTGAATGGCCTGGGGCCGGTGAACTGCACCGCCGGGCCCCCAAGCTGCACATCGGCGAATCAGCCCGCCGACGGCGTGGGCGCGCCGGGAAGTCCCCTGGCGACGACAACTACGACGCCTACGATTACGATTGGCGGCCAGCCAGCCACCAACATACAGTACAACGGCCTGGCGCCGTATGCAGTGGGCTTATACCAGATAAATGTTTTCGTGCCCACCAGCATCACGGCTACGGGACCGGTGCCGATCACCTGCACGATCGGCGGCCTGACGGCCACGGCTAACTTGTTTGTGAAGTAGATCCTTTGCCAGAGCCGGCTGAAAGCCGTCCCCCGAGGGGACCCCAGGGCAAGATTGCCCGTTTTCCAGCATACTGGTAACATCAATTGAGCGCCAGCGGGCCCTTAGCTCAGCGGTTAGAGCAGCGGACTCATAATCCGTTGGTCGTAGGTTCAAATCCTACAGGGCCCACCACCGCGGTTTCCTACTTTCTCAGTTCCAACTCCGCCCACCGCGCATACAGCTTCTCCACCTCCGCCTCCGCCGCCTGCATCTCCGCATAGCGCTGCTGTAATGCGAACGGATCGGAAACCGCTTCAGGCGCCTGCAATGCCGCGCGCGCCGCCTCCAGCGTGCGCTCGGCTTCCAGGATCCTTTCCTCCATGCGCTCCCACTCGCGCGCATCCAGATACCCAAGCTTCTTCCGCGGCCCTGTAGGACGGACCTCCGGCCGGTCCTCTTGGGGCACCCGCGCCGGTTTCACCGCGCGCGCCTGCTCCCATTGCGAGTAGTCCGCGAACACCTCCACGCCGCCTTCGCCATCCAGTCCCAACACCACCGTCGACACCCGGTCCAGCATGTAACGGTCGTGCGTCACCAGCACCAGCGCGCCGGGGAAATCCGTCAGGCTCTCCTCCAGCACTTCCAGCGTCGGAATATCCAGATCGTTGGTCGGCTCATCCAGCAGCAGCACGTCCGCCGCCTGTAGCATCAGCCGCGCAATGATGATCCGCGCCCGCTCGCCGCCCGAGAATCGGCACACCGGCGTGTCCAGTTGTTCCGGCCGGAAAAGGAAGCGTTTCGCCCAGCCCGCGATGTGTATAGCGCGGTCGCGATAGATGACGCTATCGCCGTGCGCGCCCAGCCCCTCCCGCAGGGGCGCGGCCGGATCGAGCTGTTCACGCCCCTGATCGAAGTAGACGATGCGCAGCCCGTCGGCGCGCTCCACGGTTCTCGCATCGGCGTCCAACTCGCCTTTCAGCACGCGCAGCAGCGTGGTTTTGCCGCTGCCATTGGGCCCCGCGAGGCCCAGCCGCATACCCGGCGACAGCGAAAAGCTCAGATCGCGGAACAACTGCCGGCCGCCCAACTTCTTGGCAATCGCCTCCGCCCGGATCAGCTTCCTGGTCTTGCGCCCCGAGGCCGTGAAGTCGATACGCGTAGTCGCCTTCGCGTTGCGCGCAGAGACGTCCGCCAGTTCGCCCATCAGTTCATGCGCGGCATCGATCCGCGCGCGCGACTTTCCCGTGCGCGCTTTCGGGCCGCGCCGCAACCACTCCACTTCGCGCCGTACCCGATTGGCCAGCGCGGCCTGCTGCTCCGATTGCGTTTCCAGAAAAGCTTCGCGCTTCTCCAGAAAATCCGCGTAAGCGCCCGCCGCGCGGAACATCCCATCCGGATACGCGCGATTGATCTCCGCCACCTCCGTCGCGGCATTCTCCAGGAAATAGCGGTCGTGGCTCACCACCACCGCGGCGAAGGGCGCGCCGGCGAGCAACTTCTCCAGCCACAGAATCCCTTCCAGGTCCAGGTGGTTGGTGGGTTCGTCGAGCAGCAATATATCGGGATTGCGGATCAGTTCGCGCGCGATCGAAAGCCGCCGCTTCCAGCCGCCGGAAAGCGACTCCACCGCGGCGCTGCCATCCGCGAAGCCCGCCCTTCCCAGGGTAACGCTCACGGCCGCCGCGCGCTCCGCCGCATCCATCCCATCCGCGGCGCGCGCCGGCAGCGCCTCCTCCAGCACCTTGCCCGCGGTCATGCCGGCCGCGAATTCCGGCTCCTGCGGCACGTACGCAATGCGCGTCGTCTTGCGCACCGTGCGCGTGCCGGTGTCGGGCTCCAGCAACCCGGCCATGATCTTCAGCAGCGTCGATTTGCCCGATCCATTCGGGCCGATCAATCCCAGCCGCTCGCCTTCCGAAATGTATATAGAGATGTTGGAAAACAACGGCGCTACGCCGAAGGATTTGCCGGCGCCCATCACGGAGAGTAGCGGCGCGGGCATCTGTTTCAGGATACCCTAGTAAGGTGCTCCGGCTCCTCTACGCGATCGAGTTCCTGCTGGCCTTCATCGCTACTTACACCGTCTGGAGCCAGGTCGGAGGACAGTACCACCTCGACCTGATGGCGTGGTATTGGAAGCTGTTCCTGGGTACAGGCATCGCCTTCGGCGCGGTGAAGGCCACCGCCGCAGCCGTCAGAAGCGAGCGCACCTGGAATTCCAGCACGCTACGGTGGATCTCCTTCATCATGGCGCTGGGCCTGGTCTGCGGCGCCGTCACTTACTACTACCACCTGAACGAACCGCCTCCCGACGAACAAGACCAGGAGGACACCACCGGGCCCTCGCAAACGGCCTTGTGATTTCGTAATTGGAGGGCGGGCTTTCGTGCCCGCAGCCGGCTGTCAGCCGGCTCTGGCCGCCTAGAAGGCGGCTGCGGCCAAGATTGGCCGCCCTCCATGAGATGCTACTCAAATTGACCCACTACCAACCGAATCCGCTTCCGTAACGTTTTACCAGTTGGCCAGTATTAATCCTCTATGGGTAATCTTGCGCACGACCTGCGTTTCGCCATACGTTCGTTCAAGAAATCACCCGTCTTCCTTTCGGTTGCGGTACTCTCGCTGGCCTTGGGCATCGGCGCCAACACCGCAATTTTCACGTTAGTCGACCAGATCCTCCTTCGTCTGCTCCCGGTTAAGGACCCGCAGCAGCTTGTCCTGCTTTGGGGGCGCGGTCCGCATTACGGTAGCAACAACGGCCGCTATAAGCTCTCCTACCCCATGTACCGGGACTTTCGCGACCACAACCAGGTCTTCAGCGGAATGTTCTGCCGGTGGGAGACTTCTTTGAGCGTCAGTTCGGAAGGAAGAACCGAGCGCGTGGACGGAGAACTGGTGTCCGGCACCTACTTTCCCGTTCTGGGTGTTGGCGCCGCCTTGGGACGCGTATTTACGCCTGACGATGACAGAGTCCCAGGCGGCCATCCCGTCGCGGTCATCAGCTACCGCTACTGGCAGAACCGTTTCGGCGGGAGCAAGGATGTCATCGGCAAGAAACTGCTGGTCGACGGATACCCGTTCACCATCGTGGGCGTTAGCCGGGCCGGTTTCGACGGCACCGATCCAGGATCGTCGCCGCAGATCCGCATTCCGATCATGATGGTGGCGCAGTTGAATCCGATGTTCGCCGATGCCTACGGTCTGAAGAGTCGCAGGGGCCGCTGGGTGAACGTATTCGGAAGACTGAAGCCGGGCGTGACCATGACGCAGGCGAAAGCCGCGCTGCAGCCGTTCTTTCATCAAATGCTGGATATGGAGGTGCGCGAAAAAGAGTTTTCCACGGCCGCCCCGGAAACCAAAAAGGCATTTCTGAGCATGTGGATGGATGTTCTTCCCGCCTCGAAGGGCGATTCTGAACTGCGCCGTCAATTCGCCAGTCCTCTGCTGGTGTTGACCGCGCTCGTCGGGTTAGTTCTCCTGATTGCCTGCGCGAACGTCGCCAATCTCCAGGTCGCCCGCGCTACGGCGCGCCAGAAGGAGGTCGCGGTGCGCCTCGCTTTGGGAGCCAGCCGTTCGCGGATCGCCTCCCAGTTGTTGGTGGAGAGCCTGACACTGGCGCTTGCCGGTGGCGCCGCGGGGCTGGTCCTGGCCGTATGGATGGATCGCGCTTTGCTGAATTTCCTGCCCGCCGGAGACTCGCCGCTGACGATCTCGACGGCGCCGGACTGGCGCATCCTGGTTTTCAACCTGGGCATATCGCTGCTCACCGGAATCGTATTCGGCCTGGCGCCCGCCCTGCAATCCACCCGGCCGGAACTTGCCCGGACCTTGAAGGACCAAGTTGGTTCTATCGCGGGCGGCAGCGCGGTAGGCTTGCGTAAAATGCTGGTGGCCGCGCAAGTCGCGTTGTCCCTCTTGCTGCTGATCGGAGCGGGCCTGTTCATTCGCAGCCTGAGCAACCTCAAGGGGCTCGATCCGGGATTCCGCACCGCCAACCTGGTCGGCTTCGCGGTGGACCCGACCATGACTGGATACCAGCCGGAACGCAGCCTGGATTTCTACCGCCGCCTGCGCGACGGTTTGGATGCGCTTCCCGGAGTGGACTCCGCCAGCCTGGCCGTGATGCCGGTCCTGGGGGGCGGTGAATGGGACCAGAGCATGGCGGTGGAAGGCTATCAGCACAAGCCAACGGAGGCTCCCGATCCGCACATGCAGTTCATTTCGCCCGATTACTTCAAGACCATGAACATTCCCATCCTACTCGGCCGGGACTTCCGCATGACAGACGGCCGCGGCGCGCCTCTAGTTTGCATCGTGAACGAGAAATTCGCGCGGCGCTTTTTCAAGAACGGTCTGGCCACCGGGAAGCACATCGGCATGGGCGGCGATCCGGGGACGAAGCTGGATATCGAGATTGTTGGAGTCGTACGCGACACCAAGTACGAGAGCATGCGGGACGAGGTGCCGTTGGAGGTCTATCGTCCATATCACCAGATGGAGTTCGTGATCGGCATGTATGCCTATGTCCGCACTGCCCGCCAGCCCGAGCAAGCCTTTTCGGGTATCCGGCGCGTGGTGAACACCCTCGATCCGAATCTCCCGATCTTCCAGATGAAAACCATCGAGACCCAGATGGAAGAATCGCTTATCACCGAACGGCTGGTGGCGACATTGTCCTCCGGATTCGGCTTTTTGGCTACCTTGCTTGCCGCGATCGGGCTTTATGGCGTGATGGCCTACATCGTCGCGCAGCGCACGCGCGAAATCGGCGTCAGGATGGCCCTGGGCGCCTCCTCCCGCGACGTCGTGAAGCTGGTGATGCGGGACGTTTTCATTCTCACGGGAATCGGCATTGCCGTGGGCCTGCCCGCCGCCTGGGGCTTGACCCGGATGGTGAGCTCGCAGCTCTACGGCATCCAGCCCAATGACTTCTCGACCGTCGCCGCGGCCACTCTGGGAATTGCGTTCGTGGCGCTCCTGGCGGGATACCTGCCGGCACTACGGGCCACGCGGGTCGATCCTATGCGCGCCCTGCGCTGGGAGTGAAACGTTCTCGCCCTTCTCGTCACTATCCTTTCAGGACAAGGTGCGACGCGCCGCAATAACGTTTGCTTGCATGGGCGGACTGGGAATGCTGGCCCTGGTCCGACCTGCGTTCGGGGGCGGAAATATCGTCCTCACCGGTCACGACGACGATCTCCACGCGGCTGGCTGCGAGTCTGGCTCCGCGGCCTCCGCTCAGCTTAAGGCGATGATCGCCTTCGCCCGGTCGGGAGCGCCGAACCCCGCTCTCCCGGTGTTGTCCTTCGATCACGGCGCCCAACTGACGAAATGTCTCGCGAAATTGAACATTCCGTTTACCAACATCGACCCCGACACGCAAGTACCCGCCGCCGGCAATTTCGATGTGGCGAGGTACAGCGCGATGGTAATCGCTTCCGATGCGTCGTGCGGTGGCTGCGACAATACCACGGTTAGCGTTGCAAATCTGCGGGTGGCATCGCCGGCGATAGCCGCCTTCCTCAATAGCGGAGGTGGGATTGTGGCGCTGGCGGGCGCGCAGAACGCGACCACGTACTATGGATTCCTGCCCGCCTCGGCGTCGGGTTTCGGCAGTCCGCCCAGCGAGGGTTACGTGCAAACCTCGTACGGCGCCTCCATCGGCGTTCCAGAGGTTAACAAAGACGAGACACACAACTTCTTCGCCAAGCCGGGCACGGCCGGCGTGTCCGCGATGTACCAGGTGGCGGAGAAATTGGGTGTTGACGGCACGGCCGAGACCCTGGCATGCAGAGACTGCACCACGGCCAGCCTTGTTAGCGGGGCACTATTCGATCTGTTGGCCGGCTTGGCGGTTTTCGTGGCGGGGCTTGCCGTCCTGAAAAGCCGGCGGCGACGCTACGAGACAGATCGTCATAGCCGGATTCGCGCCAGGGGATTCGTCATGCGGATCGCCGGGGACATTCGGGGCGGCTCGCAATCGGCGTACGATCTGGAAATTCACGGCGCTAATGATGAGCCTTTTGGGAGGGAACCATGGGAAGGATGAATTGGAGCCGGATTCTTTTTGCCGGCTTGCTAGCCGGTCTGGTAATCGACTCCGGCGAGTACCTGCTGCACCTGATCGTGTTGCCGGACAAGTGGAAAGCCGCGATGCAGAAACTGAACCTCACGCCAGTACCGGCATCGCGTGAGTTCCTGGCGCTCACCGCCGCCGGGCTCCTGTTGGGAGCCGTGACCTTGTGGCTTTACGCGGCCATTGTCCCGCGCTACGGCGCACGGGCCAGGACCGCTATCCTGGCGGCCCTGGGGCTGTGGATACCGGGGTATTTCCTCGGTTTGGCGGCGATGCTGCTGGAAGGCATCCTACCGCTCGATATCGTGATTCTTTCCATGACCGCAGGTCTGGCGGAACTGGTTTGCGGCGCGCTGCTGGGCCGGTTGATATATGCCGACGCGAGCTCCGCCAGTAAAGGAGAGGAGGTCGCCACATGAGGGAAATCGGCATATTTCTGCTTGCCTCGTTTGCGATCGATCGCATTGTAACGGGGATGTTCTACCTCTTGTCGTTCAATTCGGAGCTGAGCGCCATTCTCGATCCGGATGCCAAATTACACCGCCTGATCTACGCGGTTTGCGCCGGCTACCTCGGAGTCGTCGTCGTTGCGGGCGTGATGGGAGTACGCTTGTCGAAGATTTCGGCAATCCCGCTGGATTCAAGCGCCGGTCCGGCCGTAAGTAATCTACTCGACGTCCTGATCACCGGCCTCTTATTAGCCGGCGGCGCGGATCGGCTGGCCGAGGCGCTGAAGCTTCTCGCCGGAGAGGTAAAGCCAGTGAAAGCGCCCATCGAGATCACCGGAAAAATTGTCTTGGAACAGCGCACCAAGGGTAGCGAACTCTAACTCCTGCCTTCTGCCTTCTGTCTTCTGTCTTCTGTCTTCCCCCTTGCTTACCGAGAGGAAACGGTGTATTCTGATCTTGGTAACCGAGGGGAGCGTCCGTGAGCAAACCAACAGATCTGGTCCAGGGCACGCTGGACCTGCTGATCCTGAAGATCCTGGCATTGGAGCCGCTGAATGGCTGGGCCATCGGCCAACGCCTGACGCAGGTTTCCGGCGATGTCCTGCAAGTCAGCGATGGATCGCTTTATCCCGCTCTGCACAAGCTGGAGCAGGAAGGCTGGATCGCCGCGGAGTGGAGGCCCAGCGAGAACAACCGCCGGGCCAAATACTACTCGCTGACACGGCTGGGACGCGGGAAGCTCAATCGCGAGTCCGCCGATTGGGTGCGTCTCTCGGCGGCCATCTCGCGCGTAGTGCGGCTGAAGGAGGCCTGACGTATGCGCCTGCTGCATTGGTTCTATACGCTGCCCCTGCGCGTCCGGTCGCTTTTGCGGCGGCGGCAGGTGGACCAGGAGTTGGATGAGGAGTTGGCGTATCACATCGCGCGGAGAACAGAGCAATACATCGGCGAGGGGCTTGCGCCGCGGGAGGCGCACGCGGCGGCGGTGCGGGAATGGCGGGGCGTGGAGCAGATCAAGGAGGAGTGCCGGGACATGCGCAAAGTGAACTTCGTTCAGGACTTGGCGGGCGATATCCGCTACGGCTTCCGGCAATTGATGGCCAGTCCGGGTTTCACCGTGGTGGTGGCCGCGTCGCTGGCCCTGGGTATTGGTGCCAACACGGCGATCTTCAGCCTGATGGACGCCGTGCTGTTCGAGATGCTGCCCGTGAAACAGCCGCGTCAACTGGTGATGCTCAGGTGGTCCGCGAAGGGGTGGCCGGATGTGGTGGAAGACCTCGAGGGCAACAGCGGGGAGGACGAGCATACCGGCAGGTCCTGGAGCGAATCGTTTCCGTACCCGGTGTACGAGCACTTGCGCGACCGCAACCACGTCTTTTCGCAGACGTTCGCCTTCGCGGCCAATAGCCCGCGAGTCAACGTCAGCATGCGTGGACGCGCGGAGGCGGCCGATGCGGTGATGGTATCCGGCAATTACTTTGAGGGGCTGGGGGTTCAAGCCTTATACGGGCGCGCGGTTCTGCCTTCGGACGATGTGGCGGGAGCCCCGCCCGTGGCCGTTCTGGCGCATCGTTTCTGGCAGCGGCGCTTTGGGCAGGACCCTTCCGTGGTCGGCAAAACCGTGGCGATCGATGGGACCTCATTTACCATCGCCGGCGTCGCACCCGCTGAGTTCTTCGGCCTGGAGCCGGGCAGTTCGCCGGACGTTTTTGTGCCGCTTTCCCAGTACGTGCATCTGTTGCCCGAGTACTCCGCCGCAGCCGGCGTATCTGGCGGCAACGCCCCCACGCCGCTGGTGCACGATGCGCGCGTCTGGTGGCTGGTGGTGACCGGGCGGCTACGGGCGGGGGAGACCGAGGCGCACGCCCGCGCGGAGTTGGCGGTGCTCTTCAACCAGAGCATTGGCGCCACCGCGAAGGCCCAGGCGGATCCCAAGACGCCGGTGCTGGAGACGCTGCCGGCGAGCCAAGGCCTGGACGGACTGCGCCGGAGATTCTCCCGGCCGTTGTTCGTGTTGATGGCCATGGTGGGCGTAGTACTGCTGATGGCTTGCGCCAACGCGGCGGGTATGCTGCTGGCGCGCGCCACCGCGCGGCAGCGTGAGATCGCGGTGCGATTGAGCCTGGGCGCGCGGCGCAGCCGTCTGATCCGCCAGTTGCTCACCGAAAGCACCCTGCTGGCGGTGATGGGCGGCGCGGCCGGAGTGCTGCTGGCTCGATGGGCAGGTACGGTGCTGGTCGCTTGGCTCTCCGGCGGACGGTCGCCGCTGGTGCTCGCGCTGCACCTGGACGCTCGGATTCTGGCGTTTACAGTAGCCGTCTCGTTGCTCACTGGTGTGCTATTCGGCTTGGCGCCCGCCTTGCAGGCGACCCGCGTCGATTTGGGGCTGGCGCTTAAGTTGGGCGGCAGCGGTTCTCGCGCGACCAGCCGGTTTGTCTCCGGCCGGATCCTGGTGGCTGGACAGGTTTCCCTATGCCTGCTGTTGTTGGTGAGTGCCGGACTGTTTCTGCGCACGCTGGGGAATCTAGAAAGCGCGGACATCGGATTCCAGCGCGACCATCTGCTGCAATTCTCCGTGCAGCCCGGCTTGAACGGTTACCAGGGCACTCGGCTGGCGAGCTACTACGGGGAACTCCAGCGGCGCATCCGATCCATAGCCGGAGTGCGCTCGGTGGGGTTATCGGGACACGCACTGGTGGGCGGCGGCGTTTCCACTTCGGATGCGGAGATACCTGGTTACACTAGCGGGAAACGGCGTGTCGAGGTCTACCGCAATGTCGTGGGACCGGGTTTTTTCGAAACGCTGGGGATTCCGCTGGTGTTGGGACGCGCCATTGAGGCAAGGGACGGCTTGATGGCGCCGAAGGTGGCAGTGGTGAATGAAAAGCTGGTGCAGCGATATTTTCACGGCGACAACCCCATCGGCCGCATGCTGCAGTTCGGTGACGATAAGCGACCGGACGATTTCGAGATTGTAGGGGTGGTAAAGGACGCTAAGTACAACCGTCTACGCGACGAAGCGCCGCCGACCGCCTACATGTCTTACTTCCAGGAACAAACCGTGCGCAGCGCGATGACCTTCGAGGTTCGCGCAGCAGTAGCGCCGCGGTCCTTGGTGGCAGTCATCCGCCAGGAGGCCCTGGCGCTGGATAAAGACGTGCCACTGGCCGATATCAAGACCCAGACCGAGGCCATCGCGCAGGAACTAGTGCAGGAACGCGTCTTCGCGCGGCTGGCTTCCTTGTTCGGCGGCCTGGCGCTGGTGCTGGCATCGATCGGGCTGTACGGCACGATGGCTTATACGGTGGCGCGCCGCACCGGCGAGATTGGCATCCGTATGGCGATCGGCGCGCGGCCGGTGGATATCTTGGGCATGGTGCTGAGAGAGAGCGTACGGGTAGTGCTGGCAGGTTCGGTGGCGGGACTGGTTGCGGCGGTGGCGGCCACGCAACTGATCCGCAGCCAGCTTTACGGGCTGTCGC
>Ga0187871_10002425_pt1 | contig 15184 bp, 5 predicted proteins | sample June2016WEW_16_1_FD_132988 | JGI IMG/M metagenome (GOLD analysis project Ga0187871, IMG submission 132988) | Peatland microbial communities from SPRUCE experiment site at the Marcell Experimental Forest, Minnesota, USA - June2016WEW_16_10 | ecosystem: Environmental > Terrestrial > Soil >... | reverse complement strand
CTTATGCAGGGCGAATGCCAAAGTTCGCCGTGCGCCTCGCCCGAAGATCGGTGCTGAAAAGAAAGCGCTTAGCCGAACGCCATCGACTGTCCTTCGGTACAAGCTCGTCAAAATTCACTTCGATGGTTAAAAATTAACCCACGGTAGGTTAATTTTTGACCATTTTTATTGCAGGCCGTGCTTCCGGCAGAGGTATTTAAGGCGCTGCGGATCGACACGCAACAGGACCGCTGCCGTGCTCTTTTTCCCACCCGTCCGGCGGAGGGCCGCATTGAGGTAAGCCACCTCAATCCGATCGAGCTCGGCATCGAAATCCACGCCCCCTTCCGGGATCAGGATCGATTCCTGACCGGTCGCGCTGGAGTGCAGCAACTGCTGTGGGAGATGCTCCAACGTAATGACCTGGCTGTTGACCAGTACCACCAGCCGCTGCACGACGTTTTCAAGCTCCCTGACGTTCCCGGGCCAAGAGTAGCCCTCCAGGATTTCTAGAACGTCCGGCATGAGCGCTTTCAACGGCTTTTTCGAGGCCGCGCAAAAGATCCTCAGGAAGTGGTCGAGCAGCAGGGAAATGTCTCCGTCTCGGTCGCGTAGTGGAGGAACCACGATCGGGACAACGTTGATGCGAAAGTATAGATCCTCGCGAAACCTACCCTTGCGCATGGAATCTTCTAGATCTTCGTTCGTTGCCGTGATCAGACGAAAATCGATCTTGTGCGCGCTTCTTCCACCGAGCCTCTGGGTCGTTCGTTCCTGCAATACGCGTAACAGCTTGCTCTGCAGCCCAGGGTTGAGCGTCGTGATCTCGTCCAGGAACAGCGTTCCGCCCTGGGCCAATTCGATGAGGCCCGGCTTAGCCGCATCGGCCCCGGTAAACGCCCCTTTTTCATATCCGAAGAGCTCGGACTCCATCAAGCTCTCCGGAAGCGCGGAACAATTCAGGCAGATGAACGGCTTGTCTGCGCGATTACTGCATTGAACGATCGCTCGCGCGACCAGTTCTTTGCCCACTCCGCTTTCGCCACGCAGGACGACCGAGGCGTTCGTGGCCGCGACGGCTTCCACTGATTGGTACACCTTCTGCATCGCCGCGCTATTCCCGACAAGGCCACAGAACGAGACCCCACTTTCGGCCTGTTGAATGACCCGGCGACCCTCCAACTCCAGCGACCGCCTCTCAATCGCTCGCAGCAGGACGATCTTCAATTCCTCATAGTTTAGCGGTAACAGAAATAACTCGTCGGCACCTGCCTGGCTGGCCTCCAAAGGAATGGTGCGTTGGACTGATCTTGTAAACGCTGCGATCACTACATCGTCCCGAACTTTACGCATTTCTTCCAGAACATCCAGCCCGTCCCGCGTTCCGTCCCCGATGCAATCCAGGTTGAACAAAATCGCGTGCAGAGCCAGTTCTTCCAAAACGCTTTTTATTTCGTCTTCGCTTTTCGCCAAGACGGTTCGAAAAGCACTCCCCAAGGATTTGTGGATCTCATGATAATGCTCGCCTTCGTCGGAAATGACGGCGAGCAAATGGCGTTCCAAACTGTTAGGGGTTTCGGGCAATCCGTGGCTCCGCGTCTAGTGCGGGATTATAGGAGAGAGCCGTTGCCAGAGGAAGTGTGAACTGACCACCAAGGCCGCTTCTCGTCATGCAACATGCTGGAAGTTTTTCGATCGCAGCTGACATAAAACTGCTTTTGAGCGACCGGTCGCACGATAGTACCTGCGTCGATCCAAGCGGCCCGCTCAGATGTCCGATCGTGAACGGCGAGTTCCTTCGAACTAACGTCAGTAAGAGGCGTCTCGCTTTGTTCGCGATTGCAACCAAATTCCCGCGTTCTTGCCTAGTAACGGGCCTCGAAGCAGAAAATGCCCGAAGTCACTTGATACGCCCGGCTGCCACAGCTACCTGTCGCAGGCAGGTCGCCGCGTAAGAAAGGAGCACTCCACATGAGACTTCAGAAGGGGCAAAGGTGGCAATGTGAATCCCGCTATTGCGGCAGTGAATTTGAGGTCCTGGCATCGAGCGAGGTAGAGTGCGGAATCAATCCGCGTTGCTCCTGTGGAAGCACGATGAAGAGGATCGCCGTCGTGCCCCAGGTGAAGCCTAGCGAGGTCGCCACCGCATCGGCAATGGAAGGGCGAAAAGCAGCCAACAACACGAGATGACAATCGTTAATGATCCAGGGATCTCGGGTCGATTCCGCAGTCAAGACTGTGCTGCGATACCGTTCGGCCGCCTCGGCATTTGCTGCCTGGGCGGCGCGCCCGCGATGCAGAAGGGTGCGACCGTCAAAGATCGGTTGATAGAGTTGTTGGAGATGTCTGGTAAGTCCGCCTTCTTTGGAGTAGGTTTTGATCGTTCACACCATCACTTGAAACCAGCACCTCCTGGATGATGCCGCAACCATCGCGGCGGAGGATTCGCTGGGGCAGCCAAAAAAAGGCGCGTGTTGCTGGCAAACTGGATGAGAAATATCTGCGGACAGCGAAGCGCTGGCGGCGAAATCGTGGTTCTGCGTTTTCTAGCAGCATCCCTTAATTTCGTTGCGATCTCTCTCGTCTTATATCTGATTCTCGTGATGGGACAAAGGCGGTCATTTCTGCCGCAACAAGCGGTGACGCAGTATGAAGGCGCGAAGGGATTCGTCGACGAGGCTCCTAGCGGAGCGGGTCGTAGCTATCCGGAGTTGACGGACATTACGGATTCGACCGGCGTTCAATTCGAACATCTCTCAAGCCCGGAACAGAAATTCATCGTGGAGTCCATGAGCGGGGGAGTTGCGCTGATCGACTATGATCGCGACGGCTGGCCGGACATTTTCTTCACCAACGCCCAGAACGTGGATATGGCGCTTCATGGCAAGAAATCGCGGAGCGCCTTATATCACAACAACCACGACGGGACGTTTACGGACGTCACCGATCAGGCCGGCGTAGGTTATCCGTGCTGGGCCATGGGCGCGGCAGTAGGCGACTACAACAACGACGGTTGGCCGGACCTCCTGGTAACCTGTTTTGGCGGAGTGGTGCTTTACCGCAACAACGGCGACGGAACGTTTACCGACGTGACGAAAAGCGCGGGGCTGAGTGGCGACACCCTGTGGGCTACGGGAGCAGCCTTTGGAGACTATGACAACGACGGTTGGGCCGATCTTTTTGTGTCCCACTACGTGGATTTTCATCTGAACAATATGGCGTCATTCGGTTCGAGCGAGACCTGCCGATACATGGGCATCGATGTGCAATGTGGCCCGCGCGGCCTGAAGGGATCCCCGGACAACCTGTACCACAATAATAAAGATGGAACGTTCACCGACGTTTCCGAGAAATCTGGTGTGGGAGATCCGGAGCATCGTTATGGCCTGACAGCGATCTGGTCGGACTTTGACAACGACGGCAAACTCGATCTTCTTGTAACGAACGACGGCCAGCCAAACTATCTCTATCGGGGTAACGGCGCGGGAAAGTTCGTGGATGTGGGCTTTCCTTCCGGTGTGGCGCTGAATGAGAATGGCGCAGCTCAGGCCAATATGGGTATTGCCCTGGGCGATTTTCTGCATACGGGGCGTATGTCTTTTTCACTTTCGCACTTCGACAACGAATACGCCGCTTTGTATCGCAATGACGGAAACCTGAGTTTTTCGGATATCTCCCTGGCCTCGGGCATTGCGAAGGGCACAAGAGGGTATGTGGGGTGGGGGGATGCTTTCGTCGATTTCGATAACGATGGGTGGCAGGATTTTTTCCTGGTGAATGGACATGTGTATCCACAAGTGGACAGCGCTCATTCTGCGGTGACCTACAAGGAGCCGAAGCTGCTGTTTCTGAACCAGCGTGATGGAACGTTCAAGGACATCAACAAGCAGGCAGGCGCTGCGATTGAGGTTGCTCAGGTGAGCCGTGGCATGGCTGTGGGCGACCTGTTCAACGATGGCAAACTCGAAGCGGTCGTGGAGAATCTGGTTGGCAGGCCAATGATTCTGCGTCCCGAAGGTGGCCCGCGGAACCATTGGATCAGCTTTCAACTCGAAGGCGTCAAGAGTAATCGACTGGCTTTGAATGCGCGGGTTCGCGCGACCGCCGGCGACCTTGTTCAGCTTGGCGAAGTAATCAGCGGCGGCAGCTACCTGTCGCAGAACGACCTGCGCATCCATTTTGGGCTGGGTGAACATGAACGGGTCGACACGGCGAAAGTCTTTTGGCCGAACGGAAAGGTAGAAACGTTAACCAATCTGCCTGCCGACCGTTTCTATTCGGTGCGTGAAGGGGAAGGAGTGGTTTCGTCCAGGCCATTTGGACCCGACGCTGCGAAGCACCCCTAAGATGAGCCTTACCTCGGTACGGGGTGACGTGTACTCCGTGCGCGACCTTCCACAAGAGAGCCATCACCTGCCCGGGGAAATATGCGGAAAAGAACGTAAACGATTACTAGATGCCTTGTTTTGCCGGGCGATCGCGAGCGACGTTTTGGAAGGCGTGCTGGCGAATGATGCGCTTTCGATTGGCCGGAGTTGGGCAAGGATTAAAAATAATAGTTGACAAGATCGAAAGAAAGGTCTAGTAAACGTTTACGGGGCTTGGGTGTTCTTGAATACGAGTAAACGTTTACTTGATCTGCGCGCTGCACTCGCTGCGGCTCGCAACGTAGGGTCACGCGAGCTCTGGATCGACTTTACAAGCTTAAATCGATTGCAAGCGGAACCCGTCTTCTGGGGCGGGGAAAGAGGAGGCAATTTATGAATCATCTCGCGACCAAAATTCGCCGCGCTGCCGGGTTCTTGGCGGCGAATAGACCGGCGCGGAAGTCTCTGGCGGTGTGGCTCGCATTCAGCGCCGCGTTGTTGGTGCTAGCGACCGGGGCGTGGGGGCAGGATAACGCCACTCTTACCGGAACGGTGGCGGATCCATCTGGATCGGTGGTCGCTAATGCTGCCATTTCCCTCACCAACACAGCGACCGGTCAAGTAAGAGAAGCCACCTCCAACACCTCGGGCGTCTATCTCTTTGCCAACGTGGGTGTCGGTCACTACAAGCTCGAGGCGTCGGCGCAGGGCTTTCAGAAATATACCAAGACCGACATCATTGTGAACGTCTCTCAGACGTTGGAATCGAATATCACCCTCGCGGTTGGCAGCCAGGAAGTGGCTGTGACCGTCGAAGCGGACGCCTTGCAGGTCCAGACGGAAACAAACGAAGTTAGTAATTTGATCAGCGGCGAGCAGGTGACCCAGCTGTCGACCAACGGCCGCAACGTCACTGCACTTGCCGCTTTGGGAATGGGCGTGTCCACGAACCTGCCGGCTTATAGCGGCGCGAATGCTCTGACCAGCGCTAACGGCATCAGTTTCAATGGAACCCGTACGGAGCACAACATCTACCTGTTGGACGGAGGCGAACTGAACGATCGCGGCTGCGGCGGCTGCTTCAGCTCGCTGCCCTCAGTTGATTCGCTGGCTGAATTCCAGACTCTTGAGAGCAACTATGGCCCTGACTACGGGATCGGCTCGGGCGGGACTATCACCATGGTCATCAAGTCCGGCACGCGGGACTTTCACGGAGCGGTGTGGGAGTTCAATCGCAATGAAGACTATGACGCCAACAATTATTTCACTAACCTCGCGGGCCAGGCCCGCCCGGAATTCCGGCTGAACGAACCGGGTTTCAATTTCGGCGGTCCCCTATTCATTCCGCATGTGTATAACACCGACCGCAAGAAAACATTCTTCTTTGTGAATGAAGAGTGGCGAAGGCAAATTATTGGAAGTACGCCTTCGGTTGTGAATACCATCGCGGCCGCCAATTTCCCCACTGCCGGCGCGCCATTGACGTACCAGGTTCCAGCCGGCGACAAGACGCCCCCGATCGTTCCCCTCGTACCCAACAACCCAACGGAAAATGCGCTCTACGCGTTGGACGGTTTGACTCCTGGACAACCCTTCCCGGGTAACACGATCCCTGCCAACTTGATCGACCAAAACGCGGTCCTCCAGCTCAACTCGGGTGCCTTTCCCAAGCCGAATTTCGGCACCAGCCAATACATCTCGTCTATTCCTGAGCCGACCAATGTGCGCGAAGACGTGGTTCGCATCGACCACACGATCAACAGCAAGTTCCAGTTGATGGGTCATTACCTGCATGACGCGGTCACGCAGACGTATTTCCCGCCGTTGTGGGGCGACAGCAGTTATCCGACGGTCGGAACGGCCATGCTTAATCCTTCGTGGTCGTCGGTGGTCAAGCTGACGCAGACCTATTCGCCCTCGTTGCTCAACGAAACCAGCTTCCTATTCAGCGGCAATACCATCCATCTGAGTCCCGTAGGCATTTCAGCGCAGCCCGCCGGGTGGTCGGCTACGTCCTTCTTCCCGCTCGCGAACAATATTGGCAGCCGCATGCCGGAGATTGATCTGGGCGCGCCCTATAACACCAACTGGAGTTCCAGCTACTTTCCGTGGAAAAACTCCTTTTTTGGCTATGAGCCCAAAGACGATCTCTCCTGGACCAGGGGAAAGCACCAGTTCCGCTTCGGCGTCAGCTGGTTACACGACCCCAAGAACCAGCAGCTTCAGGCCAACACGCAAGGGACTGCTGTTTTCAACTCCGGTGGATTTTCCGGCGACTCGTACGTGAATTACCTGCTGGGCGACGCTGCCAGCTTTACCCAGCTGCAGTTTCTAGCCGGCAAACACTGGGTCAGCAACAACTATGCCGTATACGGAAACGACAACTGGCGGGTGACCCGTAGTTTGACGCTCAACCTCGGACTGCGTTATGACGCACTGCCGCATACCTTTGAGCGCTTTAACCAGTTCGCGAATTTCGTTGCCGCGGACTACGACACATCGCTAGGCAACCCAGTCACCGCGGCCGGCACTCTGAACCCCGCTTCCCTCACGGTCTTCAACGGCCAATCGTTCTATCTGAATGGCATGCAGGAAGCTGGTGCCAACGGTTTCCCCCGTGGAGTGGTCAAGAACGACTACAACACTGTTGAACCAAGAGTCGGTTTTGCCTACAACATCGGCGGCGACGGCAAGACGGTAGTCCGTGGCGGCTTTGGCGTGTTCTACGAACGTGTTCAGGGCAACGATGTGTACAACGCCGCCTTGAACCCACCCTTTGCGTATCAACCCTCCGCCACCAACGTCTATTTCTCGAATCCAAACACCAGCGCGCTGACAGGAGTAACGACGTCTCAAACCTTCCCCTCTGTCCTGACCAATCTGAGCTACGACTATAAGAATCCTGGCACGGCACAGTACAGCCTGGGAATTCAACGGCAGCTCTCTCAATCGGTGATTGCCATCGTGCAGTATGTTGGCTCTCGAGGCTGGGACCAGAGTGATGACCGGGCCATCAACACGCTGCCCTTAACCGATCCAAACGATCCCGCCGATCCCTACGATCTGCGCGAGGGCGTCGCCAATGGCACCCTCAACGCCAACATTTATCGAATCTTCCCGGGCTTCAGCTCCATTCAGCAGGAGGAGACCGGAACCAACTTCAGCTATGACTCGTTCCAGGCAGGTCTGCGCGTCGAAAACCGTCATGGTCTCACCGTGCAACTGGCCTACACCTGGTCCCACGAAATCGATGAGGTCGGCAACGACCTCAATTCGGTCTCCGACCCGTTCAATATTGCCTACGACCGCGCGTCGGGAGCGCTCGACCGGCGTCACATCTTCAACGCCAACTACATCTACAGCATCCCGTTTTTCAGGCACAGTTCCAGCACGGCGCTGCGTTCAATCCTTGGAGGCTGGGAGTTCTCCGGGATAACGGTCGCGGAGTCGGGAACGCCGCAGGCGCTGGTCTATAACGGCGCCGACACCCTGGGGCTGGGCGGCGGAACTACCAACCGTCCGGACGAGGTGGCGCCAGTTTCCTACCCCAAGACGCGGACGGCCTGGTTTAGCGCCAGTTCGTTTGCAAGCCCAGTCGCTCCTTGGAATGGTGGCCCGAACGAAGGTTTTGGCAATGCCGGCAGGGACGCCGTTGTCGGACCGGGGCTCTTCAACTTCAATATGTCTTTGTTCAAGACCTTTATATTCCGTGAAGGTGGACCCAGGCTGGAACTGCGGTTCGAGTCCTTCAACACCTTCAACCACACGGAATTCCAAAATATCGATGTGGGCAGCACCGACCCGAACTTTGGGCAGGTGACGTCCGCATACGATCCTCGCGTTCTGCAGTTGGGCGCGAAGTTCAGCTTCTGACCTCGTAACACCCCAAAACGTGGGCGCGGCGGGTAATACCGCCGCGCCCGAATTTTTTGTGCTGCACCATATCCTGTGTTGCGCGTCGCCTTTCCGGCAGGCGAAAATGCGCCGGAGATGCTCTTGAATCGATATGCCTCACCAGGAATCGCCCGGGCGGTCCTCTTGGCGGTCATCCTGGCGATTGCGGTTGCCGGTTCCCACGGCCAGGAGGCAGGGGCAGCGGACCGTCAGCGCCAGACGGCGATTTCCTTAGAGCAAGAAGGCAAGAATGCCGAGGCCGAGGTTGCGTGGCGCGCTTTCCTGAAAGTTCAGCCCGCGAACCCAGAGGCCTTTGCCCATTTAGGCTTGCTCGAAGCTCGCCAGGAACATTACACCGAGGCTGTCGCCTTCTATCGCAAGGCCTTGGCGCTCAATCCGACGATGCCCGGACTACGCCTGAACCTCGGGCTCGCGCTCTTCAAGGCCGGGGAGCTCAAGCAAGCCATCCAGACCTTCGATCTGCTGCTTAAGAGCCAGCCTCTGAATTCCGCAGAGGCGCTGCGCCTTAAGACTCTGATAGGGATGGCCCATTATGGGCTGGGAGATTACGCGGCAGCAATTCCTTATCTGAAAGAGGCCACAGTCGGCGACCCGCAGAACCTTCCATTCCGCCTCGACTTGGCCCACAGCTGCCTCCGGACAAAACAGTACCCATGCGTGCTCGATGTCTATCACGAGATTCTGCAGCTCAACGCGGAGTCCGCCGAAGCCGATATGCTCGCCGGTGAAGCGTTGGATGAGATGAATGACCATCCCGGCGCCACGCAACAGTTCCGCGCCGCCGTCAAGGCCAATCCCCAAGAGCCCAACGTGCACTTCGGTCTGGGCTACCTGTTATGGACGCAAGGCCAATATGAGGAAGCCGCCCAGGAATTCCAGGCCGAACTAGCTAACGTCCCCAACCACGCCCAAGCTCTGGCCTATCTGGCCGACGCCAACATAAAAATGAACCATCCCGACGTCGCCCTCCCGCTGATTCAGAAGGCCATCCGGGTCAACCCGCGAGTTGAGCTGGCCCACTTGGATTTGGGCGTCCTGTTTGTCAATGAGGGCCGCCGAGACGACGCCCTGCGGGAACTGCAGGTGGCCGCCAAGCTGAGCCCCAACGACGTGAACGTTCACTGGCGGCTGGGGCGCCTCTACAAGGCCATGGGCAGGAGCGACGAGGCAAACGCCGAGTTTCAAAAGACCAGCAACCTGACCAAAGCGAATGATTCGGTCTCCAGTAAGATCGACAACGCGCGCGCACAGTGAGCCGAAGCGGGACCGCCTTCCTGGGTCTCATCTGGCGTATCCATCCATCAGACAGAACGCGGCCATCTAAAGGGTCGCAACGACACGATCCATAGCCCAGCGCCCGCATTGCCCATCACAAAGACTTCACATACCGGCGCGGCTTGCCAAGTTCCTGGGCGTCCAGAATTTCATAGCCGCTGGAAAAAAATTGCACCATTCAATCGTTGCACTTTACGACGCGCTAATTTCTCATGTATCATTTGCACTCCACGGCGCGTCTAACGCATCGTTGGGTAGGATTTTCGACGTCCCAGCTCAGTCTCCGGAGTTTGGATGGTGTTGGTTCGTAGACCGGAAGCAATTGTCCGGACTTCGTGTCCCGCACTCGCAGTGTGTTCGCGTTTGAGGAAGTCACCGCCTTCCCAGCCTGACTTTCGTCCACCCAATTCCAGCACCGCTCCAAAATTCACCTTCAACCACATGCAGAATCCACGACAAGGGAGGAGTGTATGGCGTCGAATCTCGTTCAAATTGGGAATGAATCGGAAATCAAGCAGCGCCTAGAAGCAGAGCGCGCGCGCCTGCGCAAAATGGCCGGCCTGGACCAGGGCAAGCATTTCCACCGCCCGGTCGAGCGCGCCTTCACAGCCGAAGAGCGAAACCGGGTCACCATTTTGTTTGGCGGCTTCACTTGGAAGCACGAAGACCTGATTCGCGCCGTGTTCCAGGGTTGCGGTTACAACTGCGAGAAGCTTCCTGTCCCGGACGTCGCCGGCTTCCAGACGGGAAAGGAATTCGGCAACAACGGCCAATGTAATCCGACGTACTTCACCGTCGGCAACCTCGTGCAGTATCTCCAATTCCTGGAGAAAGAGGGTCTCTCACGCCAGCATATTTTGGACAACTACGTCTTCTTCACGGCGGGTTCCTGCGGCCCGTGCCGATTCGGAATGTATGAGGCCGAATATCGCTTCGCGCTGAAGAATGCGGGCTTCGACGGCTTCCGCGTGCTGTTGTTCAAGGACAGCGACGGAATCAAGGCCGAGTCCGGAGAGCCGGGGCTGAAATTCACGATCGATTTCGGCTTCGGAATGCTGAACGCCATGCACTTGGGCGATGTGATCAACGACCTCGTCTATCAAATCCGTCCCTTTGAAGTGAACAAAGGCGAGGCCGATCGCGTCTTTCGCGAGATGGTGGATGGGTTGTGCGAGGACCTCAAGAATCGCAAAGCCTTCGAGATCGAAAAAGTGGCGCCCGACTGGGCCAAGCCTAAATTCAAGAGCAATAAGATCCTGCGTAACACCTTTAACGTGTTCGGCAAATGGCACGAGCACATGTGGGGCAAGGATTACTTGCATGCCTTGCAGAACGCGCGCGAAAAGCTGAACGCCATCGAAGTCGACCGCACCCGCGTCAAACCGGTAGTCAAGATCACGGGTGAATTTTGGGCCCAGCTCACTGAAGGCGACGGCAATTTCCACATGTTTGATTTCTTGGAGCGCGAGGGCGCGCAAGTCCTGGTTGAGCCCATCGCTACTTGGGTCGCCTACTTGATGTACCAGGCGAAAGCCCACGCCATAGCGAAATGGCCGGTAAATCGCCCGCATTCCAACCCAAAATGGTACGAGACCAAAAAGCAGTTCGCCAACTACATCGGATTGCACAAGAAGCTGTGGGGAATCGGCGCCGGCCAGCGCATGTGGAACTTTTTCTATCATCGCACCATCCGGCAACTGGGTGGAATTAGCCACCACTTGGTGCCTCAGACCGAGTTGGCCGAATTGGCGCATCCCTTTTACAACCAGTTCGCTCGCGGTGGAGAAGGACATCTCGAAGTCGGAAAGAACGTTTATTACACCATCCACAAACTCTGCCACATGGTGCTGGCGTTGAAGCCCTTCGGCTGCATGCCTTCCTCGCAGTCCGACGGAGTGCAGTCCGCCGTAATCAACAAATTCAAGGACATGATCTTCCTGCCCATCGAGACTTCCGGCGAAGGCGAAGTGAACGCGCACAGCCGCGTCCAGATGGCCCTCGGTGAAGCCAAGGTCAAGGCCAAGGCGGAATTCGAGCAATGCCTCAAGTCGACGGGCAAGACTCTTCAGGAAATCCGTAGCTATATGGACGAGCATCCCGAGCTGAAGCGCCCCTTCTATCACGTGCCTCACCGCGAAGGGGTCGCGGGCACAGCCGCTCAATTTATCCTGCACGTCAACGATCGGATTAACCGCGACACGCGGTTCTGGAAGCGGTCGCGCGCAACAGGCGTCGCGATTCCAGCGGCTTCCGGCGACTGAAAACCATTTTCATAGAAATTTGGAGCCCTTAGAGGGCAGAGCAGTTGCTTCTTGCACGGATACCGCGTATTTGGCCGAAAAAAGCCCGATATGAGTTGGCGTGGACTTTCTGGATAGAAAGGAAGCAATGCACGACCACAAGGTTTCGCAGTTAGTTCAGATTGCTCCGCTTCGCCCGCAACTGCAGCAAGTTCCTCACGCGCACAAGCCCCACGATCACGTCACCAAGTTCTTGGTGGGGCTTGACGTCGGCTCAACCACGGTCAAGGCAGTCGTGGTCGACCAATCGACCGACCAGGTCTTGTGGCAAGACTACCAGCGCCACGAGACCAAGCAGCCCGAGAAGACGCTGGAATTCCTCAAACGCATGGAAGCCGAAGTGGGTATTGATCGGCACAATACTCGAATGTTCGTGACCGGCTCTGGCGGTGGCGCAATTTCCGACCAGGTCGGCGCCAAATTCGTGCAAGAGGTTACCGCCGTTTCCCTGGCTGTCGAGAAACTGCATCCCGAGGTCTATTCGGTCATCGAACTCGGCGGTCAAGACGCCAAGATCATCGTTTTCAAGGATGACGAAGAGACCGGGCGTAAGAAAAAAATTCCCTCGATGAACGACAAGTGCGCGGGGGGTACCGGTGCGGTCATCGATAAAATTAATGCCAAGCTGAAGATTCCCACCCAGCAGCTGTCCGAACTGCAATACAAGGGAATCAAGCTCCACAAGGTTGCCGGCAAGTGCGGCGTGTTCGCCGAAACCGACATCAACGGCTTGCAAAAGGTGGGGACGCCGCCGGATGAGCTCATGGCGTCGCTGTTTGAAGCCATCGTGCTCCAGAATCTCAGCGTGCTGACTCGCGGCCACACTCTACGGCCCCACGTGCTCCTCCTCGGCGGCCCCAACAGCTTTATTCGCGGCATGCGCGAAGCCTGGCAGGCGAACATCCCGCGCATGTGGCAGGAGCGCAAGGTCGCGGTTCCCGACGGCTCGAAGCCGGAAGATCTGATCAAAGTTCCGCAGAACGCGCAATACTTCGCGGCACTCGGCGCCGTTCAATTTGGCCGCAGCGAAGACGATTGCATCGGCTGCTATCGCGGCTACAACGAGCTCGTTCGCTATATCGAGTTCGGCCGGCAGGAGGAAAAAGCGAAGGCTGGTGGGAAAGGCCTGGTCAGCGATCCCTCCGAGCTCGACGTTTTCCGTGAATCCTATCGTCGCAAGAAGTTCACGCCTGTGGCTCTTCAGAAAGGCAGCACCATAGGCGGATTCATCGGCATTGACGGTGGATCGACGTCAACCAAAGCGGTTCTCCTCGACGAAAAAGGCGACATCGTCTGCAAGTCCTATCAGCTCTCAAACGGGAATCCCATCCAGGACACCATTGAGATGTTCGAGAGCATCCGCGGCCAGGTCGAGTCGCAGAATGCCAAACTGGAGGTGCTGGGCGTCGCCACTACCGGTTACGCCAAGGACATTCTGAAAGACGTTCTGAAGGCCGACGTCGCCTTGGTGGAAACCGTAGCCCACACCGAATCCGCCCTGAAATTTTACGAAGACCCGCACGTGATCGTCGACGTCGGCGGCCAGGACATCAAAATCATCATCCTCCATAACGGCCGGGTAAAAGACTTCAAGCTCAATACGCAATGCTCCGCGGGAAACGGATACTTCCTCCAATCCACCGCCGAAGGCTTTGGGCTCAACGTCAATCAGTTCGCCGACCTGGCTTTTTCCGCGCAGGCTATGCCCGTCTTCGGATATGGCTGTGCCGTTTTCATGCAATCCGACATTGTGAATTTCCAGCGTCAGGGCTGGCAGGCCGAAGAAATCCTGGCTGGCCTCGCAGCCGTGCTGCCCAAGAACGTCTTCCTATATGTCGCCAGCATCCCCAACCTTGCCGCGCTGGGTACGCGCTTTGTCTTGCAGGGCGGAACGCAAAACAATCTCGCCGTGGTCAAGGCCGAAGTGGATTTTATCCGCAACAGTTTTCGTGCCTCCGGCAAGCAGCCGGAAATCATCGTGCACGAGCACTGCGGAGAATCCGGCGCCATCGGGGCAGCACAGGAATCGCTCCGTTTGTGGCGAAACGGACTGCAATCCACGTTCGTCGGGCTCGATGCCGTCCGCAAGATCGAATACCGCACCACCCGCAACGAAGCGACCCGCTGCTATTTCTGCAAAAACAACTGCTTGCGCACGTTCATTGACGTCCGGACCGAGCCCGTGAAAAACCTGGTGCCCCTCGAGCGCATCACCAAGGTTCCTCTAATGACCGGCGAGCAGCGGCTGATTATCGCCACCTGCGAAAAAGGAACCGTCGAAGACCTTAGCGAAATGAAAGACATCAAAGCCGGCCTGGACAAAATTCGCGACCAGCATCCGAATTTTGTGGACGTGGCCTCGAAGGAAGTCTTCCGTCCCACGAACGCTAAGAATGTTTCTGACCCGATTCCTACCCGCGCCTGGACTCAATCGGTGAAGCAGCGCGTCGCCCTCATGCAGAATCGCAGCAAAGTCCGCATCGGCATTCCGCGCGTGCTGAATATCTACACGTACGCACCGCTGTTCAATGCCTACTTTGAAAGCTTGGGCCTCCAGCCGGAGAACATCATCTATTCCGACTACACGAGTTCCGAGCTGTATCGCGCGGGCGCCAGCCGCGGCGCAATCGACCCCTGCTTCCCCGCGAAAATCGGAATATCCCACGTCTACAACCTGATCCAGGAGAAGCATCGCAAGAAGCCGCTCGACGCGATCTTCTTCCCCATGTACGACGTTCTGCATTCCCCCTTGGTGAAAATTGTCGGCGCAAACGCTTGCCCCACCGTGACCGCTACTCCCGAAACCGTGAAGGCCGCTTTCACCAAAGAGAACGACGTCTTCGGCGAAGCCAACCTGAAATACATCGATCCGGTCCTCAATTTCGCGGATCGCAAACTATTCGCCTACCAGATGCTGCAGGTGTGGCAGCCGGTCCTTGGCCTCTCTCCCGAAGAAAACCAGCGCGCCGTGGAATCAGGGTTTGCCGCACTGAAAGACTACGAGGACAACATTCGCAAGCGCGCGCGCCAGGTTCTCGACCAGCTCGAGCGCGAAGACCGCATCGGCATCGTCATGCTCGCGCGTCCCTATCACCACGATCCCGGACTCAATCACGAGATCCTCGAAGAATTCCAGAAGCTCGGTTACCCCATCTTTTCTCAGAATACGCTGCCGCTCGACGAGGACTTGCTCGAAAGGCTTTTTGGCGAAGAGGTAAGGGCCGGCGTAATCACCAGCCCGCTCGACATCACCGACGCCTGGAAGAACTCGTATTCCTGCAGTACCAACCACAAAGTTTGGGCCGCCAAGTTCGCGGCTCGCCATCCCAATCTGGTGGCTCTCGAAAT
>Ga0187871_10002422_pt1 | contig 15190 bp, 12 predicted proteins | sample June2016WEW_16_1_FD_132988 | JGI IMG/M metagenome (GOLD analysis project Ga0187871, IMG submission 132988) | Peatland microbial communities from SPRUCE experiment site at the Marcell Experimental Forest, Minnesota, USA - June2016WEW_16_10 | ecosystem: Environmental > Terrestrial > Soil >... | reverse complement strand
GGTCGTGACCAGGCGAGCCCCCGGCCGGACGGCTGCGACGCGGAAGGTCCGGGGCGAGCCCCGGGCATCGGTGAGCTCCACCGCTGACCCGAGCCGTCGTCGCATCAGCCAATCGTTCGGGAGACTCACCGAGGGGATCCCGGCCTCGTCAGCACGGTCGGCGTCGCCCTCCCGGATCAGCCACAGCGAGCCGGGTCGGAGCACCCGACCGAACTCGTTCCGCGTCGGGCGGATCCGAATGACCGCCGGCCCGGGGGCGAGGGGCCCTGTGCGCAACCGCGGCCCGCTGAGGTCCATCTCGACGCGGCACCGTCGTCCGGTGCCCCGTTCGGCCCGGCGGAGGTTCGAGATCATCTCGAGCCAGACCAGGGCGGAATCGTGGGCGCAGTTGATCCGCATGCAGTCCATTCCGGCATCCAGCAGCTCGCGTAGCTGTTCGGTGTCGGACGCGAGTTCGCCCGGGACGGTGACCATGATCCGGGTCCGTCGCCCGGGCCGCCCAGGCCCGAGCAGCGCGCGAGCGTGCCGGTCGATGAGCTTTCGCCCGGCCTCGGGGCCGAGCGAACTAGCAAGCGGGTGGGCCGGAGGCGTCCAGCCCGTCAGCAGATACAGCTGGCGGAGCACGCTGTCGAGGTTGCCTCGCACGTGGCTTTCCGCATGGCCGAGCGAGGAGAGGCCCAGCCGCGCAAGCCCCTCCTGGATCCCACGGGCGTCGAACCGTCGAAAGGCGAGGTAGTCGACCAGGTTCCTCGCGCTGGGACGACGGACCCCGAACGACTGCAGCGGCTGGCGGCGTTCAAGCCGGACGACCTCGACGCGCATCCGTTCGAGTTCTCGGATCAGGTTCGCGGCCGTCGCGATGTCGGCGGACCGGTGGGCAGAGCGCACGAGTTCCCGGTGGGCATGGGCGCATGAATAGCCATGGTCAACTCGGCCCGACGGGGGCGGGTTCCCCGTTCGGCCGGGAGCTCAAGGCCGGCGTTTTATCCCGGTCCTTTCGTCATATGGACGGTGAGCGAAATCACACCCGCCGCGTCGGGCCCCGCCATCTTCGGGATCGCCCCGGGAATGGTAGACCCCGTCCTCGCGATCCTGCGTTCGTCCTCGGGACCGGTCCGTCGCCGCAAGCTCCTGGAGGAGCTGGAACACCGAGGACACCGGATATCGCTCGCCGGGTTGAACCGGATATTGCAGCACTGCCTCCAGGCCGGCCTCACGACCGAAGGCTCCGACGGGGTCCGGCTCAAGAGCCGCACCCCCTGAAGGGCGAACCCCCGCAGGATCGATCTCGATGAAGGTTGCACTCGTTACCCATGCAGGCCTCCCAGACCTCGCGGACGACGACCGGCTCTTGCCCCCCGAGCTCGAACGCCTCGGGGTCCACGCTCGGCCCGCCGTTTGGAGCGACCCCCGCGTGGTCTGGAACGAGTTCGACGCCGCCGTCCTGAGATCGACGTGGGATTACCATCTCCGACGCGCGGAGTTCCTGGATTGGGTCGACGACGTGGCGCGGGCCACGCGCCTGTGGAATCCCGCACCCGTCGTACGTTGGAATTCGCACAAATCGTATCTCCGTGACCTCCAGCGACGGGGTGTGGCGATTGTTCCTACGGTGTGGAGCGACGGCTCGAAGTCCCTGGCCGAGCTGTTCGAGGAACACCGCTGGAGTCGGGCCGTTTTCAAACCTGCGGTCTCCGCGGCCGCCCACCGCACGCACCTCGCGACCCGGGACTCGCTTGCGGTGAGCGAGCCACTCTACCGGCAACTGTGCGCCGAGCACGAGGTGCTCGTCCAGCCCTACCTTTCGAGCGTCGAGACTCCGGGCGAGCACTCGCTCATCTTCGTGGACCACGAGTTCTCCCACGCGGTCGACCGGCGGGCGGCCCTCTCCCCCGAGCACGGGCCGGCCGGCGGACAGCCGGTCGCGTCGACCGAAGAAGAGCGGGCGTTCGGGTCGAGCGTGCTGCGGGCGCTCGATACTCCCACCCTGTACGCGCGGGCCGACCTCGCACGGACGGAGGAAGGCGCCCTGTGTCTCATGGAGCTCGAATTGGTCGAGCCGTCCCTCTTCCTCGCCAGCTCCGCGGAGGCCCCACGTCGGCTGGCCCGGGCGATCGCCGCACGCCTGGGCTGATCCCAGCGGCCCCCGCCGACCCTACCCGGTGAGCGTAGCCGAGCACTGGGTCGGAAGGGTCAAACCCATATTACCGGGGAGGCGGTTTTTTCCCGACCGGCGCGTCCGACGGGCGTGCAGGGGTGCGGGCCCGTCGCCGCGCCGTGATGATCAAGGCGAGGGCGATCCCTGCGACCGCGGCGAACGCCACGAGCACCAGCAGCAGCTCGAGGAACGTGAGACCGAGGACCGAGATCGCGTTGAGCCCCGAGAGGGGAGGGTTCGACGCAACGTGGGTGAAGTTGGCCTGGATGAGTCCGGCGCCCTGGACGAGCACGGAGCCGGACCACGCGGTCGAATTCCCGTTGGAGAGGACCGCGATGAGCGACGGACCCGTCGTCACGTTCCCAACCAGATAGCCCGAGCACGCCACGATGCGCAGCGGGTACGTCCCGTTGAGGAGGTCCGCGGTTCCGCCCGACCCCAGGCTGACGTACCCGAGCGTGAAGTTAGCGCACGAGCTCCCCTCGGAGGCCACCTGCACGGGGTTCGGCTCGCCGAACCCCCAGAACGTCCGGTTGGAGCACGGGGTGGAGGTGCATGCCCCGACCAGGATCAGTACCCGCGTGGGGGGGTCCTCGACCAGGCCGAGGGCGGGAGGGGGCGCGGCCGTCGTCCCGCCGGTCCATTCCGTCCATGTCCCATTCTGGAACTCCCAGGTGTCGTTGTCCGGGGAACAGTTCGAGGCGCATCCCACGCCTCCGTAGAGGACGTCTGCGTTGAGCGACGGATCCCACGCGAGGGCCGGGTCGAGGCGGGGCGACGGAGCCACGGAGGAGTTCACTTCGCCCCACGCGCCGTGGGAGAAGAGCCAGGTGTCGCCCCGGATCGACCCCGATCCGGTCTCCCCGCCGAAGAGAAGTGCGCCGTTATCGGCATCGTCCTCCGTAAACCCTTCGCTCGAGCGGTTCGGGGGCTGAACGCTCAGCGCGAGTTTGGTCCAGGTGCCCCCCGCGTACACCCAGGTACCGCATCCGACCGCGCAGGGGGTCCCGACGAACAGGACCATCTCGCGGTCGCTCGGGTCGTAGGCCAACCCTCCGTCCAGGGCCGGGGGCGGCGAGGGCCCGCTCGGGATCACCGGGTTCCACGTCCCATTCTTGAAGGCCCACGTGTCGTTCAGAAGTCCGCTCGCGTTCGAACCCCCGAAGAGCAGGACGTACCCGTCCGCGGGGTCCCAGGCCATGAGCGAGGCCGTGCGGGGGCTCGGCGAGAGGGCCGGGTGGATCTCGGTCCAGCTACCGTTCGCATCAACCCAGGTCTGGTTGGTCAGCGTACAGGTCCCGGGGCCGACGCATCCCCCGAACATGACCAAGGAGTGGTCGACGGGGTCGGAAGCGATGCTGGTCTGGTACATTTGAGGGAATCCGGAGGATCCGGCGAGAGGTTGCCACCCGTAGCTGGCAAAAGTGGCGGCCGATCGGGGGGTCGCCCCGGCGGGGTGGACGGAGGTGCCCGACTCCAAGGGAACCCACGGACCGGTCGTTGACGGCAGTCCGGGCGCCACCCCCCCGAAGGCGGCAGCCATCAGGAGGAGGCCGGGGCATGCCAGGGCGAGAACCCACGAGCGCCGGTGCACGTTGTCCCCTCCCCGACGCCATCGACGCACTGGACTTAGAGGTGACCGCCTGCCGATTCCTCCGCCGGCGCGCGGCGCACGGTGGCCCGCGGCAGGGAGCGCCGGCCGAATCGGAGAACCTGCCCGCGACGAGGATATGAGGCGGTCGGTCTCCATGGGCCGACCCCACCGTGTCGAATACGCAGCCCCGGCCGACGGCCCACCTCGGAGAACTTCCCTGGACGTTGACGGCCCCGATGCTCACGGAAAGGTCGTCTCGGCTCGTCACGGAGGCTGAACGGGAGGTCACCGAACTTCTGCAGGCGCCGGGAAAACGGACCGTGGAGGGCTTCCTGACCTCCCTCGACCGAATCCTCCTCCGGGTGCGCGACGTGGCGAGCCACGGGAGCTTCCTGTTCGCCGTCCACCCGGACGAGGAGATCCGAACGGCCGGTCGGGCCGCCTCGGAGGCGGCGGACCGATTCTTCAACACGTTCCGGGTCAACGATGCCGCCTACCGGGCGCTCCAGGAGGTTGACCTGACCGATGTCGATGGCCCGACCCAGTACGCCGTCGAGAAGATGCTCCGGGACCTTCGGCGGGCCGGTGCGGAGAAGGCACCCGAGGTCCGGGCCCAGTTGCTCGAGTTGAACAACGAGATCGACAGTCTCTGCAACCAGTACAACCAGAACGTGGCCCGACTGGAGCGGAGCGTCGACCTCTCCGGGGCGGACGAGCTCACGGGCCTGCCGCCCGACTATCTCGCGGGCCACGTGGCCGGGGTGGACGGGAAGGTCCGGATCACGACGCGCTATCCCGACTTTCTGCCGGTCATGGCCTACGCGGACCGCGCGAACGTGCGCCAGCGCCTCCTCTTCGAGTTCATGAACCGCGCGTACCCGGAAAACGTCGAGGCCCTGGACCGGCTGTTGACTCGCCGCTTCGATCTCGCGGCGACCCTCGGCTATCCTGCCTACGCCGCGTACGCGATCGAGGACAAGATGATGGGCTCGCCCGCGGCGGCCCGGTCCTTCCTCACGCGCATCGCGGACGGACTACGGGAGCCGTCCCGGGCCGAGCTCGACCGATTGCTCGCGCGCAAGCGGCGCGACCTGCCCTCCGCCCCGCGTCTTGAGCTGTGGGATGCGAGCTTCTACGGGGACGGGTACTACGACGGAAAGATCCGCACCGAGGAGTACGGGGTCGACACCCGAACGCTCCGAGAGTACCTGCCCTACCGGTCGGTGCGGGACGGCCTGTTCGCCCTCTGCGAGCAGCTGTTCGGGATCCGGTTCCACCGGGTCGAGTCCGAAACCCTCTGGCACCCCACGGTCGAGGCCTACGACGTAACGCTCGGCGACCAACCCCTCGGGCGCTTCTTCCTCGACCTCGTTCCCCGGGAGGGAAAGTACACCCACGCCGCCTGCTTCGGTATCCGGGACGGGATCGAAGGAGTCCAACTTCCCCAAAGTGCGCTGGTCTGCAACTTCCTCGACGCGGGGACGCCCGCCGATTCGGTCCGCATGCAGTATTCCGACGTCGTGACCTTCTTCCACGAGTTCGGGCACCTCCTGCACGCCCTGTTCTCGGGGCACGGGCCGTGGCTCTACACCACGATGTCGTTCGTGGAGTGGGATTTCGTCGAGGCGCCCTCCCAGCTCTTCGAGGAGTGGGCGCGGGACCCCGCGACCCTTGCCCGGTTCGCCCGGAACCCCGAGACGGGCGAGCCGATCCCGTCAGAACTCCTTCAACGGCTCAAGGCCGCCTCCGCGCTGGGTCGTTCCTCTCGGTGGCTGCGTCAGGTCGCGCTCGCCGCCATCTCGCTCGAGCTGTACGACCGGTCGCCGGCGGGCCTCGATGTGTCGGCGACGTTCCAAGAGATCTACGACCGGTACTTCCCGACCCCGCTCGAGACCGGGTACCACCCCACGACCTCGTGGGGCCACCTCACCGGCTACTCTGCGATCTACTACACGTACGTCTGGTCGCTCGTCATCGCCCGCGACCTCCTGAGCCCGTTCTTCACCAAGGGCACGTTGACGGACCGTGAGATTGCGGGACGCTACGTACGCGAGATCCTGACCCCCGGCAGCACCCGCCCGGCCAAGGAGCTGGTCCGGGCCTACCTCGGCCGTGACTTCGACTTCCGCGCCTTCGAGGCTTGGAGCCGTGAGGGAATCCCGACGGTTCCCACGCCCCCGGGCCCGTCCGCCTAGGCTCGGCAGCCGCCGCAGCCCTCCCGGGGGCCGCGGACCGAAGAAGACGTGATGCTATGTTTACAAATATAGTCTAAATTGAAATTCTATATATTTCGACCCGGGCGTGGTTCACCCGATGACGAAGAGAGAAACCGCCCGGCACGTCGCGCCGGGTCCCCCGCGAGCCGAGCCGCCGACCTCACCCCCTGCCCTCGAGACGATTGACGACCCGGTCACCGGACTCCCCTCGGGCGAGACGGGGATTCCCGGGACCGCGTTCCTGGCCGTGGGGGCCCAGGAAGCGGCCGAGCATCTGTTTCGTCGCCTTCTCGGCGCCTACCTCGCCGGTGCACCCGAGTTCGTGGTCCGTGAGCGGCCGGCGCTCTCGAGCGGAACGCGCGAGGTCGTGCGCACCTTCTGCCGCCGCACCCGGCAGCCGGAGATCGTCTCGGAAGAGCTCGACTCGATCCGGCTTCACGACCTCTCGTTCGAGAGCCCCGTTTCGCTCGACCAGCGGGTCCAACGGATGGGGCGGATGGTCCTCACGTTCCACCGGGAAGCGGTCGACGGCTGGTCGCACCTTCCCCTCGGCGACGACCGGTATTGGGAGCGGCGCGACGACGAGGTCGATCGCGAGGCCTGGTACATTCAACGCATCGCGACCCTCCGGCTCGGGATCCAGGGTTCCGCCCCGGACCTCCTCGGTTCCTGGACGGTCGCGCGAAGTCTCGAACGCATCGCCGACCACGCGGTGGTCCTCGGGACGATCGGGCCCCGCCTCGTCGCCCTCCCCCAGGGTCAGGGACCGCTCACACCCCTCCGGCAGTTCCACGCCCAGGCGATGGACCATCTGGAGGGGGCACTCGCGGCCCGCCACGGCGACCGGGCGAACGAGCTCCTCGATACCGGGAATGCCCTCGCTACCTCGGGTGAGGCGCTGGCGGACCGGCTGCTTCCTGGGGTGGGCGGAGGCGTGATGCCGCCCGCCACCGCGGCGACCGTCGCACGCATCCTCGAATCGATCGGACGGACGATCGCCTACGCCCAGGACATCGCTCAGGTCGCCCTCGACCGCACCATCCCCGTGATCCCGTTCGAGCCCCCCCATGCGGCGCGGACCACTTCGGGCCCGTCGCGGCGCGAGCGTTTTGTCCCCGCGGCGGCTCGCTAGAATCTCGAGCAGCCGCGCATGCCTCGTACTCTCCGGTCGGTTCGGGTCATTATCGTTCGACATGGGCCCGCGGCGTTGCGCGACCCGGCCCGCTGGCCCGACGACGCCATCCGCCCGCTCACCACGAAGGGCACGGACCAGACCCGGACCGCCATGCGGGGCCTCGTCCGCTACCTCGGCAAGAGAACCCGGCTCGCGTCCAGCCCGGCCGTCCGGTGCCGGCTGACGGCCGAGATGCTCCGCACGGCGCTCGACCCGGCGCCCCGACTGGACTTCTGGGAAGAGCTGGCGCCGGGGGCTCTCGCGCCTCCGATCTTCGACCGCATCCACGCCGCCGGCCGGGCGGGACAGGATATCGTGATCGTCGGCCACGAGCCCACGCTCGCGGAGTTCATCGGCCTGGCCCTCACGGGCGAGGGAACGCCGTTCGCCCGGCTGGGAAAGCCATCGGCCGCCTGCCTCGAGTTCCCGGTCGCCGTCCGCCCCGGCGCGGCGCGGTTGCGCTGGCTCCTTACGCGGAAGCAGATGGCCCGGGCGGCGTAGGCGGGCCGGGGCGCCGCACGCGTCCCTTCTTGACAGCGCCGTAGAGGGGAGCGACAAGTTCCCGGACCGACGTGTGGACCTCCTCGGGCCGCCGGTTCCCGTCAACCATGTGGAAGTCGTACTCGCGGGTCATCCACTCGAACTCCCGCGCCAGGCGGTCCTGGTAGAGGAAGAAGCTCTCGAAGAAGTCGCGCGAGAGGCAGAGATCCATCCCCGACTCCCAGTAGTCGAGGCTGCCGTACTTTCCGATCGAGCGGTGGAGGAGGATCTCCGGACGGGCGTCGAGGAAGACCACGAGGTCCGGCCGGAACGCGAACCCGTAGAGGTGGCGGGCCCAGTCGCGGGAGGCGCCGCGGACGATCGCGCGCGCCATGAGCGTGTAAATGTACCGGTCGGCGAGGACCGTGCTGCCGGCGGAGAGCGCCGGGACGATCTTGTTCTCGAGCTGGTCGCCGAAGTCCGCGGCGTACAGGAGGGCCAGGGTGGTCGCACCGAGAGTGTGACCCTGCTTCGCTCGGTCGATCTCCTCGCTGACCAGCGTGGAGCGGCGGAGCCCGGTGTCGACGACCGCGTGCCCCTCGATCTCCAGCCATTCCTTGAGGAGGGCGACCTCGGTGCTCCGTCCGGAACCGTCGGCGCCCTCGATGACGATGAGCTTGCCCGCAAGTTCCCCCGTCGGTATCCCGGGCAGTCGCGTTCCGTAGGTCCTATCCGTCATGCAGCAACGCCTCCCCCTTTGGGAACCCCTGCAGGATCGGCCGAACTTTGCTCCGCAGCTCCGCCTGGATCGGCTCGACCGCCCGGGTCGAGTCGACGATCGTCATCTTGTCGGTGACCGCGATCCGGTCGTACTCCTTCTTGATCCGCCCCTGGAACCGCTCGTAGCTATCGTGCAGGTCCTCGGACAGCCCGAGGTCCATGCCCGCCTCGTAGTAGTTGATCTTGAGGCGGGAGGCGATCTTGCGCTGCAGCGTCACGTGGACGGGCACCCGGAAGTAGAAGGCGATGTCCGGGGTTGGCGCGAACGAATAGATCGTGCGCACCCAGGCCGGGTCGCATCCTCGGGCCGCGTCCCGGACGAAGGCCGTGTAGGAGTACCGGTCGCAGACGACGATATAACCGGCCCGCAGGGGCGGCAGGATCGTCCGCTCGAAACGGTCGGCGAAGTCGATGGCGTGCATGAGCGAAAAGGTCGTGGGAGTGAGCAGGCCCTTCTTCTTCCCGCGCCGGATCGTGCTCGAGACGAGTTCGGAGGAGTTCCACTCCGTCCGGAAGACGCGGTAGCCCGTGGCCGCGAGCCACTTGCCGAGCAGGGCGGCCTGGGTCGACTTTCCGCTGCCGTCCAGCCCCTCGAAGACGAACAGTCGGCCGGGGTAGCCGTGCTTCGGGGACGGGTTCTCACGAATCACGGATCTTCACCTCGACATCGAACGCGCGCGGGATCGTCTTCGCCACTTTCTCCCCGATCCGTGTCGGAGGGGCGGTACTGCCCGACGAGGAAAAGGATACCGTGACCGTACGTCCGTCACCGGAGCTCGAGAACCGGGGATGGAACGGCTCCGTCATCTCGGCGATTTCGAGGATCGCGCCGAGCCGCCGGGCGGTGTCCAGGTCGTCCCCCCGAAGGATCGGCTGGAATCCCTTCTTCCATTCCGAGGGGAGGGGTCCGCCCTCGTGCACGTACGCGGCCATGGAGGCGAGCAGGATCTCGCGTTGGTCCAACCCCATGAGCGGGTAGTTCTGGATCAGGTACGCCGAGTGATGCGCGTGCCGCCAGAGGTCGATCGAAGTGCCCGAATCGTGCATCCACCCCGCGACGCGCAGCGCGAGCCCCTCGCTCCGGCCCCACTTGAACCGGTCCGAGAGCACCTCGAACAGGTCGAGGGCGGTGGAGGTGACGGCGCGGCCGTGCTCCAGCCGGAACGCGAACGACTCCGAGGCCGCGACCACCGAACGCTCCGCGAGGGTCACCGCCGGCGCCGGAAGTTTCGCTCCGACCGCTTCGAGCGCGATCCCTTCCCGGATGCCGGTGCCCGAGACGACGATGTGGTCGGCCTTGGCCGCGCGGAGCAGCTCCTGGAACACGACAACCCCGGCGAGGACGACGTCCGCCCGGTCCGAGCCGATCCCAGGAACGGCCCGCCGCTTCTCCGAGGGCATCTCCCAGAGGAGCTCGCCGAGCGCCTCGATGTCGTAGTCCCACAACGGGTAACCGTGGACTCGCCCGATCGGCCAGCTCCGGAACTCGATCGCGGCCCGGGCGAGGGCCCGGACGGTGCCGCCAATCCCGAAGAGGCGACGCGCCCGGTCCCCGAACGTCTCGAACACCGATCCCAAGGCATCCCCGACGTACTCGCGGAGCTCGTCCATCTCCCGCTTTTTCGGTGGGTCATGTTCGAAGAACCGTTCGGAGAGCCGAAGGGCCCCGAGGGGGAGGCTGACGCTGCTGCGCAGCTCTCCCCGCCGGACCTCGGCCAACTGGAGCGAGCCGCCCCCCATGTCCATCACGATATCGTTGTCGAGCTCCCACGCGCTGGCGACGCCGAGGTAGCCGTACCGTGCCTCTTCGGCCCCGGAGAGTATCCGCAGGAGCATCCCGGTGCTCCGCTCGACCGAGCGGACGAACTCTCCGCCGTTGGGCGCGTCCCGGACCGCGCTCGTCGCGACCGCGAGAGTGCGGGGAACGTCGAACGTTCGCACGAGCTTCGCGAACCGGCGCACCGCTACGGTCCCCCGCCGGATCGCCTCGTCGGACAGTTGCCCATCCGGGCCGGTTCCCGCGCCGAGGCGCGGGACCTCCTTGTCCTCGTAGGTGGCACGCACTGCGCCGGCACTGGACGTGTCGAAGATGACGAACCGGGCCGTGTTCGACCCGATGTCGATCACGCCCAATCGGTGGGACGAACGCGCCGCCATGCGTTCCTCCCGACCCCCGGCCTCTGACGACCGGGAGCGCTCCACGGTGGCCCATGGTCCGGCCTACTAATACTGTGTGGGCACGACTACCGAAACCCACGTAGGAAACGGTTTTCCGCCCCGACGGAGTGCAGGAGTTCCCCGTGGTTCAATGGCTCGCCCACGCTCGCCCCCCCGCGCAGTCGCCGAGTTCGTGCAAGAGCTCGAGCGGAGATTGGATTCCACCCTCCATGAGCTCGACCGCTTGGTCGCCGCCCCTCGCCCGGCCGCCTCCGCGCTCCATCGGCTCCACCGCGACCTTCGTCGGCTCCGCGTGGGGATCTCCGTCTGGTCGCGCCTCCTTCCGAAGGCTTCCCGGGACGAACTGAAGGGGTACGACCGTCGACTGAAGCGCCTCGCGCGCCTCGTTGGGGGGGTCCGGGACCGGGATGTGACGTTGAGCCTGCTCTCGGATCGGTCGCTGCCCGGAGGCGCCCGCGAACGGGTCCGCCTGATGCAGGTCCGACGCCGGCTCGTCGATGACGCGCGCGTCGGACGCGAGCTGCTCCGTGTGTTCCTGCGGGCGGAACGGGATGCGGGACTTTTCGAGGGGATCCGCGCGGGGCTCCACGTGGTTCCTCCTCGGAAACAGGTCCAGCACTTGGACGACTACCTCGCCCAGATTCGCGACGAAGGTCGGCGCGAGGTCCGCGTCGCCCACCGCCGGGCCCGGAGGAAACCCTCCACGCGGAGACTCCACAGCCTGAGGATCCGCATGCGGAACTGGCGGCACCTCACCGACCTCTCTACCACGGTCACCCCGGCCCAGACGATTCCGGCTCCGCCGCCCCTCCGCGCCCTCCAGCGCCGCCTCGGGCGCCTCCACGACCTCGAGGTCGCGGAGGATCTGGCACGGCCCGCCCGGGGAACGAGGTGGGCCCGCTCCCTTGAGGAGGAGCAGCGCCGGCAACGGCGCCGTATCGTCCAGCAGCTCCGGGCCCGGGCGACCCGGGAGATCGTTCCGTCTCCGGAAGCGGCGTGAGCGGCCGGCCTCCGGCGTCGAACGATCTGCACCACCCCTTGGCCCCTTCCGTGACTACCGACCTCACGGCCGCCCTCGAACACGCCCTCGGGGAGTCCGGGGCCCTGGGGGCCACCGTTCGTCAGCTCGCGAACCGGGTCCAACGGGACACTGCCGCTGTTGCGACCGAACTCGGCCGCCTCTCCCGGTCCGGCACAGTGACCCGGATGGGTCGTGGGCTTTGGGTTTGGCACGACTTCACCGAACTGACCGGGGGAGCGGACTTCGCCGACCCCGCCTCCTTCGTGGAACGGTTCGAACGGGAGGGCGGCGTGGCGCTCGGTCAGTACTCCGGACCCATCACGTTCCGGTCGAACGAGACCCGCGCCATCCACCGGTGGTGGCCGTACGTTCAAGGGTACTCGGCCGAGTTCGTCGCCGGCGTCCTGGACGCCTGCCAGCTCCGGCCCGGGGCGACGGTCCTGGACCCGTTCGCAGGGAGCGGGACCTCCCTGGTGGAAGCTCGACGAGCCGGCTTCCGCGCGTTCGGGACGGAGATCCTCGCCCCGGCTGCGCTCGCGGCCCGGGTGAAGACCCATTTCGAACTCGATGGTCGAGCGCTCGAGCAGGCGGCCCAACGCGTGGTGTCGCGCGCACGGCGGAGCCGACAGGGCTCCCTCCCGTTCTTGCGCGAGACCGAACGGCAGTTCTCCTCTCGTTCCCTACGGGACCTGACGCGCTTGAGGGACGCCCTCCCCCCGGAAGGTCGCCCCGAGGCGGATGCGCTCCGGCTGGCGTTCGGCCGCGTCCTGATCCCGTCGAGCCGCCTCCACCGGTCCCCGTGTCTCGGCTACCGCCGGGACCCGGTGGAGGATGGGACCGACCCCCCCTTCGCGCTGTTCGAGCGGGCGGTCGCCGAGATGCGCGCCGACCTCCAGGGCATCGCACCCGAGCGGCCCCGCTGGGGCCCGGCTGCGACCATCGAGCAGAGCGACGCACGGACCGCACGTTGGCCCGCCGGTTCGGTCGATCTCGCGATCACGAGCCCGCCGTATGTCAACGGGATGGACTACGTGATGAACTACAAGGTCGACCTTGCCTGGCTGGGGTACGCTCGCTCCTACGCCGACCTCGCCGCCCTCCGTGCGGCGGAGGTGGCCTGCGACAACCTCCCTCGCTCGGAGACGAATGCCTACCTCGGGGTCGGTCAATCCCTCGATCCCTGGTTAAACGAGCTCCTCCCCCGAATCCGGGACAACGTCGCGCGAAAAGGGTCCTACCGACGCGACGACATGCACGCGATCGTGCACCGTTACTTCGCCGATCTACGGCCGGTACTCATCGGCGTCTTCCGAGCGCTCCGGCCGGGCGGACGGTTCGTGATCGTGGTCGGCGACTCCCTCCTCGCCGGAGCCTACATTCCGGGCGACCTGATCCTCGCGCGAATGGGAGTTCAGGCGGGGTTCCGGCTCCGGAGCGTAGAGGTCGCCCGTACGCGGCGGAGCGGTCAGCGCCGGAGCTTCCGGCTGCGCGAGTCGGTCGTCACGCTCGAACGCCCCCGACGAGCGGGCCGGGCGAGCTAGATTCCGCCCCGCCCGCCGGCGGGCACGTGGAAGCAAACCCTTAACGGGAGACGGGAGGCCTGTTCCTCTGCGCGGGTACTGACATGTCGCCACGAGACCCGGAACCAAAGTACCTCGAGCCCCTCCTCGGCGTCGGGTTCGACCTGGACGGCACCCTGGTCCTTTCCAACCATGATTTCCGGCGCATGAGGGCGACCGCGATCCGGATCGCGGAGCAGCACGGGGTCGTCCCCGGGCACCTCTCCCCGAACGACCCGATCCACCGCATCCTGGAACAGGCCCGCGAGGAGATCCACAACTCCGGCGCGAGCGACGGGATCCTCTACCGGTTCGAGGCGGAGTTCCACCACGCGATCGACGCGATCGAGATGGAAGCTCTCCCCCGAACGGTCGTGCGACCGGGCGCCGAACCGCTGCTCCGTGGTCTCTCCGAGCGGGGCTTCCGCCTGGGGATCCTCACCCGCAGCTCCGAGGAGTTCGCCCGCGGCGCGCTGGTGCGCACCGGGCTCGCGAAGTACTTCCCCTACCTCCGCAGCCGAAGCTCCTCGGGACCTTCCAAACCGTCGCCCGAGGCCCTGCTTGCCCTACTGCACGATATGGGGGTTCCCATCGACCGCGCGGTGTTCGTCGGCGACCACCTCATCGACGCCGAATGCGCGGTCGCCGCGCGGGTTCGGTTCTACGCCCTGCTACCGGATCCCTCGGAGTCGGCCGGTTCGACCCAGAGCGAGGCCCGGTTCCTTGCGGGCGGCGCTGCGGCGGTGGCGGTGGACCTGCCCCACCTCGCACGGCAGTTGGGCGTCTCGATGACGAACTCCGCCACCGCGGCGTAGCCAAGCGGGGACTAGAGATACTCCGCGTATGCGTGGATCACGGCCCGCTCGGCGGTCGCCCAAGCCTCCGGAATTTGGTTCCATCCGTTCCGCTGGTCGCCCACACAGTAGAGACCGGGGATCGGTTGGCCCGACTGGTCCGATATCGCTCGGCAATCCTCGTCCGTGACGACGGACCCTTCGGGGTCGAAGCGGCAGCCGAGGGAGCGGGGGATCTCCTGATGGAGGTCGTGCCACCCCAGGGCACTGAATCCCTTCTCGTAACTCCGGTGGCTCCCGTCGGCGAATTGGACCCCGAAGCGCTTCTCCCGAATCTCGTCGAACCCCGTCACCGTGGACTCGAAGGACGTGATCCCATGTTCCCGGAGGGCCGCCCGCAATGTCTCGGCCTCTTCCGCAGGGGATCCTTCCAGGAGGTGCTTGCCATGCGTGAGGATCTCGACGGAAGACGGTCGGAAATGGAGGAGATCGATCGCGGTCCGGGCCGCGAACGCATCGTGACCCAGGACCGCGACCGACTTCGCCCCGAGCGTGTGGCCGTCACAGAGGATGCAGAAGTCGACCAGGGCCTGATTGGCCCAGGGAAAGATCGGCTTGATCTCTCCGCCCACCTCGAGCATCCGGTCGACAACCCCCATCGCGAGCACGACCACGCGTCCGCGTGCGGTCAGGTCTTGCTTCAGCCAGTCGAAGGGCACCGAGAACCCCTTGTCGGTACGCTCCACACTTCGCACGGTCGCCGGACTGAAGTAACTCACCCACTCGTCGACCTTCCGAACGGCCGCGACCTGCAGATCCAGCAGCGAGTGGCCCGAGATACCGTTTGGAAACCCAGGGATGTTGTCCATCACCGGCGCGTAGTACGATCGGCCGAACTTCGGGCCGCGGTCGATGAGGGCCCCCTTGTAGCCAAGGAGTGCGGTCTTCAGCGCCGCCTGCAGGCCGGCGTGTCCCCCGCCGACGACGATGACGTCGTAGGACTCCTGAAGGCGGGGGAAGCCGGGCATGCGACCATCCACTCCGGGGCAGGATTTGATGAGCGTCGGCCGGGACAACCAATATCGCAGGTCGTGGCTTCGTACGGTGTCCTCCCACGATGTACATAGTCTATAGTTATCTCGCTTATCAGTCGGATTACGCTCACAGATGCCGAGTTGTAATGTATGGAAGGCCGAAAACTCCAACTCGCAGGTAAGTCGACTTACCTCGTCTCGC
>Ga0187871_10002419_pt1 | contig 15213 bp, 16 predicted proteins | sample June2016WEW_16_1_FD_132988 | JGI IMG/M metagenome (GOLD analysis project Ga0187871, IMG submission 132988) | Peatland microbial communities from SPRUCE experiment site at the Marcell Experimental Forest, Minnesota, USA - June2016WEW_16_10 | ecosystem: Environmental > Terrestrial > Soil >... | reverse complement strand
GACACCACAACCACCACCACACCGGCGCCCGATCAGGTGCAAAGAGACACCACATCGACGACGACTACGACCAACCCGCGGTAATTGCGGGCAACTTATCGTCGCCCACACATTCGAAAACCGCTCATCTACCCCAACGAGCGCAAAACCGGGCGCTCGCCGGGGACCCCGGTCGTGTGGGGCACCCGCAACACGACCCGGGTAAGTACCCGCTACAATGAGGCCATGCCCAACTATCGGTTAGTGCGGTCAGGGTCGGAAGTACGGGTGTTCGTTGATGGCAATCCTAAGTTAACGGTTGATGCGAACCGGCGCGACGAAATGCGCAACTACATGAAATCGGTGGGCCTCACGCCTGAGGAGATCGATCACAAGGTGCACGAACTTTATATAACGAACACGACAGAGTTCGTCGGCAGCCGCTAACTACTGCCCAGCATCCCTCCGCGGCTTAAGCTGCAATGATTTCGCGGCATTTACGGACGGCCTGAAAAACCGTCCCTTTCAAAACCAGACTTGATTGGAGCTTCATGGCCCTCCCCTTCAAGACCAGACTTAATCACCAGACTTAATCAGAGGTCCATCAGCTCTCAATTTGACAAGGCTTTGGATAACCAGATATAGTCAAAGTTGAGGCGGTTTCTACCCTCTCCTCTTTCAGGTTCCCTGAATATAAGTCAGCCCATCTGAAGCTTTCTTCTGCTTATATGCGACGCAACCTTTAGGAGGTTGAATATGTACGCACGTAATGTCTCCTTTCGCCTGAAATCCAATATGCAGTCCGATTACACCCGCACCTTCGAGAATCAGGTTCTTCCTTTGCTCCGCAAGCAGAAGGGCTTTAAGGACGAAATCACGTTGTCCAATCCCGGCAGCCAGGATGCGGTGGCAATCACTTTGTGGGAGAACAAGAGCGATGCGGACCTTTACAACACCAACGTTTACCCGCAAGTGATGAAGACTCTGGCGAATGTAATCGATGGGACGCCGAAGGTGCAGACGTTCGAGACGATCAACTCGACCTTCCACAACGTTCACGTAGCTGTGTAGGTTTGCAGACATGTGGCATGGGGAGGCGGATAGTTCCGCCTTCCCCGGATCGCAATGAATATCCGAAGCTCTTGAGCTGGCTAAACCAATCCTTAGGACGAAATACTCCGTTTTTCGGCTTCCTCACGTGAGATAATAGAGGCATGACTTATTACCAAGTGGAATTCCAGACGGAAGCCGCCGTCCAGCGCGAAGCGAAACGGTTTCGCACGGAAGAAAAAGCCGAGAGGCACGCGCGGAAGGTGCTGGGCATAGTCGAGGGCGGCAGCCTGGAATCAAGGGCGACGATCCTGCCGGTGAGCAAGACCGGGACGGACTTGCGATGATCTGCCCCAATTGCAAGGGTGAGTTATCGAGGGCCTGGCATCCGAAGCAGGCTTCGCAGGTGACCTCGATCGCCGATGTGCGCTGGAACTGCAGCACTTGCGGAGAGATGTTTACCAGCCAACAGTTGCGTCCTACCAAGCGAAAGGCGAAGACCGAAGCGGCGCCAGCCGAACTGGTCTAAAGCACAAACGCACGTGTGGATCTCACGTCGTCGCGCGGCGCGTGCCGGCGATCAGCAGGATGACTCCTGCTCCGCAGAGGACTACACCAGCTGCTGGAGGCAGTTTTTCGCTATCGTGCGTCGTGATGCCGATGGTGGTGTCTCCCACCTTTGCGCTGTGCGAATGGCTCACCGGCACAGGAACGAAGAAGGAAAGTACTCCCAATATTAAAAGCACGACGCCGATAATGAGTGATAAGCGCATGCAGACCTCCCGCACAGAGTTCGATGCGTTTTGCCGTAGACGTGACCAGCCCGGTGGTTGAGGCTGGTGACCTGTTATTGTGGGTGCCTCACCATTCCTGCCTTTGGGATCAGTGGAATCGATCGTCGTCGCCTACACATTTGAAAATCCGGATGTGTGGGGCACCCTCGCGCGCCTCAGAGTTCGTCGATGGCTTTGGCGGCAGCGTTGATGGCTTCCGAAATCTTGCGGATCTGCTCGGGCGTCACATTTTCGCGATGCATCCGCATGGCGACGGCGCCGCGCAGATCCATAAATGCCCGCATGATCTCCGGCGAGCGGCCGCGCCGGAAGCCCCGGCCCGCAACGTCCAGGCGCGCGAACAACTCCTCAATGCGCTCCTTGTTGGCTTCCAGGTGCTGCTTGCCTTCCGCGGTCACGCTATAGACCTTCTTGTTGTCCGAGGTCGAGACCGTCGCCAGCCCCTCTTCCTCCAGCATGGTTAACGTCGGATAAATCACGCCCGCGCTGGGGGTGTAGCCGCCGCCCAGCCGCTCCTCCATAGTCTTGATCAGTTGATAGCCGTAGCTCGGCTGCTCAGAGAGCAGCTTGAGGACGACCAGGCGCACGTCGCCGGCGTCGAATAGACGCTCGCCACGGCCGAATCCGCGCTCGCGGCCGCCAAAGCCGCCATGTCTGCCCCCGCGGTCGAGTGGCCGTTCGCGCCAGGCGACGAAGAAGCGATCAAAGCCGCCTCGCTCGGCGAATTCGCCACGGCCGTGGTGGTGATGTCCGCCGCAATGACGACGCCCAGAGCGTTCGAAGTTTTCCTGTTCGGTTTTCATGTTGTCTCTCCTCTTGGAATATATCTAACGATATAGCATAAGATATATCTTAATGCAAACCGGATTCAGTTTTTTCTCACCACGGCGGGTCATCGGGGGTCCGTATCGATCAACCACGATTCGAAAAGCGCAACTGTGTGGGAACTCCCGGCAACGGGTGCACTCGATCCGGGCGCAGGTGCGCTCAAGGCCAAACGATGGCCTTGAACGGGGCACGGCGACGACTTGGTCGGAATGAGCCCTCCGAAGAAGCGGCTGGCCAAAATGGAACAACTGACAAGAATTAAACTTTTGTCCCCTAATTTCATTGACAAGCCGCAACATGGGCGTACACTTGCCGCGACTAGCGACCCTGCTTGATTTTGTCGCGGAGTGTTCAGTCTCTCTAGGCCCATCCCAGGTTAGCAAGTAGGCCCCCGCTCCCATTCTGTAACAGAAAATGGAGTTTCCCTCCAACGCAGTTTCTACAAGAGACGCTCTTCGTCGACAAGGCTCTAGCTCTGGGGCGTAATTCACTACCACCGAGGTGAACCATGAAATATTTCGCGACAGCGCTACTTGCGCTCGCATGCGCACTCGCGTTCGCACCGGGCGGCCAGGCCCAGGGTACATCGAAGCCACACAGCATAACCGGATGTCTGCGCAACGGCGGCGCACCGAACACTTATGTGCTTAGCAACCGCCAGTACGGTGCTCCGAGGACAATGTCAATTGTGTCCTCCAGCGCGGGTCTTGACCTTGCTGCTCATCTGGGACAGAGCGTTCAGATCACGGGCACGCTTGTCCCGGCCAAGGAGGCTGAGGCGGATCCCAACGTGCCAAAGGCTTTCCATTATATGAATGTGACGGCGATCCAGACGATCTCTGCCACGTGTCCGTAACTTACAACTTGGAAACGCCTTGTCTCCGCGGTGTATATGGAACTCCCAGTTAGCGGATCGGGCCTCGATACAGTTTCCAAGAACCAAATCACCCAGGGTAGCAGCGGATTGTCTCAACATCTGAGGAGAATCGAAATGTCACTAAGAAAATTTGCCATTTCTTCCAGAGCGTCGGTGTTCTGCTTCGCTCTCGTTCTCATTCTGGCAGTGGGAGCCCTGGCAACAGGGATTGGAATCTACTTCCAGGGATTCGAAATTGACACAAGCGGGTGGTTCAACGCCGCCAGCGCCCAGGAAATCTTTCGAGAGCCGTCCTATTACTCCGATGACGGCGGATATGCAAGCGGCATCGCATCAGCGACAGGCAACTACCACGCCCGGCTAGTGGTCGACCCGACTCAATGCCTCGACGACGACAATAATCCCGGGGCGCCGCCCAATAATGACTGCGATGGACCCGCCACAAACTGGAATGGAATTTATGTAAACGACGGGGCGACTACGTATCAGTCAAACATAGTCACGTCAGCCACGGCGAACTTTACCGCTGCTGATGTCGGCCTTGGCTTCGTGGCCTTCGACAGTAACAACAACTCGATCTTCGCAGCGGGAACCACGATAACCAGCGTGACTAACTCGACTACGGCCGTGGTCAGTACGACCGCGTCTGAAAACTCCACTGGAGCGTTGTTTGAGATCGTTCCGGTATTTACCCTCGGCTATGTCACCGAGGCCGCTATCTATCTCGATGTGTCCTGGGCGGCAGGCAACCCCGATTGGCGTTTCGATTGGGATTCGGCGATCGGAAACAACGCTTTCAACAGCAGTACTTTCGCAGGCTTCCTCTCAGACTACGTATTCAACGTGGGAACGCAGGTCGCCGGCGACCTCACCCCTGGCTTTTGGGTAGGCACGAGCCCCAATTCTGGCCGCGAAAATAGCTACCCGGAGAACCCGTGCCCCGGCCCCAGCAGCGGTTTTGGAAACTATTGCCGGGCGCCCGTCAAAATCACGACCAGCGGCTGGTATACCTTCCGCCACATCTTTAAGATCGATCCCAACACCCAAAACCTTTCCATCGAGTTCCAGGTTGTGCCGCTAGGTGGTGGGACTCCGCTCGTGGACACAACGATCTACGGGTGGCAGACCGATCAGCAAGCGCCGCCAGGCGGCATCGTTCCGCTGTATGGCTGGTTCCCCAACCAGGAAATCCCGGAACTTGCCATCGACAACACGCTCCTGAAAGACTTCGACACGCTCACGCTGTCTCCCGCCAATCCTCCCCCGTTGGGAGTGGGCACGATTCAGACCTTCATCCTCTCGGCCAGCTTGTTCGGAACACCCGACCCGCTCACTCCCGGGCTGACTCCGGCGAATGTTAACTTCACGCAGGGCGGTACGGGCTCGGTCACGGTCGTCCCCAGCGGGACGCAGCCGAACAATGGGACGTTCTCGTTCGATGCGACGGGCGGAACTGTCGGTTCGGTGAATCTCACCGCCAACATCGACATCTTCCCGTCCAACACGGCTTCGTTCAACGTAATTCAGCCGGCGCTCTACAGTCCGGTGAATGGGTCAACTCTTCCCGGCGCCTCCGTCACGTTCCAGTGGACGGAATATCCTGGCGCCAGCAACTATTGGCTGGACGTGGGGTCCACGCCGGGCGGAAACAACTACGCGCAATCGGGCGCTCTCGGCGGCTCGACGCTGTCGTACACAGTCAACGACCTGCCCACCAACGGGAGCATGGTGTATGCGACCTGGTACTACTACGTCAGCGGCTCATGGCAGCACAGCCAGTACAGCTATACCGCCTCTGGCGGCGCCAATTCCAAAGGCGTACTCACCTCGCCGACGCCTGGGTCATTCTTGTCCGGCACCACCGTCACCTTTATCTGGACACCCGGTAACGGCGCCACCGCGTACTGGCTTGATATCGGCAGCACGTCGGGCGGCAACAACTACTACCAATCCGGCAACCTGGGCAATGTCACGCAAGTGACGGTGAATGGCCTGCCATCCAACGGCAGCACTCTGTATGTAACCCTGTGGTCCTACATAAATGGACAGTGGGTCTACAACGAATATACCTACGTCGCCTATGGCGCGCTGGGTGTGCTCTACAGTCCACCGCCAAACTCCACCTTGCCTGGCGGAACGGTCACCTTCATGTGGCACGCCGGCACGAGCGCCACCGCGTACTGGCTTGATATCGGCAGCACTGCCGGCGGCAACAACTACTATCAGTCGGGCAACCTGGGCAACGTCACCCAAGTAACGGTGAACGGTCTGCCTACCAATGGAAGCATGGTATACGCGACCCTGTGGTCCTATGTGGCTGGACAATGGTATTACTACGAGTACACCTACACTGCGTTCGGCGTGGGCAGCGGATCGCTGGGGGTTATGCAAACGCCGCTTCCTGGTTCGCCTATAGGCGGCAATACCGCGACCTTCACCTGGAGCGCGGGCAACGGCGCGACAGCCTACTGGCTGGACATCGGCAGCTCGGCTGGCGCCAACGATATCTACCAGTCGGGTAACCTAGGCAACGTGCTCACCACTACGGTGAACACTCTGCCAGCCAATACCACTACAATCTACGCGACCCTATATTCCTATGTCGGGGAACAGTGGTATTACAACCAATACACCTATCTCTCTACCGTGGCATTTCAGGGTTTCGAAACAGGCACCGGAGATTGGAATCCAACGCTTGATTCCGAAAACAATCCGGTGACGACTACCTATCAGACACCATCCGGTGGGGGAATCTTGCAACTGACGGCCTTTGCCGGAAACTACTATGCCGAGGTACACAACATCGATAACGACTATATCAGCGGTTACTACGGCGACAGTGGCCTAACCTTCTTTGGATATGGTCCTGGCGGCGGCTATGCACCTCCCACTCCTCCACCCTATCCTGGCGATTTCAGCCAGTCTATCGCGATGTACATTAACGCCAACTGGCCGCTTGCGCTCTATGGCGGTCCGGGCGTGTGGATCGACGAATCGCCTGGAAACTTCATCAATGGCAACTATGGAGGAGAGCATAACTTCCGAATCACTCCTAGCGGAGCCGGTTCGGTGGCAATCTCTGCCGACGGAGGCGGTACCTTCGCGACAATCACTACCTCGGGTTGGTACAACTTCCAGATGACGTTCCAAAAGGGAGCCCAGCCGACCGACTTGGTAACCACCGTTATGACCGTGTTCGATTCGAACGGTAATCCCGTTGGTGCGACCACGGTGTACTCCAATTCACCGGGAGGTCCGCTGTACAGTCAGGATCTGGCTGGTCCTGGCTACCTCTGGATCACGGTGTGGCCAAACGGTTGGGCCGGGGACGTGCTAGGCATCGATAACGTTCGCGTCGATCTGCTGCACTGAGACGAACAGTTGATTAAGGTTGCCATTGATTGCAGAGGCACGGATTTCGATCCGTGCCTCTTTTTGGCGCCGCAGGATACGAATCGCAGACGCTGAGACCGAAGCCCAGGAAGAGAACCCCCCGCTCGTGCGAGGGGTTTGATGGCCGGCTGTGTCGGGATGTTCGCTACTGTTGCGGCGGATTGCTCTGGCCTGTGTTGTTGTATTGCGGTGGCTGCGTCTGTGAGCGTTGCGAGTTCGCCTGGTTCGAGTACGAAGGAGAGTTGTAGCTCGGCTGGTTGTTCGCGCTCATCTGGCCGTTCGGCTGAGCGGCGGAGGCCAACTGGTCGACGTTGTTCTTCAGCAGGCTGATCTCGACGCGGTTGCCGTGAACGCTGGCGGTTCCGTCGTTGGAGGGCAGCTTGGCGTTGCCCATGCCCATCACGTAGATGCGGTACACCGGGACCTGGTTCTTCTCGACCAGGTAGCGCACGACGGAGTTTGCCATGGCTTGCGAGTTCTGCACTCCAGGTTGTCCCGCGCCGGTCGAGAAGCCCTGCACCTCGATGATGTAGCCCTTCTCGTTTTGCAGGTTCGCGGTCATGTCATCAAGCGCCTGCTTGGCCTTCGGACTCAGCGTGGTCTGGCCGGAGCGATAGCGGATCTCGGTCTGGTTCGCAGGCTGATACTGGTCAATGTTGCCGACCACCTGCTGCACCGTATTCAGGCGATTGCTGGCCTCGAGCGCAGTCTGGTTGGCCTGCTGCGCACGGTTGCCGGCGTCGACGGCATGCTGGTCAGCCTGCGTCGCCTTGGCATCGGCGTCGCGAATGCCCTGCTGGGCGCGTGCGTCAACGTCCTTGATCTGGCGCGCGTTGGCGGCGGTGAGATCGTCAAGCTCGTTCACGCGATTGCGGATGGGGCTGAGCTGGCGCTGCACGTACTTCTTGCGGGCGAAGGGATTGATCTTGCCCCAGAAGCCCTCGCGCGTGTCGGGCTGCAACGGCTGCTGCGCGGAGAGGTTCTGGTCCGAGTTGGCGTCGGGCGCGGCGGTGTTGGCGGGCTGCGAGCTGCTCTGGCTGGATGAAGCGGCGGGCGGCTGCGTGTCCGGCGCGGACTGTTGCGCCACGGCGGGCAGGGCGAGGGTGGCAGCCAGTGGCAAAGTGAGTAGCGATACGATCTTCATTGGGTTCCTCCGAGACTCGTCACCGGCGGCAGCTCTGATTGGGCGTGGCGGCGGTTGCGCGATGAGACGGCTCGCAACACAAGATGCAGTACAAGTTGGTTGCCAAACTTCAGACCGGCGAAATCAGGGCTAATTCCTTTGTAATTGGCACTTGGAAGGCGGAGCAGGAGCAGCTTGCAGGTAGGAACGACGGAGAGAAGGTAATTGTTACAGCCAGAACAGTTTCGGGTGGCCAGCTTCAACCGGAACCAGGCTCAACCGCCGTCACCCTCATGCGCTGGATGTGTATCCTCCTCGGTGGCGCGCATCCTGTATCGTAAAACGCATTCGGAGAATCTAATCCCAAGGGGGATTCGCTTGTCACAAACCCGCTTTCTTGCCCGAAGCATCGGTGCGTTGCTGTGCTGTTTATTGGCTGCATCGACTCTGCTTGGACAGAGCACGACTGCGGCTCCGACTCGCCTGTGGGACGGAACGATCCAGAGCCGGGCGGGCGAGGTGAACTTCGGCATCGACATTCAGAAGCAGCCGAACGGAACGCTTAAGGCCACGCTGGGCAACGCCAGCGACAGCCAGCCGTTCAGCAGCGCCGAGTGGAATGAGAATGACGGCACACTCACGCTGCGGATGGATTATTACGACGGCGTGATGACGCTGCACCTCATCGCGCCAAGTGCAAGCGAAACCGCTTCGACGAATGAAGTGAATAAACGATTGCAAGCCGATTTGAGCCGGCGGCTGGAGGGCGAGTATTCCCGCCTGACGAGTAAAGGCGTAGTTCACATTCCGGTGACGATGCGGCCGGCAATGGGTTGGGGCCACGCTGGGACCCCGCCATCGTTGGCCGGCGATTGGATCTTCACATGGCCGCAGGAGAAAGGCGCAGAGAAGACCACGCGTGCCACCTTCCAGCAGGATGGCGGCTGGGGGATCACGGGAACGATTGAGCCGGTCAGCGGCGACACGGGCTTACTTCATGGTTTTGTCTCGTGGGTTGCGCCGGGAAAGGCGCATTTTCATCTCAGCCGCTTCGATGGCATCCATGTGCTTGCCATCGACGGGGAACTCCTTCCCGACGGCAGCTTGAAAGGCCAGCAGGGCGGTATCAAGTCGCTCGAAGACTTCACCGCCGTTCGCGCGACTGACGCGAAAACCGCCGATCCCAATGCGCTGGCCGAGACGCTGACCCACGTCAAAGACCCGCAGGAGCCGTTTCGCTTCAGCGGCATCGATGCTTCCGGAAAAACGCTCAACCAGGACAGTCCCGAATTCAAAGGCAAGCCGCTGATCGTCGATATCTTCGGCACCTGGTGTCCCAATTGCCACGACGAGGCGCCAGTGCTGGAGAAGCTGTACCAGAAGTACCACAATGAAGGACTTGAGATCGTCGGGCTCGGGTACGAGTACATTGACGACACGCAGCGCAACCTGCGGCAGTTCGCGATTTATCGCGAGAAGTTCGGCATCACGTTTCCGCTGTTGCTGGCGGGCACCACCGATGAGGGCCAGATCGCGAAGACGCTGCCGCAGCTCGTCGGCTTCGGCGCGTTCCCCACCTCAATCTTCATCGACCGCAACGGCCATGTGCGCCAGATTCTGGCCGGCTTCACCGGCCCATCGACGGGAGAGAAGTACCAGGAAGTACAGCAGCGGATGGATGAACTGGCGCGAGAGATCGTGGGTTCGTCAAAATAGGGCGTCCGTGACGATGGTTCTATAATCGAACTATCCCATGGTTCGCGACGGCATCTACTACGGTCTGGCGCTTATAGCAGTGGCAGCGCTGGTGGCGTGGCTCACCATCGCCGCGCTGGCTGCGATTCCGTTACTGCTGGCGGCGTTCTTCCTGTGGTTCTTTCGCGATCCCGAGCGTAGAATTCCGGCCGTCCAGAGCGCCATTGTTTCGCCCGCTGACGGCAAAATCACCGAGATCTCAGCGATCGAGGAGAATGGCGAAAGGCGGACACGCATCAGCATCTTCCTCAGCGTCTTCGATGTGCATGTCAACCGCTCGCCGGTCAGCGGCGTGATTGAAGATGTGCGCTACCAGAAGGGCCTGTTCCGCAATGCGATGGGAGCAGCCTCTGCCGAAAGCAACGAGCAGAATGTGGTTACGATTCGCAGCGATGCCGGCACGGTGGTGATGAAGCAGATTGCCGGTCTGCTGGCCCGGCGCATTGTATTCAACAAGAGGGTGGGAGATACGTTGGAGCGTGGCGAGCGGGTCGGCCTGATCAAGTTCGGTTCGCGGACGGATGTGATCTTCCCCGCTACCGCCGAGATGAAGGTCAGCGTGGGCGATCGCGTGAAAGGCGGTTCCACTTTGCTGGCGATCGCGCAGCCGGTTCCAACTGCGCCGCGGATGCGTGACGTGGCGGAGGTGCGATGAGCGACCAACTCCACGGCCCGGAGACGCACGTTCCGAAGAGCCGGCCGGCGAAGGGCCTGTTCTTGCTCCCGTCGATGTTCACCGCGGGCAATATAGCGGCAGGCTACTACGCGATTTCGCAGGCCACACAGGGCGCGGTCGGCGATCCCTGGCACTTCGACCAGGCCGCCAAGGCGATAGGGATTGCGATTGTGCTGGATTTCTTCGATGGCGGGATCGCAAGACTGACAAATACGGCGAGCGCGTTTGGCCGGGAGCTGGACTCGCTGGCCGACGTGATCGCCTTCGGCGTAGCGCCGGCAGTGCTGGCACTATTATGGGGATTCCGCATGCTACCGCAGATGGGCGATCCTGATCTGCGCATACGCGTCCTGCAACTGGGCGCGATTGCGAGCTTCATATTTCTGCTGGCGGGTGCTTCGCGATTGGCGCGCTTCAACATTGCCACCAATCCGCAACCTTCCAATCCCGGCCGCCCGGGGCGAAAGTACTTTGTGGGCATGCCGATTCCGGCCGGTGCCGGTTCGATTGCGGCGGTCGTCCATTTGGTGCAGGGAAATCCGTTACAGATTTGGTGGTTGTCGGTGGGGTGGGGCGTATATCTGTTTGCGATCGCCTTCCTCATGGTGAGCACCTGGCGCTTCTTCAGCCTGAAGGGCATCAACTTTCGCCAGCCGCAGAATTTTCGCTGGATCATCGCCATGGGGGCGGCGGTGCTGCTGATCATGTTTGCCTCGCAGTACGTGTTGTTCGCGCTGGCGCTGGTTTACATTCTTTCGGGTGTGCTGGCGCGGCTCTCGTTTGTATTTCGCCGGCCGAGCTTGCCACCTCCGCCGCCGCACGATGAGGCATCGCACGCCTGATGAAAAATGACTTACATACTCCTCCCGCACGCAGTGATGGAGGGCATTGGGGTGGCATGTTCCGCGTCGCCATTGTTGGTGCGGCCACCCTCAAGGGCCGCGAGCTGAAGGAAGTTCTCAGCGATCGCAACTTCCCCTCGAGCGACGTCCGTCTGCTGGACGATGATGAGTCGCTGGGGCAACTGCAAGCAGTGGGCGAGGAGCCGGCATTCATCCAAAGCGTATTGCCTGAGCACCTGGAGAATGTGGACTTCACCTTCTTCGCTTCCGATGAAAGCTTTACCCGCGACACCTGGAAGCTGGCGAGCAAAGCCGGCAGCGACATCATCGATCTTTCCTACGCGCTGGAGGGGCATCCGGGCGCGCTGTTGCGGGCGCCATGGGTGGAGCGCGAGCTGGGCGCCGCGCCCAAAATCGATTTCTCCGACGCTCCGGTCGTCGTCGCCCATCCCGCCGCGATCGTCCTCGCCTTGCTGCTGTTGCGAGCGCAGAAGGTCGGCAAGATCGCGCACGCCATCGTCACGGTTCTGGAGCCGGCCTCGGAGCACGGACGCCGCGGCATGGACGAGCTGCACGAGCAGACGGTCAACCTGCTCTCGTTTCAGCAACTGCCCAAAGTCGTGTTCGACGCCCAGGTGGCATTCAATATTGTCGACCGTTACGGCGAAAAAGCCGCGCCGGCGCTGTCCCTCGTGGAAGAGCGCATTCGGCGCCATTTTCACAGCATTGTGCAAGGCCGGCTTAACGTGCCTTCGCTGATGCTGCTGCAAGCTCCCATCTTCCACGGCCATGCGTTCTCGCTTTACATTGAGTTGGAGAGCGCCGCGCAAAATGAAGAGCTGATTGCAGCCGTTTCCGGCGAGCATGTCGACGTCTTGCAGGGTGCCGAGGAGTCGCCCAGCAACGTGAATGCGGCGGGACAGGAGCAGATCCAGGTGTACGTACGGCCGGACGTGCAAAATCCCAATGGGTTCTGGCTTTGGGCAGCGACCGACAATCTGCGCATCTCCGCCCTTTCGGCCGTGGACTGCGCCGAAAGCATGATTGCGTCGCGGCCGCGGGGCACCGTGCAATGAGCGCTCGCCAATCATATGGCCCGCGGGTGGCCCATCCTTTCGCCGGTTGTTGGCGAAAGGGTGGGATCTTGATCGCGGCGGTCGCAATCGTCTTGTTAACGACAAGCGGCTGCGGATATCACACCGCAGGGACAGCGGTGCGCCTGCCCTCCGATCTGCACACGATCTATGTGCCGACCATCGTTAACAACTCGCAAACCTACCGCGTAGGACAGACCCTCACCGAGGCCGTGGTTCGCGAACTGCGCAACCGAACAAACTATCGCATTGTCACCGTCAACGACGGCGAGGCCGACGCCACCCTGAATGGGATCGTCACCGGCGTATTTACCGCACCGCTCACCTACGATTCAACCACCGGGCGCATCTCGTCATCCATGGTTGGTATTGGAATCAGTGCCAGCCTGACCAGCAAGAGTGGAAAGGTATTGTGGAGCAATCCCAACTTTCTCTATCGCGAGCAGTATCAGGAGTCGATTGACGCGCGCACCTTCTTCGAAGAAGCCGGCCCGGCGGTGCAGCGCATCGCCAACAGCTTCGCCAAAACGCTGGTGGCCGACATGCTGGAGGCCTTCTAGATGCGCAGCTTCGCCGCCTCCGACCGCTTCGTGGCCGCGGTGAAGGAAGGCAAGCTCGCTCCGGGGTATGTGTTCGTTGGCGACGAAGCCTTCTTTCGCAAGAAATGTCGTGACGCGATACTTCAGCACCTGGTGCCCGCCGAAGTCCGCGAGCTGAGCGTTTATGACATGGACCTGAGCGAGGTGGAGTTGCGCGAGGTGCTGGACCGGGCGCGCACACCGTCGCTCATGGCGCCGTTCCAGGTCTTCTTCGTACGCGGCATCAAGAACCTGTACGGGCGCGGCAAGCATGACGAGGAGTTTGCTGCCATCGGAGAGTACTTCAAGGACCCGAATCCTGCCGCGCTGCTGATCTTTGTCGCCGATCACATCAACATTCCCGCCGATGCGCGCCGCATGGATCTCACCGACAAGGATCGCTACGAACGTATCCGCGAGACTTTAGGCGAGTTCGTTCCGGTGCTGGAGTTCGCCCGAGTTGAGGAAAGCGATGCGGTGAAGTGGGCGATCGAGGCGGCCAGCGCTGAAGGAGCGAAGCTCGACAACGATGCCGCGCGCGAGCTGGTGGACTCGCTGGGCGGCGACATGATGATGGTCGCCAACGAACTGGAGAAACTGTTGCTGTTTGTCGGCGAGAAGAAGCGCATCACCCTGGGCGACGTCGAGACGCTGGTGCTGGCGGCCAAGCAGCGTTCGTTTTATGAGCTGACCGACGCGATCTCGGCGCGCGACTGCGCTCGCGCACTGGCTGTACTCGACGCGATCCTGAGTGCCGGCGACGGCGAGGATGCGGCGATCGGCCACTTGTATATGCTGTCGCGAACCTTTCGCCAGATGCTGGTCATCCTGGAGCGCAATGTTCGGGATTCGCGTGCGCTTTGGCAAGCTTTGTGGCAGGGCTTCCGCATTCCGCCATTTGCGGCCGAAGATGTGATCCGCCAGGCGCGCCGTTACAAGTCGCGGCGCGAACTGACGACCGCGATTCGCCGGGTCGCGCGCGCCGATCTGGCGCTGCGTTCCAATCCTCCGAGCAAGCGGCTGGTGCTGGAGAACCTGGTGCTCGACTTGAGCGCGGAAACCAGGCTGCAAGAGACTGGTTGGCTTCAGGAAGAGCTGCCGGTATAGCTGCGAGCCCTGAATGGATGTCGACGCCTACTTGCGCCGCATTGACTACGATGGAAGCCGCGAGCCCTCCGCTGCCACTCTGCGCGGTCTTCATCGCCAGCATCTGTTCACCGTGCCCTTCGAGAACCTCGACATTCCGCTCGGCACGCCGATTGTTCTGGAAGTCGCGCTGCTCTACGACAAGATCGTGACCCGCCATCGCGGCGGTTTTTGTTATGAACTCAATAGCCTATTTGGCGCGCTGCTGCGTGCGCTTGGCTTCCGCGTCGAGATGCTCTCCGCGCGGGTAAGGCGCGAGGACGGCGGATTCGGCCCCGAGTTCGACCACATGTTGCTCAAGGTCGAACTGGACGAACCGTGGCTCGTCGATGTCGGGTTCGGCGATTCCTTCGTCGATCCCATCGTCTTTCACGCCGGCGGCGCCGACCAGGTAAACGGGCATCGCTACGTCGTTATCCCAATGGATGGCGAGTGGCAACTGCTGCGCGAAGATAGCAAGGGCCGGGTGCCGCTCTATGCCTTTTGCGACGTGCCGCACACGTTAAGCGAGTACAGCGGCATGTGCGCGTTCCATCAGAGCTCGCCGGAATCGCACTTCACGCGCAATTGGATCTGCAGCCGCGCCACTCCGCAGGGCCGCATCACCATCGCCAACATGCGACTGATCGTCACGCAAGGGCCGGAACGGGAGGAACGGCTGTTGCATGGTGAGGAGGAACTCCGGCGCTGCTTGCGCGAGATGCTGCGGGTAGAGCTGGATGCGTTGCCCGATCTATCGAAGTTGCTCCAAGCGGCAAATTACCAGCCTTGAACTGACATCACCGGGTAGTGCGGGCCTTCAAGCCCGCGTTCGGCTGCAGCGCAAGAAGATGGGTTTTGCAAAACGAGGCCGCGCGTTGAACGCGGCGCTGAAGCGCCGCACTACCCGGCCGCTACGCATCTGCGTCGGGCGAGAGACGCCGTTCATTTTCAGCGAAACCTTGTCATGGTTCGCGCTGGTGCGCTGCCAGCGAAAGATATTTTTCCCGGTCCGCGTAATCCCCAAGCTGGTTATAAGCGAAGCCCATGTGCGCAAAGGCGTTGGACCGCAGCGCCGGCATGTGGTCGGCAGCCGGCT